>OFFQ01000066.1_pt1 | contig 98500 bp, 107 predicted proteins | sample 1521411 | NCBI WGS metagenome assembly OFFQ01 (sample SAMEA3504110, study PRJEB24116) | mouse gut metagenome | biome: mouse gut; feature: mouse-associated habitat; material: faeces | place: Denmark | collected 2011 | reverse complement strand
GGTATTGTCCCGCTACGGAGGGATTTGTCATAGATGGGTAATTAACGTCGCTTACGCCCGGAGACCCGGTTGTGCCCCAAAACCTCCTGTCCATAATCAATCGAAAAGCCCGGATCATGCATCCGGGCCTTTGCTGTCTTCTGTATTCTGTTCCACCAGCACTTCCCTGGGTTTCGAACCCCTGGACGGGCCGATGATCCCGTTGACCTCCAGCACGTCCATCAGTCTGGCCGCTCTGGCATAGCCGATGGAAAACCGTCTCTGGATCAGCGATGTGCTGGCCTTGCGGGTCTGGACCACAAACCGCTTCACATCATTGTACAGCGGATCTGCCGCTTCCGGAGACACCTGGCCGCCCTGGGACTGCAGATCCCTGAGGGTGATGAAGGCATCGTCATACTGCGGCCTGCCCTGGGTCTTCACGTAGTCGGAGACCCGGTTGACCTCTTCATCTTTGATGAACACACCCTGCACCCGGGTGGCGCTGGTCTCGCCATTGGGCAGGTACAGCATGTCGCCGTACCCGAGCAGCCGTTCTGCACCGGTCTGGTCCAGTATCGTCCGGGAATCCACCGCACTCGAGACCGCAAAGGCGATGCGGCTCGGGATATTGGCTTTGATGACGCCCGTGATCACATCCACGCTCGGCCGCTGTGTGGCCACGATCAGGTGAATGCCCGCAGCCCGTGCCAGCTGCGTGATGCGCTGGATGCTCTGCTCCACTTCCTTGGCCCCGGCCAGCATCAGGTCCGCCAGCTCGTCTATGATCACCACGATCCTTGGCAGCGGCTTGAGGTGTTCCTCCGGATGGGTTTCCAGGTAGGCATTGTAGGCCGTTATGTTGCGCACACCGCACAGCCCGAAGAGGTCATAGCGGTGATCCATCATTTCCACAACCACTTTCAGGGCCTTGTTGGCCAGTTCAGAGTCTGTGATCACAGGTGCCAGCAGATGCGGCACCTCTGCATACGGGGTAAATTCCACCTTTTTCGGATCCACCAGGATCAGCTTGACATCATCGGGCCGTGTCCTCATCAGCAGGCTGCAGATGATGGAATTCACGCAGACGGACTTGCCGGATCCCGTGGCGCCGGCTATCAGCAGATGGGGCATGCGGTCCAGCCGCCCAAAGATGTTGTCTCCCTGCAGGTCCTTTCCCAGCGCGAACAGCAGTTTCTGACCCTTGAGATCTTCCGGAACAGCCGCCATAAGTTCCTTCATCTGCACGGCTGTCTTCTCCGCGTTGGGAATCTCGATGCCCACGGCCGACTTGCCGGGAATAGGGGCTTCAATGCGGATGTCTGTGGCGCCCAGCGCCATCTGGATGTCATTCTGGAGATTGGAGATCCGGGAAACCCGCACCCCCATATCCGGCCGGACTTCGAACCTTGTGACGGAAGGACCAATGTGGATGGCCGTCAAAGAGGCCTCCACATTGAATTCCCGAAGAATGCGGATCAGCTTTTCTCCCTGTTCCCGTGCGTAGGACCGGTTTGCACTGCCCTTTCCGCGCCGCGCAACCGGATCCAGAAGGGAAAGTTTCGGGATCGTGTACCCTGCATACCCTGCTGCCCCATCCGGCAGCTGCGAAGGGGATGCAGTCTCTTCCTTTCCCCGTGCCACGGTCCGGACTGGACTCAGTTTCTTCTCCTCAGTTTTTTCATCAGCCGGTTTTGGGGCACTCACCGCTTCCCTGACACGGGAAACTTCCGCTTTCTTCCTGCCCGAACGGACCTCTTCCTTCCGGGCTGATACACTGTCCTGCGGGCTGCCGCTTCCGGCTGCGACATCTTCCGCCCGGATGTCTATACCGGTATACAGCTGCGGTTCCTGGTCATCGATCACATCCAGCATTCTGCCAGCTTCCACGATCGGTACAGAGAGCGTCCGCTTCTTTCCGGCAGCTTTCTGCTCCGTCTCTGTCCGGCTGCCACGACCGGACTGGACATCATCCACAGACAGCATGCCCAGCATCCCACGGCGACGGGGACGGCGGCCATCCAGACTTCCCGGCCGGGCCCGCATCCCATCGTCAGTGTCTTCCTGCCACGGCACAGTCCGGCCGGGATCCGCCAGTGTCGCATCTTCTGCCATCGCTGCCCGAAACGCCGCACGCTGACTCCGGCGTTTTTCCAGACTTCCCTTCAGTTTCTCCGGCGGATCATACAGCAGGGGGATCGCAGACAGAAACACAAGCAGGGCAGATGCGACAAAAGCCCCTGTCCGCGAAAACAGACCGGCGCTCAGGCCGTACAGCAGGGATCCGAGAAGACCCCCGGCGCTGGATGCAGTTCCCTGCAGAATGGCGCCGCCAGTCTGGAACAGTACCTGCAGTGGCTGCCACACCATCCGTGCATCCTGTACCGACAGCGCCGTGAAAAACAGGGCGAGTCCCGAGGCAAGACAGCCAAGTCCGATCCAGAAGCGGCGGGGCATGGGATCCCGGTGGCCGGTCCAGAACAGCCAGCCCGGAAGCACGATCCCGGCAGTCCAGAGTACCCAGGACAGCTGGCCGGAACACCAGACACCTGCCTGGAACAGAAGGGTTCCGGCCCTGCCAAGATGAAACAGCGCCATCACGGAAACAGCCATGACCACTGCAAGAATCCCCAGACGGAACAAAGGGGAGCGGATCATGGATGCGCTTCCCGATGTCTGTTTCTTTGCGGTGGTTTTTGAGGCTGCAGAGCGCCTGCTGCCAGCGGGTTTGCGGCTGGTGCCGGAAGCTGACTTCCGTTTCCGGTTTGCGGCAGCCGGTTTCTTTTTCGCCGCCAACTACTGCCTCTGCCCGATTTCCAGGATCACAGGCAGGACCATGGGCCGTTTTCCGGTGGTCTTGAAGAGATACTTGGAGACTTTGTCCCGGATCTGGGAGCGGGTTTCCAGGTTTTCATACTTCTTCTGCTCCACATTTTCCCGGATGATGTCTTCCATGATCTTCGTGCATTCCGCCGTGATGTATTCAGAATCCCGAAGGTAGATGAATCCCCTGGTCTGTATGTCGGGTCCGTTGACGATTTTCTTGGTTTTGGCATCCAGGCCGATGGCCAGAACCATGACACCGTCTGTGGAGAGGATTTCCCGGTCCTTCAGGACCACGCCGGCCATATCCCAGTTTTCCTTCCCGTCGATCATAGTGTCGTGAAGTTCGGCCTCCATCTTGCAGGAGACCAGCTCTCCGTCTTCGAAGACCGCCATCTGGCCGTTGTCCAGGATCCGGATGTGATCCGGATCGATGCCCATTTCCTCCGCGATCATGGCATTGGCACACAGCATGCGGTACTCGCCCTTCACCGGCAGGTAGTACTTCGGACGACACATGAAAATCATCATTTTCAGGTCTTCCTTCGAAGCATGCATCGACAGCACCTTTTTGTGGTCGATCACCTTCAGGATCCCGCCGCGTTTGTAGATGTCGTTTTCCATGGACTTGTAGACCGTCTCCACACCCGGCACCACCGGAGAAGCAATGACGATCACATCGTCCTGAGAGAACTGGACATCGTCCACTTCATTGTTGGCGATATTGGACAGCTGCTTGAACAGCGGCGTGCCCTGCCCCGAAATCAGGATCACGGTATTGTCATGATCCCGGGTCCTGTCCACGGGAATGATCAGATGCCTTGGAATGTCGATGCCGATTTCTTCCAGGCCGTCCACCAGACGCCTCAGTTCCTTGTCATACAGCACCAGCGGCCGGTTTGCCTCGCGGCACGCAGCCATGACTTCCTGGATCTGGTAGACAGACTGTGTGTAGACACTGATGAAAATGTGGCGGTCGGGATACTGCGTGAAGGTGTCTTCCAGGATCGGAAGGATGCGGTGACGCGGGCTTGTGTTTCCCGAACGTTCCGCTCCCTTGGATTCCTGCATGAGCACCAGTACACCTTCCTGCCCCAGTTTGGAACAGATCGTGATGTTTCCCCGGAAGTGGTCATCGAGGTCATCGAAATTTTCCACAAATTCACCGGAATATACGACATATCCCTGGCTTGTGGAGATGGCCAGACCATAGGCACCGGGATACGACTGGGTTACGGGGAAGAAACTGATTTTCCGGCCGCTGATGCGCTTGGAATCGTGGCGGTTGATCTTGTGGATCTTCACACCGGAAATCTTCTCCTTCTTCAGCATCCGGGAGATTTCCCGGGCAGCAAGGGGGGCTGTGTAGATATCGGCCCGCACCTGTCTGAGCAGATGGGGCAGCGCCCCCATGACATCATCATGACCATGGGTGATGAAGATTGCCTTTACCCTGTCTTTCTTGTCCTGGAACCAGCTGAAGTCCTGGATGATGTATTCAATGCCCAGGGACTGACTGGCGTCCGGGAACTTCAATCCCGCCTCGATAATGTAAATGTCTTCGCCGGCTTCCACCACCAGCATGTTCTTTCCGTCTTCGTCAAGGCCGCCCAGCGCCATGATTTTCACGGTGGCGTCCTTTTTGACGGACTTTGCAGTATTATTCTTGTTCGGCATTACAGCCCTCCTGTTGATACTTTCCTATTATTATAAACCATTTCCATGCCGGTTCCGGCCTGCAGACTGAAACCCGCTGTCCAGTGAAGCGGTTCGGTCAGCGTGTCGGGCCTGCCATCTCTCCGTCCAGCGAGAATGTCTTGGCTGCGGTGATGTATACCGGGACAATGTCTCCGGCTTTGACACCCGTTCCGGTGAAGTTGACGAGCTTGTTTGTCTCGGTATATCCCGACAGGACACCCGGATTCCGCTTGCTTGGACCGTCCACCAGCACCTGCACGATCCGGCCTTCATAGGCTTTCATTTTCTCCAGGGCGAGTTCATTCCACACACTGTTCAGTTCCTGGAGTCGTGCCCTCTTGACATCCATGGAGACCGGGTCTTCCATCTCCGCCGCCGGAGTCCCCGGCCGGGGTGAATAAATAAATGTGAATGCTGAATCAAACCGGCATGCCTTGACCATATCCAGCGTGTGCTGGAAGGCTTCGTCGCTTTCATTCGGAAATCCGACAATGATGTCGGTGCTCACGGCCACGTTCGGGATCCGCTTAACGATGGCATCAAACAGTCCCTTGTATTCTTCTGCGGAATACCGTCTTCCCATGCGCCGGAGCACATCCGAGTCTCCGGACTGCAGGGGCAGGTGTATGTACGGCATAATGTTGTCATACCGCGCAATGACATCGATCATCTCCTGCGTGAAGTCCCAGGGGTGGCTGGTCATGAAGCGGATGCGTTCGATTCCGGTCTGCGCTGTTTTCTCCAGCAGCCGGGCAAAATCCAGGCCTTCGTCCAGGTCCTTTCCGTAAGCATTGACATTCTGTCCCAGGAGCGTGACTTCGCGATAGCCGTCTTCCTTCAGCTGACGCACTTCCTCCAGAATGTCATCCATGCGGCGCGAGCGCTGTTTTCCCCTGGTATACGGCACAATGCAGTAGGTACAGAACTTGTCACATCCATACATGATGTTGACCCAGGCCTTGTGCTTCCCGAACCGTTTCACCGGGAGGTTTTCATAGACCTCTCCCTGCCGGGAGTAAATGTGCACGACCCGCTCCTGGCTGTCCATGGCCTCCGCCAGCAGAGCCGGGAGATCCTGGATGTTGTGGGTGCCAAACAGCAGCCGCACCCAGGGGTAATGGGCCAGGACCCGTTTTACAAATTCGTCTTCCTGTGCCATGCACCCTGCCACGCCAATGATCACATCCGGACGGGCATTGTATATACGCTTGAAGCTGCCAAGCTCTCCCAGCACTTTGTCCATGGCATTTTCCCGGATGGCACAGGTATTCACCAGAATCACGTCAGCGGTCTCAGGACTTTCTGCCTGGCCATATCCCAGGGTTTCCAGAATGCCTGCCAGCGTCTCTGAATCCCGTTCATTGGCCTGGCAGCCATAGGTGGAGATCCAGTAATGTTTCCCTTCTCCCATGTTCATGGCATTTGCCGGAATCATGAAGGTATCCACTCGCTCCACGGCTCCTCTTGTGCGTTTTCCGGCTTCCCGCAGATCCGGCAGGTTCCAGTTTTTCAGCAGTTTCATCGTCTCACCTTCCATCAGGCTGTTTTCCGAACAGGAACGCAGCCGGTTATGTTCTGTTTTGTTTCAGTCTTTTATTATACCGCGTTTTGGTCTGAAAAGAAGAACAGCCGGAAACAGGATGGCGCCCGGGTGCAGAGTCATCCAACCGTGCCCGGCAGCGGAGCCCATGAAAAAACCAGGCATCCTGCCTGGTCGTTCTGTCTGTTGTTTGAATCAGTCCAGAGTTACAGCGCCAACGGGGCATACGCCTACGCAGGCACCGCAGTCGATGCAAGTATCGGGATCAACCTGAGCCTTGCCTTCATCGTTCAGTGCAATCGCACCTGTGGGGCATGCGCCTACGCAGGCACCGCAACCGATGCATGTATCCTGATCTACTTTTGCTGCCATACTATGTTTCCTCCTGTTTTTTCTGACAAAAACAGTATAGGAGGTTTGGAAACCTCTTTCAACCGGGTTTGGTTAGCCTCAATTAATTCCAGACAGATGAAAAAAAGGAGGATCGAAATCCTCCTTCTTCCATGTTCAAACTGTCTTACTTCGCAATTTCCTGGGCACGAACCTCGCGGATCACGTTGACTTTGATCTGCCCCGGATATGTCAGGGTATCCTCGATCTTGTCCCGGATCTGCCGCGCCAGTTTTGTGCACGTGATATCGTCCACCTTGTCGGGGTTGACAAGGATCCGGATCTCACGGCCTGCCTGAATGGCATAGGCACTGCTGACCCCCGGTGCTTCCCTGGCAATCTTTTCCAGATTCTCCAGCCGGTTGATATAGGCCTGTGCGGATTCTTTCCGCGCACCGGGTCGTGCGGCTGAAATCGTGTCTGCCGCTATGACCAGGTGACTGGTCAGGAATTTCGGCTCCACATCCCCGTGATGAGACTGGATCGCATTCAGGACGATCTCTTTCTCCCCATGTTTCCGGCAGAACTTATAGCCGAGTTCCACATGGCTGCCCTCCTGCTGGTCGATGTTCAGTGCCTTGCCGATGTCATGCAGCAGTCCGGCCCGTTTGGCCAGCTGCTGGTTCAGACCCAGTTCCGCGGCCATGACACCAGCCAGGTACGCCACTTCCATGGAATGCTGCAATGCATTCTGTCCATAGGAATACCGGTACTTCATGGTGCCCACCAGCCGGACGATCTCCCGGTCGATCCGGCCGATACCGAGCTTGAAGATGGCATCTTCCCCGGCTTTCATGATCTCCTGGTCGATTTCGTTCTGGTACTTCTTCACGACTTCCTCGATCCGGCCCGGCTGGATCCGGCCATCCCGGATCAGGTGTTCCAGGGCAAGCCTTGCCACTTCCCGGCGGACGGGATTGAAACAGGTAATGGTGATCAGGTCCGGGGTGTCGTCAATGTTGAGTTCCACACCGGTGGCCTGTTCGAAGCAGCGGATGTTCCGCCCTTCACGGCCGATGATCCGGCCTTTCATCTCTTCACCGGGGATGGCCACGACAGAGACACTTCGTTCCTGCGTCTCCTGCTGGGCGATCCGCTCAATGGCCAGGGCGATGATTTCCTGGGCTTTCGCGTTGGCTGAGGCCTTGGCCTCGTCTTCCTTGTCCTTGATGTAGGCAACTGTTTCGTGTTCCATCTGCTTTTCAACAGCGGCAAACAGTTCCTTGCGGGCGTCCTGGCTGGACATCTTTGCGACGCCCTCCAGTACCACGATCTGTTTATCGATCTGCTCCTGAAGACGGCGCTCCTGTTCATCCAGGCTGGCCAGTCTGTCTGTGACTTTCTGGAGCTTGTCCTGTACCTGACGCTCCTTCTGGCCCAGTGCCTGATCGCGGAAATTGAGACTGTCCTCGCGGCGCAGCAGTTTGGTTTCCTGTTCGGACACTTCCTGCCGCCTTTCCTTGATTTCCTTCTCGGCTTCCACCTTCAGGTCATGTGCCTGAGTCTTGCCGTCCAGCACAGCCTGCTTGATCCTGGCTTCTGCCTGACTTTCAGCATTCTTCAGGATCTGCTCCGCTTTCTGCTGATCTTTGTTCAGACCTGCCTTCGAAACCCCCCGCATGACGAGGACCCCGATTGCAAGACCTACCACAACGGACGCCAACGCAGTCAAAAAGAGTGTCATATACTTACTCCTCCTGCGAATTTCTGTCCGCAAAGCAAATTCATTATACTCTTGCAGAGACTTCTTGAAAAGAGAGGGCGCATCTGGCGAAGCACGTGACGAAAAGAGGCCCTGCAGACAGGCACACAAAAAAAGCAGCCGCAGCTGCTTCTGTTCTATCCTTCGACTTCGACGATCTGCTCGCCTTTATACTGTCCGCATTCGCACATCTTGTGAGACAGTTTGTACTCACCACAGGCCGGGCACTTTGTCAGTGCGGGCTTCTGCAGTTTGTAATGAGTCCGTCTTTTCCGCTTGCGGGTCTTGGAATTTCTTCTCTGCTGTACAGCCATGCAGGCACCTCCTATTCATCTTCCAGTTTGAAATCGTTCAGTTTTTCCCATCGGGGATCGATGGCAGGCTCTTTCGGATCCTGGTCGGAGATGAGCTTCCAACCCTTTCCTTCGGGATACTGGTCCCTGGGAAGTCTGGTCAGCGACATCGGCGCTTCGAACAGGATTGCCTGAAAGATCTCGGGATTCAGATCCACGGTATCTTTCCTGGCTGCCGTTATTTCCTCTTCCCCCGCATTCACGGGTTCAAAGGAATATGTGTGCTGTGACCGGGTGGAGAACTCCACTTCGAGATCCTCATCCGTAATGGAATCAGGAACGATCAGTGTGCCTTCCAGCTCCAGGTCACTGGTCACCAGGGCCTTGCCGTCATAGGAAAGGGTGCCGGTGATGTGTGCAGACGGAATCGAGCGGACAGGACTGTGCCGGAGGAAGTCATTTTCCTCCACCTTGATGTGTTCGTCCACATTGATCATCATCTGCGGACTCTGCAGGAAATCCTGTTTGGTAAATTTCATGCTCTTCTCCTCACGTCGCAACTGATATTATAGGAAACCGTTCTGGCAATGTCAACGGACAATTCAGCGGGTTTCAGGCCCCCGGATACGCGGGCGGCTGTTACTCTGTCATCTGCCCGTTCACCATGACACCTGTCACCGTTCCATCCCGGACAAAGACAATGTCTGCGAGATACCCTGGTGCCAGTTTCCCCAGATCCCGGCTTCGGCCCATCGCCCAGGCGCTTCCTTCTGTATAAGATGTCAGCGCCTGTTTTTCTGACAGTCCGCCGGGCATGGACACCGCCCAGCGAATATTCTCCAGAGGATCGCAGTCTTCGATCGGGCAATCTGTTCCGAGACTCACCCTGGCATGGGATGCCATCCAGCCAAAGGCATAGCTGGTCCGCGCCATCCGTGTTCCCACCCGCTGTTCGACGATATTCCGGTCGCTCCGCCAGAAAACAGGCTGGACCATGCAGTCTGTCTGCAGTCGCTCCAGATCCTGCAGAATGGCTTCATCCGTGATCTGCAGATGCAGGATCCCCTGCTTCATGCCCGGATGCCGCCTGTAGACGGCAAGCACCTGACGGATCGCAGCATCTCCGATGGCATGAAAAATCACCGGACGATTCAGCCTGTCGCAGGCTTCCACGAACGTTTCCATCTCCTCTTCTGTCATGCAGGGCTCCCCGCAGTTTCCCGGTTCATCGGCATACTCCCTGCCCAGCCATGCTGTCCTCCCTCCCAGCGACCCGTCTGCAAAGCCCTTGAACGGACCGAAGGTATGGGTATCTGTTTCATACAGCCTCGCTTCCCGCAGGAAGTCTTCCATTTCCTTTGGATCGGTGATATTGACCTGGTGATGGATCCGGATGCGCTGCGACGCGTCCCTGTACAGGGGAAGCAGCTTTCTCCAGTTGCCGGTTTTGAGATCTGCGATCTGGACCGTGGTCAATCCGCGCGCCAGGCAGTGATCCACCCCTGCCTGGATGTGTCTGGCTGCCTGTGAGTCAAGCGCTTCCAGCAGCGGTTCGCATGCAGCTTCCTGAAAAATCCCGTCCTCCCGCCATACGCCTGCCAGTTTCATGGCGGCTGTATTGGCTGTGAGGATGTGTGTGCAGTATCTCTCGCAGACAATGGGGATATCCGGATTCACTGCATCAAGATCCCGGCGCTCCGGCATGCGCTTTTCCAGCAGGTTTTCCTGATCCCAGCCCATACCATGAACAAAGGGTTCATGACAGCTGCGCAGAATCGACTGGATTTCCGTAATGGACCCGGCTGTGTCCAGACGGCATCCGGTGAGCATCTGCCCTGTCATGCGCAGATGCATGTGAGAATCATTGAACCCCGGCAGTGCCATGGACTTTTGCACATCCAGAATCCTGGCATCCGGTCCTGCCATGGACCGGATCATGGCCGGTGTTCCCAGTGCAGCAATGCGGTCTCCATCCACCAGGATGTCACTGCCGTCCAATGTATTGGTAATGACTGTCTTCATCTCTGTCTCCTTGCTGTTTCGAACTTCACGTTTCTGATGCAGTCGGTTCAGGACTTCTCTGCAGAAGTCCATCTCTCCAGAAAAAAGAGCCGGTCCGGCTCTTTTCACTTTCCAGGTTTTATTCCTCGATGGTCACATACTTGTAGACAAAGGGTACACCCACAGGGTTGTCAACCAGGTGCTTCACCTTCGGGTTCAGCAGGTCGGATGCTCCGGTCTGGAACACCGGTCCCACTGCCACATCGTCCATGGCGATCTTTTCAGCATCCTTCAGCAGCTGCCAGCGCTCTTCATCGGTATCGGCATCTGCCGCTTCCTTCAGTTTCTCGGTGTACTCTTCGTTGGGATATTTGCCGAAGTTGAAGGATCCGCCCGGCAGAAGCACGTTCAGATACGTTGTCGGATCGGCATAGTCCGGTCCCCAGCGGGTCAGCACCACATCGAAGTCTCCGTTCTGCTGGGTTTTCAGACGGACGTTCTTTTCCTGGGACACCATTTCAATGTTCAGGCCCTCCAGCTTGGAGAGTTCCGACTGGATAAATTCTGCTGCCGACTTGGCAGGATCCGAGGGTTCAAACAGGAACCGCAGATTGATTTCATCCTTGCCCAGTTCCTTTTTCGCCTTTTCCCAGTACTCCTGAGCCAGCTTTTCGCTGTCTTCTCCGGTTTCCGTGAAATAGCCTTCTGCTGTTTCACGGTAGTCCTTGCCATCCGGTCCATTCGCCAGTTTTACGGTGACAAAGCCTTTTGCCGGAATGGATCCGTCCTTCAGGACACTCTGCGTCAGGTTCTCCTTGTCCACGGCATAGGTCAGGGCCTTGCGCAGGTTCTCGTTCTGCAGGTCCCCGTTTTCAAAATTGTACTGCAGATACCACAGGAAACTGCCCAGCACAGACTTGTAGGCTTCGTTGTCCTTGTACTTGTCCACCAGGGATGAATTCAGGCGGGCATAGTCCGTCGTTCCGTTTTCATAGGCCAATGCTGCCGACGAAGGCTCCGGCACGATGTTGATGTTGATTTCCTCCAGAGCCACATCATCTGCACCCCAGTAATCTGCATTTTTGCTCAGTTTCAGTGAATTGCCCTTGACCCATTCATCCAGCTTGAAGGGACCGCAGTAGAGCAGGTTGTCGGGAGACAGGCCGTACTGGTCTCCCTGTTCCTCCGCGAATTTTTCGTTTACTGGATAGAACGGCGGGAATGTGGTCAGAGACACAAAATACGGAGTTTTCCGGGACAGTGTGACCTCCAGGGTCTTGTCATCCACTGCCTTGACTGCGATTTCATCTTTTTTGGCCGGATCGCCCATGGCTTCGTCGGCACCCTTGATGCAGGCTCCGTCACTGCCAAAGATATAGGCGTAGTCGCAGGTGGGATCTGTAGCCGCGTCTTTCCAGGCATATTCGAAATCAGCCGCTGTCACAGGATCGCCGTTGGACCACTTCGCATCCCGCAGATGGAAGGTATAAGTCAGGTCGTCGTCCGATACATCGTAGGATTCCGCCAGGGCGGGTACAATATCGGCGTTCTCATTGGTGGTTTCCAGGCCTTCGATGCACATGTTGATGACTTCGAAGGACATGCCATCGGTGGCAAGCGTGGAATCCATGGTGATGACATCGTTCTCCTTGGACAGATTCAGCACCTGGGCAGGTTTCTCTCCGTCTTTGGCACCGGTGTTTCCGGAACCGGAGGAACAGGCTGTCAGACCCAGAGCCAGGGTCATGACAGCAGGCACAGCAAAATACTTTTTCATACGTGCTCCCTTTCTTCTCGGGTGCATTATAGGTCGTATTGTAACCACTTTCAATCCCGTAAAATTATAACACTCTTTGTTTCTGTCATTATAGATGACCTGAAGGCGCTCCCGCGGATTCTCATCCTTCTTTCATATCTCTCCGGTACAGGTGAAACCGCAGCAGCCGGTCCCCCTCCTGGAGCGAGCTCCGGCCGGTCATTTCAAACCCTCGCCGCCTATACAGCCGTTCTGCCCGGATATTGCCTGCAATCACGTCCAGCACCTGGGTTCTGTATCCGCCGGTCCGGGTTTCCCGGTCCATCACATCCAGCATCCGCTGCGAGAGGCCGGTGCCCCGAAACTGTCTGGTAATTCCCAGCAGATGCAGGCCCAGGTCCTCCCTGTTCCCTCCTTCCGGCACGAGAGCCATGGCACCGGCTGCCATTCCATCCACTCTCGCAATCCAGAGTTCCCCGTTTTCGATGTGTCTTTCCAGCATCTCCGTATCCGGGTGAAGGCCATATTCCCACATGGGTGTATACGGATCGCCCGCCTGCTCATCGCAAAGCTGCCGATAGAGTCTCTCCACTTCTGGCAGGTCCTGCCTGCATGCCGGTTCGATGGTTTCCATATTTCCACACTCCTTTTCGTTGCTGTACGTCATCCTGTCTGGCGAATATCTTTCCTGTATCCTTTGCATCCTGTAAAATGAATGCGGACATGAAACACAGCAGGCTGAACATTTGCGGCGTCATCACCGAGTATAACCCATTCCATGAAGGACATGCACATCATCTCAGACAGGCACGGGCACTGACGAACTGTGACTGTCTGGTCTGCATCGTGTCGGATTATTTCAGTCAGCGGGGACTGCCTTCGCTGATGACCTGGCAGGACAAAACCCGGCTGGCACTGGATCATGGAGCTGATCTGGTCATTCGACTGCCGGCAGTCTATGCAGCACAGTCTGCAGATCATTTTGCCCGCTATGCAATGGAGTCTCTGTCGGTGCTGGGTGTCAGCACGATCGTGTTCGGATCGGAGTGTCATGACGACCGGCTGCTGGAAAAACTGGCTGATGAAACCGGGCAGATCATGCCGGACCCCACCACCAGCCAGGCCCGCAACCTGCCGGCCCTGCAGCCCAATGACATTCTGGGGATACAATACATACGACAGTGCCGGCGCCTGGGAATCGGGTGGAAAACGATCCCCAGGGATCCGGGATTCATCAGTGCAACGGCCAGCCGCCGCGCCTTCTTTGATGGCCAGCCGGTCGACCAGGCAGACTGTATGCTTGCACAGCAGCGGTGGGAATCCTATTATCCGTTTCTTCGTCTGTCTCTGCTCATGACTGCCCCGGGCCGGCTGAAGGACTTTTTCCTGGTAACGGAAGGAATCGAATACCGTCTGGCACAGTCTGCCCGCCCTCACCGGACCTGGGAGGAATTTCTGGAATCAGCCATCTCCCGGACCTATTCCCGGGCAAGGATTCAGCGGACCTGTCTGATGATCCTGCTGCAGGTGACGTGGGAACAGATGAGGGAACATGATGCGTTTTATCATGTGATTCCTGCCGGGTTCAATCAGACAGGACAGGCCCTGCTTGCCAGCCTGAGTGAAGAACAGAAAAAACTGGTCTGTCTGAAATTTGCGCAGCTTCCCCTTTTTCTGAAAGAAGTGGAGAACAAAACCGCGCAGCTGTATGACAGCGTCCTGACATCGCCCTGCGACAAGGGCCTCATTATCCAGAAAGGGAGATCTCATGCGTAGAAAAAACACATCCCGCCGGAGTCATCCGGTTCTTACATGGCTGCTCGGACTGACAGCTCTGGCTGCAGGACTGTATCTGTGGCTGCTGCCGCCGGTGAAGAAGCCCCGAAAACAGTATCCCTTTGCCATTCTGCTGGGCTGTCCCTGCAGAATGGACGGATCCATGTCACGGTCCCAGGTGGAACGCTGCCGGCTGGCCATGGCTGCGTGGAGTTCCTACCGTACTCTGGTCATCACAGGCGGGGCCGTCAAAAACAAGTGGCCGGAAGCACAGACCATGGCTGCCTACATCCGCACCCGGTGTCCGATTCCGGTCGTGATTGAAGACAAGTCACGAACCACCTGGGAGAACCTGAAAAACACCCGGGAAATCATCGGTGATGTTCCTGTCCTGCTGCTGACCTCCAGCCTGCATGCACCGCGGGCACAGGCCATGGCCAGGCACTTCTTCTCGGATGTGGCTGTCCAGACCTACCGTGAAAACCGTCTGAAGCACGTTCTGCGTGAACTGGTGAGCCGGAAAATCTATATAGTGATGGAACTGAAAAAACTTGCTGGCGGCAGCGCTGAGTGATCTGCTGCCGACCGGCCTCATAACAGAAACCGGAATCAGCTCCTGATGCCGGTTTTTTTGTCTCTTTCTGTAAAGGGAAGCATCCTCCGATTCAGTCGGTCGGACAAAAAAACCGCACAGTGGCGGTGTTTGTCAGTCAGCCGGAAACGGCGGCAGCTCTCTGGCAGCGGCACTGGAGTTTTTCCAGCGGCGTTCCTGCATGGGGCATGGATGGATCCCGCAGCTGCTGTAGCAGTCGGCAAGGGGCAGCCAGGCCTGGCGGTATCCGGCCTTGGCAGCATTGCGCATGTATTCAAAACTCTCTGCACTGCCTAGGGCGGCTTTCATGGCCAGCCGGAACATGGCTTCCGGACTTCCCTGGTCATTCGCCTTCAGCAGCCAGGTCTGTTCCCTGTCTCTGTCCAGATCTGCCAGCCACAGGCTCGCAAATGCATTGTTTTCCCGTTCGAGGATCTGCACTGCCTCCTGCCCCGCATTTTCTGACAGGAGTCTTGTGACCAGTTCCGTCACCACCCACTGCCTCAGTGATTCCCGCTGTCCGGGTTCTGCATCACACTCTCTGGCGTCATCCAGATACTCCAGTGCAAGCCGAAGATCCTGCCTCAGCCCCCTGCCGTAGGCATAGGCTCTGGCAAGCCCGAAGCTTGCCTCCCGGATGCCCGTACGCCAGGACCGCAGCATCCATCGGGCACTGGATTCGAATTTTCCCTGTGCATATTCCACCACAGCCGTATGATACATGGACCTCGGATCTCCCTGTGTGGCAGCCACCCAGGTATAGTGAAGCGCCTGTCCCGGATCTGCCTGCAGGCCCGGTGCTCCCTCCAGATAACACTGTCTAAGCACAAGCGTGCTCTCCAGGTCCCCGCTGCAGGAGGCAGTCTCCAGACTGCGGATCCATGATGTGAACTGCTGTGTATTGAGAGACTGGTAGTCCGCCATAGCCCTGACCTCCTGCCTGCATGCCGCCGGATTCATTACACCTATCAGTATAGTGAAAACGTGCAGACAGGGCCTTTGCCGTGCCCTTTGCCACGGAGATTCCCGGCTGAATGCCGGAATGGAAAAGAAGGCTCAGGACTGCGGTTGAGCCTGGGCCTCCAGTTTCTGTTTCAGCTTTTGAGCCATCTCCCGACGGTCGGGATCCTGTTCCGTTTCCAGCGCTTTCTCAAGCCAGAACCGGGCCTGTCTGTCATCGGGATGCACCCCTATCCCGTAATGATAATGCTGGGCCAGCGGAAGTGCCGCTTCATCAAATCCGGATTTGGCCGCATTTTTCATCCATTCAAAGGCCTTACGGGGATCCTGGGCGGTTCCGACACCTTCCCGAAGGCACATGGACACATTGTACATGCCTGCCGGGTGACCGAGATCCGCAGCTCTCATGCTGCAGTCAAAGGTCTTCTGCGGATCCTGTCCCACACCGTCTTCAATGGAGTATTCAAAGGCCAGGCTGACCAGGCAGTCTGCATCGTCCAAAGCCGCCCCTTCCAGGAGCACCTGTTCCGCAGCCCTGTGTTTTCCGTCTTCGAGCAGGTTCATGCCTTCTTCCGAGCAGAGCCGCCCAAGCAGGAGTCTGCCTTCCTCTTCCTGGCCATGGGCAATCGCATGACAGATCAGCCTTCTTGCTTCCGCAAAGTCTTTCTCCCGGCTCATGAGCATGCGGGCACAGGGCAGCCAGGCTTCCGGGACATCAGCTGCGGCGGCCTGTTTCATCCAGGTCATGGCCTGCGGCAGGTCCACAGGACAGCCACGCCCTTCCTGTGCGCAGATGGCAGCGTTGTACAGACACCATCCTTCCCCGAGCTGTGCGCCGAGCACGGTGTATCGGCAGGCCTGAACGGGGTCCGGCTCCAGGCCGTAGTCTCCATAGGTATAGCAGTGAATCAGCGTCCGGATGCTGTCATAGTCACCCAGGGCTGCGGCTTCCTCCAGAAACGGAACCTGGTCCTGCGGGTTGTCTTCCATTGACTGTATGGCGCGCTTGAGCTGCAGAAGACGTTTCATGCACCCGGCTCCTTTCTTCTGTTCCTGTTCCCGATCACTGTATCGTCCGGATCACTTCATTCACGCTGCGGACTTTCTTGAGATTGGCCATGAGGGTCGTCAGATGTCTGGCATCATGCACTCCCACGGTCAGTTTCGTCGTAGCGGTGAGGTTGTTGTCATCCACTGCAGAATCCACGTGTTTCAGTGCGGCATTGTTCTGCTGCAGAGTCGTGACAATATCGGACAGCAAGTAGTTTCTGTCGTCACTGCGGATCAGCAGTTTCACTTCATACTGCTTGTCCTCCGGTTCCTGGTCCCAGTTCACGGGAATCAGCCGCTTTTTCTCATTGACGATGTTCGGACAGTCCGTCCGGTGCACCTTGACGCCCTGCCCCTTGGATATATAGCCAATGATCGCATCGCCGGGGATCGGGGAGCAGCAGTTTGCCAGCGAGACCTGGATCGTGTCAATGCCGGGGACCACCACACCGCATTCCGAGGTCCGGTGACTGCGCCCGGCAGCCCGATTGTAGATCTTCATGATCTCTTCGTCATCCACAGCACCGGGCTTGTTGCGGATCAGGCGGTCGGTTACGGCCTGCAGACTGATCTTTCTGTCAGCCAGGCCGGCAAAAAGATCGTCCGCGCTTTTCAGGGAAAGACTGGAAAGGATGGATTCCACCTTGCGGATATCGAGATCCTTTGCATCGCCTTTGAGCCGCCGGAGTTCGTCTTCCAGCATCTGCTGACCCTGATGCACCCGGTCTTTCCGGTCCTGCTGGTCCCATTTCTGCAGGAAAGCCCGGATCTTGTTGCGGGCATGGCCGGATTTCACGATTTTGATCCAGTCCGCCGACGGTCCCGGAGAATTCTTGTTCGTGAGGATCGAAACCACATCCCCGGTCTTAAGCTGGGTATTCAGCGGAACAATGGCACCGTTTACTGTGGCTCCAACTGTCTTGTGTCCCACTTCCGTGTGAACACGATAGGCAAAGTCAATGGGACACGATCCCTGGGGCAGGGCAATGATCTTTCCACGGGGTGTCATGCAGTAGACATTGGCTTCAAATATATCCTTCTGGAGTACATTCATGTACTCCAGCGGATCTTCACTTTCCTCATCCGTCATCATGGAAAAATCCCGGAACCAGGTCAGCTTGTCCTCCAGCTCTTTCTGGCCCAGTGCGGCTGTATCCGGCGACTCCTTGTAGCGGTAATGCGCCGCAATGCCCCGTTCCGCAACCGCATCCATATCCTCGGTCCGGATCTGGATCTCGAAAATGCTTCCGCAGGTCGGTTCCACCACCGTGGTATGCAGGGACTGGTACATGTTGGCCTTGGGCATGGCAATGTAGTCTTTGAACCGCCCCGGAATGGGGCGGTATTTGGCGTGAATATAGCCAAGGATTTCATAGCAGTGCAGCTCGGTGTCTGTGACGATGCGGATAGCCAGCAGGTCCAGGATCTCCTCGAAGCGCTTGTTCTTGGTGATCATTTTCTTGTAGATGGAATAGAAATGCTTGCTGCGCCCGAAGATCCGGTAAGGGATGTGATATTCATCCAGCATATCCTGGATCTCTTTGATCATCATCTGGACCTGATCATTGCGGTCTTCCTCCCGCTGGCGGACCAGATTCTTGATTTCTTCGTATTTTGCCGGTTCCAGGTACTTGAAGGAAAGATCTTCCAGTTCGTTTTTCACCTGGGAGATACCCAGGCGGTGTGCAATGGGCGCATATACGGACAGTGTCTCATTGGAAATTTTTTTCTGCTTCTCGGGCTTCATGTACTGCAGAGTCCGCATATTGTGAAGCCGGTCCGAGAGCTTTACGAGAATCACCCGGATGTCCTTGGCCATGGCAATGAACAGCTTTCTGTGGTTGCTGGCCAGGTACTCCTTTTCGTCCTTGAATTTGATGGCGCCGATTTTTGTGACGGCCTCCACGATCGCCGCCACATCCTGGCCGAATTCCTCGCGGATGATATCCGTGGTCACTTCCTCGCAGTCTTCCACCGTATCATGCAGCAGGCCTGCCACGATGGTTGTGGGGCTCGAGTGAAGCGTGGAAAGGATGTAAGCGACCTGGATGACATGGATTTCATAGGGCTCCCCGCTTTTGCGGAACTGCCCTTCATGGTGTTTGTGGGCAAACTGCCAGGCCTTTTCGATCAGGGCCAGATTTTCCGGCTTCCGGATGTACGTCTGTATATTGGCAAAGCACTCCTCGAATGTCACTGATTTCCGTCTGCTCATGTGTCCTCCTTTCCATCGGCAGGGTGCAGCACCTCTTTCCGGTCAGTCAGAGGCATCCGCTTCAGCTGTTATTCTCCTTCGTAATGAACCAGAGAGAGAATCGGAACATCCTCCAGGCGGTCCCTTCCCTTCAGGTCGTCCAGTTCCACAACGAACGCTGTGCCGACAACTTCGGCACCGCATTTTTCCGCCATATGGCGGATTGCCTGCACGGTGCCTCCGGTGGCAAGCAGGTCATCCACGATCACCACCCGGTCACCGGGTTTGATGGCATCTGCATGGATCTGCAGGGTGTCTGTGCCGTACTCCAGGTCATAGGTTTCCTCCACCACGGTCCGTGGCAGCTTGCCGGGTTTGCGGACAGGCGCAAACGCCACATCCGCTTCCACAGCTGCGGGAAGACCGAAAAGAAACCCTCTGGCTTCGGGCGCCAGAACGAGTGTCGCATTCTGGTCTTCGATAAAGTCAGCCAGTTTGCGGGTCACATGGCGCATGGCTTTCGGGGATGCGAGAATCGGGGTGATGTCGCGGAAAATGATGCCTTCCCTGGGAAAGCCGGGGATGCTGGCGATGTAGTCATTGAGTTCCATGGTCGATCGTCTCCTTCAGTTCTGACGGTATGTCTGCACTGGCAGAAGCCGTCAGACCCTCTGCCGTTTTGATTCAAGTTATTCCTGTGAGGTCCCCACAGCGCTGAGTATAAGCTGCGGCCTGGCCGTCTGCATCCAGACATTCACGGACGGTTTGCCCGTCAGCCAGCGGATCTGGTCTGGCGACAGAGCCTTTTCTGAATCAGGCTGATTGAACCGCATGGCTTCCAGACCGTTTTCCATCACATACCGCCGGTGACGGCCGGCGCTCAGGTCACGGACAAAAGCGACAGCAGGATCCTGGATCCGCAGTTCCGGAAGCTCGAAACCCGTTCCAAAGGGACGCAGTGCATCCAGCTGGCGGATGGCCGGGATCGTGAGGTCCGCTGCTTTTACATCCAGCGGATCCGCTTTTTGCGCATGGGGGACCGTGACTGTTTTCAGATAGGCCTCAAAATCGTCTCTGTCTTTCAGATCAAGGGAAAAGCCTGCTGCCCGGCTGTGGCCCCCCAGGGTGACAAACCGGTCAAATCCCTTCAGGAGGTCCATGCAGTCCACCCCTTCCGGGGAGCGCATGCTGCATTTCAGTCCGCTCTGTCCCCGGGCTGCCAGGATCACCGGCCGGCCGGTGGTTTCACACAGACTCCCTGCGGCCAGGCCGATGATGCCTTCATGCCATGTCGGGTCCTCCAGAAAGATCACGGTTGATCCGGGCCGGACCCGTGACTGTGCTTCCTGCACCATTCGTCCGGACATCTCGCGGCGGCGGTCATTGATCTGACAGATGCCCTGCGCCAGGGAGGAAATCTGACGAAAATCGTCTGTGAGAAAGAACCGCACAGCATTGTTCGCGTTGGCCAGATCCGAGAGCCTCCCCAGCGCATTGATTTTGGGAATCACCTGGAAGGACAGATCCGTTTCATTCTCCGGGATTCCCTGTGCCAGCAGCCGGATGTGAGGATCACAATCTGTTTTCAGCTGCTCGAGAGCCTGAAAAATCAATGCCCGTGTCTGCCCGGTGACTGCCATCTGGTCTCCCACACTGGCCAGACCTGCCAGCAGCAGTTCGTAGTCTGTTGCCCACCCGGCATATCGCAGGAGCTCACAGGCAACTGCAGCCCCGCACAGAGTGGAAAACTCAGGCTCCATCAGTGCCGGATGCACGAACCATGCGGCCTGCGGCGGTGTCTCAAACTGATGATGATCCGTAACGATCACATCCATCCCTAGATCCGCCGCACAGGCCAGGGCTTCTTCTGCCCTGACACCGTTGTCCACAGTCACCAGCAGCGAATAACCCTTCTCGTGTGCGAGCCGCACCGTTTTTTCCTGGAGTCCATACCCCTCCCGAATGCGGTCCGGAATGTAAAATCCCGTTTCTATGCCCTGACGCCGCAGGGCACCGGTCAGGATTGCCGTGCCCAGGATGCCGTCTGCATCATAGTCACCGGCCACGATCACTTTTTCGTGACTGGCCGCAGCCTGTTTCAGGCGGGCAGCAGCCTCGACCACTGCATCTGCCTGAGACGGACTGTGCAGTTCGGGTGTTTCAAGCCATGTCATCCATCTCGACTGGTCCGGTTCCAGGCGCCCGAGAATTTTACAGGCCAGGGGCAGCAGCGATTCAGGTGTCACTCTGACTGATTCTGACATCCGTCGTCCCCTTTTCTTCCCAGGTGAGCATAGGCTCTGGGTGTTGCCACCCGTCCACGCGGAGTCCGGTTGATGAATCCGATCTGCAGGAGATACGGTTCATACATATCCTCCAGTGTGGTGCTTTCCTCGCCTATGGAGGCCGCCAGGGCCTCGAGACCGGCTGGTCCTCCCTGGAACCTGTCGATCAGCCCCGTCAGGTACCGGTAGTCCACAGAATCGAGCCCCATATGGTCCACCTTCAGGCGGTCCAGAGCTTCTCTTGCGATGTCTTCCGTCACGAATCCGTCATTGAGCACCTGGGCAAAATCCCGCACCCGGCGGAACAGACGGTTGGCAATGCGCGGCGTACCGCGGCTTCTTTGGGCAATCTCCCGCCGGGCACCCGGCTCCGTGTCTGTATTCATCACCCGCGCTGTCCGGTCCACGATTTTTTCCAGTTCCGGAAGACCGTAATATTCCAGCTGGCTGACTATGCCGAACCGGTCACGCAGGGGAGCCGACAGATCGCCGGCCCGTGTTGTGGCGCCAACCAGAGTAAAGGGCGGCAGGGACAGCCGGATCGTGTGAACCCCGGCATCCTTTCCCACCACAATGTCCAGGCAGTAGTCCTCCATGGCAGGGTAGAGGATTTCCTCCACCTGCCGGGGCAGTCGGTGGATTTCGTCAATGAACAGGACATCCCCGGGTTCAATGGTGGACAGGATCGCAGCCAGGTCGCCGCTTTTTTCGATGGCAGGCCCGGAAGCCATCCGGAGCTGTCCACCCATTTCCCTGGCGAGAATATACGCCAGTGTGGTCTTTCCCAGTCCAGGCGGGCCATACAGCAGGACGTGATCGAGTGCCTCATTCCGGCTGCGTGCTGCCTGTATGAAGACACGAAGATTGTCTTTGAGCGACTGCTGTCCTATGTACTCATCCAGCGTTCCCGGCCGCAGCGAGCTCTCTTTCTCATCCTGTGCCAGTTCACGGCTGTCCATCAGTCTGTCTTCCAACGGCTACACCCCTTCCGTTTCGCCAGAAGCCGCAGGGCTTCCCGGATCATGTCCTGGACCGGCAGCTCCCTTGAAGCCAGTTCGGGCTCCAGCGGAGCTATGTCCTGGCTTCTGTAGCCAAAGTTCTCCAGGGCCGATACTGTCTCCTGCCACTGCCGGGTTCCTGCCGCTGCCGGTTCTGCTTCCGGCCGCATCTTCACCAGGCGTCCGCGCATGTCCAGCAGCATCTGGCTGGCGGTTTTCGGGCCAATGCCCGGCAAAGCCTTCAGGGCGGACACATCTTCCTTTTCCACAGCCTCCAGGATCCGGCGTCCCCCGGCCTTTGTCAGGATCTGCAGGGCGGATTTGGGGCCGATTCCCTTGACGCCGATCAGAGACAGAAACACCTGATAATCGGCTTCGGTCGTGAAACCGTACAGTGTCCATCCATCCTCGCGGATGCTTTCATATATATGCCAGAGTCCCTGCCTGCCTGAAGAGACAGCTGCCGGATCCGGTGTCAGGATCTCGAATCCGATCCCGCCGGTCTGCACCACGACAGATTCAGACCGGATCTGCCGTACAGTGCCTTCTATGAACGCAATCACAGTCCGGCCTCCTTTCCTGTCCGGCCAAGCCGGAAACAATCAGACTTTCAGTATACCATTTCTGGTCACATGCACGAGAATGCTTCCTGCCGCATTCCCCAGGGCGATCAGCAGCAAGGCCGGCAGAAAATCGAACCGCAGCCCCATGCAGAGATAGCTGATGTCTGCAATGCTGTGTTCAAACCCCGACAGGATGAACATCGGGATGCACAGGAAGATGCCCAGCGGATTTCCGGATTTTTTCCAGGACACCACCGCCGCATACATCAGGATGCCGCACAGCAGTCCCCTGAAAAACAGGGACCACCAGGGGACCGCCAGCTTTGCATCGATCATGGCCGAAGCAGCAGCCACGAGGCCGGGATCGGCCGCAATGCACAGGAAGGCCACCGCTGCAGCCCCGGCAAAATTTCCCAGGAATACGGCAGCGTACCACCATACAGGTTTGACTCTGTCCGTGATGAACCCGATTTTGCCTGTAAACAGATCCAGTCCGAACAGACAGACCATGTACAGGGCAAATGAAAACAGAATGGCTGCCGCCACTTTGTCATCCATCCCTGCATACAGGCGGCCGGCCAGTGCCACGGCACCTCCGGCAAACAGACTTTTCCAGTACTTCTTCATTGCTTCCCTGTCCTTTTTCCTATTGTGACCTTTTCTGCCTTGTGCCGGTCCGGATGTCAGTCATCCAGCTCGATTTCCACGGGACAATGGTCACTGCCGAAAATATCATCCCGTATGCGTATGTCGCGGATCCTGTCCATCAGCTTCGGGCTGGCCAGCCAGTAGTCAATGCGCTCTCCCTGATTGCGTTCCCGTCCTCTGGAATAGTAGCTCCACCAGGTATACTGTCTGTCGTCTGGATGCAGTGTCCGGAAGACGTCCACAAAGTGCGACAGAAAATTCTGCTGAAAGCTTTCCCGTTCATGCAGAGTGTAGCCCGCTGCCGATGCAGCGGCTTCCTCATCCCAGACATCCAGTTCCGTTCTGGCAACGTTGAAGTCTCCGCAGGCCAGCACCGGCTTTGTTTCCTCCAGCCGGCGCAGCCAGGCAGAAAAAGCGCGGTCCCATTCCAGACGGTACTCCAGCCGTTTCAGGCCGTCTCCGCTGTTGGGAACGTAGACATTCACCAGGTAAAAGGACCCCATGTCCGCCGTGAGAACGCGCCCTTCCCCGTCATGTTCTTCCGCACCAATACCGGCAGTCACCAGGGCCGGTTCCACCAGGGACAGGATCATGGTGCCGCTGTAGCCCTTGCGCCTGGCACTGTTTACATACTGCCAGGGAAAGAGCCCTTCATCCACCTCGATCTGGTCAGCCTGTGCCTTGGTTTCCTGCAGGCAAACCACATCGGGGTCCAGGGCCGCCATGATGTCTTCAAATCCCTTTTTCAATACTGCCCGCAGGCCATTCACGTTCCATGTCACCAGCCGCATACATACCTCCTGGCCGGACTGCCGTCCAGACAGTCCAAACTTAACACTTAACAATAGTAGCGCGAAAATCGGCGTCATGGCAATCACAGATTCACCAGTCTTCATCACATTGTGAACGGACACAGCCACAACAGACCTGGCTGCCGGATTTCTGTCGCCTGCACCGCGGATGCCGGATCCTCATTCCGACTTCGAAGACAGACAGGCTATGCGGGCATTTTTCCAAAAACAGCACGGCATTCTCCTGCAGACACGGTACAATAGACTGCATGCAGACAATGACACAACAGATTGCCGGGTCCATGGGACTCAAAGAAGGACAGGTGGCAGCTGTCCTGGAACTGCTGGAAGGCGGTGCGACCATTCCATTCATCGCGCGGTACCGCAAGGAAGTCACCGGGCGTCTGGACGAAGACCAGCTTCGCCGGATCCAGCAGGTTCATGCCTACACACTGGGGCTTCAGGCCCGGAAGGAATCCGTCCGGGAACTCATCGGCGAAAAGGGACTGATGACACCGGAACTGGATACTGCGCTGAAAGAAGCAAAGACGCTGGCGGAAGTCGAGGAACTCTACCGTCCGTTCAAAGAAAAGCGAAAAACCAAAGCAACACAGGCGATTGCCGACGGTCACGGACCGCTGGCCGACAGGATCCTGGCGCAGGACCGGCCCTTCCCGGCGGATGAAGATCCGTCTGCGCTGCAGGCAGCGGGGTGGATCGTGGCGGAAAAATTCAGCGATGATCCGAAGATTCGGGAAACAGTAAAGAACTTCCTGGAAAAAACCGGGGTCATGGAATCGAAAAAGAAGAAAGATGCCGTGGATGAAAAGGGTGTCTACGAGATGTATTACGATTTTGCAGACCCTGTGCGGAAAATCCCTGGCCATCGTGTACTGGCAATGGAACGCGGAGAGAAGGAAAAGATCCTCTCCATTGCCCTGGAGTTCGACTACCCCGCCCTGGAACAGCGACTGGCCAGGCAGATCATCCGGCGGCCGGATGCCGCTTCCTGGCTGTCGGCTGTCATGCATGATGCCCTGGTGCGGCTGATCGTGCCCAGTGTGCGCCGTCAGATCCGCAGTGAACTTCGGGAGAAGGCCTGCAATGCTGCCATTGCCGGATTTTCCGTGAATCTGGAAAACATGCTCATGACGCGACCCCTGAAAGGAAAGTCGGTGCTCGCATGGGATCCGGGATATGTGCACGGATGCAAGCTTGCCATGCTGGATCCCTCGGGGAACCTGCTCGCCACAGATGTGGTGTATCCCTTCCGGGGAAAAGGTCAGGAGGCGCAGGCAATCAGGCGCACAAGGGAACTTCTGACTGAGTACAGACCGGATGTGGTGGTGATTGGAAACGGGACCGCGAGTCGTGAATCCGAGGCGCTGGTTGCCGATATCATCCGGGAGTTTCCGGAGATATCCTATGTGATCGGATCCGAAGCCGGAGCATCGGTCTATTCGGCCTCCCAGCTTGCAAAGGAAGAATTTCCGGATCTGGCGGTGGAAACCCGGAGCGCCGTTTCCATTGGCCGCAGGGGGCAGGATCCGCTGAGTGAGCTGGTAAAAATCGATCCAAAGTCCCTGGGCATCGGCGAATATCAGCATGATGTCCCGCAGAAGCAGCTGAAGGAAGCCCTGGATTTCGTGACAGACAAAGCCGTCAACCGGGTGGGCACAGACGTGAACACAGCTTCTCCTTCCCTGCTGATGCATGTGTCCGGGCTCACAAAAACTCAGATTTCCAGAATCCTCAGGGCCCGGCCGATCCGGACCAGAACCCAGCTGGAATCTGTGCTGACGCCCAAAGCCTATGAACAGGCAGTGGGATTTCTCCGGATCCCGGATGGCGTCGAGCCGCTGGATGCCACGGGGATCCATCCGGAGAGCTACGGTTTTGCCCGGCAGTTTCTCCAGGATCACGGGCTGGATGCCGCCGATATGCGGTCACAGGCCTTCCGGGATTCCCTGAAGCGGATCAATCCGGTTCAGGAAGCCAGACGCCTGGGAGTGGGAACCGACACCATGATCGACATCATCCGCGAACTCCGGAATCCCGGCCTGGATCCGCGTGACAGCCTGGATGCACCGGTCCTGAAGAAGGATGTCCTGTCCATCGAGGACCTGGTTCCCGGGATGGAGCTGCAGGGAACGGTCCGCAACGTGACCAGCTTCGGGGCATTCGTGGACATTGGACTGCACGATGACGGACTCGTGCACATTTCCCGCATGGCGGATCACTTCGTCAAGGATCCCCGGGAAATCGCGGCCACGGGCCAGATCGTCAAGGTCTGGGTTCATGACATTGACCGGAAACGCGGCCGGGTGGGGCTCTCTCTAACAGCCCCGAAACGCTGAGGCTGCCGGCGTCGGACCGATACGCGCTGCATACCCGGGTACAGTGTCAGACTCTGACCTGTGTCCCGGGTTTTTCTTTCCTCTGGCCACCGGCCTGACAGAAATCATCCGTTTCCCATACGTACGGTTTTACGGAATCCGGTTGTCATGAAGACGCTGTCATGCAGGCTTTTGCGGAATGAATGGCGGTCCATGGCCTTACACTGAAAGCAGTCACAGGCGCCTGTGACACAAGTGCCTGTGACGGAGAACATGACCATCATCGGCGGAAAGGATGAAAACGTCATGACAGACCATGCTGCTGCAGGCAGACCCTTTGTGTTCTGCCACATGCTGGTATCCCTGGATGGAAAAATCAGCGGGACATTTCTGGATACGCTTGAGGGCATCAAAGCGGTCGGGACACTGTATGACCTGGCATTCGGGCCAGACCGGTTCTATGCCATGCAGGGATGGCTCTCGGGGCGTGTGACGACAAACGAGAATTTCACGTTCTACGCCAGACCAGATCTGGATCCCGGGGCTCCGGCTGTGCCTGACGGAGACTACATCACGAATGCGGATTTCGGCATGTACTATGTTTCCGTGGATCCGCTGGGTGTGCTGGGCTGGAACTCTCCATATCTGCAGTATGAAACCACGAAAGCTGCGGTGATCGAAGTGCTGACAGAACAGGCTTCCAATGCCTACAGGGCGTTTTTGCGCTCACTGGGGATCCCCTACATCATTGCAGGGGAGAAGGACGTGGAATGGGACAGCCTGCTTGAGAAGCTGAAGTCCCTGTTTCACATCGACATGCTGATGCTGCAGGGCGGCGGGATCATGAACTGGAAGTTCATGGAATCCGGCCTTTGCGACGAGCTGAGTCTGGTGGTGGCCGCTGCAGCGGATGGTGCCGAAAACACCCCTTCGGTGTTCCGCAATATGGCCTATCCGAAAGGCCGGCCCCTGCACTTTGCACTGGAAGAGACCAGGCAGATGGAGAGCGGCGCTCTGTGGCTGCGGTACAAAGTCCTGAATCCGGAGAAAATGTGGACACAGTGATCCGGTTTCGATTGAACATCCGGTTGCCGCATGTGACAATCTGAGAGCGACTGAAGGTGTCGAAGGAGGATGCTGGCATGAAGTGGAAGGCGCTGTTTGCAGATATTGACGGGACTCTGGCGGAAAAAGGAGAAATTCTTGGTCCGGAAACAAAAAAACAGCTGACAAAGCTGCATGAAAAAGGTGTAAAGATCGGGCTGGCCACGGGACGGCCGATGGACCGCCGGATCCTGGAGAAAGCCGGAAAGTGGGATCTGCCCTTTGCATTCGATGCGGTGATCGGCCTGAACGGCGGCGATCTCTGGATCCGGGGAGAGGAAGAAACACAGCACATGAACATGCTGTCCACAGACTCCGTGAAGAAGATCATGAAGCTGCTGGAGGGAGAAGACGTGAATGCAATCATCTACAGAGATGGATACGATGACGTGATCTGCACCCGGATGGATCAGTTCATCGAAGGATCCATGCTGCGCAACTCTTCCCTCGCCCGGAAAGTGGAGCCGGAGGAAATGTGGGCAGAACCCGCCGGGAAAGTGGAAGTCCAGTATCCTGCCGACCAGCAGGAGCGGATCCTGAAGCTGCTGAAAGACAACCCCGATCCTGCCTGGATCACCGTCGGCACATTTCCCGGTGCAGTGGAATTCATGGATCCGGCTGTCTCCAAGGGCAGTGCCCTGCGGCTGTATGCCGAACAGACGGGAATCCCGCTGAAGGATATCCTCGCCTTTGGGGACATGGACAATGACATCACCATGCTGCAGGAAGCAGGACTCGGCATCTGTCTGGCCAACGGGTCTGCACCGACGAAAGCTGCAGCGGATACAGTGACGGACTTTGTCTGTGCAGAGGATGGTGTGGGCCGCCATCTGCAGAAGATGGAACAGGACGGAGAATTCGACTGAAGCCGGTGAAACCCGGAGAACATGGATAAAGAAGATGCCGCATCTGCCGCAGACAAAGCCCGGCGGATGCGGCGTTTTCCGTTTCAGGTGCAATCATGGCAGTATACCGCCCTTGACACAGGCTGCGATACTCGCCGGTATAATACGATAAAAAGCCGCCCCCCGGCTTTGCATGCCAGGTGGCGGCGAGTATCCTATTCCACGAATTCGAACTCGAAGTTCTCGATCCGGACAGTGTCTCCATCCTTGACTCCTGCTTCCCGCAGCAGGTTGTCGATGCCAAGATACCGCATCCGGTTTGCGAACAGATAGTAATCCTCTTCGGTATTGAGCTTGCTGATGTTGAAGTTGCGCTCGATCCGTGGGCCTGACAGCTGCCATACTCCGGGTTCCACTTCCTCGATCTCGACTTCTTTTTTCTTCTCCTCAAAGGTGTAGACCACACCCTCCTGGTTTTCTTCCGTGCCTTCGATCGGGAACGCCGGTGTGGTCGCCAGAAGATCCGCAGCACGTCTCAGGACAGGATCCAGGCCCTCGTGAATGATGGCCGTGGTCTCGAAGATTTCCACATCCGGATACGCCTCTTTGAATCGCTTCAGGTTTTCTTCGGCATGTGCCTCATCCATTTTGTTGGCCACCACCACCTGGGGACGGTCCAGCAGCCGCAGATGGTAGTCCTTCAGCTCATCGTTGATGATTTTGTAGTCCTCCACCGGATCCCGGCCTTCTTCTCCGCCCATGTCAATGACGTGGACAATGACCCGGCACCGTTCAATGTGCTTCAGGAACTGATGACCCAGTCCCTTGCCCTCGCTGGCTCCTTCGATCAGGCCAGGCAGGTCCGCCATGATGAACGAACGTCCATCTCCAGTTTCCACGACTCCCACATTGGGATGAATCGTGGTGAAAGGATAGTCTCCGATCTCCGGTCTTGCCCTGGAGACTGCGTCCAGCATGGTGCTCTTGCCGACGGAAGGAAATCCCACCAGACCGACATCTGCGAGGACCCGCAGTTCGATCTGTGCATCGAATTCATCCCCCGGTTTTCCGTCCTCGGCATACTTGGGGGCGGTATTCCGGCTGCTTTTGAAATGACAGTTGCCACGGCCGCCGCGGCCGCCTTTGGCCACCACTGCCTGCTGTCCCGCTTCTGTCAGATCCGCTATGATCTGCCCGGTATCTCCCCGGCGAACGATCGTACCCAGGGGGACCTTGACGATTTTGTCCTCTCCATTGGCGCCATGCATGCGCTTGTTTTTGCCCTTGCCGCCGGGTTGGGCCACGACCTTCCGGTTGTAGCGCAGATCCAGCAGCGTCGTGCGGCCGGGATCCGCCTCGAAAATGATGTCTCCGCCATCTCCGCCATCTCCGCCGAACGGACCACCGTAGGGAATATATTTTTCATGCCGGAAACTGACGAGCCCGTCGCCGCCCTTGCCGGCTTTCAAGTGTATCTTGACCTGATCTGTAAACATTAAGGAGTTCCTCCAGTCACAATTATGATACGAGCCGGCCGTCAAAAATGCCAATGGCGGGCATGTCCGGGCAGCGGCTTTAAAAAAAGCTGCCAGTGGCAGCCCGGTTCAGCTTATGCGGGATAAACAGAAACTTTTTTCCTGTCCTTGCCCATCCGCTCGTACTTGACGACACCGTCCACTTTGGCGAACAGTGTGTCATCACCGCCACGGCCCACGTTTTCACCCGGGTGGATTTTTGTGCCGCGCTGACGGTAGATGATGGACCCTGCATGGCAGGACTGACCGTCTGCCAGCTTGGCGCCAAGACGCTTGGAGTGGGAATCACGACCGTTCTTCGTGGAACCTACACCTTTTTTGGAGGCAAAGAACTGAATGTCTAATGTAAAACGCATGATTACACCTCTTTCCTTATGACTTTGATGTTGTCCGGAAACCCTTCTTCCATCGTTTCCAGCTGGATCACGATGGTCCGCAGCACAGCCTGAAGCTGTTCGTTTCCGGTTTCTGCGGCTGCTTCCATGCAGTTGTCCGCCATCCGAAGACGGCACTGGCCGGGAAACAGGATGTCCAGAGCATTGAGCGCTCCGGTCATGATGCTCGAAACGCCGGCACAAACCAGGTCCTGACCGTATTCACCGCTGCAGGCATGGCCTTTGACAGTGACAGACTGGATCAGGTCTCCGGAAATGCCAATGTTCACGCGCACCATTTACGCCTGGATCGCTGTGATCTTGACTTTCGTATAAGGCTGACGGTGACCCTGCTTCCGGCGTGTGGAAGATTTCTTGGGCTTGTATTTCACAATGGTGATTTTCTGGCCCTTGCCCTGCTTTTCAACAGTGCCGGTGACTGTGGCACCTTCCACAAACGGGTGTCCGATCTTTCCATCCACGTAGAGGACTTTGTCGAACGTGACAGTTTCGCCTTCCTGAGCATCCAGCTTTTCTACGAAGATTTCCATTCCGTCTTCGACTTTGATCTGCTTTCCGCCTGTTTCGATAATTGCGTACATCTCGTGCACCTCCTGTTCATTCTGATACTCGCCATCAAGGTGCGGCATGACCGCTTCAACCTTTTCTGTGCGGTTGCAGTTAGTACAGTCTGCAACGTTTCTATTATAGAAGCGTCAAAAAGGAAAATCAATGGATGACTGCAGGCAATTCCGGGCGAATCGTCTCCGTTCCGGGTGATTCCGGCCATCCGCAAAAACACACCGGTCAGGTGTCATACCCCGGTCCCGTTTTTCCGCCTTCTGGGTCCCGGCCGCTGAATCAGAATTCCGGCCACTGTGCCTGTCAGACTGCCGGCGGTATCCAGCAGCACATCCCGGATCTGTCCGGCTCTGCCAGGCACAAAGGTCTGGTGCCATTCATCGCTGCAGGCATACAGAAAGCACAGCAGGACTGACAGAAAAGCCCGCCGGGACCGGCTGTGGATCCCCCACTCCCGCAGTGTGCCGTTCATGCACAGGCCGAGGACCAGATAGATCGTAAAATGCGCGGTCTTCCGGACCAGAAACGAGGCATCCTCCGGATTCATCCAGAACAGCAGCCCGGCAAAGATACCGGACTGCATGCCGGATCTGGTCCCGTCTGCACCGGAGAACAGGAAGATGCCCGTCATCACCAGCAGGGTCAGTGCAGTCATGATCCACTTTTTCACCGTGCGGCTATGCATGGGGCCGCTCTCCTGCCTGGCTGCCGGTATCTGCGACGGAGGTGATTTTCTCCATGGAGCGCACCAGCACGGAACCGGGTCGGTCCTTCTTTCCCTGTATATACAGCAGCGTGCCTTCCAGGATCAGATCGCGCTGTCTGGCAAAGGTATCCGGCATAACCGCCAGATCGATCTGGCCCGTTTCGTCCTCCACCGTCACGAAGCACATCAGGTCGCCTTTCTTCGTTTTGTGAGGATGATAGGATGCAACCCGTCCCAGGATCCGGACAAATCCCGTCACATCCTGTATGAAGGCAATAGGGTCTGTATTGGAAAAGCGTCCCTTCCGCAGCGTCTGTACTGGATGTTCACAGAAATAAAACCCGAACACGGCCTTCTCCCGTGTGCTCTTCTCCATGGGATCTTCCCGGTGTTTCACCAGCGTCGGTTCACTGGCAATGGAGTAGTCAAAGAGCACTTCCTCCTTCTCGACCCGAATGATGTGGGCATAGTTCAGGATCCTGGTCATGTTCTCCCGCAGCGTGGCGCGGTTGATGCCGTAAAAATCAAAGGCTCCTCCATCCACCAGGACCCGCAGCTGGCTTTCATTGACTTTCTGTGCCCAGAGCCTGGCAATGGTGTCGATCACGCCCGGGAATTCACCGTTTTTTTGCACTTCCACGATCCTGGGCAGCAGTGCGGTCCCGATGCCCTTCATGACTGTCAGTGGCATGCGCAGGGCTCCGTTTTCAATCTGCCAGCGGTCTGAGGAAACCCGGATATCCGGTCCAAGCACCGGGATCCGGCGCTGGCGGCATTCGTACAGGTACTGCCCGGTTTTCACCTCGGCACCGATCACGTGATTCAGGATGCTCTGGTAAAACGGCAGAGGATGATTGGCCTTGAGCCAGGCCATGGCCCAGGCCACGCGTCCATAGGCATAGGAGTGCGACTTGTTGAATCCATAGCCGGCGAATTTTTCCATCAGGCTGAAAATCTCCGCTGCCTGCCCGGCATCGATCCCCTGCACCAGGGCTCCCTCGAGAAACTGCTCCCGGTACCGGCCCATCACATCCTGCTGTTTCTTGGACATTGCCTTGCGCAGGATATCCGCCTGACCCAGACTGAACCCGCCAATGATCCGGGCGGTTTCCATGATCTGTTCCTGGTAGATCATGACCCCATATGTTTCCTTCAGCACGGGTTCCAGCAGTGGATGCGGATAGACAATGGACTCCGGATGTGCACGGTTCTGCAGGTAATGCGGTATTTCGGCCATGGGGCCCGGGCGGTAAAGCGCAAGGACAACCGCCACATCTTCAAACTGACGGGGGTGCATCTGGCGCAGGAGCTGGCGGATCCCTTCTTTTTCGAGCTGGAACACACCGGTTGTGTCAGCCCGGTCCAGCAGTGCCCAGGTGACCTCGTCATCGGTGGGCATCGTGTACAGATCGGGCGGATTGTCGATCTGGTCCAGGACTTCCCGGATGATGGTGAGATTGCGCAGGGACAGCACATCGATTTTGATCAGGCCCAGTTCCTCCAGGTGCTCCATGGAAAACTGTGTGGCGCTGGTGTTCCTGTCCATCCAGACAAGAGGTGCCACAAGCCGGATGTCCTGGTCTGACAACACGACACCAGCGGCATGAGTCGTGACATGCCGGGGGAGGCCTTCCAGTCTGCGGGCCATGGCCCAGGTTTTCCTGAGGGCGGGCTTCGCTTCCACCAGTGTCCTCAGGCGGGGGACCGTCTGCCAGGCACGCTCCATGGTCATGCCCGGCATGTTCGGAATCAGACGAGTGACCGGGTCGATCACCCGTGCGGGGACGCCGAAGGCTTTGGCCACATCCCGCAGCACTGCCCGGGCTTTCAGGTTGGAAAAGGCCGCGATCTGGGCCACGTGGGTCTGGCCATAGGCTTGCCGGAGATACTGCACCACTTCGTCGCGGCGGTCATCCGGGAAATCCGTATCGATATCCGGCATGGTGATCCGCTCCGGATTCAGGAACCGTTCAAAGAGCAGCCCGGAGGAAATGGGATCGATGTGGGTGATTCCCAGGCTCCAGGCCACCAGGCTGCCGGCAGCACTCCCTCTGCCGGGGCCTGTGAGCATGCCCTGGCTGCGGGCAAACCGGATCATGTCATATACAATGAGAAAATAGTCCGTGAATCCCATGCGGGTGATCACATCCAGTTCGTACTCCAGGCGTTCGCGGTACCGTTCCGGAACGTGACCAGCCAGCCGCCGGTTCAGGCCGGTTTTTGCGAGCCTGACCAGAAACTCCCTGCTGGAGAGTCCCAGCCGGTTGGAAAACGGAGGCAGGCTGCTCTTCTGCATGGACATTGTCACATGCAGCCGGTCTTCCAGAGCCTGTGCCGTGGCCATTGCTTCGGGGGAATACAGCTGCTGCATTTCTTCCAGGGTCCTGAACTGCCTGTGCCAGGCAACATCCAGTGTCAGATCGGTCGCCAGCTTGTTTTCGGCAATGGCCCGGAGCACCTGCAGCAAAGCGGCATCCTCTTCCTGTTCATAGAGTACGTAGGAAACTGCCGCTTTGGGCAGCTGCAGATCCTGCAGAATCACGTCCAGCCAGGCCTGGCGGCTGCGTCTGGCAGATACATCCATCATGGCCTCGGCTGTCACAAATTCTTCCTGCGTTTCCTTCAGACCCACGAGGATTTCCCGGACCGTCCGCTCATCCTGGCGGGTCATCGCCTCTTCCAGCCGGTCGCGGATGGTCAGGGCAATCGTCACGCAATGCGGGAAGACGGGAAACTGTCCCGGTACCGGTTCATTTTCCGCCGGCTGGTTTTCCCTGGACACAGGTGGATTCACGCGGTCTTCCATGATTCTGGAATTCCAGGCATACAATGTCTGCAGACCCTGGTCGTCTTTTGCCAGCACCAGAAGCCGCACACCCTGGATTTCCGTTTCCAGTCCGAACACCGGTTTCATGTCTGCGTTCCGGCAGGCATGATAAAACTCCATGACCCCATACATGGCATCATGATCCGTGATCGCGGCGGCAGTCATCCCTGCAGGCCTGGCACACTGCACAATTTGTTCCGGCCGCAGCGGGCTTTCCAGGAAGGAACAGCAGGAGCGGGTATGTAAGTGAAGCATATCTTCATGGTAGCGAAAACCGTGTGTTGACGCAATCCGTAACCTGTGGAGGTCCGGCTTCTCCGGCAAACAGTAGGCCTTCGGCAAGAGTGCCACAACAGGGTCCTTTGGCCAATTTGTCCGATTTCAGTCTTGTGCATCGATTTCGGACCAAGTATCCTCCCTCTGACAGAAACGGCAGCCACAAACCGGCTGTATCGGAAAGGGGACTGTATGCAGACTGCACGACTCAACGACCGTCTCTCACTCTCATCCAATGCCATGGACCGCATCTACCGGCAGCTCGCCCTGCAGGCAGGTATGTCCGACAGTGTGTTCTGGACTCTCTGCCTGCTGCGGAATTCCCCGGTCCCTCTTACATCGGCACAGCTGGTCCAGTATGGCGGGCTGCCGAAACAGACAGTCTCCTCTGCACTGGCTGCCATGCGCAGGGACGGCTATGTGGTTCAGGAACACACACGGGGACCCATTTCCCTGTCCGGTCATGGACGCAGCGTATGTTCGGCCATCTTCAGTCAGGTCCAGGACATTGAATACAGAGTTCTGGAAGCCATGGGGGGAGAAAAAGCGGAATCCTTTGTCGCGCTTTTTGAGGAGTATGCCGCCCTGTTCGGGCAGCTGGAACGTGACAGTGATCCGGCACAATCCGGCTTCCGGCGGCAACCCCGGCACAGGGATGCAGAGGCAGGAAAGGAGATGCGCGTATGAACAGACTGGCAGGTCATTACACCTATGGAAGACTTCTCAGATACTGTCTGGCCCCCGTGGCCATGATGGTCTTCAGCTCGATCTACGGCGTCGTGGATGGGTTCTTCGTCTCCAACTGGGCGGGGCAGACCGCTTTTGCGGCCGTCAATCTCATCATGCCGGCTCTCATGATCCTGGGCGGACTCGGGTTCATGTACGGAACCGGGGGCACTGCCCTGGCGGCCCGCACCCTGGGAGAAGGCAAGAAGGAACTGGCCAGCCGGTACTTTTCCATGGTGACCTGGACGGCTGTTGTCACAGGTGTACTGACAGGTGCCCTCGGCAGTATCTTTGCGCCGGATATCGCACGGCTGCTGGGAGCAGATGCCGGCATGATGAAAGACTGCGTCGAATATGCCCGCGTCATCCTGTTCTTCAATGCCACATTCATTCTCCAGAATGTCTTTCAGTCTTTCCTGGCAGCTGCCGGCAGACCTGGTCTCGGGTTTGTCTGCACCGTGGCGGCAGGAATCACCAACATGATCCTGGACTGGCTGTTCATTGCTGTCTTCGGCTGGGGAACGTCCGGGGTGGCCCTGGCCACCGGACTGGGGACCTGTGTCGGCAGCATTCCGCCGCTTGTCTGGTTCATGACCTCCCGCTCTTCCTCCCTACGGCTGATGGCCGTTGTTCCTGCACCCGGCCCGGTGGCCGGGGCCTGTCTGAACGGCATGTCCGAATTCATGAGCAACATCTCGGGATCCCTGGTTTCGATCCTGTTCAATTTCCAGCTCATGCGCTATGTCGGGGAACAGGGTGTGGCTGCCTATGGTGTCGTCATGTATGTGGCTTTCTTCTTCATTGCCGTCTTCTTCGGCTACACCATGGGCGTCAGTCCCGTGATTTCCTATCATTTCGGTGCCCGGGACCGGCAGGAGCTGCCTTCCCTGTTCGGGAAAAGTCTCGTCATCTCTCTTTGTGCGGGACTTGTCATGACTGCCCTTGCAGAGATCCTGGCAGGTCCCCTCGCAGCAGTCTATGTAGGGTATGATGCATCTCTGGAAGCCATGACCATTGATGCAATGGAGATCTTTGCGACCTGCATTGTCTTTGCAGGGATAAATATTTTCTCATCGGCCCTCTTCACGGCCCTGAACAATGGCCTGATCTCCGCCGCCGTGGCGTGCCTGCGGTCGCTTGTGTTTCAGGCCGCCTGTGTGTTGATCCTTCCGCAGTTTTTCGGGGTATCCGGAATCTGGTGGTCCATGACGCTGGCAGAAGTTCTGGCCCTTCTGGTAAATATGGTCATTCTCGCAAAGGAACAGAAGCGCTACGGGTACTGAGATCCCGCTTTCGTTCGTCCATGGCTGCAACAGAACAAAACCGGCTTTGTTTCCCTGTGGACCTTTTCCGTCCAGCAAGGCAAAGCCGGTTTTCTGCATGCATGAAGCTGTCATCCATGGTGCTTGAGTTCAGCGCTCCTATCCACGACAAAAAACAGGTCTGCTCCCATTACGGATCTGTTTTTTGTTTCATTCTGCTGTCGTTTTTATGGGGTTTACCTGGAAACGGCTTCGGAAAGGAACTGCTCCAGTTCCGCGATCGTCATGCTGCCCTCTTCTTTCGAGACAGGCTGGCCATTCACGAAAACCATCACCGTGGGACAGCTTTCAATGCCCGCGGCTTCGAAGATCTGCGGGAATTCCTCGCCGTTCACCTGCATGACCTCCACGCTGCCGGGTTTCTGTGCATAGACTTCCAGGGTGGGGAAAAACGCCTTGCAGCAGGGACACCAGGGCTGGTAGAACTCCACCAGGACCGGGGAACCGCTCTGAATCGTCATTTCGAAGTCACTGACTGACTGTGCCTGTTTCAATATCTGTATGCCTTCTTTCCGTTACTTTTCCACCGGACCATGGTAGAAATCCATGCCGCCGATGTCTGTGGCCCTGATGCCCCGTTTGTGCAGGACTTCCTCTGCCAGGCCAGCGTGATAGCCGGTCATGCAGTAGAGGACACTGCCGGGTTTCACATCCGCGGTTTGCATGTCTGCCAGCGGGATGTTCACTGCACCGGGGATGTGGCCTTCCGCATACATTTCCTTCGGACGGACATCCACGATCGGCGTTCCGGCCCGCTGTGCCTGTTCCACCAGCTTGTCCGTATCATAGGTTTTATAAGTATTGTCCATACGCCATACCTTCTTTCGATGCCTTAATTGTACGCCTGACAGAAATACAATTAGCCTCAGATAACCGCAAAAAGCATACCTTCCTCCTATGCTTTGCTCTGCCCGTCGGGTATCGTAATCAGCAGATTCGGCTCCAGACCAGAGGAAAAAGCCCTGCCGGGTGCGGCAGGCGAGGCTGTCTGTGCCTCACTCTGCCTGACCGTCAGGGCTTTTGATTCATCAGACCGCAGGATTCAGACCTGCGAAACAGGTTCTTCCAGACTGCGTGCAGCCAGCTGTGTGATGAGGTCCGTCAGCTGCACGCTGGACAGGCCCTTGATGCCTGCCGCACAGATGTGCCCGCCGCCGCCGAAGGATTCGGCAATGTCCCGGACCTCCAGCTGTCTGGACCGGAGACTGGCAGCAAAGGTACCATCTGCACAGCGGGTGAACAGCGCCCAGATCTGAACGTCGGCACAGCCAGAAAGCACGAATACATTTTCCCGGGCATCTGTTTCAGCGAGTCCATACTGCAGATAATCCTGCGGCTCCATGACCGAAAACAGAAACTTCTGCATCTGAACAGCCGTTGACCGGATGCAGTTCTGGTATCTCCACGCCTGCATGGACGTCCGGCTGGAAGCCAGAAGATCGGCCACGACATCGGCCCCTTCCTGCAGCAGCCAGGCACCGGCCATAAGGCTCTCCGGGCGGGTATTGCCGGTCGTGAACCGCTGGCTGTCGGCGGTCAGCGCCCGGTACAGGTCCTGGGCGGCTCCCGAACCCGGGTGCTGGCCATTGACCTGCAGCAGCTGTGCCACGATCTCACCCGTTGCACTGGCAGCTTCATCCACATAATCCAGGGTGGCCAGATCCTCCACCTTTACATGGTGGTCCAGACGGATGGTGTCTGTGGCCAGTTCATACAGGTCTTTACCGTCGATCCGGTCCCGGTTGCTGGTGTCCAGCAGAATCGCCAGGGACTGCTTCACAGCATCCGGCGACACCCGATCCATCTCAAACCCGTCTTTGCTCATTTCACCCAGGGCATAGACCTGTTTGTCCGGAAAGATGTGTTCCAGGGCCCGCTTCAGACCCCGCTGGGATCCCAGGGCATCCGGGTCGGGATTCACGTGCCGAAACAGTGTGATCACCGGAGCTGCCTGGATCTTTTCCCAGATTTTCTCAAGCATTCAGCAGGTCCTTGTAGGCATCCCTGGCCAGCATGACTTCTTCGTTGGTCGGAATCAGCCATACTTTCGTTTTCGCATCTTCCGGAGACAGCAGCATTTCCTTGCCGCGGATGTTGTTCTTCTCCGGATCCAGCTTCACGCCAATGGCTTCCAGACCGTCACAGACCATCTGGCGGATGTGCGCTGCATTTTCACCGATGCCACCCGCAAAGACAATGGCATCCGCTCCACCCATCAGGCCGTAATACCCGGCAACTGTCTCAATGATCCGGTCAGCGTAAATCTTCTGCGTCAGGATCGCCCGTTCGTTGCCTTCCTCTGCGGCATTTTCAATATCCCGGGAATCAGAGGAGATGCCCGAAACACCCAGCATACCGGACTTCTTGTTGAGAATGTCATCCAGTTCCTGTGCCGTGTAGCCATACTGCTTCTGGAGGTAAATCAGGATTGCCGGGTCAATGTCTCCCGAGCGGGTGCCCATCATGACGCCGGACAGCGGGGTGAAGCCCATGGATGTCTTGAAGGATTTGCCGTTCTTGACAGCCGTGATGGATCCGCCGTTGCCCAGGTGACAGGTGATGATGTTCATGTCTTCCACCGGCTTGTCCAGAATCTCGGCCAGCCGCTCTGTCAGGTACTTGTGGCTCGTGCCGTGCATACCGTATCGGCGGATATGATCCTTTTCATAATATTCGTACGGAATCGGATAAATGTAGCTTTCCTCCGGCATCGTCTGATGGAAGGCGGTGTCAAACACAAATGTGTGGCTTGCCCTGGGCAGTGCCTCCCTGAAGCTCCGGTACCCCACCAGACCTGCCGGGTTGTGCAGCGGTGCCAGCGGAATGCATTTCTCGAAGTTGGCTTCAGCCTCCGGACTGGCCTTGACGGAATCACTGTAATACTCGCCGCCATGTACCATGCGGTGACCCACGGCTTCGATCTCATCGAGGTTTTTCACGACACCCTTGTCGATCAGGGCTTTGATCAGCATATCCACAGCCACTTTGTGGTCGGGAATGTCGCAGACAGTTTCCGTTTTCTTTCCATCCACCGTAATGGAGAAAATGGAATCAGGAAGCCCGATCCGCTCCACCAGACCCTTGGCCAGGACTTTCTCTTCAGGCATGGAAAATACCTGGAATTTCAGGGACGAACTTCCCGCGTTGACACTCATGACGATGCTCATAGAGTTTCCTCCTTGTTTCTTCATATCTATTTGATTATACGCCGTTTCTGTCGGCATGACACAGGGCTCTGGTGTTTCGCGCTTTCATTTTCCCGTTTTCTGCCGGATTTGGGACTGCCGTACAAAAACCCCGCCGGGTTCCTGCAGGCGACCGACGGGGTGACAGGTATCAGAACGTGGAAGACGGCACTCCGGCAGATGCATACAGCTGCCGGACCTGATCCTGCAGGGCAGGCTGCCCTTCCAGCAGCTCCAGCACTTTCCGGCGGATACCCGCAACACCCAGCCGCTTTTCGTACTGGGACAGCAGCGTTTCCCCCCGTTTGACCGCATCTGCGGCAGCCGCGCGGGATATGCCCAGTTCCGCGGCGATCTCCCCAAAACTCAGGTCCTCCTGGATCGACAGCGCCAGGATCTCCCGCTGTCTTTCCGTCAGCAGCGGACCATAGATATCGAAAAGATCATTGACTTCGATCCGTGTCATCCTCAAGTCCCTTCGTAATGCCGTACAGATACAGGTCCAGGTCGAACGGACGCAGGTCCTCGGGCTTTTCCCCCAGCCCCAGGAAGCGGACGGGCAGTTCGAGGCCATCGCGGATGGCCATCACCACACCGCCTTTCGCGGTGCCATCCATCTTGGTCAGGATGATGCCAGTCACATTCGTGGCTTCGGTGAACTGATGGGCCTGCAGGATGCCGTTCTGACCGGTGGTTGCATCCAGCACCAGCCAGGTTTCGTGAGGTGCTCCCTCGATCTCCCGCTCGCATACCCGGTGCATCTTGGTCAGCTCGTTCATCAGGTTCTGCTTGTTCTGCAGACGGCCGGCCGTGTCGGCGATGAGCATGTCCGCTCCGGTTTCCTTTGCGCGCCGGCAGGCGTCAACCAGGACGCTGGAGGGGTCCTGATTCGGCCTGCCCTTGATGCATTCCACTCCCAGGCGTTCCGCCCAGGTCTCGATCTGATCCACGGCCCCTGCCCGGAAGGTATCGGCAGCAGCCACGCAGACTTTCTTGCCCTGGTCCTTGTAGTACTTGACCAGCTTCGCCGTCGTGGTGGTTTTTCCGGATCCGTTGACACCCACCATCAGGATCACCACCGGCACATCCTGTTCCATATTCAGGGGAAGCACAATGCTTTCATCATAGAACTCCCGCAGGATCTGGATGAAGTACTCCTCCATGGATCCATAGTCCGTGATCCGGGACGCATTCTCTTCGAACCGGTCCACGATTTTCTGCGCTGCATGGATTCCCACATCGCTTTCCAGCAGGATCACCATCAGCTCTTCGAGAAGCTCGTCATCGATCCCGTGGTAATTGTTGCTCAGGGCGCGGATTCGGTCTCCGAAGGTCTTCCGGGAAGGTGTCAGGCCGCTGAGATATTTGTCTTTGTCTTCGCTCCGGGAAAATTTCTCCTTCAGCTTTGAAAAAAAGCCCATTCTGTCTCTCCTCTCCGGCCAGGCTGACGACTGCATCGACAGCCTGGCCGTCACTGGCAGAAGCATTCCGGACCCCATCCCTGTCCCGTGAACCGGGAACAGGCAGCCGCCCTCTGTGTCCTGCCACATGTCTTTATTATGAACGGTTGTCCTTCGCAGGACAATCACCGGTTCTCAGGCGCTGGCTGCCATTTCCCTGGCATCTTCCAGCCTTACCTTGAGAATCGTCGAAACACCGTCTTTCTGCATTGTCACGCCATACAGATCATCACACTGTTCCATCGTCCCGGGCCGGTGCGTGACCACAATGAACTGAGAGTCCTCCTTGAACTTCGACAGATATCTTGCGAAGCGCTCCACATTGGCCTGGTCCAGGGCTGCTTCCACCTCATCAAAGATGCAAAGCGGCATGGTCCGGGCCTTCAGGATCGCAAACAGGACGGAAATCGCAATCAGCGCCTTTTCCCCGCCGGAGAACGTCTGAATGTTCTTGACCCGCTTGCCGGGAGGCTGCACATCGATATCCACGCCGGAGGTCAGCAGATCCTCCGGATCCGTCAGGATCAGTCTGGCATGACCTCCGCCGAACATGGCGGAAAACACCCCGTCGAGCTCATGGTCGATTTTGTGAAACATCTCGTCAAACTGCGCCGTCATCGTCTCATCCATCTCGCTGATGGCGCTGAGGATCCGGGTCCCGGCTTCCTCCAGATCCTCTTTCTGCTTCTTCAGATCCACATACCGTTCATGCAGGGCATCATATTCCTCCGGTGCGTCGAGGTTGACCGACCCGATTTCGCGGATCTCCTCCCGCAGCTCGCGCACCCGGATGCGTGCCTGTTCCAGGTCCACGTCCCGTTTCTGCGTCAGGGCAAATTCATAGGTCATGGTGTAATCCGTGTTCAGGCGCATCAGAAGACTCTCCATGCGGGATTTCAGTCCCGCAGCTGCCACTTCGCCCTTCCGGCTTTCGTTCTGCAAAGCCGAAAGATCCCTGCGCAGGATCCGGATTTCCTCTTCCAGCCCGGTCAGAGACTCCCCGGTTTCCCGCCGATGCTGCTGAAGGGCATTCATCTGTGATTCCTGCCCGTCGATAGTGCGGTGCATCCGGGACAGTTCAGCTGCCAGGGAATCCTGCACCGCCTGCCGGTCCTCTTCTTCCCCCGCTGCCGCCAGCCGGCTTTTGAGGCTTTCGTACTTTTCCTTCTTCAGTGCAGCGATGTTTTCCAGCTTGGCACGCTCCACCTGCAGCTGCACCAGCTCTTCCTGCACCTGCTGTACCTGACTCTCCAGCGGTGCCAGGGACCTGGACAGTTCCTGAACCGCTGTCTGGGCATCTGCCGCCCGTTTTTCCAGCTGACGCTGTTCATCCTGCAGCGTCAGCAGGCTGCTTCCCTGTTTCTGGCTGCCGCCGGTCATGGAGCCGCCTGTGTGGACGATGTCCCCGTCCAGAGTCACGATCTTGATGCCGTATTTCAGCCGGCGGGCTGTTTCATTGGCATGCTCCAGGGTGTCACAGACGAAAATGTTCCCCAGCAGACGGTCTCTGACATTGCGGTATCTGTCTTTGCAGTCCACCAGATCCGCCGCCCAGCCGACAGCACCGGGTGCTGCCTGTGCAATCGTTTCCTGGTCCTTTTTGGGAAACCGCGGCCGGCATACGCTCATGGGCAGAAATGTCGCCCGTCCCGAGCGGTTCCGCTTCAGAAACCGGATGGCACCCCTGGCACACTGCTCATCCGTGGTGATGATGTTGAACACCGCCCCGCCCAGAGCCGCGTTCACAGCGGAACCCATGCCTTCCTTTGGCTGCAGGAGGGCCGCAGCGGTTCCTTCGATCCCCTGCAGAGACTGCCGGGCTTTCATCACCGCATTGACCCCCTGCTGGTGCGTGTAAGGCTGCCGGAGCATGGCCGTGACTGTATCCTGGCGCCGCAGAAGATCCTGCAGGCGGTTCGATGCCGAATGTCTTTCCTTTTGCAGGACCTCCTGCTTCTGCCGGAGATCTGCCAGATTCTGCTCTGTTTCCTGCCTTGTCTGTTCCAGGCTGTTCAGGCGGTCCAGCCTGTCTTCATATTCCAGACGGGCTTCTGAAGCCAGGGCCTGCAGCTGACTCCGGCGGTCTTCATCCGATCCGCTTTCCAGCAGCCGCCGGCGCTGTTCATCCAGCTGCGTCTTCCGTTTCTCCAGACTCACGCGCTCCTGCAGGTTTGCTGCATACTGCTTCTGCAGTTCCAGGATCCGGGAATCCAGTTCTGTTGTTTCCCTGCGAAGATCCGCCACACTGGCTTCCTTTCGCTGAATGTCTTCAGACATCCGCCCTTCCTGGATCCGGCTGTGGTCGATGTCCTGCTCCAGCTGGCTGACCTGCTCCTTAAGAGACCCGATTTCGTCTGCCAGTACCGTAATCTCAATGGAGGACAGTTCATCCCGAAGCGAGATGTAGCGGCGAGCCTTCTCTGCCTGTTTCTCCAATGGTCCCAGCTGGCGTTCCAGCTCATCCAGAATGTCCTGCAGACGCTCCAGATTGGCCTGTGTGGCTTCCAGCTTCGCCAGCGATGTCTTTTTCCGTTTTTTGTATTTTGCGACCCCGGCTGCTTCCTCAAAAAGACTCCGGCGATCCTCCGGTTTTGCATCCGCAAAGGAGGAAATGTTGCCCTGGGTGATGATGGAGAGCGAATCGCGGCCCAGACCAGTGTCCATGACCAGGTCCGTGACATCCTTGAGCCGGCAGGGAGTGCGATTGATGAGATACTGGGCATCCCTGTTCCGGCGGATCACCCGCGTGATTTCCACCTCGTCGAAGTCGGTCGCAAAAATGCGCTGTGTGTTGTCGAAGACCAGAGACACGCTGGCAAGATTCACCGGCTTTCGGACTTCGCTTCCGGAAAAAATGATGTCGCTCATGGCTGTCCCGGAGCGAAGGGATTTTGTGCTCTGTTCCCCCAGCACCCAGCGGATCGCGTCGTTGATGTTCGACTTCCCGCAGCCGTTGGGACCGACGATTCCCGTCACTCCCTGGTCAAACTGCAGCACTGTCCTGTCCGCAAAACTCTTGAAGCCCTGCAGCTCAATGCGTTTGAGAAACAATGGCCCACCTCCTGACTGAAAAAATAGTATACCATTGACAAAAGCGTTGCCGCAAAACACTGGAAGCATTCCCTGTCTCACGTCCCGAACCTTTAAAGGAAACCGGCTTCCGGTATGCCGGTCATTCATCTGTTGCACAATATGCCGATGTCTTGTTTTCAATACCAGATAATGATATATTCCCCCCATGAAACACGAAGAATCCAAGATGATGGACCAGCCGTTCCGGCTGTCCTTCGGCGAAGAAGTGGGCAATGCCATCAGTCATGGCGTGATGATGTTTGCCCTGCTCTTCACCCTTCCCTATTACGTCATCCGGGGGTACCTGATGTGGGGCACCCCCGGTGCCTGGGGAATCTCGATTTATTTCATCTCCATGATGTTCATGTTCGGCACCAGCTGCCTGTACCACATCATGCCCTACGGCACACCGTACAAATCGGTGTTCCGGCGTCTGGACCACATGATGATCCTCCTGGCGATTGCCGGGACCTACACGCCCATCTGCCTGGTGATGCTGCCCAACTGGATCGGCTGGACGGTCCTGGCCATCGAATGGAGCATGGTCGTGGCGGGGATCCTCCTGAAGTCCCTGACCAGCAGACGGCTCAAGGTCCTGTCCCTGACTGTTTACATGGTCATGGGGTGGCTGGCACTGGCCATCCTGCCCACGCTGTTGCGGGAATCCAGCTGGATCTTCCTGCTGCTCATTGTCCTGGGCGGTGTGATGTATACCATCGGGGTGTTTTTCTACAACAACCCGCAGAAGCGGTTCTTTCACTTCACCTGGCACATCTTCATCGTGCTTGCGAGTCTCTGCCACCTGGCTGCGATCCTGTACTTTATGTAAACCCGCCGCCTGGCAAAGACTGCCGGCAGACAAAACCGGTCAGTTCCGTTCCCGCTTTTTTGCAGAATCGGACCTGACCGTTTTTTTTCTGTGTCATCGCTGTATAACGGTCATCGCTGTATAACGGACCGGGAACTGAAAGTCCTGTCACCCGGCATTTGCTGCCGCACCGGCATCGCTGATGCAGTCAATGGCCAGGGCCAGCAGCAACAGCGGCAGGCCGTTGCGCGGATCATCATAATGTATCGCATAGTGGTCTGTCAGATGCCAGATCTCCTTGCGGATCTGTGCAATGACCTGCCCCCGGGCATCGCGGACATCGTAGTTCCAGCCCCAGACATTGCCCTGTACAGTCCAGCCAAAGTAGTCCAGCTCCAGTTTCGGAAGGAACCCGAATTTCTGCTGGATCGTTCCGGCAGGCTGGCCATCAATATCGATTTCAAACCGTGCCAGCCAGGACAGCAGGACTTTGTGGAGTTCCCCCACCTGTCGTCCGCTGTCATCGAATACCTTCTGACGACGGGTGATGGACGGCTCCCCCCGGACTGTGAATACCGTCTGTCCGGCGTTGTTCTCGACGCTGTATTCGCCCCACAGCGAGAAAAATTTCTGGGATATATAAAGGGTATGGTTCATGACTCCAGTGTAGCAGTCCCATACCCGGATTCACAGCGAAAAGAAGAAAAATCAGAGTAATCAGAAACAACAGAGCACGTAGCCAGAAACTTCCACATCCTTCCGTCAGTCCTTCGCTTTCGCCACTCTCTCCTTCAGCAGCTCATAGAAACGGCGGGTTTCCTGTGTATCCCTGCCGCTGAACACAACTGTTTCTTCGCCCGTTGCCGCCACGATCACCGGACCGCCCTCATGCACATACCGGTGATAGCGGCCAAACCGGCTGTTTTCGAATGTCCCCATCTCCAGACCGAACCCGTTGTAGCCGATGACCTTCGAACCGGCAGCAGCCTGCGGATTATCGGCATCCACCAGCTGGATGCTCTGGATCTGGGCATACTTTATGGACGTGTCCGTGGCTGTGTTTGCATCCAGCACCAGCCTGTCCTGCCGGAAGACCACCTGATAATCCGAAAGGGCCAGCAGTGCCCCGATACCCAGTGCCACTGTCAGCAGCAGGACCACCGTGACAATGGAGGCTGTTTTTCCCGCTTTCTTCTCCTGCGCAGTCTGCAGCGATTTTCCAGCCGCAGCGGGATGATCCCTGGCATATTTCCATGAAATCCAGACAGACCCCAGGACCGCCGCCAACAGGGCGCTCCAGTACAGCACCATGGGCTGCCACCCGGGCATGAAGCAGCAAAGAAGCATCACCAGGGAAGCCAGAACCATCAGACGTCCGCCCTGTCTCTGTGTGTAATTCCAGGCATCTTCACTCTCCATGGCCCAGTGTGTGCGGATGCCAATGACGGAATTCATGCCTATTTTCGGCAGGATGTTGCCGATGACGAGAAACAGAAGGGCTGTCATGCCATTGATCAGGGTCATGATGCTGAAGCTGCTGCCGTAGTCCTGCGCCATCAGGATCAGGCAGACGGCTGTTTCCCATGCCGCAAGCAGCCGAAACAGAACGGTCGCTGTTTTGCGGGAGACACGGTGAAGAGACGGGACAGCGGCACAGAACAGGAAGGTCCCCCAGAGGACAGCAAGGTTGAAGCCCGGCAGCAGCCACTGCCATTCCAGGCGCAGAAAGTCAGAAGATGAGGCTGGCAGGACAAGCCCGGCAAGGGCAGGCAGCAGCAGGACCAGCGTTTCAGCGGCGAGTTCTTTCCGGTACTTCAGAAACTGCTGTTTCATCGCTTTCTCCTTTCAGTTCCCGGATCCACAGGATCATTTCTTCCAGGACCGAGGTGCTGAGGGAATAAATGACATACTTCCCCTGCCGGGTGTCGCGGATCAGGTCCGCTTTTTTCAGGATCGCCAGATGTCTGGAAATGGCAGGCTGGGAAATGTCAAACTGAGAGACCAGTTCGGTGACTGTCATGGATTTCTCCTGCAGCAGATGAAGGATCTGCCGGCGTACCGGATCGTCCAGTGCTTTGAGTGTGGTGTCGATGGGCATGGGAAGTCCTTTCTGCCGGGAACAGACCGGCTCGTTTTTTAATAACATATCCGTTATTTGTTATCTGTTTTCAGGATAGATCCGACAGACAGTGTCTGTCAAGCCCCTGTGCCTGCCGCTCACTCAGATCCACTGCCGGGCACACAGCGAAAAAGCGATGGAGACCGCAGCACACTCCATCACCTTTCTTTGCGGGACTTTTACCGTTCCGCCCAGAACCTCTGTATAGAACCGGACCATGTCTTCCATGCGGTCCGTGAAAAACCCGATGTGCATCAGACTGCTGTACTGCATCTCTGTTCCTCCTCTGTTTCGGCGCCGGCAGCGGCAGCTGGCAGCTTCGCTGCATCTTTCTGCACCTTCACCATACTGGCCTGGCGGCTTCAGAGAAAGAACAGCCGGTCATTCTGGCTGTCTGTTTCGCCGGCAGTCAAAAAATGCCGCCGAAACGTCAAACATTGTTTCAGCGGCTGGCATCCAGCATGGCTTTATATCATTCGAACCGGCTGCAGTTCTGCTGACAGAGTACGGAAAACAGGACATCCAGGACGAACTCCATGCCGATGCGGGAATGAAAACTGGCGATCCTTCGAAGTTTCTCATGAGCCGGACCGGCAGGACCAGGGTGCAGGTCCCCATGAACGGATTCGATCCTTCCCCGGTCACGAGAATGGCCGGAACACCCTTCGACTTCAGGATGGTACTGCAGCCAACCAGGCTCTGTGCTGACCATGACAGGAAACGAAGAGGGCAATATCCCCGGCTTCCATATTGCAGCTTTCCTCGATTTCCTGACCGTATTCTGTGGCCAGGACGGGATGTATGTTGACCTTCACCAGTTTATTCATGAAGGCCTGGCCGTGAGGGAGGAGTCGCCAATGGCAAAGACAAAAATACGTCAGGCAACCGGCAGCAGACCGGCCACTCTTTCCAGGTCCTCCAGGGAGAGCATCGCTGCGGCTTCCTGGACGGTCTGTTCAAACAGCGACTTGATGGACGAGACAATCGCGGCGGATGATCCCGGCATCCCGAATGGCCGGGACAACATATTGACAGACACCAGCTGCTGCCTGGCGCTTTCGGAGCACAGCAGAAGACCCGCTGCAAAGCCCGCCAGCTGTCGTACCCGCATTTTCGAACCACCCGCAACACCGTGGCCGGTGACACGAAGACTTCGGAGGCGATGTCCCCGAGAGTCATGCCTGCGCTTTCCATCACTGGTTCTTCAAATAGTCTGCCTCCTGCTGCCCAGCCGGGGAAATCCGGTCTGGTTCAGAGCTTTTGACATGTTCATGGCTAGCCCATGGAGCCGGCCTGATCAGCCCTGGCCTGATGCCGGACAAGGCTATTCTGGAGGAAGGTTCCTTGCCTTCCCGGTTTCAGGCTGTTGTCTGCAGTCATTGGCAGAATACAAAAAAGGCCCCCGCTGTGAGAGCCGGTGGCTGAGGAGTCACCCGATCAGACGCATGATGTCATTGAAGCTTGCATACAGAAACAGACCGATCAGCAACAGGAAACTGGCTGCGATGACGTTTTCCACGATCTTCGGATTGATTTTGCGCCGGAAGATCCGTTCCAGTCCCAGGATCAGGATCCTGCCGCCGTCCATGGCAGGAATCGGGATCAGGTTGAAGATGCCGATGTTCAGGCTGATCAGCGCGAACAGGCTCAGGTACGGCAGCAGTCCCATGGATGCGGTCTGTGTGGTGACATCCAGAATGCCGATCGGGCCGGACAGGTTCTCGAAGCCTTTGCCGCTCAGGAGCATGCCGAAGGAGCGGAAGATCAACGTGGTGTTGTTCCACATCGTTTTCAGGCCTTCACCGATGCTCTGGTACCAGGGGATGGGGACGGCTTTCGCCGTGGAGCGGAAGCCGATGAGATAGACATTGGATTCTTCATCCAGTTCCGGCGTGAGGCTCAGGATCTGGTCCTGTCCGCTGCGTTCCACCGTCATCTGCACTTCTTCGCCAGGGTGCAGGTTCACAAAGGTCGTGACATCGCTCTGTGACTCGATGGTCTGCACATCCCCGTCGGCTTCCAGCTTTGTGATTCTGTCTCCAGGCTGGAGTCCGGCAGTTTCAGCGGGTGTGTCGGCAATGACTTCGCTGATGACCGGCTCGCTTACCACCACATAACCCTGGCACAGGGCAATCGCAATATAGAGAATGGCTGCGAGCAGAAAGTTCATGCAGACACCGGCGGCCATGACCACGATCTGCTGCCAGGTTTTTTTGTGATTCAGCCGCCGGTCTTCCGGCACGTCATGCTGCCAGTCTTCCTGGTCTTCCTCATCTTCCACGTTGTCAGCTTCCCCTGCCATCATGCAGTAGCCGCCAAAGGGTATGGCCCGGATGGAAAAAACCGTTTCCTTTCCCTGCTTCTGCCACAATGCCGGCCCCATCCCCAGGGAAAACTCCCGGACATAGACTCCGAACTTTTTTGCGGCAATGTAATGTCCGAATTCGTGGATCAGCACAATGACCCCCAGCATGAAAACAAAGGCGATCAGCCCTATGACTATGTTCATTTCCATTCCCCTTTCCCGCAGGAGCTTATCTGGCTGCCTGCGGCTGTCAGCATCCGGTTCCTGTGCCCTGCGGCAGGTGAGGCCCGGTCCGTTTTCTGTAGTCTGTAGTTTGAAAAAAGTCCGGTATCCGATATCCGGATACCGAACGGTGCCTTCAGTCTGTATCCTGTCCTGTCTGCATTAATAGAGCAGCTGGAACAGGATCCCGAACAGGATGATATTATACAGCAGCGAATCCACCCGGTCCAGAATCCCTCCGTGCCCGGGAAGCAGATTGCTGAAATCTTTGACAGAATACGCCCGTTTGAACGCCGAGAAACAAAGATCCCCCAGTTCTGCCACCACAGGACAGAGAACGCACAGAAGTGTGTTCAGCGTCGGATTCAGTCCGTGGCTGTAGAACAGCGACAGGACCAGGGACAGGACGATTCCCGAGAGGATGCCCCCGAAAAAGCCTTCCCAGCTTTTCTTCGGGGAGACCCTGGGGTTCATTTTGTGTTTCCCCAGTTTCGACCCCACAAAATAGGCGCCGGTATCCGATCCATAGGTGGCAAAACACAGAGTCCAGAGATACCGGGGTTCCTTTGCAAGCACGGAAATGGCCAGCCACACCAGGGTCATGAACAGGAACCCGGAGATGACGCTCCAGGAATCCTGCACGGTGAATGATTCGCAGAATACAGGAACCGACCAGAGGATCAGTCCGCAGATGGCCAGCCAGGCATAGCCGGTCACGGGCATCATCCACCGGGACAGAAAGGTGAGGACGATCAGGACCGGCAGCACGGCTTTTCCCCAGGTGCCGAATCCCTCCAGGTTGCGGCACCATTCCCAGAGACCGCTCACGAGGATGAACACAGCCAGGAGGTTCAGCCATACTCCGCCAAGTGCCACGGGGATGGCAACAGCCGCAATGATGCAGATGGCGGTGATCACACGGGTCTTCATGCCTTGACGCCTCCGAAGCGCCGGTCACGGTGATTGTATTCTGTGATGCACTCGCGCAAAGACGACTCATCAAAATCCGGCCAGGCAGTCGGTGTGAAAATCAGCTCACTGTAGGCCAGCTGCCAGAGCAGGAAGTTGGAAATCCGTTCTTCTCCGCTGGTCCGGATCAGCAGATCCACCTCCTCGGGGACAAAAAGGTACTTCGAAAACTCTTCTTCCGTCACGTTGTTTTCCCGGCCATTCCTGACATCTTCGGCATACTTCTGCGCCGCAAGCAGCAGTTCCCGGCGGGCACCGTAATTGATCGCAATGCACAGCTCCAGACCGGTATTGGCTTCGGTCTGCTCCACCGCACGGCGAATCACTTTCTGCGTGGAGTCCGGAAAACGCCCGAGTTCTCCTGCAAACGTGACGCGGATGTTGTTGTTCATCAGATCCCGGATGTACCGGTCGAAAAACAGCCCCGGGAGTTTGCACAGATATCCCACTTCGTCTTCCGGGCGTTTCCAGTTCTCGGTGGAAAAGGCGTAGAGAATAAGTTTTTTCACCCCCAGCCGGTTGGCTTCCAGGCCGATTGTGTGAATCGTATCCGCTCCTTTTTTGTGACCGGCGGTCCTTGGAAGACCCCGTTTTTTCGCCCAGCGGCCGTTTCCATCCATAATGATGGCCATGGTGTCCGGAACCTGGATCCCGGCAGGCAGACCGGTTGTCTGCGATTGTTTCTGCTCCGACATGCTGTCAGTCCTTTCCTGCATTGTCTGTCCTGCCGGCATCTGCCCCGTCACTGACACAGCGTCAGTCAGCCCGGGTGCTGTCAGGTCATGGCATGCATTCCGCAAACGGCCATGGCAGGACTTTTGAAAAAGCCCGGCGGCAGCCGGGCTGTTCACGTATTTTATTGTACCCGGAAACAGTCCGGATTGGCACCGGAGAAAACCGGGCCGGGCTTTCCGTATCCTGAAAAGCGGGACCAGTCCTGGACTCAGACTGCCAGAATCTCGTCTTTTTTGGCTTTTACGAGACCATCAATGTCCTTGATGTACCGGTCTGTCAGTTTCTGGGTTTCTGCTGTGAGAGCCTTTGCCTCGTCTTCCGGCAGCTCCTTGTCCTTCTTGATCCAGTCATTGCAGTCTCTGCGGACATTCCGCACAGCAACCTTGGCTTCTTCCCCGTATTTCTGGGCTTCTTTGGCCAGCTGCTTGCGGCGGTCTTCCGTCAGCTGCGGTACGAGAATGCGGATGGCATCCGCTTCCGCCTGCGGTGTCAGACCCAGGTTTGCGGCAGAAATGGCGTGGGTGATCGGCTTGACCTGTGTACGGTCATAGGGCTTGATCACCAGCTGTGTGCCTTCCACGACGGAAATCCGGGCAATCTGGTTGATGGGCATCGGTTCGCCATAATAATCCACCCGCACCCGGTCCAGGATCTTTGCGTTGGCACGTCCTGTGCGGATCGTGGCAAAGTTTCCTTCCAGGTTTTCGATGACTGTCATCATTTTTTCTTCTGCGCGTTCAAGATATTCACTCATGCTGTTACCTGTGCCGACTTGCTGATCACAGTGCCGTCGGCTTCTCCCTTCACTGCTTTTTCAATGTTGCCTTCCTCGTTCATGTTGAAGACAACCAGGTCGATATCATTGTCCATGCACATGGAAATCGCCGTGGAATCCATGACCTGCAGTCCCTTGTTCAGGACATCCATATAGGAAAGCTCCTGGAATTTCTTTGCATCCGGATTCTTCTTCGGATCCGAATCATAGACACCATCCACTCCGTTTTTCGCCATGAGAATGACATCTGCGCCGATTTCGGATGCCCGAAGAGCGGCTGTCGTATCCGTGGAGAAATACGGAGAACCGGTGCCGGCACCGAAAATCACGATGCGGCCCTTTTCCAGGTGACGCAGGGCCCGACGCAGAATATAAGGTTCTGCCACTTTCTGCATTTCCACGGCTGTCTGGACACGTGTATCCACGCCTTCCTGCTCCAGGGCATTCTGCACAGCCAGCGCATTGATGACTGTTCCCAGCATGCCCATGTAATCGGCCTGTGCCCGGTTCATGCCCATTTCCGCCATCATTTTTCCGCGGATGAAGTTGCCGCCGCCGACAACGATGGCCAGTTCAACACCGGACTCCTGGATCCTCTTCAGTTCCTTTGCCAGACGCCTGAGAGTCTTTGCGTCCAGTGCCTGTCCGTCACCGGCCAGCGCTTCGCCGCTCAGCTTCAGTAATACCCGTTTATACATTGATATCTGCTCCTTTGATGATCATATTGATTGTACAGTTTGGCCCGGGATTTGTACAGAATCGGTGAAAGAGCCAGTTGCGGTACACAGAATTTGGGAGGTCATCCGGATGGAAGCTGCTGCATCCCTTTCGTAGAGTGATTCTGAAACATGGAGGTCTCGAATATGGGAAAGAAAATCACAGACAAAGTCACATGGGTGGGGAAAACAGACTGGGAACTCAAATCGTTCCATGGCGATGAATACTCCACACACAAAGGATCCAGCTACAACGCCTGGCTGGTCCGGGATGGAAAAAATGTCCTGATCGACACAGTCTGGGGGCCGTATGACAAAGAATTTGTCACGAGGCTGAAGGAAGAAATCGACTTGAAGGACATCGATGCCATTGTGATGAACCACAACGAAAACGATCACAGCGGTGCTCTTCCGGAGCTGATGCGGGAAATCCCGGATGTTCTCATTTACTGTACAAAGAAAGGGGAACAGATCCTGCGGGGGCTTTACCATCAGGACTGGAATTACGTCACGGTGAAAACCGGGGATACCCTTGATCTGGACAGCTGCAGGCTGACCTTTGTGGAAGCCCCCATGCTGCACTGGCCGGATACGATGTTTACCTACATGTCCGGGGACAACATTCTGTTTTCCAACGACGGATTCGGACAGCATTACGCCACGGAGTCTCTGCTGGAATCCACTGCGGATATTGATGAAGTGATGCGGGAAGCAAAGAAGTACTATGCAAACATCCTGACGCTGTACAGCCCGCAGGTCACCCGCAAGATTCGTGAAATCCTGGAAATGAACCTGCCCTTGAACATGATCTGCCCGAGTCATGGCATCATCTGGGACCAGAATCCGGGTGCCATCGTGAGGCAGTATCTGGAGTGGGCAGATGCGTACCAGGAAAACCAGATCACCATCGTCTATGATACGATGTGGAACTCCACCCGCCAGATGGCCCAAGCCATCGCCAGGGGTATCGAGTCTGCCGATCCGGATGTGAAGGTGAAGCTGATGAACGCTGCGAAGGATGACAAAAACGACATTCTGACGGAGATTTTCAGCTCGAAAGCGGTTCTTGTGGGTTCGCCAACAATCAACTATGGGATTTCCCATGCGATTGCCGGGCTGCTGGAAATGATCCGCGGACTTCGGTTCAAGAAGAAAAAAGCCGCAGCATTCGGCAGCTACGGGTGGAGCGGCGAAGGACCAAAACAGATTCACGACCATCTGCAGAAATCCGGTTTTGAGATGGTATCCGATCCGCTGGGCATTTTGTGGAACCCCGACCGGGATACAGTGGCTGACTGTGAGGCTTTCGGGCGTCAGTTTGCCATGGCTGCGGCCGGATCCACTGCAGAGACAACCGGAAGACAGCTAAGCGGTAACTGATTCTGCGCATAGATTCCTGCTTCACAGTTTGGGGGATGGGGTCCATTCCGAGAAACAGAAGAACAGAAAGCAGCCGGACTGCAGAACAGGAGATATCGTTTCCTCTTCTGCAGAAACGGCTGCTTTTTCATGTCAATCCTGTTTCTGCCGGATTGGGTGCCGGATGACAGTTTTCATCTTTTCGGGGGCGGTTCTTTTGGGATCGCTCAGGTAGATTTCATGGTGATGACGGCCGTTTTCGAAATCCGGTTCATATCCCATGCCGCGGGCAAAGGCATCCATCTCCCGGATGGTTTCCCGCTCCAGGTCATAGGGTCCCGTGTGCAGACACTGAACGCAGAGACCTTCGTCAATTCTCAGAAACCGGACATCGGAAAGATCCAGCTGCTTTTTCGATGCAGCCTCATTCAGGGCCCATCCAAACTCTTCTTCGGTCACAAAATCCGGCAGCCGGATCACGGAAATCCAGCGAAATCCTGCCTTGTCGGAAAAGTCGATTTCGCCGATGCCCTCCTGCCACCAGAACCCCTCCAGAGGCGGGACAACATAGTCGAAATATCCCTCCATGTGATGGGTTCCTTTTTTGCTCATCTTGATGGTATAGGCAACGGCATACAGCTTGCTGATGGCTTCCTTGTATGCCCCGTTTTCCTCATTTGGATCCCCCTGACCGCAGACTGACGCAAAATACATGGGCGGAATGGTGACAATGGAAGGCTTCTTTTTGGGCAGGTAGTATTCTCTGTATTCTTTTTTGTAGTCAAATGCCATTTTGCGGATTCCCTATTTTCTCATGAACACTTCATCTGCCGGATTCTCTTCGGCATCCCGATAGCGTTCCACCCGCATATGCAGATTGTATTTATCACGCAGTGCAGCCAGCTGTGCCATCATCGGCGAGGCATGGTGATCGTCCAGAGCTTTCTGATCACGCCACTGATCGATCAGCAGGATGGTTTCCGGATCCTTCAGTGACATGAAATAGTCATACTTCTCGTTTCCGTGTTCGTTGCGGATCGCAGCAGCGATTCCGCTTTCTTCCATCTCCCGTACAAACTCCCGGGCACTTCCGCTTTCCCCTCTATAGTACAGGTTGATTGTCAGACTCATGACTGTCCCTCTCTTTTCTGATTCGGGCTGTGTATGCCCTGATGCATTCATGGTACCGTCTGCCGCAGCCGGAAACAAGATAACTCTGGTCAGGCCGCATCTGCCCTGATCGGGCAGTCAGCTGCGGTGAAAAAGTCTGCGTTTTTGCCAGTGTTCTTCGCTGACCTGCAGAACCCTGTAACCCGTGCTGTCGACCGCCCGCTTCAATGCCTCATGACTGACTGGCTCATCTGCCAGGATCACAGCTTCGCCTGTTCTGCGGGAAGCCGTGACTTTGTGAACAGGAAAGGACTTTCTGATCACATCGCAGATATGAGACTCGCACATGGGACACATCATGCCTTCAGTTTTTACAGTGATTTTTCGCATTCCGCATTTTACTCTTTTCTGTCAGTCCTCCGTTGGCGCCCCCGGCTGGCTGTTCCCTGCAGAGGAACAGGCAGTGGCGGCCTTCCACGGAGTCAGTTTCGCCTGTCCACAGGTATATCGCATTTTCTCCTGCTTTGGCTTCCTGTTTGAATACCAGAAAAGGACCGCTTTGCTTCGTCTGTGAAACAGAACAGTCCGGGAATGGACATCAGTCTTTCATCAATGTGACCATGACGGCCTTCTGTGCATGGAGGCGGTTCTCCGCTTCTTCGAAGATCTCATCCGCATGCTGTTCAAACACCTCTTCAGTGATTTCCTGCTCCCGGTACGCGGGCAGACAGTGCAGCACCATGGCACCATTCTTCGCATGTTTCATCAGGTCGCGGTTGACCTGGTAGCCTGCAAAGGCTTTTTTTCGTTCTTCCTTCTCGTCTTCCTGCCCCATGGATGCCCAGGTGTCGGTCACGACAACATCCGCATCCTTCACCGCCTGGACAGGATCATCTGTCAGTGTGAAGTGGTCACCATAGTTTTTGGCGAATTCCAGCACCTTTTCATCCGGGCGGTACCCTTCCGGTGTTGCGCAGGCCATGTCCATGCCGGATTTCAGGGCTCCCACGATCAGAGAGTTGGCCATGTTGTTGCCGTCCCCGATGTAGGCCATCTTGAGTCCCTTCAGGGAACCGTAGTGTTCACGGATCGTCATGAGATCGGCCAGGACCTGGCAGGGGTGGCTGTAGTCGGTCAGTCCGTTGATCACGGGAATGCTGCCGTACTTTGCCAGATCCTCCACTTCTTTCTGTTCATAGGTGCGGATCATGATGCCATCCAGATACCTGGACAGCACGCGGGCTGTATCCTGCACCGGTTCCCCACGGCCAATCTGCAGGTCGCGGCTGGACAGAAACAGTGCCTGTCCTCCCAGCTGGTGCATGCCGGTTTCAAATGATGCCCGGGTGCGGGTGCTGGCTTTCTGGAAAATCAGGCCGATGGATTTTCCCTTGAGATGCGGGTGTGCGATCCCGTGCTTTTTTTCGTATTTCAGCTGATCTGCGAGATCCAGGAGCTGCACAATTTCCTGGTCATCCAGATCCATCAGTGTCAGAAGGTGTTTCATGTCTTCCATTCCCTTTCCTGTTTATTCAAATACTTCGTTCATGGCTTTGACAGCCTGGTCGATCTCTTCCTTTGTGATGATCAGCGGCGGCAGCAGCCGGATGGTGTCCGTTCCGGCTTTCAGTGCGAGAACGCCTTTGTTCTGCAGCCGTTTGAGGTAGTCCATGACTTTGTCGGCACCCACCTGGATGCCGATCATGAGTCCCATTCCACGGACATCCTGCACGGATCGTTTGTTCAGTGCCCGGATGCTGTTCATGAAATAGTCGCCTTTGTCCTTCACATCGGCCAGGAAATCCGGCTGGTCCACAATATCCAGCACGGTTTTCGCAGCGGAGGCCGCCAGTGGATTACCGCCGAAGGTGGTTCCGTGGTCACCAGGCTGGAGAACATGGGCTGCTTTGTCACCGGACAGCACCGCACCGATGGGAACACCGCCACCCAGTGCCTTGGCACAGCTGACAAGATCCGGCTGGATCCCGTACTGCTGCCAGCAGAACAGGCTGCCTGTACGGCCGATGCCTGTCTGCACCTCATCTGCCATGAAAAGGATATCGTTCTCCTTCGCCAGCCTGGCTGCTTCCCTGACGAACACCGGATCCAGGGGCCGTACGCCGCTCTCTCCCTGAATCAGTTCCATCATGATGCCGCAGACAGAAGGATCTGCCATTTTCTGCTTCAGGTCTTCGATGTTGTTGGCTTCCACATAGTCAAAGCCGCCTGTGAAGGGATAGAAGTTCTGGTGGAACTTGTCCTGTCCGGTGGCTTCCAGAGTCGCAACCGTGCGGCCATGGAAAGAGTTCTTCAGGGTCAGGATTTTTGTGCGTTCCGGACCATATTGATCGGCGGAGTATTTTCGGGCAATCTTGATCATGCCTTCATTCGCTTCTGCACCGGAGTTGGCAAAAAACACTTTTTCCATCAGGGTACTGTTTGCCAGCCGCTCGGCAGCATCCACCATGGGCTCTGTGTAAAACAGGTTGGATGCCTGCATGAGTCTGGCGACCTGTTCCTGAATGGCCTGCACCAGCGCTTCGTGACCGTGTCCAAGGGCATTTACGCCAATGCCTGAAGTCAGGTCAATGTATTCCTTCCCGTCCAGGTCATACAGTTTTGACCCTTTGCCATGGTCCAGTGCGATGTCAAACCGTCCATAGGTGTGCATCAGGGCGTTGTTTTCCCTGTTCTTCAATGTATTGAAATCCATAAGATCCTTCCTTTTCCTGGCAGCTCGATCCAGCCTATCCGGCGGAGATCCCTGCTCTGATGGCCGGGGTGCTGCAGACTGCTCTTCTCAAAAACGCGGGAACTGTCTCAGACATCGGTCCCGCCCCCGGATTCATCCGGAAGCCGGACGGATATCAGTGAAACATCGTCCCGATGCCTTCGTTGGTCAGCAGTTCGATCAGAATCGCGTGCGGTACACGTCCATCCTGAATGTTGGCACGCTCCACACCGGAACGCACAGCTTCCACACAGCAGTCCACCTTCGGGATCATGCCGCCGGAAATGGCACCGCTCATCGTCAGTGCCGGCACCTGCGATACCTTGATGTCGTGAATCAGCGATTCATCGTTTCCCGGTTCCCGCATCACACCGCGGACATCCGTCAGCAGGATCAGCTTCTTCGCCTTCAGTGCGATCGCGATTTTCGCCGCAGCCGTATCCGCGTTCACATTGTATACATTGTTGTCCTCGAGACCTGCCGCCACGGAAGAGATCACCGGAATATATCCCTGGTCGATCACGTCCTGGACAATTTTGGGATTCACATCCACAATATCGCCCACAAATCCGTAGTCTGTTCCCTCCGGATCCGTCATCTTCACCGCGCGGAACAAACCGCCGTCCATGCCTCCCAGACCGATTCCCTTGCCTTCCAGCAGCCGGACCAGATCCTTGTTGACTTTGCCGCAGAGAACCATCTGAACGATTTCCATGGCTTCATCATCGGTGTACCGCAGTCCGTTGATGAAGCGCGACTGGGCTCCGGTCTTTTTCAGCATCCTGGAAATATCCGGGCCCCCGCCATGCACCAGCACCACATGGATACCCACCAGGTGCAGCAGCATGATGTCCTGGATCACAGCCTGTTTCAGTTCCTCGTCAATCATGGCATTTCCGCCATATTTCACCACGATGACCTCGCCGTTGTATTCCTTGATGTACGGAAGTGCCTCGATCAGGATATTGGCACGTGTTTCCGGGGCAATCATGAGCGGTAGTCTCCGTTGATTTTCACATAGTCGTACGTCAGGTCGCAGCCCCAGCAGGTGACGGAGACATCTCCCTCATGCAGGTTCATGACCACCTGCACCTGGTCCCGGGACAAAATCTTTTTTGCCTGGTCCTCATCAAAGTCCAGGCCACGCCCGTTTTTCGCCACTTCAATGGTCCCGGCATCGGACTGAAACAGGACATCCACTTTCTCCGGATCGAACTGTGCTCCGGAATAGCCCATGGCACACAGCACCCGGCCCCAGTTGGCATCGCTGCCGAACATCGCTGCCTTGAACAGGGAGCTGGAGGCCACGGACATGGCAAGAGTCTCCGCCTGTGTTTCATCGGCCGCATTCACCACCGTGGAAATGATCAGGCGGCTGGCACCTTCGCCGTCGGACGCGATCATGACCGCCAGGTCCTTCATCACGGACTCCAGTGCCTGGTCAAACACATCGTTTTGCTGCGTGATCTCCTCATTGCCGGCCAGGCCGTTGGCCAGCACAATGCACATATCGTTGGTGGATGTGTCACCATCCACACTGATGCGGTTGAAGGTTTTCTTCACGATTTTCGACAGAGACTGCTGCAGGACACTCTGAGAGATGGCGGCATCCGTAGTGACAAAACACAGCATCGTTCCCATGTTGGGATGGATCATGCCCGATCCCTTGGCTATGCCGCCCAGATGAACCGTTTTTCCGTCCAGTTCGAATTCCACGGCAGTCTGTTTCATGTTCGTGTCCGTGGTCATGATGGCTTTGGCTGTATCTGCAGAATCGTCCGTGAGCACGATCTGGCCCATGGCTGTCTCGATCACTTCGATGGGAAGCTCCTGCCCGATCACGCCGGTGGAAGCCACCAGGACATCTTCGGTTTTCAGCCCCAACAGTTTTGCCGCTGCCTGTGCTTCCCGCAGGGCGTTTTCCTCACCCCTGGGTGCACAGGCATTGGCGTTGCCGGAATTGATCACAATGGCCTGTGCCGTTCCATCACCCAGGTGTTCTCTGGTGATGTGCAGCGGGGCGGCCTTGACGATATTGGAGGTATACACCGCTGCTGCCTGGCAGGGGACCTCTGACACGATCACTGCCAGGTCCTTTTTGGACTGGCTGGCCCGGATCCCGCTGTGAACAGCCCCAGTTTTATATCCCTTTGCGGCTGTGATGCCGCCTTCGATTCCTTTCATGGATTCTTTCCTTCCTTGGTTCTATGCACAATACCTTCCGGTGAACCGGAAGGCATGATTGATTCGTTTACTGTCCGGTATTGAGTCCCAGCATGAGTTCCATGTTGCGGATCGCCGCTCCGCAGGCACCTTTGCCCAGATTGTCGAACCGGGCTGAAATCACAAATCCCGACCCGGATTCTGCACCCGTGACAAACAGCTCCAGATCATCGGTCCCGGCTTTGTCTCCCGCATAAAGCCCCGGCTGTCCTTCCTGCACTGCCACAGCCGATCCCTGGTACCACTGCCTGAAATGGTCCTGCATTTGCTGCAGCGACAGGGGCCTGGTCAGCTGTTCGGATGCGACCGGCACCATCACGAGCATGCCCCGGGGATAGTCATCCACCACCGGGATGAACAGCGGTGCCTTTTCCAGACCGCAGACCGTTTTCATCTCCGGCAGGTGCTTGTGGTTCAGATCCAGTCCGTAGGCTTTGGGAGCAAGCATCTGTTCTGTTTTCGACCCTTCGTACTCTGCGATCATTCTCTTTCCGCCGCCGGTATACCCGGTGAGGGAGAACGCAGTCAGCTGTGCATCCGGCTTCAGAAGACCGCCGCGGCTCAGCGGGGCCACAGCCGCGATGAATCCCGTGGCATGGCAGCCGGGGTTCGCGACTTTGTCCGCCGTCCGGATCTTTTCTTCCTGCCGGTGGTCCAGTTCCGGAAATCCGTAGGTCCAGACCGTCCGGTGGGCGGTGCTTGCATCGATGATCCGGGCTCCGGAACCCTCGGCCAGAGCCACGGCCTCCCTGGCTGCCTGATCCGGCAGACAAAGGAACGCCAGGTCCGCAGCCTCGAACATTCTCCGGCGTTCGGCTTCATCATGACGAAGTGCATCGTCGATCACCAGCAGCTCGATGTCCTCCCGGTCCTGCAGCCGCTGGCGGATCTCCAGGCCTGTGGTCCCGGACTGACCATCGATGTAGATTTTCGGTTTTCCCATCCTCAGTCCTGCTTTCTGTGGTTTTTCACGAATTCTCTGGCCTGGGCAATCTGCTCCTGTGTCTGCTCCGGAGACGGTCCACCCCAGGTATTGCGGCGCTTCACGGCATTCAGCAGATCCACCGCAGCATAGAAGCCCTCATCAAACAGCGGGCTTTCCTCCTGCAGCTCTTCCAGACTCAGCTGTTCCAGTGTCCGGCCCTCCCGGATGCACCTGGCCACCAGACCGCCTGTGAGCTTGTAGGCATCCCGGAACGGCATCCCTTTCTTCGTGAGGTAATCCGCACAGTCCGTGGCATTGATGAATCCCCGCCGTCCTGCTGCGGCCATGTTCTCTGTAAGGACTGTCATGGTTGACAGCATATCCGGTAGGACTTTCAGGCACATCGAAACGGTATCAATGGCATCGAAGACACACTCCTTGTCTTCCTGCATGTCCTTGTCGTATGCCAGAGGAAGTCCCTTCATCACCGTCAGCAGTGTCATCAGGTCACCGTAGACCCGACCGGTTTTGCCCCGGACCAGTTCGCAGATATCCGGGTTCTTCTTCTGCGGCATGATGGAACTGCCGGTGGAAAAGGCATCATCCAGTTCGATGAACTTGAATTCCCAGCTGCACCAGGAAATCACTTCCTCCGACAGACGGGACAGGTGCATCATCAGAATCGACAGATCGGAGAGAAACTCCAGACAGTAGTCCCGGTCACTGACACCGTCCATGGCATTGTCACAGGGGCGTGAAAAACCCAGAGTTTCTGCTGTGAAGTGCCTGTCCAGGGGGTAGGTCGTTCCTGCCAGGGCCCCGGAGCCAAGGGGACATTCGTCCAGTACCTCCAGGGTGTTTTCCAGCCGCCTTGCATCCCGCTTCAGCATGGATACATAGGCAAGCAGGATATAGGCAAAGGTGACAGGCTGTGCCCGCTGGAGATGCGTGTATCCCGGCATGATGGTTTCTGTATTGTTCTGTGCCACGTCGGTGATCACATCGATCAGGTGGAGCACCTGGTCATGGATGTGTCCGGCTTCTTCCCGCACATACATCCGCATATCCAGCGCCACCTGATCGTTCCGGCTGCGCCCGGTATGCAGGCGTTTGCCGGCATCCCCTATTTTTTCCGTCAGCAGCTGCTCCACACACATATGGATGTCTTCATACTGTGCAGGATCAAAGCCGATTTCACCGGCATCCATGGCTGCCAGGATCTCTGTCAGACCCTGGTGGATCGCATCCCTGTCCTCCCGGGTGATGATTCCCTGTCTGGCCAGCATATCGCTGTGTGCCAGGGATCCCCGGATATCCTGAGCATACAGCCGGTTGTCAAAGGGGATCGAAGAGTTGAAATCATTGACGGTTTCATCAGTGGTCTTGGAGAACCGTCCCGCCCAGAGCTTGGCCATGGGAGTGTTTCCCCTTACTCCACACTGGAGAAGGACTCCCCGGTCTCTTTCTCCAGGGCATCGCTGTTCAGGGCTCTCACTTTGATCGGCAGGCCGAACAGGTTGATGAAACCTGCAGAATCGCTCTGGTCATAGCAGTCATCCGCATCGAATGTCGCCATTCCCGCATTATATAAGGAATAGGGGCTGATCACGGCTGCAGGAATGATGTTCCCCTTGTACAGTTTCAGAGTCACGTCACCGGTCACGGTTTCCTGTGTGCTGTCCACGAAAGCCGAGAGTGCCTTTCTCAGGGGTGTGAACCACTTGCCATCGTAGACCAGTTCGCCGAACTTCTGTGCAGCCTGTTCCTTGTAATGCTGCGTGTCTTTGTCCAGCGTGATTTCTTCCAGCTTTGCGTGAGCGGCATACAGGATGGAACCGCCGGGTGTCTCATACACACCTCTGGACTTCATGCCCACCAGCCTGTTTTCCACGATATCCAGGATCCCGATGCCATTGGCACCGCCGATCTCATTCAGCTTGAGGATGATGTCCCTGGCGGAGAGTTCTTCGTCATCCAGTTTTGTCGGCACGCCTTTTTCAAAGTGAATCGTGACGTACGTCGGCTTGTCCGGCGCATTCTCCGGGGACACACCCAGTTCCAGAAATCCTTCTGTGTTGATGGGGGCTTCATTGGCCGGGTCTTCCAGGTCCAGCCCTTCGTGGGACAGGTGCCAGAGGTTTTTGTCCTTGGAGTAGTTGGTTTCCTTGCTGATCTTCAGAGGAATGTTGTGCGCTTCGGCGTATTCGATTTCCTTTTCCCGGGAATCCAGCTCCCAGAACCGCCAGGGAGCAATGATGTCCATGTCCGGTGCAAAGGCCTTGATGGCCAGTTCAAACCGCACCTGGTCGTTTCCCTTGCCTGTGCAGCCATGGCAGATCGCATCCGCGCCTTCAGCCTTGGCGATTTCCACGATTCTCTTGGCTATGATTGGTCTCGCAAAGGACGTGCCCAGCAGGTACTTTTCATACGCGGCACCGGCTTTGATGGACGGTACGATGAAATCATCCACAAAGGTATCGGTCAGGTCTTCGATGTACAGTTTGGAAGCCCCGGTGGCCAGGGCTTTTTCTTCCAGGCCATCCAGCTCTGTTCCCTGCCCCACATTGCCGGAGACCGCAATGACTTCGCAGTTGCCATAGTGTTCTTTCAGCCAGGGAATCAGGACAGACGTATCCAGTCCTCCGGAATATGCCAGGACGATTTTGTTGTAGTGCTTGTTTTCGTTATGCAGGTTGCTCATAGTCAGTTCCTCCCGTTTGTCCGGCCCGTTTCGCCGGTTTTCATTCTGTTATATCGGTTCCTGCCGGTCTGACCGGCGGTTGGTTCATGAACGGCATTGAAGTCCGTGGATCGCAGGATCCAGTCATCCATGAACGGGGATTGCTTCCGTGGATATCCGGTATCGTCGTCGGCCGTCACTCACAGACATCCCCCCTTTCATGAAAAAAAGCCGCCCCGGAAAAGGACGACATGAATCGCGGTACCACCTTGCTTCTCCTGTACCTGCCAGGAGCCCTTCCCTGTAACGCGGGGCGCGTGAGCCGCTCGGCATCCTTCGCGGTTCCTCTCCCGGACACGTTCCCTGGTGCCTTCGCACTGCCTTGCACCCGCCGGCAGCTCTCTTGGCGATCGCAGTCAGGTACTACTTCCGTTCATCGATTTGATAGTCACGATTATAGCCCGGCCGTATTTTCATTTCAACAGTTTTCTGAAAATTTTCATGGTCGATGCCTGTTTCCTGCTTTGGACTGGACCGGTTTCCGGATTTTGTTCCACCAGCCCGAAGAACCGCATCTTCAGACCTCCACGATCTGTCTGACGCCTGAAAACCGCTTCTTCTGCTCCGGTGTGAGGTGATTCGTGACCAGAAGATCCGCTTCCCGGAACGATGCATACCGGTAATATCCCGGCTGGTTCAGTTTGTGACGCCCCATGACAATGACCAGGCGCCGGGTCTGGCGGATGATGTGACGCCTGATTCCCACTTCCTCCGCCCGGTATACAGAGAATCCATCCACGCCTTCGATGCCTGTGGTTCCCAGAATGGCTATATCTATGGTGATGTTGTCGACCATCTGTTCCGCAAAGTAGCCATAGGTATGGCCCCCGCTTCTGCGCATTTGTCCGCCAATGAACAGACAGTGGAACCCCATGTCGAGGCAGGACTGGGCCGCTGGCAGGGAATTCACCACAATGGTCAGGTCCCGGCGGCTGGACAGATGATTCAGGGCTGTGAGAATCGTTGATCCTGCATCTATGAAGACAATATCTCCGTCCTTCACCTCCTGCAGGGCACGAATGGTGACCTGCATCTTTTCCTGGCGGTTCTCTGCCTGCCGCCATTCCAGCGGTGTCTCTTTATCCAGTACCCGCAGGCGGGCAGCCCCATGTTCCCGTTCGATCAGGCCCTGACTTTCCAGCAGATCCAGGTCACTCCGCAGTGTTTCCGGCGTGACGTCCAGCATCTGCGCAAGATCCCGTGTCCGAACTCTTCCCTGTTCCTCCAGGATCTTCCGCAGATCCGTCAGCCGCTGTTCTTTTCGCTTTTGCATATCAGCATTTTATCATTTCAGGCGCCGTCGTGATACAGCAGCCGATGCAGCGGTCAGGCCGGTTTCAGTGCGGTTTCAGTCTACGAAAAAACGCAGGATCACTCCTGCGTTTATGGTTCAATGTGCATCAGATGCCTTTACGGACGACGTACGCGAATATATCCGACCAGCGGATTGGAGCATTCCACACTCCATTCAGCGGTTGTCCCGCCGTTCCATCCGCCGTGAATGGCTCTGCCATTCCCGATGTATACAGCCACATGGCCGGAATAGACGATCACATCTCCGGGCTGGGGATCAGAGGTCCAGTCACCCAGGGATGCATATGCGGCGGGTGCCCCGTGGAAGCTGATCCCGACGGCTTTCAGGGAATTGGTCACGAGCATGGTGCAGTCCTGACCAACGCCGATCTGGGCAATGGCTGCATCGGCGATTTTCTGTCCGAAGTTTTTCGCTTCTTCCGCTTTTTTCTGCCGCATCTGTGCCTGTACAGTTTTCACTTCTTCATGAGCAGTGCTCATGGAATCTGTTACGACTTCAATCAGCCGTGTTTTCGTATTTTCTTTCTCTGCAGCCATGACCGGGGAAGCGGGCATGACAGGCAGGATCATGGAAGCGGCCAGAGCCGCTCTGGCGATGATTGTCTTGATTTTTTTCATTGCGTTTCTCCTGTTCTGTTTCTGCGATATGTCATTGACTCTCTTTGTCTTTTTCGGTAATTGTTGTCTCTTTTATTTGACCTAGGACAAGATAACAAAAAAAGAAAAACAGGGCAAATTTTCACAAAGTAAGAAACGGCAATTTTCCTGTAATTCATGACGGAAATAGCCAGCCAGGCCCTTTAGGTAAAGGGCCTGGCTGGCTTTTGTGGAATAATGTGTGAAATCTAGGCAAATTCCTTGACGGATACACCTGTTTGCACATTGTCACAGGAGCAAGCCTGCCTGTCAGTGCAGATGACTGTTTTCACTCAAAACTTGTAAGCGATTACCTTTTTTCACTATCAGAAGCCGGCTGTTGTTCGCGGATTTTCTCCCACGATTCGACAGTTCTGACAATGCCGTCTTCATCGTTGGAGGCCGTGATATACCGTGCCTGGTTTCTGACCGGTTCTGTAGCGTTGCCCATTGCGACAGTGATAGCGGCATGTGCAAACATCGGCAGGTCATTCTCCGCATCACCGAATACCGCTGTCTGCAATGATGACACACCGCAGGCTTCCATTACCGCTTTCAGCGCTGTGCCTTTGTTGCTGCCGGAAGCAGTGAATTCATAATAAAACGGACCTGTGAACATGGAATCCAGTGAATCGCAGAAAGGAGCCCGCATCTTTTCGGATACCTGCCGAAGATAGGCCGGAGTGCCGGCTGTCAGGATCTTCTCCGGGGTCAGTCCCGCTTCTGACAGATCCCGGACTTCACGAAGCAGGAATCCATTGCTGTGCGCCTCGTACTCCACCACATTCCAGGGCCTGCCATCGAGTTCGATCATGCAGTTGTACACGTTTTCCACAAGCATGGAATCACCATCGGCAATCATGGGAATCACGTCAAACTGCTTCAGATGTTTCAGGACTTTCCTGGTGTTTTCCCGTGTCAGGGCATTGCTGTACAGTGTCCTGCCATCAAGGGTCCGTGCCAGGGCCCCATTGCTGCTGATCAGAATCCCGCCGTGACGCTTCATGTCCAGCTGCCTGGCAAACCGCATCAGACCCCGCTCCGGTCTTCCACTGGCGAGAACCAGCCGGGTTCCCCGGTCCTGAAGCCTCCGGAGTGCCGCGGCTGTTTCCGGTGTGATTTCTTTTCTGCTGTTCAGCAGCGTTCCATCCATATCCATGACCACAAGCCGGGGGATGGGAATGGTTGTCTGATTCATGACTCTCTGCCTCCCTGGCGCGTTGAGTGCGCTTTTTACACAGTCAAAGCAGGTCAGCCATATGCTCCATGTCCGGCTTCTGCCACCGACCGCTTTGCACATTCTCCTTTTCATCGTACCGTGACTGCCTGTGAACGCAATACAGACAGGCAGCTTTTCCTCCAGAAAGTGGAATGATCCGGTGGTCCCTGGTTCCCAGGAACAAGCGGTCTCTGTTCTCTTTTCCCGATTGCAGACCGGAAGCTATTCCCGACTGTCCCCCTGCTGTTGCCATTATCGGATGGCTGAGAAGCACTCCTGCCGCCGTAACCGCTGCCGGTGCCTGCACGTCACCGGTCAGTCTGGTGAGTGATCCATTCCTCACTCTGTCCCTTTGCAGCATTGTCGGTAACAGCCAATGCCGTTGAAGACGGCTGTCGACTGCAGCGGTTGTGAGTCTCCCTGTCACCGTCTGTCCTGACTCTCCTGGATACCCCGGATCGGCTGTCATTTCATTAAAATAGTCTGCGGTTTGCGCATGGGCAGGAACCAAAAAAGGTGATGCCAGTCCCCGAAGGGAAAGCACCACCTTGTAGGCTGTCAGTATTACCCGTTGATCTGGGCCATGACTTCGTCTGCGAAGTTCTCTTCCTTCTTCTCAATGCCTTCACCGGCCTGGAAGCGGACGAACTGCAGAACCTCTGCATGATTCTGTTTCAGGAACTGGGCAACCTTTTCCTTGGTGTCCTTGAAGTATTCCTGATCCATCAGGCAGACATCCTTGAAGTGCTTGGAAATCTTTCCGTTCAGGATGCCTTCCAGCACTTTCTCGGGTTTGCCGGCCATTTTCGGGTCTTCTGCCATCATCTGCTTCTGCAGAGCCCGTTCGTGTTCCACAACATCAGCAGGCACATCTTTCAGCGTGATGTACTGCGGATTCATGGAAGCAACCTGCATGGCCATATCCTTGGCCACTTCCGGAGTGGCGCCTGTCATGACAACCAGAGCGGAAATGGAACCGCCCATGTGCATGTAGGAGCCGAACTGCTGATCGTCTGTCTTTTCAATGACCACGAAGCGGCGGAAGGAAATCTTTTCGCCGATGGTGGCTGTTGCGTTTGTGATCAGTTCATCAATGGTGCCTTCCGGGGTTTCCAGTGCAAGCACTTCTTCCACCGTTTCCGGCTTACCTGCCAGGATCGCGGTCACGACCGTGTCAACCAGGTTCAGGAACTGTTCGTTCTTGGTGACAAAGTCGGTCTCGGAGTTCACTTCTGCAATGACTGCGGTGTTGCCGTCAATGGCAACCTTTGTCAGACCTTCTGCAGCAATTCGGCCTGCTTTCTTGGCAGACTTGGCAATGCCTTTTTCACGCAGCCAGTCAACAGCTTTCGCTTCGTCGCCATCGCATTCTGTCAGGGCTTTCTTGCAGTCCATCATGCCTGCGCCTGTTTTTTCGCGCAGTTCCTTGACCTGTTTTGCGGTGATAGCCATTCTCTTCCTCCTTGAAGTCTATGCTTCTGTTTTTGTTTCAGCGGGTTTTGCTTCCGCATTGGCACGGACAGGTGCTCCGTTGGGGCGGGGTCCGCGGCTGTTTCTGTCGTAGGGACGACGGTTGCGGCGCTCCATGTTCCGCTTTCTGCGTTCTTCGTTGCGCAGACGGCGGCGGCGTTCATTCTCGGCAATCTGGGCTTCCACATTGCGGATGACATCGTCCATGGTTACATCGTCTTCTGCATCATCCAGGTAAGCCGATTCCAGCAGGCCGCCTTTGGCATCCACGATGGCGTCAGCCAGGATGGAAGTCACCAGACGTACAGAGCGGTTGGCATCATCGTTGGATGCAATGGGATAGGTGGCATCTTCGGGATCGCAGTTGGTATCCAGCATCGCAAATACAGGAATGCCCAGTTTCTTGGCTTCGGCCACGGCATTGTGCTCTTCTCTGGGATCGATCACGATCATGGCATCCGGCAGTTTCTTCATTTCCTTGATGCCGCCCAGGCTTGCTTCCAGTTTGGCCTTTTCCTTCAGGATCCTGGCCTGTTCTTTCTTTGTGTATACTTCCAGTTTTCCGCTGGCTTCCATTTCCTCGATCTCAACCAGACGCTTTACACGCTTCTGGATGGTGCGGAAGTTGGTCAGCAGACCGCCAAGCCAGCGCTTGTTTACATAGAAGGATCCGGAGCGCAGAGCCTGCTCTTCCACAGTTTCTGCTGCCTGCTTCTTCGTGCCCACAAACAGAACCTTGCCGCCGCGCTCGCTGATTTCCTTCAGGGCGTTGTAGGCGTCTTCGATCTGCTTCTGTGTCTGGTTCAGATCGACGATATACACGCCATTGCGGCTAGTATAGATATACGGTTTCATTTTGGGGTTCCAGCGACGTGTCTGGTGTCCGAAGTGGACGCCGTTTTCCAGCATCTTCCGGATGGATACGATTTGTGTCATTTGATTGGTTCCTTTCCGTTGTTCCTCCGCCAGTTCCAAGGGCTGCAACCAAATGGCACGGGCAGCCGAATTCCTGGCGTGTGTATTTGCGCAGAATCGCGCTTATTAAGTATAGCGCCATTCAGACAGAAAAAAAAGCGGAGAATTCCGCTTAATTTTCTGATGGTCTAGGTGACAGGATTTGAACCTGCGACCCCTACGACCCGAACGTAGTGCTCTACCAAGCTGAGCTACACCTAGGCAACGGCTTTATTATACAGGGTTTGTGTCTGTATGCAAGCCGTTTTTTTCATTTTCGGCCTTTTGCGTGTTTCGTCAATCCCGTTCAGCGGACTTCCGGCCCCCCCCGCTCCGGTTCACCATCCTCTGCCTGGAGCATTTCCCGGATTTCCCGGATCCGTCTGGCAGACTGTCTGGCAAAAGCCGCTTTCCGCTCTCTCTTGTGACAGGGTTCCTCCAGCACCATGATGCCGAAATTTGCATTCATGGGCTGCAGATTCTTTGCCTCACAGTTTGCAATGTAGTGAGCCTGGGCTCCCAGTACGGTCTGCCGGCCAAACTTCACTGGTTCCCTGCCCTGCAGGACGCGGGCCATGTTGATGCCTGCCGCCAGCCCGCTGGCTGCACTCTCCACATACCCTTCGACTCCTGTCAGCTGCCCTGCAAAAAACAGATCCGGACGCAGTCTGGACTGATAGGTCTCCAGCAGAACATCCTTTGCCGGCAGATAGCTGTTCCGGTGCATCACGCCATAGCGGACAAACCTGGCGTTTTCCAGACCTGGGATCATGGAGAACACCCGCTTCTGCTCAGGCCAGGTCAGATGCGTCTGGAAGCCCACAATGTTGTACAGAGTATCCGCCACATCATCCTGCCGCAGCTGGATCACCGCCACGGGATGTTCCCCTTCCCGCCGCAGCCCGACGGGTTTCATCGGCCCGAAGAGCATTGTTTTCTTGCCGCGCCGGGCCATCTCCTCGATGGGCATACAGCCTTCGAACACCTTCAGGTCCTTCTCGAAGTCATGAAGATCGGCACACTTTGCGTGAATGAGCTCTTCGTAAAAAGCGTCAAATTCCTCTTGTTCCATGGGACAGTTGATATAGTCCGCATCTCCTTTGTCATACCGGGACTTGTAGTATGCCCGGGAAAAATCGATGCTGTCCTTTTCCACGATCGGTGCCGCGGCATCATAGAAATGAAATGTCTCCGAACCGGTTTTCTTCATGATGTCTGCAGCCAGCTTCTCCGATGTCAGCGGGCCCGTGGCAATGATCACCGGTCCGTCGGGTATTTCCGTGACTTCTTCTGTGATCACTTCCACCAGCGGGTGTTCCTTCAGCGTCTTCGTGACCTCCTCCGAGAAACCCGCACGGTCAACAGCCAGGGCACTCCCGGCCGGAACCCGGTTTTCATCCGCGGCCTTCATGATCAGGGAATCCAGCTGCCGCATCTCCTCCTTGAGGATCCCCACAGCGTTGTTCAGGGAATCCGAGCGAAGAGAGTTCGAGCAGACCAGTTCAGCGAAGCCGTCGGTATGGAAAGCCTCCGGTTTCTTTTCCGGACGCATCTCAATGATCCTCACCGGGATTCCCCGGCTGACCAGCTGCCAGGCGGCTTCCGACCCTGCCAGGCCTGCGCCGATGACCGTGACTTTGGACATGGACGTCTCAGGCATGGGGTTCGCCCCGCGAAGATTCTGTCTTTTCCTCTGCCGCATCCGGTGCCTCAGGGGCTTTTTTCTTCGGCTCCTTCTTGATGTACCGGCACTTGGGATAGTTGCTGCAGCCCACAAACCAGGTCCCGAAGCGGGATTTCCGGCGCACCAGGTCACCGCCGCATTCGGGGCATTTTTCTCCTGTGGGCTCCGGTTTGGCTTTCTCCTTCAATGGGACGATCGTCTTGCATTCCGGATAGTTGCTGCATGCCCAGAATGGTCCGAAGCGGCCCTTCTTGATGATCATATCCGCTCCGCAGTTGGGGCAGGTCCGGTGTTCCCTGGCTTCCGGAATATCCGTTTCATCCGTTTCGGAATAGCGGCACTTCGGGAAATTGATGCAGGAAATGAACTTGCCGAAGCGGCCATTGCGATAGACCAGTTCTCCGCCGCACTGCGGGCAGGTGCGTCCCACCCGCTCCAGTTCCTTCTTGGGCATGTCTTCATATGCCTTGTCGACCAGCGGTTCGAAGTCATCATAAAACTCATGCAGGAACTTGATGTAGTCCTCGTCGCCTTCCGCAATCACATCCAGTGTCTTCTCCATATCAGCGGTATATTCCACGTTGATGATCTTCGAGAAAAACTCCTGGAGTTTCTGGTCTGTCAGCACTCCCTGCTCCGTGGGAGTGAAGACCTTCGTGCGGCTGGTTTCCGAAACTTTGTCCAGCGTGGCGTATCCACGTTTCTGCAGCGTGTCGATGATCGTTGCATAGGTGGAAGGCCGCCCGATGGACTTTTCTTCCAGCTCCTTGATCAGCCTGGCTTCTGTATACCGGGCGGGCGGTTCCGTGAAATGCTGACGGGAAATCACGGGCACATTTTCAAAAACTTCGCCTTCTTCCAGCGCCGGAAGCAGCTCCGTGGATGCTTTTTCGTATTTGCCATATACCTTGTAATACCCGTCAAAGGTCATGACCTGTCCTGTCGCGGCAAACTCGCAGTTTCCGGCCTGAAACAGAATGCTTGTCACATCGAATTTCGCATCGGCCATCAGACTGGCCATGGTGCGGGCGTAAATCAGGCTGTACAGCCTGTACTGTTCCCCGGTCAGGTACGGTTTTACCGCCTCCGGGGTGTTGTTTATGCTGGTCGGCCGTATCGCTTCATGTGCGTCCTGCGCATTGGTCGAGTTGTGCATGTGCGCCTTGCCTTTGTAGGCCTTGCCATACTCCTTCTCGATCGCGTCCTCGGCATCCTTCACAAACAGGCCGGAAAGACGGGTGGAATCCGTTCGCATATAGGAAATCAGACCTTCTGTGTGATCTCCCAGGTCGATTCCTTCATACAGCTTCTGTGCCACGGACATCGTTTTCCGGGCACCGAACCCGAGTTTGGTACTGGCTTCCTGCTGCAGGGTGGATGTCGTGAAAGGCAGCTTCGGCCCCTTGCGGCGGCTGCGGGTCTTGACCTGAGAAACGGTAAAGGTCGTGCCTGCATCCTCGAGAATGGCCTGTGCCTCTTCCTGGTTGCGGATTTTCGGTTTTTTGCCGTCCACTTTGGCGAGATCCGCCGTGAATGTCTTGCGTCCCTTTGTGATGTCACCGTGAATCGACCAGTATTCTTCAGGCTTGAATTTCCTGATCTCGTTTTCACGCTCCACAATCAGACGCAGCGCCACCGACTGCACACGGCCGGCGGATTTTGACTGGATCTTGTTCTGGAGAAGCTTGGAGAGCTTGAATCCGATGATCCTGTCCAGGATACGGCGGGTTTCCTGAGACTTCACCAGGTCCATATCGATTTTCTTGGGTTCTTTCATTGCCGCTTCGATGGCCGGCTTCGTGATTTCATGAAACACGATGCGATTGTCATCGTCGACACTCAGCCCCAGTTCCCGGGCCAGGTGCCAGGCAATGGCTTCCCCTTCCCGGTCAGGGTCGCTTGCCAGATAGACATCCTGGCTCTTCTCTGCCAGTTCCCTGAGTTCCTTGACAGTTTCCTTCTTCTCCTTCGGAACCCGGTACGTGGGCTTGAAGTCATGTTCCACATCCACGCCAAGGCGGTCCTTGCCGGATGTGGACAGGTCACAGATGTGGCCTTTGGAAGAAACCACTTTGTAGCCGCTTCCGAGGTATTTTTCTATTGTTTTCGATTTGGAGGGTGACTCCACGATTACCAGATGCTTTTTCATTCACAAGTCCTCATTGCTGACTACAAGTTAAAAACATCCGCTGAACTTTGTCAAATGAGAGATGCGGACTACAGCTCACGGACCTGCTGAAGATCGCACAGAATTCCCGCCCCCTGCAGAATCAGCCGATTGCATCCCATATGGCTCTCATCTCCGAATTCCGTCGGGACACACCATACGGGAACCGAGAGTGCGAGCGCTTCGTCCACCGTATACATCGTGCCGCTTTTTTCCCTGGCCTCCGTCACCACCAGCAGATCGGCGGCCGCTGCGATCAGACGGTTCCTCCACGGAAAATGACGGGGCAGCGGCGGGGTGCCCGGCGGATATTCACTGAGTATCAGGTGATCTTCCCGCATTCGGGAAAACAGCAGGCTGTTGTCGCGGGGATATATCCGGTCGATTCCGCATCCCAGGATCCCGATGGTGGATTTGTCCAGAGCCTCAGTGTGAGCCCGGGCATCCACGCCTCTGGCAAGGCCGGAAACGATCACATACCGGTCCTTGAGACAGCGCACGATCCTGGCTGTATTGTCCAGCGCCTTCCTGGATGCATCCCGGCTGCCGACCACCGCAGCTGCCGGACCGTTCAGCAGCTGGAGGTCCCCCTGATAGAACAGGATCCAGGGCGGATACCGCAGCTTTCTGAAACAGGCAGGATATTCCGGATCGAGGAATGTGACGCAGGGATACTGACAGAAAACTGGTACAGCGGGTTCCTGGCTGTGGATGGCCCTGGCTATGGCAGTCCAGTCCCCATTGTGACGGATTGCATAACATAGAATGTCCTTTGATGTCGTCATATTTGTTATATTCGCCAAAACCTTCGGTTTTTGCGAAAAGTTACCCTGTATTTCAGCCCGCCACTGCAACTCAACCGCAACAGCAGTCGTGGATTTCATCTCCGGCTGCTGCCTGCAGACTCCGCCAGGCTGTCACAATCCCTTCATGTTTTCCCGCCCCTGATATGCATCCCTGCCTGCCGGACAAAGACTGCATGAAAAAGGATCCCGAGGGATCCGATGGTCATCTTCCGCTGCTTCAGTCCCCTATTTCTGCCGGAAGCAGGCTGCCGCTTTCCTGACCTGTCATGACCAGCCTCTGGACCGGACCGTAGGACCGTCTGTAAAAGGACTGCAGGCCAAATTGTTCCAGGGCTTGCAGATGCGCTTTCGTGGGATAGCCTTTGTGACGGGCCAGGCCATACTGTGGATAGAGGATATCCAGATGTTTCATATACCGGTCCCGGCTGACTTTCGCCAGGATGCTCGCAGCCGCAATGGACAGTGATTTCTGATCGCCTTTCACCACAGCCTGCCAGGGTTTTCGGCAGGCCGGCAGCTTCATGGCATCTGTCAGGATCACGTCACATGTCATGCGTTCGGCCATGGCCTCCATCGCCTGCTGCGTGGCTCTGTAAATGTTCAGACGGTCAATCTCCGGTTCACTCACAAACCGGATCTGCACCTCAAGGGCATCTTCCAGAATCTGAGGATACAGGGCTTCACGCTTCTTTTCGCTGAGCTTCTTGGAATCGTACAGGGCAGGATTCTCATATCCCGGCGGAAATACCACTCCCGCCGTCACGAGAGGCCCTGCAATCGGCCCCCGACCGGCTTCGTCCATTCCCAGCACCAGCTGTCCCGGCCAGTCCCGCTCCAGCGGATTCTCAATGACCGGAGCCTGCCGTCTGGTCATGATCCTCCCGTCCCCTGTTCTCCGGCTTCCTGTCTGCACCCGGGTGTGAATCCTGACTGGCCTCCAGATCAGAGGGTGCCTCCCAGGAAAGCCGGCCAAGCCGGTCATCCCGGATATCCTGGACAACAGTCCGCATCATCCGGGTTTCATCCACCTCTCCTTTCTTCAGCCAGCCACGCTTGCGGGCAATTGCCTCCAGCGTTTCCCAGGGGGTATCTGCAATCGTGATCCCGTAGCAGGACTCCACAGCCCCGGGGTGTTCCTTCATCAGTCTCTCCATGGCATACAGCGCCAGATCATCCATATGCACGACGTCATCCTTTACGGATCCGAGCAGAGCCAGATTGAGACCGACCTGCGGCTGCTCGAACTTGGGCCAGAGAACACCTGGTGTATCCAGCAGTTCCAGATCCCGGTCCAGAGATATCCACTGAAGGCTTTTCGTCACCCCCGGACGGTCTCCGGTCTTGGCGGCTTTTCGTTTTGCCAGCGTGTTGATGAAGGTTGATTTCCCCACATTCGGGATCCCCGCCACCATGGCACGAAGTGCACGGGGTCGCATACCCCGGCGCTTCTGCTTTTCGATCAGCGGAGCACACAGAATTTTTGCTTCCCTGACCAGTGCCGCTCTGTAGTTTTCATGAATCAGATCCAGTGCCAGAACACGGGTATTCTGGTCTGCCAGTCTGTCGATCCAGGCCTGCGTTGTGGCTGGATCCGCCTTGTCCGTCTTTGAAAGCAGGATCAGACGGGGCTTGTTCTGCCCGACAGAAGTCAGCAGAGGGTTGGTGCTTGACTCCGGGATCCTGGCATCCCTGATTTCAATGATGAAATCGACTTTCTTCAGGTTTTCTTCCATCTGCCGCCGGGCTTTCGCCATATGCCCGGGAAACCATTGTATTGTACCTGCCTGTGGCATGTTAATGTCCTCCGATCTTGTTGAATGGATACAGAATCAGCACCCCATCGCCATAAATCTGATTCCTGTTCACAGCTCCCACAGAGGGATCGCGCGAGTCCTTGGAATGCGGTCTATTGTCCCCCATGACCCAGTACTGATCTTCTCCAAGCGTCACCGGACCAAAATCTGCGGTGAAGTCTCCATATTCCCGTCCATAGGATTCCTGAATCTCATCCAGGATCTCCTGCTTCTGCGCCGGATCCAGCCATCCGCTTTCATCCAGCGGCTCACCGTTGATATAGACTACATCGTTTCTGGCCTCCACTGTGTCTCCAGGGAGCCCGATCACCCGCTTCACCCAGTGGGTTGTTTCCGGAGTTCCGTCGCCATTCACATCATCTTCCATCGTGACCACCACCACATCGCCCCGGGCCGGCGCGGAAAACCGGAGACCAATCAGATTTGTGAATCCATACTCACCATCCTGCAGATTCGGGTACATCGAATCGCCAACCACAGTCACAGGGTGCGCCACAATATTGACAAACAGCAGAATGATGACAGCTGTGATGACAAACACTTTGATGAAACCCCAGGCCTCTTTGAGAAAGGAGCTTCCTTCCCGCTCCGGGCTGTGCCCTGCTCCGGATGTCTTTGTTTCCTGATCCATCCCATATCCTCCGATTCCTTATATCTCTGTTCAGTATAGCAGAAAGCTCCATTGACTGACTTTTGGCGGGACAAAGCGCGAACTTCGCAGTCACTCCGCTTTCCGGACTGCCCCGGCCTTGTCCCTGTCATCCTGTTTTCCAGATGGTGCCGGATACAAAAAAAAGATGGACCCCATACAGGAATCCATCTTTCCGGCTTACTTGCGGACTTCTTTCAGACGTGCGCTCTTGCCGGAGCGGTTTCTCAGATAACGCAGCTTGTTCCGGCGAACCTTGCCCTGACGGACAACTTCGATTTTTTCCACGATCGGGCTGTGGATCGGGAATTTACGTTCCACGCCGATACCGCTGGACAGCTTCCGGACTGTGATGCTTTCGTTGATGCCGCCTCCCACTTTTTCAGTGATGACGCCTTCAAACACCTGGATACGGCTCTTTTCACCTTCGTGAATACGCACGAATACTTTGACTGTCTGACCGGAACGCAGTTCAGGCAGGTCTTTCTTCAGCTGAGTCTTCGTGACTTCGTTGACGAGATTCATGTTCATGACTGATTTCTCCTTTTCTTTCACTCATGCGGCCTTGCAGGTTCATGCTCCTGTTCACAAGGACAGCGGAACCGCGCATGCCTGAAAATGGTATCATTTCCCGTCTTCTTCGGCAAGAGATTCCAGAAACTTCACGTCGCTTTCCGAAAGATCTGCTGTTTCCAGGAGATCCGGCCGCAGGCTGCGGGTCCGACGCAGAGACTCCTGGCGTCTCCACCTCCGGATGTTCTCATGATGCCCCGACAGCAGAATATCCGGCACAGTCTCCCCCTTATAGTCATAGGGCCTGGTGTACTGCGGATATTCAAGCAGGCCATCGGAGAAGGAATCACCTCCACTGGATTCATCCCGAATGGTTCCCGGCAGCAGCCGAAGGATGGCATCGCACATGACCTGCGCAGCCGGTTCTCCGCCCGTGAGCACAAAATCGCCCAGAGAGAGCTGAATGTCTGCATGGCGGCGGATCCGCTCATCAAATCCTTCATAGTGACCGCAGATAAAAATCAGGTGATCCTTCAGAGCCAGCTCGCGGGCTGTCTCCTGGCGGAATGTCGTTCCCTGCGGACTCAGCAGTATCACCGTGCTGTCCTTTGTGCGGACAGATTCCAGTGCATCCAGCAGCGGCTGACACATCAAGACCATCCCTGCTCCGCCTCCATAGGGAGAATCATCCACATGGCCATGTTTCTGCTCGGTGAATGGACGAAAATCCAGGGCTTCGAACTCGAAGAGCCCCGCTTCACGCGCCCGGGATATGATGCTTGTGTTCAGAAAGCCGTCGAAATACTCCGGAAACAGTGTCAAAACGGTGATTTTCATCGAAGTCCTTCCATTTCCCGGATGACAATGCGTTTTCCAGTGACATCGACTTCTTCAATGAACGCATCCACGAACGGCACCAGAAACTGTGCCTTCCCCTGTCCAACGCGCAATACAAGATTTGCCCCGGTTTCAAGAAGATCCGACACCTGTCCCAGTTCCGTTCCTTCTGTATTGAATACAGTACTGCCCGCCAGCTGATGATAATAGTATTCCCCTTCTCCGGGTTCCCCCAGTTCCTCTTCTGAAAGTTCCAGCACTCTGCCTTTCAGGGCCTGTGCCTTCTCCACAGTATCCACATCCTCGAACATCGCATAGCCAAAGCCTTTCTGCATGCGGAACCGCTTCAGCTTCAGTCTTTCGCCGGTATCCAGCGTGAATATGGTCCCGGGCAAAAATCTGTTCGCCGGGTCATCGGTATGAAGATACAGCTTGCATTCGCCTTTCAGGGCGTGGGTATTGATGATGGTTGCAATGCGCACCATGTCAGATTCCTCCTGTCTTTGTCTGTTTTCTGCAGCCGGTGTTCTGAATGAGACCCGGGTACAGCAGGTATTCTGCAGCCATTATATGAAAAAAGGATGCGATGCATCCTAATAAGCCTCGAATTTCACGGAGACGTGTTTGCGGGTATCCCTGGCTGCGATGGACATCATCTGTCTCAGGCTGGAAGCCATGAGCCCCTTGCGTCCAATCAGTCTGGCCACATCTTCGCTGGCAGCATATACATAGAGAAGAATCTCGTTGTCATCTGCACTGGCCATCTGCTTAACCGACAGCGTGGATGCGTCGTCCACCAGCGGCAGGCAGAGATCATACAGGGTTTTCTCCAGGTCTGCCATGTTTATCTGGCGGATTTGGATTCCGCGTATTCCTTGATGATGCCCTGTTTGCGCAGGATGGAACGCACAGTGTCTGTGGGCTGTGCACCGTTGTTCAGCCATTTCAGGGCCTTTTCCCTGTCAACGACGATCTGAGCCTGTTCAGGCACCGGGTTGTATGTACCGATTTCTTCAATGAAGCGGCCATCACGGGGAGCGCGGCTGTCAGCAGCCACGATTCTGTAGAAGGGCTGACCCTTTTTACCCATTCTCTTCAGACGAAGTTTTACCATAGTTCTTACCTCTCAATTTCTTTGTTGTACTGCGAAAGTCTATCATTGAAGCACAGGGACTGTCAAGGTGTTTTCCTTGACAGTCCCTGCCGGCTATTTTTTCTTCTTCTTTTTCTTTTTGGACAGCTTCTGCTTCTTGCTGCCTGCATGCTTTGACACACCCTGGCCACGGCTCATGGCGTTCATCATCGCATTCATGTTGCTGCCGCCGGACATCAGCTTTGTCATCTGCTGCATCTGATTCAGCTGCTGAATCAGTTTGTTCACATCCTGCACCTTGACACCGGATCCTTTGGCGATCCGCTGCTTCCGGCTGGCTTTCAGACAGGACGGGTTCTCCCTTTCAAAGGGTGTCATGGACTGAATGATAGCACGGTTGCGCTTCATGACCGAATTCATGGCCTCATCATTGACCTGAGCCGCCATTTTGTTGAGGCCCGGAATCATCTTCAGGATCCCCTGCATGCTGCCCATTTTCTCCAGTTGCCCGAACTGCGCGAGCATGTCATTGAAGGTGAAAATACCATTCATCATCCGGTCAGCCGACTGCCTGCCAACCTCCATGTCCAGCCGGTCCTGCGCCTGTTCAATCAGGGAAACAACGTCTCCCATGCCCAGGATCCGGTCTGCCATGCGATCGGGGTGGAACTGCTCCAGGTCCTCCATTTTCTCCCCGCCGGATACAAATACGACAGGAACACTGGTGATGCTTCTGACAGACAGCAGGCCGCCGCCCCTGGCATCGCCATCCATTTTCGTCACGACCAGACCTGTGATATCCAGCTGATCATCGAAGGATTTGGCGACATTGACAATGTCCTGACCGGTCATGGCATCCACAGTCAGCAGGATGTTGTCGGGATGAATGAGTTCCTCCATCTGACGGAGTTCATCCATCAGAGCCTGGTCCACGTGCAGACGACCCGCCGTATCGAATATCACCAGATCATGGCCATTCTCGCGGGCATAGTCCAGTCCCTGTCTTGCAGTTTCCACAGCCGTCACATCCGGTCCGAGGGTGAATACATCCACTCCGACCTGCTGTCCGAGGGTCTGCAGCTGGTCTATCGCAGCCGGACGAACCACATCCGCTGCCACCAGCAGGACTTTTTTCTTCAGTTTCTGCTTTGCATAGCGGGCGATTTTGCCGGATGCCGTTGTCTTTCCTGTACCCTGCAGACCGGCCATCATCACCGTAGTCAGTCCGTCCGGATTCAGGGTAAGTTCTGTATCACTGCTTCCAAGCAGTTCCTGGAGTTCATCCCGGACAATCTTCACCACCATCTGCGAGGGGTTGAGGGATTCCATGACTTCCTGACCGAGCGCCTTTTCCTTGACCCTGGCCACAAAGTCCTTCACAACTCCGTAATTGACATCTGCTTCCAGAAGGCTCATGCGTACTTCCTTGAGCATATCGTTCATGTTTTTTTCCGTCAGTTTTCCCTGCCCGGTGATGTTTTTCATCGCCTGGGAAAGACGTTCGCTTAAAGATTCAAATGCCATATCCTCTTACTCCATATGTTGAAATTGTAGCCAAAACCGGGAATGGATTCAATGTGACTGAAAGACAGGACTCACGATGCAGTCAGCGGGTCTGTGACCGGGACCGCTTCCGATCATGCTGTCCATCCGGATCTGCACTGCTCCACTCGAAGGCTTCTCTGGGTGTCCCGTCCTGACACAGAATGACACCGCATCTACGAAATCCCAGGGACGTCAGCAGCCGTTTCATTCCGTGATTCCGGCTGTGTGTATCTATTCGAAGATGCCCGGCACAGGTCATGCCGTACTCCAGAAGTGCTCTTCCCTGCCCGGGCTCTGTGCTGACGATCCGGTGAATCACCGCATAGCGGGACTCATCCAGCCAGGATCCTTCCACCATGGTCTGATACGTCGGATCCGGGCCGGGCATATATGTCATGACCGCGGTCAGCTGACTGTTCACATAAAGATGTCCGGCTTTCAGATCCTGCCTTGCAGAGTCCGGACCGGGATACGCCGAAGTCCACTGATGCCGGTTTCCCTCCCTGCGCATGATCGCGCGTCCCTGATCATACAGGTTCAGAATTGCGTCAAGATCCGCAGTTTCTGCCTTTCGAATCATCGCACTCTGTTTCTCTTTGCGGTCGGTTTCGCTGTCTTTTCCCGACTGCTGCTGGCGGCCTTTTGTGAATCATCGGCATTGACCGGCCACTGGGTTTCATCCAGCACTTTCCGGATATCCCAGCCCATTTTCACACAGGCAATCTGCAGCCATGCCAGATAGGCGCCATGCAGTACCGGCGAGAGTGTCAGTTTGGACCAGTCAATGGAAGCCGGATCGAATCTGGGATTTTCTTTCCGGTGGCTGAAAAGAATCAGGGTGTAAATGATCACCATATCTGTGTTGTAGTAATTACGGTTGAAGTCAAAATGCTGGTGCGGCAGCACTTTTTTCAGGTACTTCTCCTGATATTCATACGCCCGCCGCATATCGTAGACCGTAGCCAGAGACATGCAGTTGGTGAGGGACCCGGGGTGCTGAACGTAATGGACAAACCGGTCGGGAATGGTTCCGATCCGGGATGCATTGAGGAAGGTTCGGAAAATGGTTCTTGTATCTTCGAATCCCTTTATATTTTCCGGAAACCGCACATTGCTGAATGTATGCCGGCGAAACAGCTTGCCCCAGGGATAGTTGTTGATGCCCTTGTTGTTTACCAGCATCTGCAGTGCTTCTTCCCGGGTGTGTATGCCATTGCCTGCCACCGGCCGGAGAAAAGGGACAGGTCCAAAATCCATCTGGTACCCGCACTGCACAATATCACAGCGTTTTCCTTCCATGACCCGGACCAGTTTTTCCAGTGTTTCCGGTTCGATCCAGTCATCACTGTCCACAAACAGAAAGGCATCTCCCCGGGCATGGTCGAGAAGACGGTTTCGGGTGACGGATATCCCTCTGTTGGGATAGGAAAAGACATGGATCCTTGCATCCTGCGCAGCTCTTCGCTGTGCGATCTCAAGAGACGCATCGGTACTTCCATCGTTGACAAGCACGGCTTCCCAGTCCTTCCATGTCTGAGCTTCCAGAGAATCAAGACATCGGTCAAGCCATTTCTTCACATTGTATACAGGTATCAGAATACTGATTTTCATCCTTGCATCCTTTCCAGCCACAGGGGCAGTCGTTTCCAGAAAGCATCCAGAGCGAACGCAAACAGCAGCAGCCAGATCGTCCATCCCATGACTCCTGCGGTATCCAGTGCGAACCGTGCCGACTGCATGGAACGTCCGATGCCGGCAGGGACCTGACACAGTATTTCAGCCATTACGCCGGCTTTGCAAGCCAGAGAACTGGCGGTCACGACAGCAGCGGACCACGTGCCTGCGAGTTCCGGGAAAAAAGCTTCGCGGAGTCTTACAGACCATGGCTGGGGGTAGATCCGGAAGACATCTTTGTAATGAGCCGAGATTTCTTCCATCCGCTCCAGCAGCGCAGAGTACACAATCGGGACAAGCAGAAGCCAGAGAACAAGAAGGACAGCTGCCTCCCTGTTCATCCAGAAAAGCATCAGGATGATGAACGCTATATTTGGTATCGAACGAAGCAGAAGCAGAAGCCGTGTGATGAAAAATTCCAGAGGATGGACCAGATGCGCCAGCATGGCCAGCAGAAACCCCGATCCCAGGGCAAGAACCACAGCAGCTGCCATCCGCCCGACAGAGATCAGCACTGTGGGAAGGAATACCGGACTCACCAGTTGCTGTTCCATGGTCTGCAGAACCTGCAAAGGAGCAGGAAGGATCATGTCGTTGTGCACCCAGGTGGCTGCTGCCTGCCAGATACAGAACAGAACCGCAAAAAAACCGGCCCATTCCAGCCGGTTGTGCCATGCTTTCATGCGGCGGTCTTCTCTGCGATCTCTTCCAGAAACCCGATAAAATTGGAGATGTCTTCGATGGGTTCCTTCTTTGCCAATGCCTTCTGCATCTGCCGGATCACTTCCGTGGCCTTGTCCTGCTCCCCGCGTTCGTCATAGACAAGAAAGGCAATGATCGCACCGATCCCGTCCGGCAGAATGGCCAGACTTTCATGGAGCGCTTCCCGGGACCGACCTGTACAGTAACTGGCTATGGCCAGATTTTTCCTGTACATCCTGTCTTTTAGCCCCTGATGGGCTTTCAGACAGTGATAGGCCTCCTGATAATGCTCGATTTGCAGACAGGCCAGGGACAGAAGGCGGCACCACTCCAGGCTGCGGGTCAAGGGCATATTCTCCGGATTTCTGCTGAGTATTTTATAGGCAACATCCGCCATGTCATGGTTCAGGCAGAATTGCGCACACTGCATTGTGGAATCCGGATCGTCCCCCCCCTTGCGCAGAATTGCCTCGAGATACTTCCGGCAGGTGCGGTCGGCATACTGCATTTCTTCCAGGGCTTCCAGCTGAAGCGCAGTGAAGTGGCCCGGATCTGTCTCCGGTTTTTCCACGTCCATGAGTGCATGGAACAGTCTGCGTCCATGCCGGATGTCTCCGGCCTGGCCATACAGCACAACCGCGCTCGCAAGCACCTCCGGATCATGTTCCAGAGTCCAGGCTTCTTCCATGGCTTCGGCAGCATCCAGAGGACTGTTATGATTCAGCCAGTATTGGGAAAATGCAAGAAGGCGGTCGAATTCGGTGAAATCAGCCTGATCAAGGTAGTCCAGAAGAATCTCCGGACTGTCCTGGTACATCATGTACTCAAGAATCCTGTCACGGTATTCCGGCTTGTCAAGTAGCCCCAGGAATGCATCATCCATCCGCTCGTACATCTGCAGCTCGCCATAGGACATCCCCAGAAGAAAGCGCGTTTCTTCGTTGTCTTCCTCCAGAAGGATGTCTTCAAAATGTATCACGGCCTGTTCATAATTCCCCTGGGCAATGGCGCAGCGTCCCAGATCAAACAGGATCCTTGGTTCGTCTTCCTCCCCCAGGTCCTGAGACTCCAGCACTTTTTCCAGCCAGAGTCCGGCCTGATCGTAATTCTCCAGGCCTATCTCCGCCTCAGAAATCCGTTCCCAGATCAGCGGGCCAGTCAGGCCGGTTTCCATGGCTTCCTCCAGAAGCGTGCAGACGCCCTGATAGTCTTCATAGCCAAGGCGGATATCGGATCCGGCCAGATAATAGAATTCGTCTTTTCCTTCCAGCCGAAGATATTTTTCCAGAAGAGTGGAAGCCTCAAACAGGTGTTCCTGTTCAATGCATTCCACGATCTGATCCTGTATCAGCATATCCATCGATATCCCTCCCATCCGATTTGTCTGATAATTATACTATGGAACCGGGATGTGAAAAAGCCTGCAGAGGCTGCTGGATACACTCCCGGATGAATTATTCCCCGCCTCGCCCACAGACTTCTGTGTCAGAACCCTGCATTCTCCGTGCTTTTCGGAATCCGTTCACCACTTCTGAACCGGAATCCGGCCTTCGGAACCCCGTCTGTCTCTGCCAGCGGCATTGACTGAATCGCCTGATCACGAAATCGAGTAGGTGTCATCAGACCCTCTCACACCACCCAGCGTGCCGTTCAGCACTGGGCGGTTCGTACAAATGATTTCATGAACCTTTCTGCCACCGTATCGAAGTATTCCTCTATGGTCAGGAGGCCTTTCTTCTTCAGGTGTATATTTCTGATATACTTGTTCAGGAACGTGACTGCACAACGGACGCATCCTTGTCGTGCACACGCATATGAGTGAGCCTTGTCTCTGGGACATCCCAGTTTGATGAGGCTCTCTTCTTTTTTCCTGATGCTTTTCCACTGCTTCCAGATAATGGCCCTGATTCTTCTCCGGAGCTTTGCTGCCGGGCGTCTTTCAGAACTCCTGTTACCAGTGAGCCCCTTGCCTTGAGCTAATGGTTAGCGGTTGCGATGATACGCTCCCATAGTGGACTTTCACCACCTGGATGTATGCCATGCCGGGCACACAAAAAAAGAGCAGGCTGATGGTCTGCTCTTTTTTGTGTGTCTCACTTAGCCGGGCCGGCAGCTGCATCTATCCTTATCGCGTCGTCCGTGATGGCGTCCAGGTGCAGAGACTCCGGCACCGCCCACACTATATACCCAGTGGCCTCCAGGTATCGGGCCAGGCTGTCCGCGTATGGGTGAGCCTTGCCCATGGCCTGGACAACCGCGGGTCTGCTCACACCCAGAGCGCGCGCCATGTCTGTGGCACTGAGTCCCGCACGCTCCATGGTGGTCTTGAGTGCGTCCGATGGTGTCATGCCTATGCGTCCTCCTCCTAAGCAGAGTATAGCACATGGTGACGATTTTTGAAATTTTCGTAAGCAATCGCTTGACACAGTATAAACTACCGATTATGATGAAGCCGTGAAAACGTAATCGATCGATTACAGGAGGTATAGACATGATAGCAACAACACTGAACGAAATCGCAAACCGCATGCTGTCCGACTGGTGGATCTGCAGGGAAGACGCCGGCGAGCTGATCAGCACAAGCGAAACTATGACCGGCTGGGACATGCTGACAGCACTCAGGGAGGCGGATGCATGGGATCAGCCGGTATCCGCAGGTACGCCGGGCCTTGAGGTTAAGGACCTGTTGGCTACGCTCTGCGACATCCTGGGCGTTGACTGGCAGGAGGCGGAGGACTGGCAGGAGGCCTATAACCGGCTGGAAAGCCTTATAGACACAGTGGAGTAACCCCATCTGATGAGAGCCGGACGGCAACCGGCCGAAACGCCCACACGCTGGGCGTCATGGGGAGCCAACCCCTGGAGGTATAGACATGAAAGCATTTGAAGCAAACCACCCGTATTACACCGGCACAGGTGCACGCATCCTGGTGACAAAGCGGACGGCCAAAACCGCCACAGTGACACAGTACGGCGTGACAAAGCGCTGCAAGGTAGAGCAGTGGCCATGCGGCGAGGTGATCCGATGGAACGGTCAAGTGGTTTACGCAAGCCACACGGACGAAGCGCACACCCGTCTGCTGGAAAAGCAAGCCGCGGAAGAACTGGAGGCAGCGGCCTGCAGAGCGGAAGCGGAAGCAAGGAGCACGCAAATGTTCACCACCATGCTCCAGAACGGCATGAGCGCAGCGGAAGCGGAGAGCAGGTTGAACACCCTCCGCGAGGGTATCAGAATCGCATAAGGGGAAGTGATCCCCTTCGTGCCTTCTGTGCCTGGAGTAGTCCAGACATGGAAGGGACGGAAACGTCCGGAGGTATAGATATGACAGACACAAACGTCTATGAAAAGTTGCTGCAGATTAGAGCTTGCGCGGACTTGAAAACCGCGGAAATGCTCAGGGACCTGATCAGCGAATTTGAGAGCCGCGAGCGCTCAAAAAAGGCACCCAGCAGGAGCGTTGCAGCCCTTGTGAAAGCTTTTCCCGCATCCTGGAAAAGACACATGAAAGCTAACAACTTGTCGGCGCTCCAGTATGGCCACACGGTTGAGTACGACGGGCAAGCGCTCCAGATGGTCACCGACAGATATATGCTCATCGGTTTCCAGGTTGCGCGCCTGGAAGACTGCCCGGCGGATGTCAAGTACCCTCCGATTGAGCGTACCATCCCCGCAGAGTCGCAGCTGGACAGCAAGCCGCTGACAGCCTATGCGGACGATCTTAAAATCGCGATTGCCGAGCGCAAAGCCGCAGATAAGGCACGCGGGGTTAAAACGGAGGTCGTACTCTACAAACTGGATGATGATTTGACAATCGATGCGCTCCGGCTCCAGAAAGCCCTGAGGTGGACGGGCAGCAGGAGCGTCACGCTGTACAGGCAAACAGGCAGCGGGAGCGCACTGAAGCCGCTGCGAGGGACGACAGAGAGCGGTGACCTGCTGGTCATCTGCCCCATACGGTGCGCAGCATGATAGACGTGGTACTCTTGCTAATCATCCTGGCATCCAGCGCAGACACGGCTCCGCGCTGGGTTGTCTGGAGTCTGATACTGATCACGACTCACGCGATATACAGGCTGCTGGCACTGGAGGCCAGGAGAGAAAAGAAATTTTTGGAGGGAAAATAAAAAGACTGGTTTGTGCCAGTCTTTTTTTTGCGTCACACCAATCTGAATATTTCGCGCTCAATGATGTAGTCCATCCCCGCCTTGCTCATCCCATGGCGCACCTGCAGGCTCTCCCATGTCCGGCCCTGGAAGTATTTCTCCGTGACCAGCGTGCGCCCGGGCTCCTCCATCCGATCCCGCAAGGTACACAGGGTATCCAACAGCTTTTCAAGGGCAGCCGCACGCTGGGCGGCGTCCATTTCATCGCTGATCAGGCCGGTCAAAATGTCGGCCTGGGCGACGGGGTTCTGACTATGAGCCCCGTCCCATGACACGGCTTTTGGATGGGCCAAATCGGACTTTTTGTGTTCAACATCCCGCAATTCCCGCCGGGTGCTGGAAAGTTCTGATTTCAGTTCGGGGTAGCAGGACAAAAGTTTTTTGACGATTTTTGGATTCATAGGGCAGCCACCACCATGTGAAACGTTTGGACGCTCAGCCACAGAAAGCCAATGGCAACGTTATGCATGAAGTTCAGGAAAACTTCTTTTGATCTCTGGAAAAACTTCTTCATCAAACTCCTTGTTTCGGCAAAACTTCCATGGCGGAAAAGTTCTTGAGGGAAAACTTATCAAGGGAAAAACTTTCTTCCGGAAAACTTTCCGCGGGGAAAACTTTTGTCCAGAAAACTTTCCGCGGGGAAAACTTTTGTCCGGAAAACTTATCAAGGGAAAACTTTTGTCCGGGGAAAACTTCTTCCGCCATGGGAAAACTTCTTAAAACTTTCTGGAAAAACTTTTTGGTCAAAACTTATTGAGACGAAAAGTTTCTGTGAGAAAACTTTTCATAGGGGAAAACTTATCAGGGAAAAGTTCTTGTGGGGAAAACTTCTTTGAGGAAAATTCTTGTGGGGAAAACTTTATTTCATGAAAACTTTTGGAGGGAAAAGTTCTTAGGCAAAACTTCCTGGGAAAACTTATCGGCAAAACTTCTGCACCAAAAACTTCTATCGCAGAAAAAGTTCCTGGGCGAAAAGTTTCATGGGGAAAAACTTTTGTCCGGGGAAAACTTTCACGGTGAAACTTTTATCCAGAAAACTTCCACCGGAATTTCCAGTCACCCACAAAAACTATCCGGGACAGAAGAAAAGGGAACCGTCCCGGAAAAGATGGAGTTCGGATGGTGTTTATTTTGGATAATGACGATTTTGAAGATACTAGAGATACACCACCTGACTCAATTGTACAAAGGAAAAGTCCGCAACGATTGCGGACTTTACTCAGGTCAAGGAAAACTTTCCAGGCAAAACTTATCTTCCGGAAAACTTTTTGGTCAAAGCTTATTTTCCAGAAAACTTCTTCAGCGCGGCGTCAATCACCCTGTTGATTCTCGTGTACACCCCCGATAGGGAATAGCCTCGCATCACTCCGACTTCCTTTCCGGAAAACTTTCCTGTGCAGACAGCAATGACCATGTCCCTATCATCAGGCTCCATAAGGCCCAAAATTTCCTTTGTGAGAGCGATTCGTGTTCGGATGTATGTCAGCTCGTCTTCAATCGGTTTCGTCTTGTGACGGGGCTGTGCGTCCCTGTAGCGAGCCAATAGCTCATTCTCCAATCTATCCTTCTCAAAACATTCCCATCCAAAAGTTCTCAGACGGTCCTTAAACTGGTTGCGGGTCATGCACCACACCCCATTAACCGGGGATAGTCCTCAAGGAACCGGGGGATGGAAAAATAATAGATTTCAGGATCAGTCATGAAATCCAGCAGTTCGTCAAAAAGTTTTGTCGTGACAGATTTGTCATACTCTGCCAGGTCTGCCAGAACACAATAGTCACGGGCAAGACTTAAGACAACACCATCGCAGTCACGGGTGATGCGCATGCAGACAACTTTGTCAGCATCGATCAGGCAGTGTTCGTGGGTAAGGATTGATTTGTTCATATGCTCCCTTTCTGTGTCCATCCACAACGTCTCATTCCATATCCCAGGGTCCAATGTTCCACACCCCAGAGTCATCACCCCACACCCTCCGGCAAGATGGTATTCTTTGGCGCTGCAGAGATGCAGCGCTCTTCATCACCCCACACCCTCCGGCAAGATGGGCCAAAACCCCAGAACAAGGGGTTAGCCACATCTAACAGAGGGATTTTTATTTTACGCAGGAATCGAGCGCCGAACTCTCTATATAGGTGAACGTAACGTAACGTTGTGTTTGGTTATATATATATATTTTTTAGAAGAAAGAAGTAATAGGTAATTATGGGCTCCCGAGGGGCCTCAAGTCCCCTGTTCATGGGGGTTTGCGAGGTTTACGATTTTTTACGTCTTGCCCTCACCTTTACCACTTCTTGCCCTTATTTGAACGTCGGTTTCAGATTTTGTTTTGTCTCACACTGCTCCATGAGGACCTTTGCGGACTTCCCCTGGCGTGTATTGACCCCGAAACCCATTCTGTAGAGCAGCCAGATGTTCTGCTTGAAGGCTCTCATGTTGAGCTTCCTGTCGTCGTCAGTGTTCCATTTGTCGAACATGTCCAGCACCTCCTGCCGGGTCTTATAGTGGAAATCATCCTTCTCAAGCTCTTCGATGAACATCTTCGAAATGTCATTGTGGCGGTGATATTCGCCGTTATAGTCTGCACAAATTTTGCTTTCAGTCCACCCGTGCTTGTACAGTCGCACATAAGCCTCCACCATCAGCTTCATCCAGTATTCCAGTGCTTCCGGGGTGGTCATTTTGGTGATGAAGTTTGGATCCGGCTTGCGCACGGTGTTGAACATGGGTACCCAGCACATTCGGCGTTCAAGGGCATGACCTTTGTCAAAAGTCCTCAGGTCAGAGTTTGATGTGTATATCAGTTTTGCCTGCAGCACCACAGACTCCGCCTCTTTGTACAGTCTCCTGATGGTCACAGTGTCAGCAGACGTGATGTTCTTGATGTGCTTGAATTGAGTCTTGCCGATGGGCTTGTCTTCCACATCGTCCCCCAGGTTCACAAGTTTGCCTGTCAGTGAATTGATACGTGTTGCGTCTGCCAAATCCTCAATGGAAAGCGTGGAACAGTTTTCCGGCTGATAAATGGTCTTCATGATCTCAAGGAAAGTTCCCTTGCCGTTGGACCCCTCACCACGCAGGATGTGAAACTTTGACAGCACCCGGACACGTTCAGGGTTGACGATAAGGCCATAGGCCATGATTTCTATCAGTCTGTTGCGATAGTCCTGCATGTCCTGCTGTGTGTACTTCGGTTCGTTGACGATCTGATCAAGGTATTCGTCAATCGCCGGCACCGGTTCTGCGTCCGGGTTGTAGTCGATGTCGATGCAGTGGGGCGTGAAGTCATCAACAACGATTGGCGTGAATTTGCCGTCAGCCAGGAATCCGTTGCGCAGGCGAATCTTGAAGATATAATCCGCGGGGTACTTCTTTGCGTTGATTCGCAACCACTTCATGGCCTTTTCCACTTTGTTCGGATCCTTGACTGCAATCCGTTTGGCAATGATTGCAGCGAGTTCCTCATCATCGGAAATGAACTTCCCCGCCTTTTCGCTCCAGAACCAGACTTGTGACGCCCATTTTGCACACTTGAATTCACGGATGACCTGTTCTGCCACATCTGCTTCGTTTGTGGTTTTCTGGTCACCTTCGGACTGTTCAGCACGGGACAGACTGTCGAATTCCTTTTGCGGCAGGGGTTCGTCAAACACGTGTTCATTGATGAACCGGATGATTCTAAACCAGTCTTCACAGTTGTTCAGTTTCATCTTGTGGGTGTACAGCTTCCTGTTGCGTCCATCGCCCTCAGAGAGCCCCGTGAGGTCTTCAAAGCGTTTGGATACGGTGAATATATCGGGGAGAGCTTCCCGGGCTCCAGCGTTCTCTATTTCCCTCAGAACACCGTCTCTTTTGACCGTCACGCCGTTTGGACGGTTGGTACAGGTTAACTCCTCTATTTCAAATCCAAGGCGACACACGCCGTCTGTGCGCCTGTGACGCGGGGGCTTCTTGAAGTACAAGTGCGCTCCCCGGTTCGTCCAGACGATTTGTGTTTTTATGTCAAAGGTCTTGCAGAGTTCTCTGATTGACTCTTTCGGAAGATGGTCAATGTCAATGACTATTTCATCATTTGTCAGCAGATACCCGCAGTCCTGGAATGACTCTGTGAAGTCTGATTTGTCAGCACCGGGTTTCGCATATTTCTCTCCGGGCTGAAACTCAATGAATGGCATGTCTTGCCTCTGAAATTCCCATTTTCAAACTCTCTTTCTACAGCACAACCACCCTCCATGAATCCAGCTTTTTGCGGATGATGCGCAGATAGTGGTTGAAGTCAGCGATTTTGCCAAAGTCCTTGAAATCCTTCAAGTCTCCGTTGTATACATACATGTTTTCAGGAGCGTCCGGGAAATTGACCAATCCTCCGTCTGCCCGCTTCTTGTACAGTTTTGTGCTTATTTCAGGGCTCCTGCAGGCGAACACACGATTGATTCGCTGCATTTCGTTGTCGTGTTTGTCAAACACTCCCTGATAGGTCCTTCCGGCTCTCAGGACATACTGGAACAGTTCAGGTTCCTGCATATGTTCACTCAGTACGTCCACAGGGTTTTTGCCATAGACGATTGCCTCCACGAGAGCAATGTGCACGATACGCAAATTGTTATTGGAGAACAGTTTGTGCTGCCCTTTCTCCGGATTGAAGTGATATTTGTTCACATCCTGACCCTTGACCTTGATCTTGCCGTCCGGGTATACAGCGACATAGTTGTTGACATCCTTCTGGTACCATTTGGCAAAGGTATCCAGTTCAAGATACAGTCCCCATTTCTCTTCCCATTCGTGCCATATGACATCATATGAACGGTCATATCGGATTGGATTGTCGGGACACGGGTCGATGAATGCGATTCCATCGGTATTGGCGTTGACCAGCTTGTATCCGGCGTTGTACAGTTCCCGACATAAGTCAAACAGAGCCATCTGGCCGAATACACAGACGGTCGATGACGCCGCGGGGTTGTACAGGATGGAATATTGGTTCTTGAGGTTTCCATAGACGGAGTTCAGAATCAGCTTCAAGGCGTCGGAACGGAGTTTATCCTTGTGTTTGATTTCCAGACGTTCCTTTCGGATGCCGTCATATTTGTCCGTTGCGTCGCCCAGGACGTTCAGGATGATTGCGATTGACGGATACATGGAGCCAACGTCCAGCAGCATGACGTTCTTGAACTCTTTCTCTCCAACCGCAGCGCCATGGATCCCTCCGAAACCGAAGACAAAATCCATGTCATACATCCTCAGTTTGCAGTTCTTGCCCTTGAGCGCTTCGGGACCTTTTTTGAAGTCGTTTGCCAGTTCCCACATGGTCCAGACTTCATCAGGCAGCCCTTCAACGTTTCGCCATTTATCCTTTGGGATCCTGAGCCCGGCCCATTTGACGAGGGGTTTTTCCAGCAGGAGGTTTGCGGAAATGGTTGTGGTGTTCCACTTCATGGCTTTGTCATTGCCCAGCATTTTGACCAACTCTTCTTTGGTGTCAAAGTAGGAGTGCTTCCGAAGCTTGTACACCTCAATAGTGTTTTCAACGTCATAGCAGCAGTATTTCAGGACTTCTTCCTTTTCTTCTGCTGTCAGCGGGCGGTCCAGGTCAAAGGACACGTCTGATTCGATGATGGACTTGCCCATGTTGCCTTCAATGAGTTTCAAGCCCGGCATGGACAGGTCGATTTGCTGCATACAGTCTATTGATTGAACAGCACCTTGCAGGTCAACTTTGATTCCGTCATCTGAACCGTTGATAATTTTGTCATTGGCAGCCTTGATTCCCTTCTGAGGCACGCCCTGCATCATTTTTGTGAGGATCTTGTCGTCATAGTGATGGTTGTTGTATCCACACAGGATTTTTCCATCAACGACTTCCCGGACCTTTTCAAATCCATTCCCCTCCTCTGTGAGTTCGTGTGACCAAAAATAATTGACAACCTGGTTGTCAATATTCTTGAAGACAACCAGACTGTCAAAACGGAAAACCTCAATATCGTAGAACAGGATTTCCCGGTCCTGCATTTACTTCTTCCTCGGGAATTTTTTGATGTCGCCGTACAGGGATGTTCCGAATGCGGCCTTGACTTCAACCATGATGGGGTGACCAATCAGGGTGTCTTTCTCAGAGACGGGGACCAGGAATTTCTCTTCAAACCGCTCATAGACCTTTGCCTTCTTCTGCGGGTCTTTTAGCCATTTTTTCATGTTCTCCATGTACTTGCCGTGGGTCATTTTGGACTCGTAGGTTTCGCCGTCGATTTCGTACTTGATTCGAATGGCAAAGTCGCCTTCCTCGATTTCCTTTATTTCAGTCTGGTAGATTTCACCTTTCATGTCCTCGGTGAATTTAGTCGTCTGTACGACCGGGTGCAGACTGCAGAATTTGTCATAGCAGTAGACGTCTGTGCGCATTCCTACAGCATTGTTCAGGGTTTCAAATGTCAGCCCCAGTTCTTCGTCAATCATTTTGTCGATTTTCAGGACTTTCTCCGGATCATCAATGTACTTCTTCGCGGTTGCGTCATAACTCTGCTTGTTATAGCTGACTTCACGAATCTCTCCACGTTCGTCATCGTAGAACGTCAGTGTGGCTTTGTTTTTGTCAGATGTATAAGTTACTTCAACGCATTCCAGTCCTTTGATGATTTCTTCCATTTTCATTTCCCTCTACTTTCTTGTGTATTCAATGTGGTTTTCTTTCAGCAGCATTTCTGCCAGCTTGATGTCCTTTTCCCCATGGACGATGAACGTTGCCACAAGGTCTGAGACACCTTCGCGAATCGTGTGCAGCGCCTTTTCAGCAGCCTCCTGCTCTCTGTCCTGCTGCTTTACAGCAGCCATAGCAAGAGTCAGGTCACAGGATTTCACGTACTCCCTGAACACGTCCAGAGAACGATCCAGAGACTGAATCAGGACCATGTCTTTCTGAACGTCTTCCAGGAAGTCAGTCATATTGGATTCGATTTTGCTCATGGAGACGCCTTTGTTCAGGTACCGTTCGTCAAACCAGTGGTTGAACAGGTCAGGGATGGGGATGTCGTACATGACACGCCGTTTATCCCAGATGGCTTTGATTTCTTCCTTTTTCTCTGCCCTGCGTTTTTCTTCCAGTTCGTTCACCTGTTCGCGGACGGTCCTGTCAGCATCGTCAATGATTCCCTGCAGTTCTTTGACCTGCTTCTCAAACTCGGTGTAGGAAGCAAGGATATCCTTCTTCATGTCAATCCGGCGGCGGTTCAGTCCATCCACGATTTTCCGTGTTGCTGCGATCATCTTTTTGGATGCCTGGACAGTCTCTTCCGTGACAACGATGGATGACACGAAGTCGGCAATATCCTGAGCCTGCAGTTTGTACTCCTCAAAGTTCTCAAACCTGACGACTCCTGCAGAGTAGGTGACATCCGGAGTAAGGTTTGTGATTTCGTTCATGGAACCCCCTATCTAAAGCGTGACGATTGATGCAGCTCAATCAGGGGCACGTCCTTGTTCCGCCTGTTGCCAAAGTAGAACTCCTTGCACGCTTTGAGTGAAAGGTGTCTGCAGGCATTTGCGAACGGGTCATATCCCCGGCGGATATACTGCTTTCCGACTTCGTTCAGGATGTGTTCGTCATAGTTCGCTTCCAGAAACACTGCGTCCAGTTTGTCCCCGGTGGGATTTGTGATTTCGCAGGTGTCGGTTGCGTACAAGACCTTGAATCCGTCAAAGTCGATGAAGAAGTAAGTCACGTCAACATCGTGACACCCCATGACAGGGGTGATGGTGATGTTCCCCCTCTTGAGTTTGAAGGGTTTTTCACCAATCACCTTGTCAACTGGAACTGTTTGAGCAACATCCGAATTTCCATAAACTTTAATTCTCGGAAATCGCTTACGAATGGCGGCAAGAGTTGACTCCTTGATGTGGTCGCTATGCCTGTGGGTGATTAACAGGGTGTCGCATTTGTACAATGCCTCATGCATTTTCTTAAATGGGACCCCGCAGTCTATCATGACGTTTTCCAGGCGGACAGCGTTTCCTTTGGAGCCGGTACCGATGATTTCATAGTCAATCAATATCCATTATCCTGCCTTTCATGATTTATCCTGTTCTTGGTCACGTAGGCGTTGTAGACTTCCTCAATGTTGAATCCCAGACCATTCATGAGGCGGATGATGGCTCCGACTGGAGGTTCAACGTAGCTAAATCCACACCATTTAGGAATTCCATTAACATATCTAGCTGCCATTGGCACTGTGGTTGATTCGTCCCTTCTATATGCATTCCACGCCTTGATAACTGGCTGATAAAGACCATAATTAGTCTCTACAACCCTCTCCCAAGTTGCGTTTTGCCAGCTGAGTATGATCTGTAAACAGTCTATGAATTTGTCTTTCACTTTCATCATGTCCACTGGTTCAACCGTCTTCTCATGCCAAGGCCAATAAGCTTTAAGTTCATGACTCAGCTCTCCCAGCAAATACATCAGAGCGTAGGAATAGTAGTTTCTGTTATACATATCTGTATACGTGATCCCATATTCCTGACGAATTTGCTTGTCCAAATTCTCCTGAACGTCCAACATGTGGCTCCATTTTGATGTGAACTCTTCTTTATCCAGTATCATTAAATTCCCTTTCTTATGTCTGGCTCGAATGTTTTCAAGAATCTTTCAATGCACTTCATTCTACGATGATATGTAGCATTCAATACCCTTCATCCTGCCTTTCATGATTCCTCTTATTCTTTTGGATATATGCTCGATAGACTTCATCTATCGTGAAATTCAAATGGTTCATTAGGCCTATGAGTTCGGCTACAGGAGGAATTCTATATTCCTCTTTCATGAACTGCTCTCCTTTAATGTGAACGGCTACGTCTACCGGTGAACAAGAACGGTGGCTCTCATACGCTTTCCAAGCGACTTCCGAAGACTGATACCTGTCTCTAGTTATAATCGCAGAGGCAAGTTGCCACGAAAGAACGAAATGTAGACAGTCAACGAATTCTTCCAGCACCTTTTCTCTGTTCACCGGTGCCTGTGTTTTCTTCCACCAGCACCAGTTGGCCTTGAGTTCGTGGTTCAACTCTCCCAGTTCGTCAAGAAGGGCATGCTGATAGCGGCCACTGTTATACAAGTCAGCATAGGTCAGACCGTTACCCTGGATGATCCGTTCGTCCAGTTTTCGCTGTGCTTCCAGCATGTTGTTCCATTTAGCTGTAAATTCTTCTTTTGTCATTTACCCGCTCTTCCTTCCTGTCTGTGAATACTCAACGACTTCCCCATTCTTCATCCGGACGTATTTGTAGATCATGTTGTTGGTGTTGATGACAAAACCTTCAACCTTTCGTCCCCCGACATACTTGCAATACTGCTCATAGATTTCGTCCAGTTCATCTTTGTTGGGGAATTTATATATCCGCTTTACCGTTGGAACAAATCCCAGCCAGTTAAGGTCAAGGAACTCCTCAGAGATTCCGAACGCATTGTCAACATGTTCCCGGTAGTAATCGAAGTCCCACAGGTTCAGTCCTGGCATGACCTTTGCTGTGGCAAAGATATAGAATTTCTTATCCACAACTTCCGGGGGATAACTCTTTGCCCTTCCGACCATCCATTCGCCGCAGAGTGCTGTGTTGTCGTTCAGGTACATGTCGAACCATTCCCAGTGTTCTCTGGCCCATCCTTTGAGCCCTTTATATCCGATGTTTCCATCGCTGAACACTTCGTCCTTGTTGAAGATTTTATTTCTCTGAGCAATCAGCAGTTCTCCGTTGTATTTCAGGATGGTCAGGTTTTCACCATCCATCTTTTCCGTGACAACGCCGTTGTTTGTCTTTTCAGGTATCCGAGGTGTTTCCGGATACAGTGTCCGTTTAATCATTTGCTTTCTCCTTTCCTGTTATCAGCTCTGAGTAAGGCAACCTTTCAATCCAGTCGCAGAATGTGTGCCATTCCTTGAGTTTGTGGTTCCTCCGAGCGTGGTAAATATTCCTGAGTGCTGCATATGAAATCATGCAGGTCCGCTTTTGCAGGAATGACATTGGGAGCACCTGCAGCAGCGCTTCAAACTCTCCGATCTTTCTATACCCCTCGCAAACCCCTGCCAGGTAACTTCCAAACACGCTGTTCGGCAGAGCAGAGAAATCGAACATACTGGGTGTGATTTCCTCGTTCATGAGTGTGTGCATCTTGCTCTCAGAATTTTTTTCAACACCCATCCGGTATGTATCAAACTCTGACCACCATGTCTGTGTTGCAGTGATGTCCACCCAGACAACGATTTGTCTCAGGAATTTACCATGGTCTGTACCGGCGTTTGCCAGCTTCATGGCAAGGGAATGGTCATCAGATCCGAAACGGAATGACGTTGGTGGTTCCCATTCGCCATTTACGAATCCGTCTTCGTCCTCGTGTATCGCAAAATCGGCTTCTTCCGGCGGTTCACTGTCCATCCTGTCATGTGACTGCATGGGGTTTCGCATTCCCCAGATTGCAGGCCAGAAACCCTGGATTTCATGAATTTCGATTCGCATTTGTTATTCCCTCCAGTTCTTCCATCAAATCCAGCACCTCTGAAATAGCTTTCACAGATTTTCCCTCCAGTGTTGCGTTCACGTAGGTGTTGTTCAGGATTGTTTTCAGCGTCCACCATTTTTCGGCATAGGAACTAAGAGCAATGTTCATCTGTCTCTTGTCATCCGTCATTGGCTTGAGCTTTGCTGGTGCTTCCATTTCTTCTTTGATTGACTGGACGATACTGTCTGGGAGTTTTACTTCTTTGATCATTGTTCGCCCTCCTTGAGAGCCTCATGCAGTGCGACGATGCAATCAACGTTAACTACATCTTTACCCGCGCAGAGCTGGTCAAGGATCGAATTGATGACCTCTTCCACTGGTGCGCAATCTGGCAATTGTTTGAGCATTTTGTCTCCCCGGTAACCAATTTCGAAGATGATTGCAGAGGACCAGCCGTAAATTGGACGAATACATGTAACATGGTCGGCGTTTATAAAACGACCATTTACGTGGATCCAAGTCATTCCTCATCACCCGTCCAGCACAGAGCTGCGACTTCGTCCTTTGTCAGGCTGTCAATTGCCCGATTGCAATCTGCTTCAGTCTCAAACCATATGTCGAAAGCTGTAACGCTGCCTTCTTTAGCA
>OFFQ01000054.1_pt1 | contig 105081 bp, 89 predicted proteins | sample 1521411 | NCBI WGS metagenome assembly OFFQ01 (sample SAMEA3504110, study PRJEB24116) | mouse gut metagenome | biome: mouse gut; feature: mouse-associated habitat; material: faeces | place: Denmark | collected 2011 | reverse complement strand
TTAAAGTTACGAAATTTTAAGGTCTTTTGCAATATAATTATTTGATAATCAATGGATTAAATTACTATAATCTAAAAATTGTCATATACTAAGGGTGCGGAACATAACTTATGACCTGCAATTGCATATAGAAACATGAAATCAGATAAGGAACTGCAAATAAAGGTAGCAATGGACAGAAAAGGAGAAATACGACAAGCATATAAAGGTCTCGGAGGCGACAGGACATTCTATGACGGAATGATTACCTGCTCCACTTTTATGGGAAAAATCGTCAGCGGGCTTGTGTGGAATCTCGATAAGGAAAAGACGCTGGAATATCAGGAAATGGTCCTTTCCAATATACCCGAAAATTTTGGAGGAAAACTTCTGGAGGTCCCTGTCGGTACAGGGGTAATCACAATGCCGATGTACAGGACACTGCCGGAGGCCGAGATTACCTGTCTTGACTACTCCCCCGATATGATGCAGCGAGCGAAACGATTTGCGGAAAGGCTTGACATAAAAAACATAGATTTCATACAGGGAGATGTCGGAAATATGCCGTTTGAAGATGAGAGTTTTGAGATAGTCATGTCACTCAATGGATTCCATGCTTTTCCGGACAAAAGTGCTGCCTATAACGAGACCTATAGGGTACTGAAGCCTGGAGGTGTGTTTTGCGGTTGTTTTGCAGTAATGAAAGAAAATAAGCGTACTGATTGGATAATCAGGAACATATACACTCCTAAGGGATATTGTACCCCACCTTTTGAAACGGCAGAAAGCCTGAAGAAGAGGCTTGAAAAGATGTATCGTACCGTAAAAGTTGATACAGTGGAAAGCATAGCTGTCTTCCGGGCCGTCAAATGAGCCTCATGGTAAAGAGGAGTGATTGTGAGCGCAAGGTAAAACACTATTTATGAAGACCAAGATATCTGACTGTTCTCCGATTGTATATTTTATAAGCAATGAAGGACATGATGAATGGGTGCTTTTCATCCACGCTGCATTCGTCACCCATGAGATGTTCAAGACACAGTTCGAATATTTCCGGGACAAATACAACATACTGGCAATCGACATCATCGGGCACGGGCTATCTTCGAAGACAAGAAAAGGAGACAGCATCCTCAAAATGTCAGAATGGATATTTGGTGTCATGCAGGCGGAAGGCATAGACAAACTGCATATTGTCGGGGTTTCTTTGGGGGCGGTATTGGCCCAGGATTTTGCCAACCATTATCCTGACGCCGTCAGTTCATTGGCCTGCTTCGGAGGATACGATATCAACAATTTCGACATAAGCATACAAAGGAAAAACAGGTCGCAACAGATACTGATGATGCTCAAAGCCATGATTTCAGTCAAATGGTTCGCAAAGGCAAACAGGAAAATTTCCGCATATACCCCAAAGGCCCAGGATGAGTTCTTTGCAATGAACATACGGTTCCCCAAAAAGTCGTTTATGTTCTTTGCGGAACTGAACAAGATGGTAAACAGGCACATCACAGGAAAAAGGGCCTATCCACTGCTTATAGGCTGCGGAAGATACGACATCCCGATGGAATTGGAACTGACAGAATCATGGAAAGCTAATGAGCCGGATTGTACTATGGTCGTTTTTGAAAATGCTGGGCATTGCGTAAATATGGACGTCCCTATGGAATTCAACAAAACCATTGAATCCTTCTGGAAAAGACAGACAAATTTGTGAGTCTGGATTTAGCGGTTTTCAACCTACATACCTGAAACCGGCTCATCATACCAGTTTTTCCTTCCCCTGTGTGCATTACGTAATTCTAAGATGAACAACACGACACTCACAGCAACGACACTTATAATTGTTACCGAAACGCAATCGTATATGTGTGCAAATCACATTTCCAGCCCCTGTCTGTCAAGGAACCTGTAGCCGGCGGCTTCGATGAGATGCGCGGCCGTTATCGTTTCTGCAGACTCGAGGTCGGCAATTGTACGGGCAAGCTTAAGTATCCTTGAGCACGCCCTTGCGGAAAGTCCCATCCTTCCGATAAGCTTTTCCATGAGTGTTCTGCACTTGTTGTCCAGATGGCAATGCTTTACTGTCATGCGGCTGTTCATGTCAGCATTGCAGAAAATGTCTTCACCGGCAAAGCGTCTTTTCTGAATCTCTCTTGCCTTGAGGACTCGTGCGGCCACTTCTGCGCTGGATTCCTCCGGCTTACGTGCCACGAGCTTTTTCGGGTCAACCGGATGGAGCCAAAGCTGTATGTCAATCCTGTCCATTATAGGCCCGGATAGCTTTGACATGTATGCCAGGCGTCTTGAAGGCGTGCAGCTGCATCTGTCTCCCTCTCCATAATATCCGCACGGACACGGATTGGCTGCAGCTATAAGTGTGAAGCCTGCCGGATATTCCACCTTTGCCTTCAGGCGTGAAATCGTTACTTTCCTGTCCTCCATCGGCGCGCGTAATGCCTCGAGGACTTTCTTGGGCGCTTCACAAAACTCATCGAGGAACAGGATGCCGTTATGTGCGAGCGAAATCTCGCCAGGCATTATGTTGTCGGAACCGCCTCCTATCATTGCTGAGGCAGATGCACTATAGTGTGGTGAGCGGAATGGCCTGCGCTTCATAAGTCCTTCAACCGGATTGCTTTTGCCTGACACTGAATATATCTTGCTTGTCTGCAAGGATTCTTCTGCTGTCATAGGAGGCAATATGCCGGCCATGGCTTTGGCCAGAGAACTTTTGCCGGAGCCGGGAGGGCCTATCAGGATTACGTTGTGACCTCCGGCCGCTGCAATCTCTATCCCGCGCTTCGCACTTTCCTGGCCGATGATTTCGGAAAAGTCCATTATATCCAGTCCGGCCTTCGTCCCGCTGAGATGACCTTGGGCGGCTGGGGGCGGAAGATTTGCCTTGAGGGTGTGCATACGTTCTGATGCAAGAAGATCCGTGCATTCTTCTTCCCCGGACAGTATCCTGATTACATCTGAAAGATTATCAACTCCATAGATTTCGATATTCCCGTATTCGACAGCTTCCAAAGCCGAATTTACAGGAAGAATGCATCCTCTCAGTCCTTCAGAAGCCGCAAGCTCTGCCGCCGGAAGCGCTCCCGGCACATCGCGTATGCTTCCGTCAAGCCCAAGCTCTCCCATAATCATGAATCTGTCAAGAAGACGCAGTTCCGCCTGTCTTGAAACGGCGATTATTCCGAGTGCTATTGGAACATCGTACAGGCTACCTTTCTTGTGCATGTCTGCCGGAGCAAGGTTGATGACTATCTTTTTTCCTGGAATCCGGAATCCCATGGCCTGCAGGGCCGTTATTGTCCTGAGCAGACTTTCTTTTACAGCGGCATCTGCAAGCCCGACAAGATGAATTCCTATGCCGCTGGCCATGTCAACTTCAACAGTTACAGGTACGGCGTTGATTCCGACGCATTTTGCGCAATGAACAGTGATGAGCATAAGTGTCAATATTTGGTTTTTAAATAAGTCGCTTCACTTGTCCAAATCTTGCCTTAATAATCGGGAACTTCTTTAAAAAAGACAAAAAAGTGGTAAATTTGTCCGGGTAAAAATAAATTTTTAAATGATAAAAACTTTTTTTGAGTCTGTCGGAAAGTATTTCCTGTTCCTGAAAATGGTTTTCAGGAAACCGGAAAAGTGGCGTCTGTTCTGGAGGCAGTTTGTGAACGAATCTGACAAGCTCATACTTTCTTCCATACTTATCGTGGGAGTCATTTCAGTTTTCATAGGCGGAGTGCTCGTCATACAGACCGCATCAAACCTTGAGAATCCGGTCATTGACAAGATGTATGTCGGATATATGGTCAGGGAAAGCCTCATTCTGGAATTCTGCTCCACAATGATAGCACTCATCCTTGCCGGAAAGATGGGGTCGAACATCGCATCGGAGATAGGCAGCATGCGCATAACGGAACAGATTGATGCCATGGACATGATGGGTGTCAATTCCGCAGGCTTCCTCGTGCTTCCGAAAATCACCTCTGCCACGCTTCTTAGTCCTTTTCTTATGCTCCTCAGCCTCATTCTTGGACTTGTCGGCGGATGGTTGGTGGTGGAGACTACGCAGATAATATCGACGGCATCATATATAACTGGCATAAAGTTCTGCTACAATGGATTCTATGTCTTCTACAGCTGCTTCAAAATGTCCGTTTTCTGCTTCATGATATCATCAATAGCCGCATTCAACGGCTTTTATGCAAAGGGCGGATCTCTCGGAGTCGGGCATTCAAGCACCAAATCAATAGTAATAACGAGCATTCTCATACTTCTGTTTGACCTTGTGCTCACACAGATCATGCTTTATTAGGAGGCAAGACCATGATAAAAGTTGAACATCTGTACAAAAGTTTTGACGGGACACCTGTATTGAAGGATATAAGTGTCGAATATGAAGCCGGGAAATGCAATATGATAATCGGGGCAAGCGGTTCCGGCAAGACAGTCCTGCTGAAAAACCTGATAGGGCTTCTTGAGCCTGACAGCGGTGATATATGCTATGGTGACAGGAAACTGTCAAAAATGTCATATAAGGAAAAGAAAGAACTGCGCCAGAATATCGGCATTCTATTCCAGGGAAGCGCATTGTTTGACTTTGCTACGGTTCTGGAGAATGTAATGTTCCCGATGGAATTCTTCACGGACTGGTCTGATGCCTATAAAAAGGAACGTGCAAGGTATTACCTTGAGAAAGTGCATGTGACCGGTTCTGACAACAAATATCCGAATGAGCTGAGCGGAGGTATGCAGAAAAGGGTAGGAATCGCCCGTGCCATAGCTCTAAACCCGTCTTACCTGTTCTGTGACGAGCCAAATTCAGGCCTTGACCCTTACACCTCGATTCTCATTGACCGTCTGATAAGCGACCTGACCAAAGAATTCAATATGACGACGGTCGTGAATACGCATGACATGAACTCCATTCTGGAGATAGGAGACAAGATAGGCTTCATTTCCAAAGGCTCGATGCTTTGGCAGGGGGACAGGCATACCATTCTTGAGACCGATTGTACGGAACTCCGTGACTTCGTATGCGCAAATACTCTTGCGAGGAATATAATCGAAGGGCGCCGCTGATTTCTAAAGGCGGGCCCTTATGCCCATCTCGAATCCGAGCATCAGAGGCTGGGCCGTCCTTATGCTCTTAGGCTGCCCGTTGTCGAAATAATATCTGAGGCTCGGGTCAACATATAGCCCGACATATTTCCCGAGCATGAATTCCACTCCGATTCCTACGTTTGCCGAAAGCTGTACACCCTTGGCTTTCTCCTTATGGATTATAGGAGAGCCGTTTACGTTCAGCACCTCATATCTGTCAGATATGCATTTTTCTGCGGTTCCTCCGGCATAGGCATAGAAGTTCACATGCCTGTTGTTCAGGATGTTGAAATAAGCATTTATCGGAATGCCGACATAATGCTGGACGTTCCTTATGTCGGATGACTGTGAAATCTCGATTATGCCGTCATCAGTGGCCTTGGTATATGTCCCGTAGAATTTCCTTGTAAGCAGGGTATAGTTGAGTCCCGCTCCGACAGCCCATCTTTCCGTAATGTCAACTTTCACTCCTGCTCCAAATGATACCGGGATACCATATGTAGTGTTCGTACTGGTTTCCGTAATGCCCGTCCTTGGCTTTGTGGAAGGTACTGTAGGGCGTTTCATCAGATTGTGCCTTGCCTTGCTGCGGGTGCTGTTCGTTCCAGTGATTCCGGATATGACGACAGATGCGCGTGAATTGTCTGCCTTGAAATCACCGTCTTCCGGAGTCTCTTTCCAATTGTCTTCCAGTGTCATTCTGCCTTGCGGACTTTGATCTTTGGCCGTTTCCTGATTCCGGCCTCTTCCCTCATCGGCTTTCTTCATTTCTGCCGGACCGGGTTTTTCCGTATTATCCTGTTTTGGCTTGTCCTGCTCTTGCTTCTCCTGCACTGCATCTGCGGCAGCTTCATCAATGGCCGTTTCAAATTCTGCGGCAGAACGCGGTACAAAACTGCTCCTCACTTCCATATGTTCCGCAGGCAACTCTTCTGCGTTGGCCAAAGTCATGTTGCCGTCACTTTCCTGAACCGGCGGAACGACAGCTATCATATTGCTGTCATCCTGCTGCATATGGGTCCCGTTGAAACCGAGGAACATCCCGACAGCCACAACCGCTGCAGCCGCTGACCCGATGGCGGCCCTTCGCCACCACAGTGCTGCCTTCTTGCGTCGTGCAAGACTGTCGAGCTCTTCCGAGATGCCGTCCCAAACGCGCTCAGGAACATCTTCCTGTCCGCTTTCAAGAATGGACTTCATCAGAAGGTCAAAATCCGTATTATGACTGTCCTCAAACATTTTCTCTTTCTTTAATTTTATTCTGCAGCCATGTCCTGGCCCGGCTTAGCTGCGTCCTTGACGTTGTTTCACTGATTCCGAGCATGTCGCCGATTTCCTTGTGGGAGAATCCTTCAATGGCGTACATGTTGAACACCGTCCTGAATCCCGGAGGAAGCTCCATCACGAGTTCCATCAGTTCCTTATAGTTGAGCGCCTGGGTCTGGGACATCGTTTCCGCTTTCATTCCGCGTGCCGAGTCGATTTCCTCGCTCATTTTCAAGGCATCTTTCTTTCTCAGGCTCATCAGCGCCGTAGTCACGAATATCCTGCGCGCCCATCCTTCGAAAGAACCTTCCCCCTTATAGCTGTCAAGCCTGGTAAACAATGTTATGAATCCGTCCTGAAGCATGTCCTCCGCAACTACTCTGTCGCCAGCATATCGCATGCATAATGGGAACATGCGGGGCGCCAGACGGTCATATAAGGCCTTCTGGGACCCCCTGTCTCCGTTTATGCAGGAGTGGATGAGTTGTAAATCAAATGCTTCCGCCAAAATTCATCAAATTGGGTCCAGAAAAGGCAATTGTTTTTCTTGCGCCGAAATAGATGCAATCCGGACCACAATAGTTGCATCATCGGCAGATTTTTTCCAAACTTATGCATTTTTCCCGAATTTGAGTGTTATTTTTGTAAGTTTAATGCCCGTAAAGCATTTTTATCATTGATGAGACTATGAAGATTTTTTTGAAAATATTGCTGTCTGTCTTATTGCTCTCCCGGATTGCAGGGCATGCCATCGCCCAGTCAGGAAGTGATGCCAGGCTTGGGAACATGCTCGTGGATGCGGTAGAAAAGTATGACGGCAACGACATAAAGGGAGCGGAGGCTATCCTGAGGAGAATCATTGAAGAAGACAAGACGAATGATGCCGCATGGTATTATCTTGCGCAAATATCATTTGCAAGGGGAGAGAAGGAACTTGCGGAGGAGTATCTTAGGGAGGCGGTCAGATTGGACGGAGATAATTTCTGGTACCGCCACAGGCTTGCCGGACTGTATGCCGTGACAGCCCGCCAGGAACTTGCTATAGGGATATATGAAAAGCTCCTTGAGGACTTTCCGAAGAAAAGCGAGCTTTACTTTGACCTCACCGAACTTTATTCCGCCCAGAAGGAATATGACAAGGCGCTTGAGACCCTGGATGAGATAAAGACCGTGTTCGGCATGACAGAATCAATTGCTGTCTATAGGTTCAATCTCCTGCGTGTAATGGGCCGGCAGGAAGAAGCGTTCCAGTCTCTTGAAGAGTATAACAAAGAGTACTCTTCGCCATATGTCCTGTCAACTTTGGCTGATTATCAGATGTCCATGTACAATGACACGACAGCCATAGCTTATTATGATGAAGCCCTTGACATAGCTCCGGACTATATTCCGGCAATGCTTGGGAAGGCTGAGGCGCTGCGGCTGACGCGCCGCTACGACGCATACTTTCCGATTCTTTACAAATTCGTCTCCGATCCCGGAAGCCCCGTCCCTGCCAAGACTGAATATATGATGGCAATCGTGCAGAGGACCGAGCCGAAATTTCTGAATACTTTCAGGCCGCAGCTTGACACCGTGTTTGTGAAGGCTCTTGAAGCCCATCCGGTGGACAGCACTATGCTCCAGACTGCCGGCTTCTATTATTATTCGACCGGAAGGCATGACATTGCTGAGGGAACTTTCCGCAAAAGCGCGGACCTGTACCCGGAAAGCCTTACTGCAAGAGCCAATTTCATAGAATTTCTCATGTATGCGCAGAAATGGGATGAGCTATCATCAGAGGGTCGCAAAGCTTTCAGGCGCTTTCCGGATGAACCGGCATTTATTGAGATGGCAAGTGTCGGAGACTATAATCTGGAGGGGTTTGACAAGGTTGTCGAGGCATGCAGGGAAGTTATCGGTACTTTCCCGAAGGACAGCGCCAGGACATTGAGGGCATGGTCAACGATGGGTGATGCATATCATGAGATGGGTGATGCCCCAAAAGCATACAAGGCATATGACAAGGCTCTCAAGATTAATCCCGACTATGTATATGTGCTGAACAATTATGCCTATTATCTTAGCGTGGAGGGCAAGAAACTGAAGAAAGCCTATACCATGAGCAAGAAGACCATAGAGGCTGAGCCGGACAATGCCACTTATCTTGACACGTTCGGCTGGATTCTTTATCTTCAGGGCAAGGCTCTTGAGGCCAAGCCGTTCTTCAAGCATGCGATGCTGTACGGCGGGAAGGACAGCGCGGTCATAATGGACCATTATGCGGAGGTGCTCTATGCTTTGAAGGAATATGACCTTGCGTTCGTGTATTGGAATATGGCCCTCCAGAAGAACGGAGGAAAGATACCTGATTTGGAAGACAGGGTCAGAATACGGAAGGAAGCCATAAAAGAGTGACGGGATGAAGCAGCTATTGTTGAAAACCTTTGCAGTTGTCACCTTGGCGATAGGAGTCTGTTTTGCAGCTTCTGCCCAGGATACAAGGCAGCATGAGGAGAAAAAGGCCCGTCTGGAACGCGAGATTGCGATTCTGGATGCCCAGATTGCGTCCAATGCATCCAAGAGCAGTTCAATGCTTTCTGACCTGGAGCTGATACGGAAGAACATTTCCAACAGAAAGGCTCTTGTGGCGGAAAGCGACAGGCAGATTCGTGAGTATTCGGACAAGATTTACCTGAAACAGCGCGGCATAAACAGGATGCAGGCGCGTGTGGACACTCTTACCGGGCATTATTCCCGTCTGGTAATGAGCGCATACCGTAACCGTGATTCACGCGTATGGTATATGTATATGCTTGCAAGCAATGACCTTACGCAGGCGTATCGCCGTTTCGGATATTTCAAGAACCTTTCTTCAGAAATGAAAAACGAGGCCAAGAAGATACGCGCGGCAAAGGTTGAGCTTGAAAACGAGAAAGAACAGCTTGCTCTTCTGAAAAAAGATGCTGAGAAAGTCCGTGCTGAGCGTGTGCGTGAACTCGATAAGCTTGGCAAGGATGAAGCGCGGTGTGATGAAGTCGTGCGCCAGCTGAAAAAGGACCGCAGAAAATATGAGAAGCAGCTTTCTTCCAAGAAGAAGGAAGTGGATGCCCTTAACCGTGAAATCCAGAGGATTATTGCCGAAGCAGTCAAGGCCAAGAAAAAACCGGACGGGACAAAGCCTGATGACACTGCGGAGATAAGTCTTTCAAAAGATTTCTTCAAGAATAAGGGCAAGCTTCCGAGACCTGTTGACGGGCCGGTCGTGTCCAGGTTCGGCAAGCAGTATCATCCGGTATTCAAGAATCTGGAATTGCCGGCGAACAATGGTATAGATATGGCCGTCTCAAGCGGAACGCGCGCAAAGGCCGTGTTTGGCGGAACTGTGAAGCAGGTCTTCGTCATGCCGGGATACAACAAATGTGTCCTTGTGCAGCACGGAAAGAATTATTTTACTTTTTATTGCAAGCTCGCCACCGTTGATGTAAAGGTAGGTGACAAGGTGATGACCGGACAGGCTCTCGGCACTGTTGATACCATAATGGGGCAGACACAGCTGCATTTTGAACTTTGGAAAGATACCGTGCCGCAGAATCCGGAGCATTGGCTCAGATAGAATGCGGCCATAAATTTTGATGATATGAAAAAGAAGACAATATTTTTGACAGGAGGTACCGGCAATATGGGATGGGCCGGTTTCCAGGAACTCTACAAAAAGAACAAGTTTGACATAAGGCTTCTGGCCCGCCCGGGAAAGAAAAACCGGAAACTGCTGAAGAAATATGAGAATGACCCTTCCGTTACGATAATCTGGGGAGATTTGACTTCTTATGAAGATGTGCTTAGGGGTGTAACGGGAGCTGATTATGTGCTTCATGTTGGAGGGATGGTTTCCCCGGCCGCTGACTATTATCCGGAAAAGACTCTGAAAGTGAATGTCTCGGCTGCCGAGCATATTGCAAAGGCTGTCCTTGCACAGCCTGATGCCGACAATATAAAGGTGGTGTATATCGGTTCGATTGCCCAGTATGGAGACCGGAGCGTGCCTGAGCACTGGGGACGTGCCGGAGATCCTGTATGCGCAAGCCGCTATGACATGTATTCTGTGTCCAAATGTAAGGCGGAAAAGATTATTGTCGATTCCGGCATAAAGAAATGGGTGTCTCTCAGACAGACTGGAATCCTGTATCCGGGTATCCTCAAAGTCGTCAATCCGACAGCATTCCACGTGCCTATGGCAGGAGTGCTCGAGTGGGCGACAATAGAAGATTCCGGACGTCTTCTCGCAAATGTCTGTGAAGACTGGGTTGCTGACGACTTCTGGAACAAGTTCTATAACATAAGCAGCGGAGAGGAGTACCGCATGACAAACTATGAGTTCCTTCACCGCATGCTCGGCGCGCTTGGGCTGCCGTCTCCGGAGAAAGTGTTCGAGCCTCAGTGGTTTGCGACACGCAATTTCCATGGAATGTGGTATCTGGATGCTGACGAGCTTGAAAAGCACCTTCACTTCAGGGCCAATGTCCCGGTTGACAAATATTTTGCAGACATGAAGAAGGGGCTTCCATGGTTCTATTCGCTTGCCTGCCTTGCACCGGCCTTTGCCATAAAACTTTTCATGAAGCGCTATGCTTTTGAAAAAGGCATGGGCACGCAGTCTTGGGTTGAGGATGACCATGAGAAGCTGGCCGCGTATTACGGCTCGATGGAAGAATACCGTAACATCCGCTCATGGGAGCAGATGCGTCCGCCTTATCTCGAAAAGAATCTTGACAAGGCCCTGGAGACGGGAGAAGCGTCCAATCTGAAACATGGCTGGAATGTTGATACGCCTGTTGTCGAACTTACTCTTGATGAAGTCAGGGCTGCTGCGGAATTCCGTGGAGGCAAGTTCATCGGGCCGGAAGAGAATCTCGGCCAGGCCGGAGCCATATTCGAGTGGGAATGTGAAAACGGACACCGTTTCAAGGCTTCCTTGGAATATGTGCTTTGCGGAGGCGGATGGTGTCAGGATTGCGGGCTGGACTTTTGTGTCCAGAATGCAGGGCCGCATAACCGTTTCTATTCTCAGCTGAAGCGGAAGTAATGGTCACTTGGCCTGTATGAGCGGTACCGTGCCAGGTATCGTGTCGTCAGGCTTTCCGTTAAGATATATTATCCTTTGATTGGAGCTGCCCCTGAAAAGCAGCTCCTTGTCTTTTTTTCCCTCTATGAACGGACCGTCCACAATTACGTCCAAATATGGAAGAATCATGCTGAGTCTTGCGTCTGCGATGATTTCCTCATAAGTGAAGCCGGTGTAGCACCAGATGGTCTTGTCCGTTTCTTCTTTGATGCGCCGTGCCAGCTCAGTGAAAGCCTCCACCTGATAGAGCGGGTCTCCTCCTGAGAATGTCACATTGCAGAATTCATCTTCTTTTATTATGTCCAGGATTTCCTCTATGCTGGCCATGCGTCCTCCAGTGAAGTCCCATGACTGCGGGTTATGGCATCCCGGGCAATGATGTGCGCAACCTGCACAATATATGGCTGTCCTCAGGCCGGGGCCGTCAGCCATAGTCTCTTCCAGTATATCAAGAATGCGTATTCCTGATATACCGGAAAGGCTGTTGTCTCTTGTCTTGCAGTTCATCTGCCGCTATTTGTGGACCACGCGGTCTTTAAGCTCGGCCAGCTTGGCGCTGTTCCATCTGTCTGTGGTGCCCACGAGGTAGCCCGTGATGCGCTGGAGCTTGTCTATCTTGCCGCTTCCGCAGTGAGGGCATACGGAAAGTCCCTCGTCAGCATTCTCGAATCCGCAGTCCATGCACCTGTTCCTGTTGTGGTTGACTGAACCGTAACCTATGTCATATTTGTCCATAAGGTCCACGATTGTCATGATTGCCTCAGGGTTATGAGTGGCATCTCCGTCGATCTCCACATAGAAGATGTGGCCGCCTCCTGTAAGCGGATGGTATGGCGCCTCAATTTCCGCCTTGTGCTTCGGGGTACATTTATAATATACCGGAACATGGTTGGAGTTCGTGTAATAGTCCTTGTCCGTAATGCCCGGAATCACGCCGAATTTCTTTTTGTCGCCCTTTGTGAACCTTCCAGAGAGACCTTCTGCCGGAGTTGCAAGCACGCTGAAGTTGTGCCTGTACTTCTCGGAGAACTCGCCGACCTTGTCCTTCATGAATGACACTATCCTCAGGCCAAGCTCCTGTGCCTCCTGAGACTCTCCATGGTGCTTGCCGCATAGGGCGATGAGGGTCTCTGCAAGTCCGATGAAACCTATTCCGAGGGTTCCGTGGTTGATTACTGCCTCTATGGTGTCATTGTCAGAGAGTTTGTCGCTGTCAAGCCAGAGCGCTCCCATGAGCAGAGGGAACTGCTTCTTTAGGGCAGTCTTCTGGAAATTGAATCTTTCGTTAAGCTGTTTTGCAGCAATTTCGAGAGCCCAGTCGAGTTTCGTGAAAAATTCGTGTATCCTGTCCTCCTGGTTCTGGATTCCCATGCACTCGATGGCCAGCTTCACTATGTTTATTGTCGTGAATGAAAGGTTTCCGCGTCCGATTGACGTCTTAGGCCCGAACCTGTTTTCGAATACTCTTGTGCGGCATCCCATAGTGGCAACCTCATGCTGGTATCTCTTAGGGTCATCCGCCCTCCACAATTCATGCTTGTTGAATGGTGCGTCCAGGTTGAGGAAATTAGGGAAGAATCTTCTCGCCGACACTTTGCAGGCGAACTTGTACAGGTCGTAGTTCTTGTCTTCCGGAAGGTAGCTTACGCCTCTCTTCTTCTTCCATATCTGTATCGGGAATATGGCTGTCGAGCCGTTGCCGACTCCCTCATAGGTAGTGTTCAGTATCTCACGTATTACGCAGCGTCCTTCGGCTGAAGTGTCCGTTCCGTAGTTTATTGAGCTGAATACCACCTGGTTACCTCCGCGCGAGTGAATCGAGTTCATGTTGTGCACGAATGCCTCCATTGACTGGTGGACACGGCTTACGGTCATGTTTATCGCGTGCTGTATTACCCTGTCGTCACCCTGTATTCCTACCAGGTCACGTTTGATGTAATCGTCTATCGGAGCATCGTAAAGCCTCTTGTAGTCTTCTCCGTTGATTTCCCCGATTTTGTCAAGCTCTTCCTGGAAAGACCTTCTGACAAAAGGGGCCATATAGAAGTCGAAGGCAGGGATTGCCTGGCCGCCGTGCATCTCGTTCTGTACAGTCTCCATTGAGATGCATCCGAGTATGCTTGCTGTCTCGATGCGCTTTGCCGGCCTTGACTCACCGTGTCCTGCGAAGAATCCGTCTTCGAGAATCTTGTCGAGAGGATGCTGTATGCAGGTCAGGCTCTTGGTCGGATAATAGTCCTTGTCGTGTATATGAATATAGTTCCCCTTTACCGCGTCCTTGACGTCTTCGGAGAGCATGCATTCGTCAACATATGATTTAGTGGACTCGGAAGCGAACTTCATCATCATGCCTGCGGGTGTGTCCGCATTCATGTTGGCGTTCTCCCTTGTTATTTCCGTCGCCTGCGCGTCAATGATTTCCTGGAATATCTCGCGTGACTTAGCCTTTCTCGCAAGGTTTCGCTGGTTGCGGTATGCTATGTATTTCTTTGCGACTTCCTTTCTCGGGCTGTTCATGAGTTCGATTTCAACGTGGTCCTGGATGTTCTCCACGCTCATCCTGTCCTCGTTTATTTTGGAGATTGCTGATGCAATTTCCGCTGCAAGGACGATGTCTTCGCCCTCTTCTGTGACGTCCATAGCCTTGAGTATGGCATCAACAATTTTACGCTTGTCGAATTCCACGACCCTGCCGTCGCGCTTGATAACATTTCTGACCATAAGATATCCTGTTTATATATCAGTCCGCCGCCGCTATGTTGCGGACCGAAAATGTGTATGTTTTTTTTGATTGTATGTCTTGCCGGATTGGTCTGTCAAAACCGGAGGACAAAGATAATGGAATACTTCTTATAATCTCCTGCAAGTCTTGGAAAAAGTTTTCAACAATAAATAGTAATCCTCTGTTAACTACTTGTTTAACAGAGGATTACTATTGTATTTAATTTAGAAAAAATCTAAATTGGTAAACAAATGTGTTATTTTTTGGTGAGTGGAGGGCAGGAAGGACGCTAACCGACAAGCCATACCAGTACGTGCCTGTCGAAAGTCATGTATTCGAGCTCAAATTCCTCCTCGTGCCCGTCCTTATGTATAAAGGTGGCCTCAAGCTCTCCTTCACCTTTCGGACGGAACTTTTCCACCTCAATCTGCTCAGCCAGGTCAACCCTGTTCTGGGACATCCTTTTGAATATGGCTTCTTTCGCGCACCAGTAGATGGCGAGCTGCTCGTTTCTGGTGTCATCTTCGAGGTCTTCAATCTCATCCTCAGACAGGACTTTCTTCTCGACAGCGGAAAAGTCGCGGTCAAGTGACTCTATGTCTATTCCGAGGTCGTCCTCGTCATGCGTTATGATTGCGACATATTTGTCCGTATGCGTGATGCTGATGTTGGTCACGCAGTTTTCCAGATACGGCTTGCCGTTGTCATGGTGGTTGAGATACATCTTTTCCTCGAACACTTCATTCAGGAGTGCCCTGACTGCCAGTCTCTGCATTCTCTGGTTCTTGTTGCGGATGATGGAAATCTCCTCCATCTCGTCGTTTGGTACGGAACTGAGGCTCATAAGCTGCTCTTCAGTCTCTGTAATCTGCCATACGGCGATCTCAGCCTTGTTGTCAAGTTTCTTTCTTAAATATAGTGCCATGTCACAATGTGTTCAGCCGACTATGAAACGGTCCCGTCAGATGTGCCTATATACGACAATCCTGTGCGCGCAGACCATGCGCACACGGAATAAGCCTCCCCGCAATTCTCTGAGGGGGCTCCCATGATCATATAAATGTTTTGGGAGAGCGGGTCGTCAGACATCTGATCCGCCTGGGTATTCTGATTTGTCAATATCGGACTGGGAGGTTCCACTTGTCTTTAATTTTAAATATACCGCAAAGATACTAAATGTTTTGATATCTGAAAATCAGAAACCGCTTAAATTTTTCAATCATAAGATGATGGTGCTGATTTGATGCAATCTTGATGTTTGCTTCCTACTTTTTGCTATATTTGCGCCTTGCGCACATATACTGATGCGTCTCGGCAGAGCCAAAATAAATTTTGCCTCTGCTCTCGACTTTTTCGTATATTTGCAAAGTTTTGAAACAAAGACATTAATTTAACTGATATTATGGAATTTTTGACTAACGACAAGCTCGTGATCGTCGGTGCTGCCGGCATGATCGGATCAAACATGGCCCAGACTGCCATGATGATGAAACTTACTCCGAACATCTGTCTCTATGATGTGTATGAGCCAGGTCTCAAGGGAGTTGCAGAGGAAATGTTCCATTGCGGCTTCGAAGGTGTGAACCTCACATGGACAACTGACCCTAAAGAGGCTTTCACCGATGCCAAGTACATCATCTCTTCCGGTGGAGCTCCACGTAAGGAGGGAATGACACGCGAAGACCTTCTCAAAGGCAACTGCCAGATTGCTGAGGAGTTCGGAAAGAACGTGAAGACATATTGTCCTGACGTGAAGCATGTGGTGGTTATCTTCAACCCTGCTGACCTTACAGGACTTGTTGTGCTTCTCCATTCAGGCCTTAAGCCTTCACAGGTGACTACTCTTGCCGCTCTTGACTCAACACGTCTGCAGAGCGCCATCGCAAAGGAGTGCGGTGTGCAGCAGAGCCTCGTGAAAAACTGCTCTACATATGGCGGACACGGCGAGCAGATGGCTGTATTCGCTTCAAAGGTAACAGTTGACGGCGTTCCGTTCTCAGAGATACTCGGAACCAAGATTTCTGCTGAGAGATGGGCTGAAATGAAGGTTGAGGTCATCCAGGGCGGCGCTGCAATCATCAAGCTCCGCGGACGTTCTTCATTCCAGAGCCCTGCATACTGCTCAGTGCGCATGATTGCCGCTGCAATGGGTGGAGAGGGTATTTCTTGGCCAGCAGGATGCTATGTGAACAATGAGAAGTACCAGCATGTCATGATGGCAATGCCTACAGTGATGGATGCTGACGGTGTTCACTATTCAGAGGTTACCGGAACAGAGGAGGAGATGGCTGCTCTTGATAAGTCATATGCTCACCTCTGCAAGATGCGTGACGAGATTATTGAGCTCGGAATCATCCCGGCTGTCGCTGACTGGAAGAGCGTGAATCCGAACCTTTAATATTTCGGATATGAACGGAATGGCCGGCTGTGTTGATGACATTTATGCCGCACAGAGGCCAAAGTGATTGAAAAATCACGGAATTTTAAATAAAAGTGCAGAATTTTGAAGAAAAATTTTGCACTTTTATTTTTTACTGCTATATTTGCAGTCCCAAATGAGGGGAACGTATAATCGGGGTGTGGCGCAGTTGGCTAGCGCATCTGGTTTGGGACCAGAGGGTCCTGTGTTCGAGTCACAGTACCCCGACCATAAGAGGGGTGACTAATTTCAGTCACCCCTTTTTATTTTGAGGGGAATTAGCTCAGTTGGTAGAGCGCTTGCATGGCATGCAAGAGGTCACCGGTTCGAACCCGGTATTCTCCACCATGATATCGGCAAAAGGAATAGAAAAGTCATTTGGTGACCTGAAAGTCCTCAAGGGGATTGACTTCCACGCCTCAAAGTCGGAAGTCGTGTCAATCATGGGCGCTTCCGGCGCCGGCAAATCAACTCTGCTCCAGATTCTTGGAACACTTTCCACCCCCGATGCGGGAACCTTGGAAATAGACGGTGAAGATGTGCTCGCTCTCAAGGGCGGGAGGCTGGCGGAATTCCGTAACCGCCGCATAGGCTTTGTATTCCAGTTCCATCATCTTCTTCCTGAGTTCACCTCTCTTGAAAATGTCATGATACCTGCTTTTATTGCGGGCCGCAAGAGACGTGAGGCCGAAAATGCCGCGAAAACCCTGCTTGGAGACCTCGGGCTGTCCGGACGCCTGGACCATAAGCCGTCTCAGCTTTCCGGGGGAGAGCAGCAGCGTGTTGCGATTGCCAGGGCTCTTGTCAACGGGCCTTCTGTCCTTTTTGCGGATGAGCCTTCCGGCAATCTGGACTCAAAGACCAAGGAAGACCTGCACAAGCTGTTCTTTTCTTTGAGAGACAGCTACGGGCAGACAATAATCATAGTTACCCATGACAATGAGCTTGCGTCCATGTGCGACCGCTCGCTTTTCATGATAGACGGACAGTTTGTCAGGGAGTGAGTGCCATGGGGATTTTCCGTTTCAAGAAATTTTCCGTAAAGAATGAGCGCAGCGCCATGAAGGTGAACACTGACGGTGTCCTTCTCGGTGCCGTGATGCATATTTCGGCGGATGACCGCACCTTGCTTGACATCGGGACGGGCACCGGCACTATTGCGCTGATGGCTGCCCAGCGGTGTGCGGACCTGCATGCCGGAAAAGAACTTTTGGCAGCGGGCATAAGGATTGAGTCCATAGACATAGACGAGGCTTCCGTTCTGGAAGCCCGGGATAATTTCTCGTGTTCTCCGTGGGGCGAGATTCTGCATGCCTTCCATTGCAGTTTGGAGGCTTTTGCCGCTCAGAATGAAAGGAAGTATGACCTTATATTCTCGAATCCGCCTTATTTTGACTGTTCTCTGATGGCTCCGGAGCAGAGGCGCAATGCGGCAAGGCATACCTCGTGCGGCCTGTCTTACCGTGAACTTGCTGAATTTGCTTCTGAAAGGCTGGCACCGGACGGCAGGCTTGCCATTGTGCTTCCGGCTGACCAGGAAAATGCACTGTTGCGCCATGCCCGGATGTGCGGGTTGTTCCCGCGGAGGCTGACCCGCGTGAGGACCGTGCCCCGAAAGAGGCCGAGCCGCGTTATAGCGGAATTTACCAGGACCAGATGCGCCGTTCCAGAGGAGTGTCTGCTCACTATACAAGATGAGGGAGAATATACTTCAGAGTACATCTCCCTCACACGTGATTTCTATTTGCAGTTCTGAGGCTTTTTACCGCCCTCAGGCTTGTTGTGCATGCGGTGTATGCATTGCCTCCGGAATTTTTCCTCACTTATATAGAGCTTTGCCACCTTGCTCTCCGGAAGCACTTTCCTGTACCTTTCGGCCATGGACGCGTTGACTTCCCTCTGTTTCTGCTGGGCTGAGAGATATCGGTCAAGCAGTGCGGATATCTCTGCCTCGGACTTGTTCTCTCCAATTGCCTTAGACATGGCCCTTTGTGCCTTGAATATTTCTTCCATGGTTGTGTCAAATTCTGCACAGACCTGATTATATACCGGCCAAAATGCCTGGGCTTCTTCCAGAGTCAGATTCAATTCAACTGTCAGGAAAGCTATTTTTTCGCTCATCATTTTCTGTTTCCAGTCTCCTTTTTCTGAAGCTCCGGCTGATATCGTCGCACAGATAAGCACAAGTGCGGCAAGAATAAGGGGTTTCATGTTCAGTTTCATAGCATGATTTTTTATTCGTATAACAAATCGAAATTCTCGGCGCCGACACCTGTATATATAAGGTAGTCGGCAATGTCTTCTGTATCCAGATGTGTTTCTTCTGCCCTGTCGTCCAAAACCTGGTATCCGGCCAGGCCCGTAAGGTTTTCTGACATCACCATATAATCCTCGAATGTCAGCTCGTCTTCTTCTGCGGTGAGCCTGAGGAAGAATGTTCCGGCGGTCACTATCATTGCGAACATTGCCGCCGTGGCCATGTAAGGCGTGAGTTTCTGAAGTAGCTTTGGCTTGCTTTCCCGGGGCAGCCCTATGCGCCCGGCCATTTCTTCGCCAAATGTTCCGAAATATCCTTCAGGTATGCTGTATGGCATTTTTTTCAATTCCTCAAAGGATTGTAATATGTCTTTGTTGTCTGTTTTCATACGCTTTCTTAGACACTGTCCCGTGCCTTGGGTTTATCGGGTTTCTACAGGAATTTTTCTTCCATGCTTTTTTTGAGTTTTCCGTATGCATGATGGTAAGACGCTTTGAGTGCTCCGACCGAGGTGCCGGTTATTTCTGCGATGTCTTCATATTTCATTTCATCGAAATATCTGAGGCTGAATACTATCCTCTGTTTCTCGGGGAGCCGCTGTATGCATTTGTGCAGTTCCCTTTGCATTTTGTTTCCGTCGAAATATGGGTCCTCGTCTATTCGCTTTTCGAAAGTTTCTGCTGCGTCATGCATCCTGAGCAGTGATATGGCCCTGTGTTTCCTCAAGTGATTGAGCACTTCGTTCGTTGCAATGCGGTACAGCCATGTGAATAGCTTGGAGTCACCCCTGAATGCCGGCAGTGCGGTCCAGGCCTTTATGAAGATGTCCTGCAGGAGATCGTTGGTGTCCTCATGGCAGCAAAGGAAGCGCCGGACATGCCAATACAGCCGTTCGCTGTAATTGCCGACTATATGGCGGAAGGCTTCTTCGCGCTTTCCCTCCCTGTATATGCTTATGATTTCTGTATCTGTCATGATCACATATTAAGACACGCGGATGTCTTGAAGGTTTGAAACAAATGTAAGAAAAAATGCGTTATCTTTGCAGAGTTTACATTTTGACAAGATGAAGAATACGAGAAACTTTTGCATCATTGCGCATATAGACCACGGCAAGAGCACGCTTGCAGACAGAATGCTTGAGGTCACGGAGACTCTCAATTCGAGGGAGATGGAGAATCAGGTGCTCGATTCTATGGATTTGGAGAAAGAGAAAGGCATTACGATAAAGAGCCACGCGATTCAGATGGACTATGTATATAAGGGTGAGAAATATGTGCTCAACCTTATCGACACTCCGGGGCATGTGGACTTTTCGTATGAGGTGTCGCGTGCCATTGCCTCCTGCGAGGGGGCGCTTCTGGTCGTTGATGCTACTCAGGGAATCCAGGCGCAGACTATCTCCAACCTTTATCTTGCAATAGAGCATGATCTGGAGATAATCCCGGTGCTTAACAAGATAGACGTTGAGTCCGCTATGGTGGATGTGGTCACTGACCAGGTCGTGGAGCTTATCGGATGCAAGCCGGAGGAGGTGCTTCTCGCCTCAGGAAAGACAGGTGAGGGCGTGAAGGGCATACTTGATGCCATCATTGAGAGGATTCCTGCGCCTAAAGGAGACCCGGACGCTCCGCTTCAGGCCCTTATTTTCGACTCAGTGTTCAACTCTTTCAGGGGCATCATCGCTTATTTCAAGGTTGTGAACGGCTCTCTTAAGGCAGGTGACAAGGTAAAGTTCTTCAATACGGGCAAGGAGTATGAGGCTGATGAGGTCGGTGTGCTCAAAATGAAGATGCATCCGAGAAAAGAGATTCCTTGCGGCAGCGTGGGGTATATAATATCCGGAATAAAGTCGGCCGTCGAGGTGAAGGTCGGAGATACCATAACCCATGTGTCCAATCCGTGCGCTGAGGCTATTGCCGGTTTCGAGGAGGTCAAGCCTATGGTCTTCGCCGGAATGTATCCTGTAGAGACTGACCAGTATGAGGAACTGAGGGCGTCTCTTGAGAAATTCCAGCTGAACGACGCGTCTTTCGTTTTCGAACCGGAGTCTTCTCTTGCGCTCGGCTTCGGCTTCCGTTGCGGCTTCCTTGGACTTCTGCATCTTGAGATAGTTCAGGAGCGTCTTTTCCGTGAATTTAACATGGATGTCATAACGACTGTTCCGAACGTGTCATATAAGGTATATACCACCCAGGGCGAGTGCCTGGATGTGCATAACCCTTCCGGACTGCCTGCCGCCACTCTCATAGACAGGATTGAGGAGCCTTACATAAGGGCGCAGGTGATATCGAAGTCAGACTATTACGGGCCGATAATGAAACTGTGCCTTGACAAGCGCGGAATCCTTATCAACCAGCATTATATGACTTCTGATCGTCTTGAGCTGACTTATGAGATGCCTCTGTCGGAAATCGTCTTTGATTTCTATGACAAGTTGAAGTCCATATCAAAGGGATACGCTTCATTTGATTATCATGTCATTGGTTTCCGTGAGGCCAAGCTCGTTAAACTTGACATACTGCTCAACGGCGACCCTGCTGATGCGCTTTCGACGCTTATCCATGCGGACCATGCATATGATTTCGGACGTAAGATGTGCGAAAAGCTCAAGGAACTGATACCTCGCCAGCAGTTTGACATTGCCATCCAGGCTGCGGTCGGTGCGAAGATTATAGCGCGTGAGACTGTTAAGGCTGTGCGAAAGGATGTGACTGCAAAATGTTATGGAGGTGACATCAGCCGAAAGAGGAAGCTTCTTGAGAAACAGAAGCAGGGCAAGAAGAGGATGAGGCAGATAGGAACTGTCGAAGTCCCTCAGAGTGCTTTCATGGCTGTGCTCAAGCTTGACTGATGATTCCGGAATACGGAAAATAAAAAAGGGAAACCATCGCGGCTTCCCTTTTTATGCCTCTTTATCCGAGGCCTTTCTGTTCTGATCCTGCTAAAAGGATTGCACACATTTCTTATGATTGCAGGGGCAGCAGAAAGTGACGAATAAGATTCTTAACCGGAGGCAAAGGTCGTTTCTTTATGCTTCAGGACAGTTGTCTGGTTTGTTGTTTTTAGTGTTGTTTTACCTGTTGTAGGTTGTTTATTATGGGTTTTCTGAAAAATTACATGTCTGCATTGAGGCTTCGGACGATTCCTCTTTCGCTGTCGGGTGTCTTGCTCGGATGCATGCTTGCCTATGCTGATTTTCATGTTAGGCCGGTTGTGGCGGCTTTCATTGTGCTCACTGCGGTTTTGCTTCAGATATTGTCAAACGTGAGCAATGAACTTGGCGACTTTTTGCGCGGGAATCTTTCAGGCCACGAGCGTTCAGCTGCCCTTGCCTTGAAGAGCGGGGAACTGACTGCCGGGGGACTTAAGATGCTTGTCCGGATTATGGTGGCTCTTTCCATTGCTTCGGGGCTTGCGATGATTTATTTTTCTTTCGGGACAATCTTCTCTTTGGATGCCTTTGTGCTTATGATATTCGGATATATGTCAATCAGGGCAGCAATGAGATACACTCTCGGCAGCAATCCTTATGGCTACCGCGGTCTTGGAGACGTATATGTGTTCGTTTTCTTTGGACTTGTGGCCGTGATGGGTTCTTATTTTGTCTGCACCCATACCTTCGGGACTGCAAAGCTTTTGCTTCCTGCTGCTTCTGCCGGAGCGCTGTGTATGGCTGTCTTGAATGTGAACAATCTGAGGGACATTGAGCCGGACCGCGCGGTGCGTGTCACTGTAGCAGGGAAATTAGGGGAGCGTGGAGCTAAAATATATCAGACTGTGCTGATAGCGGTGGCCTGGGCGGCGATGATTGCCTATGCGATGCTGTGCTTCTATGACCCTTGGCACTATCTGTTCGTCCTGTGTCTCCCGTTGTTCATATGGCACCTTGCCGGAGTGTGGAAAAACAGTTCCGCAGAACTGGACATGTATCTGCCTCAGCTTGTGCTTTCGGCTTTACTTTTCTGTCTGCTTGCAGGAGGAGGCTTTCTCATATACCTTATATAATAAAAGGAGACGCCCGTGACTTTCTGTTCTGGTCTTGCCTGTACGTGCTTGGGAAATGCAGCGGGATGATTACTTTAGTCCTATATACATGCGGCATATGCCGAAAGTCATCGGACGCTGCCTGACCTCCCGAAAACCGGCGGAGCTCATCATTTCCATGAAGCGTTCCGGGGCAGGGAAGCGCAGGACGGACGCTGGAAGATACTCGTATGCGCCCCTTTCTCCTGAAATCCAGCCTCCGATTGCCGGAAGAATTTTCAGAAAATACAATTTGTAGAGCCATCTCATAAGACGATTGGAAGGGACTGACAGCTCGAGTATTACAAGCTTGCCTTCTTTTTTGAGTGTGCGGTACATTTCGCTCAGCCCGATTTCGAGATGCTCGAAATTCCGCACCCCGAATCCTGCTGATATGCGGTCAAATGTTTCGTCCTGATATGGCAGTGCCTCACAGTCTCCCTGTACCATCTTTACTTCAACAAGCTTGTCAAGCCCGGCTTCTGCAATCTTTTCGCGCCCGATGGCCATCATTCCCTCTGACAGGTCAATGCCGATGATTGTGCTTGCTGGAGCGGCTTTGCGAGCGATTTCTATCGTGAAGTCTCCTGTGCCGCAGGCGACGTCAAGTATCTTGTCCGCATGGTCCGGCCTTACGATTTCCTTTACGGCCTTGCGTCTCCATGTCTTGTCGATATTGAGTGAGAGCAGGTGGTTGAGCTTGTCGTAGTCAGGGGCTATCCTGTCAAAAAGTTTTCTGATTCCTTCTTTCTTTGCCATGATTCTGGGTTTGTGCCGGTTCTGCAATATATGGTTACGGGACAGGGTCATAACCGCTTCCTCCCCACGGATGGCATCTTAGCAGCCTCCTTACGGTAAGCAGCAGCCCTTTGAACGGGCCGTGCTTCCGGAATGCCTCAAGGGCATATTGTGAACATGTCGGGGTGAAACGGCAGGTCGGCGGCTTCAGCGGGGATATGCACACCTGATAAAATCTGATGAGCATGATGAAAGGGAAGATGATTGCCTTTTTCCCTGCCGCGAGGGCCTTATTCCGCAGTTCTTTCATTTATTTTGGCAATGATGCGTGAAACGGCCTCGTAAACCTCCGCATAGCCGAGGATTTCCTTGGTTGAATAGGTCATGAGTATATCCATCCCGCTCTCGCAGTTGAGAAAATGCTTCTGTCTGCGCCAGCTTTCCCTAATCCTGCGTTTGAGGAGATTGCGCTTGACTGCACGTTTGAACAGCTTTTTTGGTACGGATACAAGTATCCTCGGACATCCGCATCCGGTTCCTGTGCGGAATGTGAACCTCATTCCCGGGACATTGCCATGCCTGCCTTGGGCAAGAAGCATTGAGATGCCTTTCTTGCCGCAAAGCCTTTCTGTCTTAGGCAGCGTGCAGGGATTGCCGTTCTCCACTATTTTCAGTTGTTGGTGAGGTATATCTCAAGAGCCTTGGCCACAGACGGAGCCTGCGGTGTAGGTGCGGAAATCTCAATTTCAAGTCCGGCATCTTCCATGGCCTTCACTACTGATTTGCCGTATGACACGAATTTTGTGTCGCCCTGGACAAAATCAGGATGGTTCTCGTAGAGGGATTTCACATCTGCCGGGTTGAAAAGCACGACAAGGTCATAAGACTTGATATCCACGTCCTTAAGGTCCTGGGATACAGGCTTTACGAATACGGCCGTCTCAAATTCCAGCTTCTTGGTCTCAAACAGCATGGTCACTGCGTCCTTGCTAGAAGACTCTGAGGTTGCTATGAGGAATTTCTCGTCCTTGTGTTTTGTTCCTATAAGATCCAGGATGGATTCCGGCTTGCCGTCACCGAAGAATATCTTTCTTTTACGATAGACTATGTGTTTCTGAAGATAGTTCGCCACAGCTTCCGTCGTGCAGAAATATTTCATTGTCTCCGGAATCTTTACACGAAGCTCTTCGCAAAGCTGAAAAAATGCGTCAATCGTTGTCCTTGCTGAAAATACAATGGCTGTATGATCGAGGATGTTGATTCTCTGGGTACGGAACTCCCTGGAAGTCAGGGGTTCAATCATAAAAAACGGCTTGAAGTCAAACTCCACTCCGAATTTTTCTGCGATGCTGGCATAAGGCGAAGCCGTCTTCGGCTGCTGCTGCGAAATCAAAATCTTCTTTACACTCATTCTCTCTAAAAAACAAATGCTGAAACCGTCAAGGCCCCAGTCGGGATTATTTCAAGGGCGCAAAGGTACGAAAAAGCTGTGAAAAGAGAGCATGATGACATGAAAATTTGAGTTTTTCTGAGCAGGAACACGACATATGCCATGGCTGATAGCCAAAGCATTGCATTTTTTATGACCTCAGGCTCCATGTCCGTGAACGACATTATTCCTGCCATTGCAAGCAGGCACAGGGTGAGCATTATGAAAAAAGTGTAGAACGAATTGCAGGCGGCCTGGTATGGCTTCGGGCTGATTTTGCCGTTTCTCAGCAGGTGGGTCAGCATGGCCCGCAGAAGAACATAGGCGATGGCCACGGCTAAGATTACGCCCAGTCTTGCGGTGTCGTCCATTGTGGACATGAATGTCGGGTCGTATAGTCTGAACCTTGTGGCTACAAGGCAGAAAGGGAGGAGCATCAGCAATGCCATCAGGTTCCTGTCGCGCCCGAGCTTGACGCTGGCTTCCAGGTTGATGCTTTCTTTCCATCTTATCACGCATGCGACAAGCGAGGGGAACACGTTCACCAGACGGTCGAGAAAAATCAGCACAAGCACCAGTGAAACGAGGATGAGAATGTCGTGGCTCATGTCAGTTTCCCCTTTTGGCCCTGTATCCCATGTCCTTGAGCAACGTCACGACCCTGTCGCGGAAATCTCCCTGAATGGTTATTTCTCCATCTTTCGCGCTTCCGCCGACTCCGCATTTGACCTTAAGTGCGCGTCCAAGTTCGGCCAGGTCTTCCGCTGTGCCTATGAAGCCTGTCACAAGAGTCACCTGTTTGCCGGCGCGGCCTTTCCTGTCAATGGATACAATGAGATTCTGCGCTGAAGGAGCAAGGGTCGCTTCTTCGGTTTCAAGGGTTTCCTGATAAACAAAGTCGGGGTTGGTTGAGAATACTACACCCAGCCTTTTCTTCCAGTCGTTGTCTGCCATCTGATGAAAATTTATTTTTGCAAATATAGCCAAAATAAATTTTGTCTCTGCTTTCGACTTTTTGCGTATATTTGAGCTGACGCTCATATATACGCCTAGGCTTCGGCAAAACTTACAAGCAAGCTTGACGTTTTGCTCTCAACTTTTTGCTATATTTGCAAGTTTTAACATAAGAGGCTGGCGTAAAATCCAAGTCGGCCTGACAAGAAAAAATACGGATTTATGGACAACAGGAAATTCAATCTGTGGAACAGGCTGACATCGCTTTTCGTGCTTGCGGTGGCTGCGTTCACATATCTGATGACAATCGAGCCGACAGCCTCGTTCTGGGACTGCGGAGAATTTATCGCATCGTCTTATAAACTGGAAGTGGGACATCCTCCCGGAAACCCTGTGTTCCAGTTATTTGCGCGATTCTTCTCAATGTTTGCTGATGCCTCCCATGCGGCTTTGGCGGTGAATGCCATGAGTGCTATCCTCTCGGCATTCACTATATTTTTCCTTTACCTGACAACGGTTTTCCTTGCCAAGAGAGTCGTGAAACCTGCTGCTGACGGCACATACAGCATGTCAAAGGCAATCGCAATCTTCGGCTCGGGAGCAGTCGGCGCCCTTGCATATTGTTTCAGCGACACATTCTGGTTCTCTGCCGTGGAGGGTGAGGTCTATGCCATGTCATCCCTTTTCACGGCCATGGTCTTTTGGGCAATGACGAAGTGGTATGAGCAGGCGGACGAGCCTAATTCAAACAGGTGGATTGTCCTCATATCATTCCTCATGGGCCTTTCAATCGGTGTGCATCTGCTTAACCTGCTGACGATTCCGGCCCTCGTGTTCATGTTCTATTACCGCAAGAGGGAAGGCGGAAACTACAGTTTCAGGGAATTTGTAAAGATTTTTGCGGTTTCGGTGGTGATTCTTGCCGTGATATTGTACGGCATAATCCCGTATCTTCCAAAGACTGCCGCATATTTCGACCTGTTTTTCGTAAATGTTCTCGGACTGCCGTTCAATACGGGTGCAGCGTTCTTCATGATTCTGCTGCTCGGCCTGTGCTTCTGGGGACTTTTCCGTACAATGAAAAAACAGCAGGTCTTTGCCAATACAGTCCTGTTGTGCTTCACGGTGATTGTCATCGGATTCTCACTGTTTTCGATTGTGATAATCCGCTCATGTGCGAAAACTCCTACGAACGAGTACCAGCCTGACAATCCTTTTACTCTTGTCCGCTATCTCGGTCGCGAGCAGTACGGCAGCAACCCTCTCATATATGGCCAGTATTTCGGTGCGCAGTATGACATCGAACCGGGAACATATTGGGCGCCGCTGGAGGAAGACGGCAAGGACGGCAGGTATATAAAGGCTGACGGACCTGGCAAAATCACATATGACCCTGCAGGAAAAATGCTCTTCCCGAGAATGTGGAGCAATGCCGACCAGAGCTACATAGATTTCTATAAGTCATATATGGGACGCGGAGGCAAGACCGTACCCGGCTCGGAGCACAAGAAGCCTACGTTCTTCCAGAATCTTTCGTTCTTCTTTGACTATCAGATGAACTGGATGTACTGGAGATATTTCATGTGGAACTTTGCCGGAAGGCAGAACGACATACACAGCCCGTCTCCTGGAGACATTTTCATCGGAAACTGGGAGTGCGGAATCCCTGCCATAGACAATTTCCGTCTGGGAGACCAGTCCGATGCTCCGGACTATCTGAAGAACAACAAGGGAAAGAATCATTATTATATGCTTCCGCTCCTGCTTGGCCTTATTGGCCTGTTCTTCCAGTTCGACCGTGACAAGAGGGGCTGCTGGCTTACTTTCCTCATGTTCTTCATGACCGGAATAGCCATTGTGATATATCTTAACCAGCCTCCTTATCAGGTGCGCGAGAGGGACTATGCGTATGCCGGGTCGTTCTATGCGTTTTCAATATGGATAGGACTTGCCGTGGCGGCCGTATTCACATGGATTGAATCATACAGGAGCAAGAAGGGCGCTTCACATGAGTCAGGCGCTGTCATTGCGGCAACCGTGGTTTCCGTTCTTTTCCTTGGAGTGCCTGCCCTTATGGCTTCGGAGAACTGGGATGACCACAACCGCAGCAACCGCTATACTGCAGTCGAGATGGCTGAGAATTACCTGAATTCCGTCGGCAAGAACGGTATTCTCGTGACTCATGGCGACAATGACACCTTCCCTCTGTGGTATGCCCAGGAAATTGAGGGCGTCCGTACTGACGTGCGTATTGTGAATACTTCTCTCCTTGGTACTGACTGGCATATTGACCAGATGAAATATGCTGTCAACGAGTCTGCGCCGCTTGACCTTTCAGTGGGTAAGCGCCAGTATCTTTACGGCACCAATGAGATTGTCTATCTTTATGATACGCGCGACACCGTGTTCATGCTTTCAGACGTGATGCGCATTTTCCGCCACCCTGAAGCCAAGCTGGATCTTGTGGGAGGCAGAAAGGTGGATTATATAATGTCAAGGAAATTTGCCATACCGGTGAACAAGGAGAATGTCATAAAATACGGTATCCTTGACGAGAAGTATGATGACATCATTCCTGAATACATTGTTCTCACGATTCCTAAGGACAAGAACTATCTCACTAAGCCTGAGCTGTTCATGCTTGACTTCCTGTCGAATTACAAATGGGACCGTCCTCTTCATCTGCTGAGCATGGGAGGCGATATCAATGTCGGCTTGAAGGACTATCTCATGTATGAGGGCTTCTCGTACAAGTTCGTTCCGATAAAGAACAAGACAAGGAGCACGGACATAGGGTTTGCAGATGCAGAAGACCTGTATTATAAGATGAAGAACGTCTATAAATGGGATGCTCTCAAACGTGATGACTATTTTGCTGATTATCAGAACTTCTATACATTCTGCGGTGTGCTGTCCCAGCGTCAGATTTTCGTGAATGTGGCCAAGGAGATGCTCAAGGCCGGGGACATGAAGCGTGCTGTCGAGATTCTGGACATGTGCCAGGAAAATGTGCCTGAGGAGACATATCCGCTTGACATGACCTATCTGGGATTCAGCAATGAGTATATGGTGATAGAGATGATTGAGTCATATTACAAGGCCGGTGCTCCGGAGAAGGCCCGTGAACTTGCCGGGAAATTCGCTGGCCAGATTCTTCCGTCTGCGGCTTTCTTCCTGAATCATTATGATTTCGCTCGGCAGAATTTCGAGCATTGCTATAATTATATAGGAATCCTTGCCGATGTCGTGGAGCATTATGGCGATGAGCAGCTTGCCGAGGACATAAGGAGCAGCTACAATGACATTATCGGCTCGCAGGCCGGAAACTGATTTCCTATATTTCTGAAAAAAATCCCTGATGCAGCAGTGCGTCAGGGATTCTTTTTTACTTGGAGGCGGATTTATCTTGCAAGGCGGACGAACACGCTCAGCGGAAGGTTCTTTCCGAAGTTGTCCTGCAGTACCAGCTCGCCGCAGTCAAGCGACTTGTATGCCGTCTTGGTGCAGAACGCCTGTTTTACGATTGTCTCGCCGAGTACGGCTGAATATCCGTTTGAATAAAGGTTCAGCACCATGAAACTGTCCTGCGGGGCGAGTATGGCAGCCACGCATTTGAGCATTTCATTCAGGCATTCGTCAAGTTTCCATTTCTCTCCGTCAGGCCCGTGGCCGTATGCCGGAGGGTCAAGTATGATTCCCTGGTAGGTGTTTCCGCGCTTGGCTTCCCTGCGGGCGAATTTGAGCGCGTCCTCAACTATCCAGCGGATGTTGTCCATTCCGCTTGCCTCCATGTTTCCGCGTGCCCAGGTTACTACCTGCCGGACAGAGTCAAGATGCGTCACATCTGCTCCGGCAGCCTTGGCCGCGAGTGATGCCGCTCCCGTGTATGCAAACAGGTTCAGGACGCGAGGCTTAGGCAGCCCTTGAAGGCGCGCCTTTTCCACAAGAGAGCTTGTCTGCCTGTATATGTATTCCCAATTGGAGGACTGCTCGGGGAAAACGCCCACATGCTTGAATGAGGTGAGGCCCAGGCGGAGAGAGAAATCAAGTCCTTCCTGGCCGCCCCTGTATCTTATGTGCCACTGGTCGTCCATTTTCTTGTGCCTCTCCCATGTGCCGCTGTCTTCCTTGCCGGCCTTGCCGAATCCTGCCCCTGTCTTGAACCTTGTGTGCATCATCTTGTTCCACTCTCCTTCGGAAAGGGATTTTTCCCACAGGGCCTTGGGCTCCGGGCGTGCCATTATGCAGCTGCCGAATCTCTCGAGCTTCTCGAAATTGCCCGAATCTATAAGTTCGTAGTCTTTCCAGAATTGTCCGGGACTTTCTATTGTCATCATGTCGTGAAAATTTGTGCAAAGATAGGGATTTTATTGCATTTCGCTGAAATTTGCTAAATTTGCAGGTTGTTCACGGGCATGGCCCAAGATATATGATATTTCAAAACTTTATTGATATGCAACAATTTATTGACACTTACGATTTCTCCGGCAAGAAAGCCATTGTCAGAGTTGATTTCAACGTTCCGTTGAATGACAAGATGGAGATTACTGATGACACCCGTATCAGGGCTGCAATCCCTACGCTCAAGAAAGTGCTTGAGAAAGGCGGTTCGCTGATCATCATGTCGCATCTGGGACGTCCTAAGGGCGTGACTGACAAATTCTCGCTCAAGCACATTCTCGGCCGTGTCGAGGAACTTCTCGGTGCACCGGTGAAATTTGCCGATGACTGCATGAATGCTGATGACAAGGTGGCTGCCCTCAAACCGGGTGAAGTGCTTGTCCTTGAGAACCTCCGTTTCTATGCTGAGGAAGAAGGAAAGCCGAGAGGACTCGCTGAGGATGCTACTGACGAGGATAAGAAAGCAGCAAAGGCAGCTGTGAAGGAAAGCCAGAAGAACTTCGTCAAGAAGCTTGCCTCATATGCTGACTGCTACATCAATGACGCTTTCGGAACAGCACACCGTGCACATGCCTCTACTGCTCTCATCGCCGAGTATTTCCCTGAGGACAAGATGTTCGGTTATGTAATGGAAGGCGAGATCAAGGCTATTGACCGTGTCCTCAAGACTCCTGAGCATCCTGTGACTGCAATCATCGGCGGTGCCAAGGTATCTTCTAAAATCGGCATCATCGAGCACCTTTTCGATGCAGTTGACAACATGATTATCGGCGGTGGCATGGTATATACCTTCAAGAAGGCCCAGGGCGGAAAAATCGGAAAGTCTCTTTGCGAGGACGACCAGATGGAGCTTGCTCTCAACATAATCAAGAAGGCAGAGGAGAAAGGCGTGAAGCTTTATCTTTCAAAGGAAGTCATTATCGCTGACGGCTTCTCGAATGACGCCAATACGAAGATTTGCCTCAACACTGAGATTCCTGACGAGTGGGAGGGTGTTGATGCGGCTCCAAGCACTCTCGCAGTGTGGGAGGATGTCATCATGAACTCAAAGACCATTCTCTGGAACGGTCCTGTAGGTGTGTTCGAGATTCCTGCTTTCGCAAAGGGAACCAACAAGGTTGCTGAGATGCTTGCAAAGGCTACTGAGAACGGAGCGTTCACTCTCGTAGGCGGCGGAGACTCAGTCGCAGCTGTGACACAGATGGGCTTTGCTAAGAAAGTGAGCTACGTGTCAACAGGCGGTGGAGCCATGCTTGAGTACCTTGAGGGCAAGGAACTTCCTGGCATTGCAGCTATCCGCAAGTAATCCTCAGGAATACATATTTAAAGAGATGGGTCCGGATGCGGGTCCGTCTCTTTATTTTTTATACCTTTGCACCTCAACAGCGCGTGAAGCGCAGCTAAATCTGAAAGATATGCTTGAAATGCTTGTGGTGAACTGGCACATGAATCCGGAGATTTTCCATATCGGAACCTTGTCCCTGAGATGGTATTCTGTGCTGTTCGTTTCCGGGTTCATTCTCGGATGGTTCATATTCAAATGGTTCTTCAAGAGAGAAGGGGTGCCTCAGACATTGCTTGACCCTCTGCTTTATACATTGCTCATCGGTACAATCGTAGGTGCGCGTCTGGGACATTGCCTGTTTTATCAGCCTGACTATTATCTCGGCAGCTGGCAGGGATTCTGGGAGATATTCATGCCGTGGAAAGGAGGGCTTGCAAGCCATGGGGGTACAATCGCATTGTTTATTGCAATGTGGTGGTTCGCAAGGCATTATGGACGCAGGTATGATTTTGATTTCCTCTGGATTCTGGACAGGCTTTGCATCGCGGTATGCTTTGCCGGTGCGCTTATCCGTCTTGGAAACCTGTGCAATTCGGAGATTTACGGTGATGTGACCTCTCTTCCGTGGGGATTCATCTTTGAACTCCGCGGTGAGACCCTTCCGAAGCATCCGACCCAGCTCTATGAGGCGCTCAGCTATACTGTTCTCGGGATTGTCCTTATGCTCCTGTACAAATACAGGCTGGACAAGATGTACCGTGGCACTTTCATCGGGGTTTTCTTCATCGTGCTATTCGGAATGCGTTTCCTTATTGAATTCATAAAGGAGCCGCAGGTTGGCTTTGAGGAGAATATGCTGCTGAACATGGGACAGCTCCTCAGCATACCGTTCATTCTGCTTGGCTTGGGACTTTTGGTCTATAGCTTCATAAAGAAGCAGCCGGCCGCTATCGTGCATCCGGCTAAGGTCAAGGGCAATCCGACGCATTATGCAAAGGGGCTTGGTGTCTGATTAGCCCGGCAGTTTTCCTCCGGATGGCTCCGGCCTGAGTGACAGCAGTGTTTTTCTGAGACTGCTGCGGTATTTCAGCGGAGACATTCCTGTATGCTTCCTGAAGAATTTGCCGAAGGAAGACTGGTCCGAGAAAGACAGCCTGGACGCAATCTGCTGTATGCTCAGGTCGGGGTCCCTGAGAAGTCTGGAGGCCCTGTCTACGCGCAGTGACGATATGATTGTACTTACGGGCACCCTTGTCTTGTCCTTGACTATGAGGGAAAGGTATTGCTTTGATATGCAGAGCTTTTCTGCATAGAAAGATACGCCTGTCTCTTTCTCTATGTTTTCTATGAGCAGTTTTACGAACTCGCGCATGAGTACGTCCGAATGTTTCATGTCCGTATAGCGCGAAGGGGAGCCTTTCCCGTACCGCTTCCACATTATGTCAGCCATGTCGGTCAACAGGATATAGAAGTACGCATAGCACAATTCCTGCATGAAATGGTGGTCTTTGGCGCTTAGCGCCCGTATCAGGTCGGATATGTCGCGGTGCAGTGTGCTGATGACTTCCTCAGTGAGAATGTCTCCCTGTATGGAATGTGCCATCCGGAAATGAAAATCAGGAGGGAAAGGATTCCTGTTGCGGAATATGTCTTCAAGTATCGTGTTGTCAGTGGCGGCTACGAGTGCATGGAAATCATCGCTGTACTTGATTTCCGCAATTTCGGACCATGTGGGCATGTTCATGTATGAGCGTCCGTGGAATTTGTATTCCTTGCCGTTGATTATGGTGCTCATGGTCCCTTCAAGTATGATGATTACAAGGTGGTACGGAGGTCTTCTTGCCTTTTTATAGACTATGTGGTCTCCGCCCTTGATTTCCCCGGCGAACAGGAACTCGTCAATATAGCCGAATCTGGACACGTTCTTGTTCCCGAATATACTTGCCGGCTTTGCCGTTTTTTTGTCTGTGTTCATGCGTTTTAGTAATTTTGCGGGTCAAATATAAATACTTTGTAAATTAGAACCAAATCTATAATGATTTGGACCAAAGACAGTGCTTTGGCTGGCTTGAAATTTGCACATTGCCAGCCCCTTGTATTCAAAAATGTTTAGTGTATTATTCAAATGAAGAAATTAGCGGTTTTAGCGGTGATTGCCGCGGAGCTTCTTTTCGGTCAGGCCGCAGCTGATGCGCAGTACCGTACAAAGAAAGCAGCAGATGACGCCCGGAAAACGGAGGCCGAACTTATTCTTGAGCAGGCTGACTCTTCGGATGCTCCTGTGGTCATAACCTTGGAGCAGGCGCTTGAAATAGCGTTGAGCGAAAATCTTTCGGTCAAGGTGGCCGATATGGAGATTGAGAGGACCGGCTTTGCCAAGAAAGGCACATATGCCTCTCTGTTCCCTCAGATTGATGTTTCCGGAACCTATCAGAGGACCATCAAGAAGCAGGTTATGTACATGGATTTTGACATGGGATCGCTGGGCGGACCCGGAGCCGGAGGCGACGGCCAGGGCGGTGAGGGAGAAATTCCCGGCGACGGCCCGGCAGCAGGTTCCGGTGCCGGTGAAGGCTCTTCCGGCGCATCGTCGGGAGGTGGTCTTGAGGTCGGTAGATGGAACACATGGGCAGCCGGTATCTCGGCTTCGATGCCTATTGTGAACGCCCAGTTGTGGCAGAGCATAAAGATTTCCGGACTTGATGTTGAACTTGCTGTTGAGAAGGCACGTGCCTCACGTCTTGACATGGTGACACAGGTCAAGAACGCATATTTTTCAACTCTTCTTGCCAAGGAGGCTTTCGATGTTTATAAGCAGGTCTATGAGAACGCTGTGCAGAATCTGGCTGAGGCCCAGAAGAAATACGATGCGCAGAAAGTTTCCGAGTTCGAACTTATCAGGGCCAAGACCACGGTAGCGAATGCTGTACCTAACGTGTATAATGCGGAGAGTACTGTCATTTTGTCATTGTGGCAGCTCAAGGCTGTCATAGGAGTTGACCTTGACATGAATCTTGATATTGCGGGCAAGCTCGGTGATTATTCGGAGCATCTGTTTTATGATGTTCATCAGCATGACAGCATATCACTGGAGAACAATACAACGATGAAACAGCTTGCCATACAGGCTGAGCAGCTCGCCCAGAACATAAAGCTCCAGAAGTATGCCTGCATCCCGTCGCTTTCGCTTGCTTTCAATTACAGCATAAACGCGATGACCAACGATTTCAAGTTCAACGAATATCGCTGGACACCTTATTCTTATGTAGGTCTAAGCCTCAACATACCTATTTTTGCAGGCGGAAAGAGATATCACCAGATTCGCCAGGCAAAGAACCAGTATGGCCAGGTGCAGCTGCAGTCCCTCAATACGGAACGCCAGCTCAAGATTTCCATCAGGCAGAGCCTCAATACAATGGAGACTAACATGAAGAGCTACTATGCGGCCCAGGATGCTGTCCGTTCCGCTCAGAAGGGATACGACATAGCTGAGGCTTCATATAAGGTCGGACGCAGTACGCTCATCGAACTGAATGACGCGCAGCTTGCCCTCACTCAGGCCCGTCTTGCGGAATCCCAGGCAATATATAATTTTGTTACGGCCAAGGCTCAGCTTGAGCAGACTCTCGGCCAGGACTTCATAAATGAATAATAAAAGTCAATATAAATGAAAACTATCATCAGAACTATGTTTCTCGGTGCCGCGCTGGCCGTTGTGGCAGGCTGCGGAGCCAATGTAAAGAAGAACAAGCAGGATGTGGCTGCTGTTGAAGTCGCACCAAAGGTCACTGTGGCAAAGGTATCGGTGCGCGAGGTCCCTCAGGTCGCTACATATACTTCAACTGTTGAAGCGTATGTGAAGAACAACATCGCTCCGCAGAGCGCGAACAGGATAAAGAAGATAAATGTTGAAGTCGGAGACTTCGTGAACAAGGGTCAGGTGCTGGCGGAGATGGACCAGATACAGCTTCAGCAGGCAGAGCTCCAGATGAAGAACAATGAGATAGAGTACAACCGTCTCAAGGGGCTTTATGATGCCGGCGGACTTTCGCAGTCTGACCTTGATGCCATCGAGCTTGCTTATAAGGTCAGCAAGACCTCATATCAGAACCTTCTGGAGAACTCGGTGCTCCGCTCCCCTATAACAGGAGTCGTTACTGCACGCAATTATGATGTCGGTGACATGTACGCGATGAGCGCTCCTGTTTTCACCGTGGAGCAGATTGTTCCCGTAAAACTTCTTGTCGGAATCTCCGAGTCTGACTATACCAAGGTGAAGAAAGGCGATGCGGTGACAATTGCCGCGGACGCTGTTCCGGGCAAGACTTTCTACGGAAAGGTAAACCGGATTTACCCTACCATCGACCCGGCAACCCGCACATTTACTGTTGAGGTTACCGTTGACAACAAATACAAGACGCTTCGTCCGGGAATGTTTGTCAGGGTTACCGTGACATTCGGCTCGAACAACAATGTGGTGGTTCCGGATGTGGCTGTCGTTAAGCAGCAGGGCTCCGGCGAGCGTTTCGTATATGTGCTCGGCGAGGATGGCACTGTAAACTACCAGAAAGTGGTTTTGGGACGTCGTCTCGGTTCAGAGTATGAGATACTTGAAGGTCTTTCTGACGGTGCGGTAGTAGTTACCGGAGGCCAGCCGCGTCTTAAGGACGGAATAAAGGTTACTGTCAACGAATAGGGAAACAGCCGTCACGAAGGCGGCGAAAAACAATAGCGGACAATTATGAGCATATACAGAAAAGCGGTCAACAACCCGGTCACCACGACACTGGTCTTCATTGCCATGGCGATATTCGGAGTGTTCTCGCTTATAAACATATCCATAGACAGGTTCCCGAAATTTGATGCGAATTTCATCATGGTGATGTCTTCGTACCCGGGAGCCAGTGCGGCGGACATCGAGACAAACCTCTCGAAAGTCCTCGAAAACTCACTGAACGGTGTCAGTGACCTCAAGAACATAACATCAACCTCAAAGGAGAACATCTCGATAATCTCACTTGAATTTGTCGAAGGCGTTGACATTGATGTGGCGACGAACGATGTCAGGGACAAGCTTGACATGGTGAACTCCTCACTTCCGGACGGCGCATCACTCCCGGTGATTTTCAAATTCAGCGCGGATGACATGCCTATCATGATTCTTGCGGCAACAGCCCAGGAGAGCCTTCCTGCATTGGAGAAGATACTCGATGACAAGCTTGCCACGCCTCTTGCACGTGTGTCTGGAGTCGGTACTGTGTCTGTCGCCGGTGCACCGCAGCGTGAGATACAGGTCTATTGCGACCCTAACAAGCTTGAGGCCTACGGTCTTACGGTGAGCGGCATCTCTGGAGTAATTGCTTCTGAGAACAGGAATGTGCCGAGCGGTACTGTTGACATCGGTTCGAATGCATATTCGCTCCGTGTGCAGAAAGAGTTCACCAGCGCAGAGCAGATGCTTGACATTGTGGTCGGGTACTCCAACGGCAGGACAATCTACCTGCGTGATGTGGCGCGTGTGGTTGACGGTGTGGAAGAGCGTTATCAGGAGGCTTACATAAACGGCCGCCAGGGTGCTCAGATTATCATCCAGAAGCAGTCCGGCGCGAATGCGGTGAATGTAATCAAGGGCGTGAAGAAGGAAATGGCTAAAATTGCCAAGGACCTTCCTTCGGACATCCAGATAAGGACTGTCGTGGACAGCTCGGACAATATCATCAACTCCATCAACTCGCTTAAGGAGACCATCATAGTAACATTCCTCATAGTGATGCTTGTGGTTTATCTCTTCCTTGGAAGATGGAGGGCCACTTTCATCATCGTGCTTGCTATTCCTATCTCCCTGCTTGCCTCCCTGATGTATCTCTGGGCAACTGGAAACACTCTGAACGTGATATCCATGTCGGCCCTGTCGATTGCCATCGGTATGGTCGTCGATGATGCCATTGTGGTTCTTGAGAACATCTCGACCCATCTTGAGAAAGGTGCAAAACCGAAAGAGGCTGCTGTGCATGCAACCCAGGAGGTTGGTATCTCGGTAATCGCTTCCACTTTGACGATGCTCGCGGTGTTCCTTCCGCTTACCATGATAAACGGTATGGCCGGAATCATGTTCAAGCAGCTCGGATGGATTACCAGCATCATCATGATAGTATCGACTGTAGGAGCCTTGACCCTCATACCGATGCTCTGCTCGCAGTTCCTCCGCTTCAAGCCTAAGACCGGAAAATTGCATGACCTGATTTTCGGAAGCTTCAACAAGTTCCTGAACTGGATATCAAGGGGATATTCGCATGTCATCAGATGGTGCGTCGGGCACAGGACGATAGTGGTGTGCAGCGCATTGGTGATTTTTGCGGCTACGATAGTGTTCCTTTATCCTCAGGTAAAGACAGAGTATTTCCCTAAGTCAGATGAAGGACGAATTACTGTAGAGCTTGAGCTTCCTGCCGGTACCGGACAGAGCGTTACAAGATCTGTCGCCCATGAGCTTTACGCCCAGTTCAATGAGGCTGTGCCTGAGATTGTGAACTGTTCGTATTCGCTTGGCCAGGCTGACTCTGAGAATGCCTGGGCTGCCATGAGAAATAATGGAACACACGTTATTTCTTACAATATAAATATCGGCAGTATGGAGAAACGTGACCGTTCAAGTGCCCAGATTGCTGATGTAATCCGCGTAATCCTCAATGGCTATCCTGAATTCAAGAAGATAAAGGTTACAGAAGGTGGCGGCGGAATGGGAGGTGCCTCTACTGTTGACGTTGAGGTGTATGGATACGATTTCGAGGCTACTGACCGTCTTGCAAGGGAGATTCAGGCCAAGATGCTTGAGGACGGCGGATGTTCGCAGGTTCTTCTTAGCCGTGACGAGTATATTCCTGAGTACCAGGTTGACTTTGACAGGACCAAGCTTGCCGTGAACGGCCTGAACAGCACAACTGCCGCGGCTTATCTGAGCGCAGCCATGAACGGTTCCACACAGTCTTTCTACCGTGAGGACGGAGATGAGTATGATATCCGTGTGCGTTATGCGCCTGAGTTCAGGACGAGCATCGAGGACATTGAAAATATCCTTGTGTATAACAATATGGGCAGTGCCGTGAGAATCAAGGACCTCGGAACTGTGATTGAGGCCCAGATGCCGCCGTCAATCGAGCGTAAGAACCGTGAGCGTGTCATTACCGTTTCCGGAATCGTGGCAGACGGAATGGCCCTGTCGGATGTCGTAGAGATGACTGAGCAGACCCTTGTGGATACAGAGATTCCTTCTGAGCTGCGTGTGCGCATCGGAGGTTCATATGAAGACCAGCAGGAGACTTTCGGAGACCTGATAATGCTGCTCGTAATGATTGTAATCCTTGTGTATATCGTGATGGCATCTCAGTTCGAGTCGTTTATGAGTCCTTTCGTAATCATGTTCTCGATTCCGTTCGCATTCGTCGGAGTGTTTATCGGACTTGTTGTCACGGGCACGCCTCTGGGAGTGATGGGACTTATCGGTGTCCTTATCCTGATGGGTATTGTGGTGAAGAACGGTATTGTGCTGATTGACTATACGATACTTATGCGTGAAAGGGGAATCGACGTTGTCGAGGCTACCGTAATCGCGGCGAAGTCCCGTCTGCGCCCTATCCTCATGACTACGCTTACTACCGTGCTCGGTATGATTCCTATGGCTGTCGGCCAGGGAGAAGGTTCAGAAATGTGGCGCTCGCTCGGTATGGTAGTGGCCTGGGGTCTTTCTATCTCGACGCTCGTCACCTTGGTGATCATCCCGACTGTGTATGTCTCAACGGCTTCATGGCAGGAGCGCCGTGCGCAGAGGAAAGCCGCGAGAAAGGCGGCCAAGGCATAAATTTAAAAGAGAATCATTATGAAAGGAATATTCATAGCCTATGACCAGGCTTACAATATGGAAATAGCGGATGTCCTCGAAAAGACAGGCTGCCGCGGAATGACCATGTGGCATGACATTTCAGGACGTGGCAGCGAAACAGGAGAGCCGCATCTTGGCAATCATGCCTGGCCGACAATGAACAACGCCATTCTCTCCTTTGTTCCGGATGAGAAGGTCGATGAAATTCTTGCGGCGGTGAGGTCGATGGACGAGGAGACGCCTGCTCTCGGACTGAGGGCATTTGTCTGGAACGTCGAAAAATCATATTAGCCGCCTTGCGGTATCATTATTGTAAATCCAACCGTAAATCGTTATATTTGCGCTATCGCGCATATATACGCTGGAGCTTCGGCAGAACTTACAAGCAAGCTTGACGTTTTGCTCTCGGCTTTTAGCTATATTTGCGGTTGGATTGTTTTTTTATAATCAACATTTAAAGAAATTGTTATGGCTAAAGTTATTACAGACGCTAATTTTACAGAGACATTGAATACCCAGATGCCTGTATTGGTTGACTTCTGGGCTACATGGTGCGGTCCATGCAGGGCTATCGGTCCTGTAATCGAAGAACTTGCCGCTGAATATGAGGGAAAGGCCGTCATCGGAAAATGCAATGTTGACGAGAATGAGGATGCTCCTATGAAATACGGCATCAGAAGCATTCCTACATTGCTTTTCTTTAAGAACGGCGAGCTCGTGGACAGGCTTGTGGGAGCTGCTCCTAAGGCGGAGATTGCTGCAAAGCTGGATTCCCTCATCTGATTTGATGCTTATGAAGCGCTTGCTTGCCTTAATGGCTTTCTGCGTACTGACTTTTACCGGTGCGCAGAATATTTTTGCCGGAAGCTTCGGAATTGTCGGAGGCGCCGGCTTTACCGGTATGAAGGATATCAGCGGCGGGCTTGCCACCGGCTATCATGCCGGAGTTACCTATAAGTTTCGCCTGCCTTTGGGTTTTGCCTTGCAGCCTTCTCTTCTGTATCAGATGAAGAACTCCACGATAGAGGGCGTGTTTGCCGGTGAAGAGAAATTTGATTACAGGATGGGCTATCTGGAGCTTCCGGTGTCGTTGCAGTGGGGACCGGACCTTCTTCTTTTCCGTCCGTATCTTGATGTGACTCCTTTTGTGGGCTATGGCCTGCATAACCGCCTTTCCGGTTCTTTCCTTGGTGAAGACCGTTCATTCCGCAACAGGTGGGAAGGTATAAGCCGGCTTGAGTATGGTCTTGGGCTTGGTGCTGGCGTGGAAATATGGAAAATCCAGGTGACGGCACGTTATAACTGGAATTTCGGCTCTTTGTTTGATGCCGGAGGGAATGCGCCCGGAGCATCTGAAATATGGAGCACTGCCAAGGAGTCCGTGCTTGAGGGAAAGAATTTCTCCGGCGTCACCCTTAGCGTGGCTTTTCTGTTCTAATCTGAATATACGATGGACCTGAGTTCTATAAAGACATATGTCGGCCGTGACTGGGAACTGGTGCAGGAACGCATCGGGAATGTTCTGCGCAGTGACATAGACCTGTTGAACGTGACCAACGGCACCGTGCTGTCCCATTCGGGCAAGCAGCTTAGGCCACTTCTTTCCATTCTTGTGGCCAGGGCTTGCTCAGGTGGCGTGATAAACGATACTTCAGTAAGATATGCCGCTGCTTCGGAGCTTCTTCACAATGCCACTCTGCTGCATGATGATGTGGCTGATGACAGTGACAAGCGGCGTGGCGTTCCTACAATAAGGTCTCTCATGGGGCCTTCTGTTTCCGTGCTTGTCGGGGATTATTGGCTTGTAAAGGCAATGGAACTCGTATTTGGTGACCCGGTAGCTGACACTGCGGTAATAAGGCTGTTTTCGAAGACGCTGGGAGATCTTGCTGAGGGGGAGATGCTCCAGCTGCAAAAGGCACAGAACTGTGATACGGATGAAAATGATTATCTGAAAATCATATATAGCAAGACTGCCTCGCTGTTTGAGGCTGCATGTGTCTCCGGGGCGGCTTCTGTCGGCGCTTCCGAACAGATGAGGGATGCTGCCGGCAAATATGCCGTAGCTCTCGGGCTTGCCTTCCAGATTAAGGATGACATGCTGGATTATGCCGGCACTGATACGGCCGGAAAACCTTTGGGAGTGGATGTGCTTGAACGGAAGATTACGCTTCCTTTGCTTGGTGCATTGGCGGCCGTTTCTCAGCAGGAGAGCGAACATGTCCGCGGTCTTGTCAGGGAAATTGACGGAAGGCCGGATGTGCGTGACGTGATTGTGGATTTCGTGAGGGAAAACGGAGGTATGGAATATGCTGCCCGCAGGCTTGGGGAGTATGTCGATGAGGCGGTGGCTGCTTTGGCCGCATTTCCTGATTCGCGTGAGAAAGACTGTCTCATTGATTTGGCTTATTTTACTGCACAAAGGATAATGTGATGAGATTCGCTGACATCATAGGTAATTCTCATGTCTCGAAGGCGTTTGTTTCCATGGCTGACACCGGCCGTGTGGCTCATGCCATGCTGCTTTATGAAAATGAAGGCTGCGGTGCCCTCGCGCTTGCCCTTGCTTATGTCCAGTATCTGAATTGCGCCAATCCGTCCGGTGGCGATTCGTGCGGGGAATGCCCGTCATGCAGACAGATGGCCAAGCTGGTGCATCCTGATGTGCATTTTGTTTTCCCTGTCAACAAAGGGCCGAAGGCTTCTGATGAAAAGCCTACTTCCGAGTCTTATATAAAGTATTGGAGGGAACTTGTCCTGGCTAATCCTTATTTTATGGAGTCTGACCTGCAGAAAGCGATTGGCATTGAAAGCAAGACGGGCCTTATTGCCGTGGCTGAGGCGAAGTCCATATTGACCAAGCTTTCCCTTACGGCTGTTTCCGGGGGATACAAGGCCGTGATATTCTATCTTCCCGAGAAAATGAATCAGCAGACTGCCAACATGCTGCTGAAAATGGTTGAGGAACCGCCTGAAAAGACCCTGTTCCTTTTCATTACCCATGCTCCGGAAAAAGTTTTGCAGACTATATTCTCAAGATGCCAGAGCGTGCGCGTGCTGCCTTTTTCCAAAGAGGAGCTTGAGAGGACTTTGACTGAAAAGCTCGGAGTTGACGGTGCTGATGCGGCTTCTGCTGCGGCTTTTGCCGGAGGGAGTGTCGGGGTGGCCATGGAGATGCTCGGTGACATGGATGAGCATGATTCTTTTTTTGAGATGTTTACCGCTCTTATGAATGCCCTTGTCTCGCGTGACCTTTTAGGCGCGCTGGAGTGCGGGGAGTCCATAGCTTCTTTGGAATCGCGTGAAAAACAGAAAGCTTTTTGTATCTTTGCAGGTGAGTGCATCAGAAAAATCTTCATGATGCGGCAGAATTTGCCCGCTCTTGCGGCCATACCGCAGGATGAACTGCCTTTCTATTCCGGCATTGCCGGAAAATGCTCTGATAAATTTTGCAGGAGGGCGGTTGCGGATATTGAGGGCGTGGTTGCGATGATAGACAGGAACGTCAATTCAAAAATACTTTTCTGCGACCTCGTGAACCGCATGATAACAAACATATAACCCGGTCCTGAGGACCGTTGACAACTATGAACAACGATAAGGAATCGAAAAAATATGACTGCTCGAGGGGATGTACGGTTGAGCGCCTTGAAACTGGAGAGCTTGATTGCCGCTACCGTCAGGGGTGCTGCAAGCTTGAAGTTTATGACTGGCTTCCCGGAGTGAAGCAGGAACAGTACAAAGACTATTTTGAAGTCAGGTTCAAGAATACACGGAAGGCCATTTACGTGAATGTGTCCGGCCAGAGCATCAAGACCGGTGATATGGTGATTGTGGAGGCTGCAAATGGCCATGACCTTGGTATCGTCACGCTTGAAGGGCCTGTTGTTGCGCGGCAGATGAAATGCAAGCGTGTTAACCAGGAAACTTTCGGGTTTAAGAAGATATACCGCAAGGCCAAGCTTTTTGATATAGAAAAGTGGCAGGAGGCTATCGCAAGGGAGCATGAGACCATGATTCGTGCGCGCCAGATAGCGGCAGAGCTTGAACTTGAGATGAAAATCGGTGATGTTGAGTTCCAGGGAGACGGCACCAAGGCTATTTTCTATTATATCGCAGACGGCCGCGTGGATTTCCGCCAGCTGATAAAGGTGTTTGCGGAGGAGTTCCGGATAAGAATCGAGATGAAGCAGATTGGAGCGCGCCAGGAAGCCGGGCTTATCGGAGGCCTTGGAGTCTGCGGACGTGAATTGTGCTGTTCAAACTATATATCAGGATTCCAGTCCATTACCACTTCTGCAGCGCGCTGTCAGGATTTGTCGCTTAATCCTCAGAAACTCGCCGGGCAGTGCGGCAAACTCAAATGCTGCCTTAATTATGAGACTGCCGTTTATATGGATGCGCAATCCCGTATCCCGAAGGTTTATAATCCTTTGGAATTTGAAGACGGTCTTGCATATCTGATGAAGACGGATATTCTCAAGGAGACAATGTACTTCTCTTATGACCAGTCTTCTTTTGCCAATCTTTATGCCCTCTCGGCACAGGAGGTCTGGGATATCATACGCATGAACCGTAACGGGGTGAAGGCGGAGTCGCTCAAGCATGAGGATGAGCCGGTGGCTCCTGAGTTTGTCACGGCAGTCGGTGATGATGCCATAAACCGTTTCGATGAGGCCCGCAAGCGCAAGAAGAAGAGAAAACCTGCCGGACGTCAGGGCGGAAATTCCGGACAGGGCGACGGGGGCGCCAAGAAGTTCTCACGTCCCGTGCAGGATGGTGAGGCCAAGGCTTCCGGCGGTACTGAAAACCGTGAAACCGGAAAACGCCATAATGACTCACGCGGAGGAAGAGGCAGCGGAAGGCCGGAGGGCAGGCGTAACAATTGGAAGAACCGTCAGGGTGAGCGCCAGGCGGATTCGGGTGAACAGCCACGTCATGGTAATGCGGGAGGACGTGCCCGCCATACGGATAAACCTGCAGACAAGGAGTAGGCCATGGGAAAGGACAAATTGAGGAAATTTCGTGAAAATGAGACATTCAGGTGCATGGTGCAGCCTTCTACTGACCAGGTCTTGAATTGTGACCATCCTCTTAAAGGCAATTGGAACAGGGATTTTTTCGGCAATGACAACCCTATTGTCCTGGAGCTTGGATGCGGAAAGGGCGAATATACCGTTGACCTGGCGATGCGCAATCCGTCATGCAATTATATCGGTGTTGACATCAAGGGTGCGCGTCTGTGGAAGGGGGCCGGATATGCGGAGAAGCATGGCCTTGGCAATGTGGCATTCCTGCGTACCCGAATAGAGTTCATATGTTCTCTTTTCGCTGCGGGTGAGGTTTCCGAGGTATGGGTGACTTTTGCGGACCCTCAGATAGGGCGTGAGAAAAAGAGGCTTACAAGCCCGCTTTTCATGGACAGGTATAGGAGGTTTCTGAAGCCGGGAGGAATCGTGCATCTCAAGACAGACAGCCGTTATCTGCATGAATATTCAAAGGCTATGGCCTTGCAGAACAATCTGGAGATTCTTGCGTCCGCCATTGACATTTACGGAGAAGACCATGACAGGCTTTTTGAGAGCGGGCTTATGTCCGTGTGCGGACGGGATGCTGTTGAGGCTCTGTTTGAGGTGCAGACATTCTATGAGTCGCAATATCTCGCCCAGGGGATAGGCATTACTTATCTCAGTTTCATAGCCGACCACGAGGGCGATTATGTGAGTCCTGTATGGGATGAGGATGCATGGAAAGATGAGAACCATCATTTCATGGCTCCGGCCGGGGTGTCTGTGAAATCAAAATTCTATCCTGAAGGGTAAACGGCTCAGACTTGTGTCCAGTGTATCCTTATGCCTTTGCGCTCCATGCCCCTGAACCATGTCATCTGGCGCTTGGCGAATTGATGGATAGCTGTGGCGAGCTGTTCGCGCATCTGTCCGAATGTCAGTTCTCCTGTCAGATATAAGGTGACGAATTTGTACTCGAGCCCGTAGTATATGAGGTCTTCTGCAGATATGCCGCCATCAAGCAGCCCCTTTATCTCTTCAACCATTCCTTCCTTCAGCCGCGCGTCAAGCCTTTTGTCTATTCTCGCGTTGCGCTCATCCCGTGAGACGAGCGTGCCTATGTAGAATGTGTTTTTGGGAAGGCTCACTGTGCGTGTCACCGGATGCTCAGCTTCATATATGGCAATTTCAAGGGCGCGTATGAGCCTTTTTCTGGTATCATAGTCGGTGGAGTTGTGAAGCGGTTTGAGAGAGGAGAGCCGTTGTACGAGTTCTTCAGTGCTTTCTTTTTCGAGTTCCGCCCTGAGCTTTTCATCTGCAGGGACTTCCGGGAGCGAGTAGCCGCGTGTAGCAGCCTCTACATAGAGACCGGAGCCTCCGCACAATATCGGTATCCCTCCTCTTTCCCGTATGTCTGCGTATGCTTTTCCGAAGTCGCGCTGGTATTCGAAGATGTTGTATTTTGAGCCGGCGTCAGCTATGTCCATGAGATGGTACGGAATGTCTCCGTATTCGGAAAGGTCCTTGCCTGTCCCGATGTCCATTCCCCTGTAAACCTGCCTGGAGTCTGCGGAAATGATTTCCGCTCCACCGGTGGCGGGCCTGTCTGCCATTGTGCTGAGAATCCTGTTGATTCCCCCGGCAAGCTGTACTGCATATCTGGTTTTGCCGGAGGCGGTCGGGCCGAGCACACATATCAGGTCTATTTCTCCTGAAATGTATTTGCATACAAGTTCTTCCGCATTTATTGTTTCTGCGGGAGGCAGCTGGGCCATGGGCGGAATAGGTGTGAATGTTCTTTTGGTCATAGCTGTGCAAAGATAGGCATTCGTATTGAAACGGGGGAGTGTCCGGCTGAATTTTTCGGTGGTGCTGTGGAGCTCTTCGGGGGGGGGCTCTGGGATGTACCGGAAAACTTGGACACAACCGGAGGGTATTGTGCCAAGGCGGTTAAGCGCGGTGCGTAAGGTTGTGATTGATAGTGCTTAATGAAAATTGGATTCCTCATTTGGGGGCATTGTCTTTGGATAAAGTGTTGATGGTTATCTTGTTGCGTTCCACGCTTGTTGTCCTGTTTCCGAGGGGTGGAGGGGCTGTGCGGAGGTGTTTGTGTGAAAAAAACGGAGGAATGTGAAAAAAGCACTACATTTGCAATTTGATTGTCAGTTGTGGAATGGTGTGCCGGGACAGTTACGTGGTGTTGAAGCTGGCATGAAACTTTTAAATGATTATATTATGCCTAAAGCAAAGAGCAGTGTTGAGATAAAGAACAGGAGGGCCTCTTTTGACTATGAGTTCATAGAGACCTTTCAGGCGGGGATTGTGCTTACGGGTACGGAAATCAAGTCAATAAGGGCGGGAAAGGCATCGCTGGTTGATGCGTTCTGCTATTTTAGCGGTAATGAGCTATATGTCAAGAATATGCATGTGGCGGATTATTGGTGGGGAAGCTGGGGCAAGCATGACCCGAGACGTGACCGTAAGCTTCTTCTGAGCCGCAGGGAACTGAACCGCCTGCAGCGTTCCGTTAAGGAGAAAGGTCTTACCATAGTGGCAGCCAAGCTTTATATTTCCGATAACGGATATGCCAAGCTGCTGATAGCGCTTGCACGCGGAAAGAAAGAGTATGACAAGCGTGCTTCCATAAAGGAAAAGGACCTGCGCCGCGAGATGGAGCGCATGTGACAAGATAAAGTTCGTCCCGGCCATCCGAGAATATGATGTCTGATATAGGGATGAGTTGAACTTATGATAAAGGGCTTGGCTAATTTTTTAGCAGGCCTTTTTTCTTGGGAGGGAGAGGATGTAAATTAAGAGAGAAAAGAATGGAAGATGGGTGCTCCAGTAGGAAAGAAATTATAGAAGTTTTATGCAAATCTTATGCAAGCAGGCGAGAATATAAAGAAAAAACGACTTGCAGATAGTCTGTAAGTCGTTGATTTTCAGTAGCGGGACGCAGGATTGAACTGCGGACCTCATGATTATGAATGGTAAATAGGGGAATTTTTGAAAATAGGTTAAAATAAAAAGTATTGATAATCAGTTATTTAATACTTTTGTGAAATTAGTGAAAACCCCTGAAAATGCTTAAATAAAAAGTTTGGTGTTCACCGTTGGCACTAAAACAGACTAAAGTTGGCAATTGTCTCATCAGTCTTACCCTTGACACAAGGCGAGAGTGTGATGGTAAACCTATGCCCGCATCCATCAGATTCACTATAGATAGAGACAGATATTATCTAAGGCTTCCCGATAAATTTACCAGGGAGCAGTATGAAGATATATGTAAGGCAACTGGTAAGGGAAGAGTCGCTGCGAGTCGGCTGACAAGGAACGTCCGTATGATATAAAGATGAGGCTTCTTGCAGATTTTGAAGATTATCTGCAACAGCTTGTCACCCTGAGTAAGACAACCAAGCTTACTATTCCAGCGATCAAGACAATGATCACCGGCAAGAGCAGTACGGATAGTTTCTTGAATATATGGGAGACTGTTGCGAATCAGAAGTCGATAGGAACGTGTGCTAATTATCTGGCTGCAAGAAATTCGTTCATCAAATATATAGGCAATCGCCCCGGATTCAATATCTCTACTGAGGACCTAAAAGAATGGGAGAGGCTTCTGCTCAAAGACGGTATATCCAAGACCACCGTCGGAATGTACTTCAGAACCTTCAGGGTAATTTGGAATGTATGTGAGAAGAATGGATTCGTGACCCGTGCCACATATCCGTTTGGAAAGGGTGATGACAAGGTTACTATTTCAAGGGGAGCGACTCGAAAGTCATTCTACCTTACAGTCGAACAGATGACTGAACTGTATAATTGTTTCCTCGAGAAGCGTTATCCGGAGGAGTGGGATGTGGATTGGAAAGAGAATACCCATTATTCCTTAGGCCTCTTCCTTGTCCAATATCTTGGCAACGGCTTCAACTTGGCCGATGCTGCACATCTGACATATAACGACCATTATTTCCAAAGCGGAAAGAAGTCATTCCAGTTCGTCCGCCAAAAGACGGAGGACAGAAGTGACAATGAGGTTGTAATTCCAATCATTCCTCCATTGCAGACTATTCTTGATCAGATTGCTGCCCCGCCTATAAAGGGATCCTTGGTGTTTCCGGGCATATATGGCGATGCCATGACTCCGATAGACAGGAGGAAGCGTGTTGCGATGGAGAATCAGAACATAAAGAAACGTGTCCGCCGTCTTGTCAAGAGTATGGGCTGGGAGGTCCAGCCAAGTTGCACATGGTGCAGGCACTCCTTTGCGACAAACCTTACTCACGCAGGAGTTCCTCATAACTATATATCCGAGAGTATGGGTCACTCTGTAGACACTAATATCACCAACCGCTATATCGATGCCTTCCCTCTTGCCCAGCAGATGGAGTTCAATTCGAGGCTCCTGAAGTTGAATGATGATGCAGACTTCATGGAAGAACTTAAAGGCCTTACCTCGGAGCAGTTGAAGGCGTTGATTGCTATGGTGAAGAAATCCTAAAATCTCGGGGGAATCGGGGAAAAGTACGAGATTGAAAAGTGTCTTAATCGACAAAATTTTGCAAAAACGGCTCATTAATCGACAAAATTTTGCAATTGGGGTTGAGATAGACTTGTTAGTCGACAAAATTTGACGGGATGTGTCGTTCATCATAGGAAAAGATTAAATTTGTGGAATGAAATAAAACTGGAAGTATGGATATCAAGAGACTGATAGGAGAGGCGACGGAATATGACAAGAAGGAGATGCTCGAATATAAAAAGCCGAAGAGTTGGCTTAAGAGTGTCTCTGCCTTTGCCAATGGCATGGGTGGTAAGTTGTTGTTTGGTATAGACGATGATGGAGAGGTTGTCGGACTTGCTGATTGCGAGAAGGATTGTGAGGTTATCAGTGAGACAATCAAGACAAAGATGGATCCTATTCCAGAAATTCATCTCGTGCCAGAGACGGTTGATGGAAAGAAGATAATAGTCCTTACTGTATTCCCAGGAAAGGAAACTCCATACTATTATGTTGGAGACGGCAATCGTCAGGCATTCGTACGTATAGGTAACGAGAGTGTGATAGCAGACAGAACTGCCATCCGTCGTCTTGTGCTCAAAGGTGCGGGTACTCCATATGACAGCCTTACATCCACGTTTGAATATAAGAATATGGCATTTACCAAACTCCGCTCTGTCTGCAAGCAGCGAACTCATAACGAGTTTCTTGATACGGATTATGAGTCGTGGGGTATCATAAATGAAAATGGAGAACTTACCAATGCTGGAGCGCTCATTGCAGATGAGAGTCCAGTTCGTCATTCTCGTGTATTCTGTACCAGATGGAATGGTCTCACAAAGGCTCCGGGACTGATGGATGCTATCGATGATGCTGAGTTCTCAGGTAGTCTTATCTCTCTTCTTCAGGAAGCAACTGCGTTTGTTGCCCGCAATTCCAAGAAGGCCTGGAAGAAACTTCCCGATGACAGGCAGGAAATGCCTGAATATCCAGAAAGAGCTGTTCTTGAAAGCTGTGTGAATGCTCTTATCCATAGGGATTACCTTGATTACGGCAGCGAAGTTCATGTTGATATGTTTGATGACCGTCTTGAGATTTATTCTCCGGGAGGAATGATGGATGGCACAATGGTCCAGAATTTAGATGTGTTGAATGTGCCGTCACGCCGTCGTAATCCGGTTATTGCCGATATATTCAACCGCCTTCGCTATATGGACCGCCGAGGTAGTGGTTTCAAGAAGATAGTTGAAGACTATCAGATGTATGCTAATGTCAGCAATGGAGCCAAGCCTGTGTTCAAATCTGAACTCAGCTCATTCTTCATCACTCTACCTAACTTGCAGTATGTCGTAAAAGATGTCGTAAAAGATGTCGTAAAAGATGTCGTAAAAGATGTCGTAAAAGAACAGGCTGATATTATGTCTATTATGGCAGAAAATCCAACTGTAACAGCTGCTGAGTTGGCGTCTATGCTAGGGCTTACATCACGACATATTCAACGCTTGATCAAGGATCTTGTTGAGAAGGAAATTATTCGTCGTGAAGGAGGACGTAAACTTGGTAAGTGGATTATATTATAAGGTATTGACCAATGGGCGAAATTATCAAACATGAAGAGGAACAGCAGGTTCCGGCAAAAGTGAGCATAGACTCAGTGCCTGTAGTGGGGCAGTCGAATGTAGAGATTAGCGACTTTGAGGAATGTCTTCGCCAATGTTTGTATCACATGCGTGATATTGTCAGATATGAGTCATATAGATGCATATATCAGCAGAATGCTTATTTTTTGTCGAGGGCAATCAGTAGCCCGAATGGTTTCCTGGCTACATGATTGTAATGCGGAGGAAGCGCTTGAAATGTACAGGCAGCGATGGCAGATTGAGACTATGTTCAAAGGTCTGAAGAGCAGCGGCTTCAATATCGAGGACTCGCACGTCAGGAGCCAGGAACGTATGGCAAATCTGTTTTCCATCGTCATGATTGCATATGTATGGTGCTACCTCGTTGGTATCTATATTCACAAAAATATCAAGGAGATAAAAGTTCTGCATCATGGCAGGAAGGCCAAAAGCCTATTCAAATATGGGCTGGAGTACATCTCACAGTGCCTTCTAAACCACACTAACCGGTATCGAATCGATATTTTCAATTTTTTGTCATATACTTAGAATATGGATATATATGATGCTGAGGCAATGATGTATAAGGCTTACCTTGCCAAGCCTGACGATAAGCTGTATCAGTGGGCAAGACTTACTGTCAATAACGGTGATATGGATGATGAAGATGAAACGCTACATCGTGGAAAGATCAAAAAATATATAAGAGCGATGTTTGCAGACGAGGCATTACTAAAACGTATTAATGAAAAAGGCCCGGTCGGAGAGTATTGGCTATATCTCTGTGCAAGTAGTTTGGAAAAATCGGAATACGATGAAATATGTCGTGCCCATTTGTTGCCGGCCTGCTATTGCTGATTGTTATAATTCAGATTATGTTTTAAGCTTCTGAAAAAAGTAAAAATGATGTACTTACCATGTCGCTACAGTCAGCCGTGCTTCCTTGGGTGGGCGCAGTTCGTCACGGATATCGATGAGGGCGACCCTTATTGAAAATCCAGGGGTAACCCGCATCTGCAGCGGCAGAGGAGAATCATGGCCTCAGAAGCGGCACGGACCGCTGCAAACGGACATTTTCCTGAGTCTGGTAAATGTTGTAAGATATATGATTTGCATATTGTATATCAATACAATAGGGTTTTGCATATTTCGTCAAGGGAACAAAATAGAAACAAAATCAATAATTTTAAGCGATTTTTCACTTTTCACATTTCGCTTAGTTTCATCCATTGCACTTGGTTGCATTCAAAGTGCCTTTTAAAGTAGTTTCCTGACTCTCGCTCTCTCGTACGAAGAATATTGTTCGATAGCTCATCCATGAATTGTTGCAACCAAAAGAGAAAAGCTACCTAAATATAGTTTACTTTGATTTATCATATATAAGGCTAATGCACAAACTAAACTAAATCCCCCCCCAGCTATCTGACTACTCAAGAAATATACACCCCAAAAAGAAAGAATGAAAATTTACTGCATATTTTCTCTTTTCGCTGCAAATGGCTGATTAAATTGAAGTACATTAAAATAAAATGGTGGACATTGACAGAGTTTCTATGATTAAAATGGTGGATATTGACATATTGGTGAATAAAAATTGGTGGAAAATGCAAAAGTGCTATATTTGCACAAGAACATTAACGAACATGGAGAAAAACACAATATTATTTAAGCGCAAGATGTACGACCGATTGCTCAAATGGAAGAGGGAACGAAACGGTGAATCAGCCATTCTTATACAGGGAGCAAGACGAATTGGCAAATCTACACTTGCAGAAGAATTTGCCCGTAATGAGTATGCGTCCTACATTCTCATTGACTTTGCCATTGCGCCGACAGAAGTACAGGAACTTTTTAATGATATATCAGACCTAAACTATATATTTCTTCGGCTGCAACTTATCTATCGTGTGCAGTTGATTGAACGCAAGTCTGTAATCATATTCGATGAGATACAAAAGGCTCCTTTGGCTCGTCAGGCTATCAAACATTTGGTTAAAGACCGTCGATACGACTATATTGAGACCGGCTCACTCATTACCGTTCACAAGAGCAGTAAGGATATCCTGTTGCCAAGTGAGGAAACGCGGGTCGATATGTTCCCGATGGACTATGAGGAGTTTCGCTGGGCGTTAGGCGATACCGCCACGATTCCATTGCTGCGCACGATGTTTGAAAAACGCATACCGTTAGGCGATGCCGTTCATCGGAGAATGATGCGCGATTTTCGTTTGTATATGCTGGTTGGAGGCATGCCTAAGGCTGTTGCAGAGTATATCAAAACGAATAATCTCGGAGCAGTCGATTTGATAAAGCGAGATATTGTTTCGCTGTACGAGGAGGATTTTTGGAAGTTGGATGATACGGGCAGAGCCGCCGCATTGTATGATGCCATACCGGCACAGTTGAGTAAGAATGCCTCGCGATATCAGATTTCAGCGGCCATACCGGGCGAAAGAGCAGGGCGAGTTGCAAGCGTAGTAAAGATGATGAATGATTTCATGTCTGCCAATGTTGCATATCATTCCAATGATCCGAATGTCGGACTGGCTCTTACAATGGATAATGAACGCTTCAAGATATATGCATCCGACACGGGTATGTTTGTTACACTGGCCTTCAAGGACAAGGAGTTTACTGACAACATCATATATGAAAAGTTGCTGAATGACAAGCTCAGTACTAATTTGGGTTATGTCTATGAAAATGTGATTGCGCAGATGTTGCGAGCAGCAGGTAAACAGTTGTTTTATCATACGATACCATTTGCAGACGGAAAGAAATATTATGAGGTGGATTTTCTAATATCGGATGGACATAAAGTGTCCCCAATTGAGGTGAAATCTTCTGGCTACAAATCGCATACATCGCTGGATGCTTTTGGTAATAAATTCTCCGACCGAGTTAAAAATAAATATATCATCTATACCAAAGACTTGAAACGAGAGCAAGGGATTGACTATATACCGGTGTATATGACAATGTTCTTGTAAGAAATGAGATAGCACTAAATAAGACCGAACTTTTCGAAATTTCCGAAAAGTTCAAACCTAAGATAAAAATTCTTAGTTATAATAATCTCGATCATATAACACACAGTTCATAAAAGAAAGTAGCTATATACCCCGTGTATAATAGCTATAGACATAGAACAACGAATTAGGGAACAGTGAAATATTTGCTCAATAACTAATTTAATATAGCAAATGGTTAAAAATATAAAAGATATTGCAATGGATGATGAGGAGAGACTTGCTGCTTTGAGACAAGATTTCTTTTCCTATTATCGTCGAATGAGAAGTAATCTGTTTTCGGATACAGAGGTTGTATATGAAACTAAACTAACACCTGAAATATTTGATTTAAAACTCCACCAATTGTCACAGGACAAGAAACAATCTGAATTTGAAAATTTTGCGATTGCGGTAGCTTCTCGATTGATTACACCGAATATTAAACCGCAAACAGGTCCGGACGGTGGTGGTGATGGAAAAGTAGATGGGGAAACATATCCTGTTGATAAAGCAATATCTGATAAATGGTGGATGTCAGAAGGGAGTACTGGCGACCATAAATGGGCTATCGCTATCAGCGTTCAAAAGAGTTGGCAGAGTAAAGTTGAAGCTGATGTAAAGAAAGCGGTGGAGACCAAACGCGGATATACCAAATTGCTTTATTTTACCAACCAAAAAATAAAATCCAGTTCACGGCAAGCTAAAGAAGATGAATTGGCGCAGCAGTATGGAATATCTATAAGCATATTTGATGGAAAGTGGTTCTCTTTTGCAGTATTTGAACAAGGTTGTTTGGATGTTGCAATTGAGAAATTGAATTTTTCCGATGAGTACCGTAAAAAGACTATAAAAATAGGTCCTAACGATAAAGAGCGGGAGGCGGAATTAAATAAGATAGAAGAAGATCTTATTAAGCATATAGTCGCGGACTTTGATACGGATTATGTAAATGATCTTTTGAAGACTTGTATTTTAAGTCGAGGGTTAGAGAGACCTCGAATGGAAACTGAGGGGAGATTCAATCGTGCTTTAAGAGAAGCAAAAAATCATGGTACATCCATACAAACTTTTAATATTATTTACAACCATGCATGGACTTCATTTTTCTGGTTCCATGATGTTGAAGCTACCTATTCAGACTATTTGACGTTAAAGGATTATACAAAAGAACATCCGACCGTACATACAATAGAGAGGCTGACTAATATCCTTACTAATCTTGAAAATGTAATATCATTGGGACTGTTTGACACAAATAAGTTTGCCATTGAGGTACAATTTATCAAGGAATTAAGACAGTACCCCAAATTATCTCAACCATGTCAGTTGTTTTTAGACTTATACATATCTGAGCATAGATTATTCCAATTGATTAATCGAAATGAGGATTTAACGGACGAATTACAGACACTAACATCCCTCATAGAGCAATGTGCTAATTATCCTGATATTAGTTTTAATGCACAATCACGAATCGTTGAGTTGCTTGGACGAGTAATATCAGATAATCCAGAATTTGAGCGACTCGTTGATAAGATTGCAGACATATCTTCCAAAAGAGAGTCAGAGGTTCAGGGTGCTATGACACATTTTACTCGTGCTAACGCCTTAATGGAAAAAGGAAACTATGTATCTGCTATCAAGCATTTGGGGCATTGCGTACAATCTTTTCTTAAAGAAGGATGTGAAGAGGAATACATCAAGTCTTGCTGCAATATGGGGTTGGCATTATATCGTCTGGAACTGCCATATAGTGCCGAGGCCTATTTGGTAAAAACCGCATCATTCCTTGTTCGGGATTTCTATGAACATGGAGCAATCCCTCATTTGCTAATTACCGTTCTTTCAACGCTGTGTGAGATTGAGTTGATGCTTGGTAGATTAGTGATGTACTTGAATTGGCGAGAATTACTTTTTATTATTTCTCGCAATGGACAAGAGTTCGAGAACAAGGAATTTGTAGAACGAGACACAATAGCAGATGGTGGTTGGGCCTGCCGTTTTGCGATGGCTGATATGGGTAATCCAGAATTCTCTATACTTCCTGATATCCTTGATAGATGTGATATGCCTCTTTCTGCTAATTATCTGAAATATGCCCTTGGGTATACTAATGAAGCAGATGAGCATTTTACAGAACTTATAACTGCTGGTAATTGGCATGATTTATTGCTTAAACAACCTATTCATGAACAATTTTGGGGAGAATTATCCATAGCTACTGACAGCCCGACAAGACTCTCAACACTAGCCAACAACTGTAGATTCTATGTAACATATGATAACAGCATTCAGAACCAATTAGTCGCAGAAACTTTCTTAGCATCTGTGGAAACTATGCTGGCAACATTTGCCAACATAGAATTGGTTATTATGCATCCAGAGATACAAATCCATATAAAGGAGACGAAAGAGGATTCATCACTATGTAAAGGGGATACAAATACGGTGTACATCTTTTATGTGAATCATGAGACTTTAACAGATCTTGTCTATTGGAATTGCTTCGTTTACTTTATCGGATTCTTTATGTCTTATAACACTGTCTCCAAAGATGATGTTAAAAAGTTGTTGGAAGAACGACAAAAGAGTGAAAAGATAATGGATCGGGTATCTTCATTGATGCAGCTGAACAGGTCTGTATATTTTGTTATTGGCGATAATTTTAAGTATTCTATTAGCAAATGGAAGAATGTAAATGATAAGATTTATCCATGCTTAATAACCAGAGGTGCTGTAAAGCCTCTTAAACACCATAAATCACAGCAACAAACTATGTCTGTTTATAGTGTATCATCCAATATGCAGTGGTGGGATAATGCCAAATGGTCAGGGATAGGATTTATTTACCACAGAATTACGGAATCTCTGCCCGTTCTTGCACTCTTATTTAAGGATATTGAAGAAGGGAAAAAGATAATAAGGGAATGGAAATCAAACATAGGGCAAGGAAAATCCGAAATAGAAATACAGATAATAAAAGGTATAAATAAGAACCATCCGACTTGGTATCGTGTATGTGTGGCTCCTGTAGTACCGACGGCAGATAGATATAATGGACGTTATGTAGTTATAATGTGCAGAAAACATACAATGACTCCAAATGATACAAGTAATCTGGATGCATTTGAACAGATATATTCTCGTTTTGGCAAATGTCGTATTGTTACTGCTTTAATTAGTAATGAGGTTAATCAATTTATAAGGTCTATTGACTTCAAAGAGTCAATAGAATTGAAAGTTATTATAAAGGACGCATGGCAAGTGTCTGCTATGGATAGTACATGTAACGCATTGGAATGGGACGATGAACCGATAATTCCAAAAGAAGAAAGTAAAACAGCCCCAGTTCTGGCATTACTAGAGAATTTACGAGAAATACATTATAAACAATAATGAGATTTTGTGTTTTCCATCGGAAAATAAAGGCTTGTGAATTTTCCCACATAATAGAGACTAATGAGTTAGATGAATATTACGTTCCTACTTGCAGATAAAGTGGCAAAGTTCCTGACATCGTAAGACTGTCGTGGTATTAGGCTTCTATTAAAATATTAATTAGTGCACGGATGAGATAGGGAATGATACTATGTTTCGACCTCTGTGAGCTTTTCGGGAACCGCTGTGATCGATCATCTATTGCATGCGTTGTTCAATGTTTTCATTCATCCTTTTCTCCACGCGGCGGGCACGCTGGTTGCCGAAAGTGTAAGAGAATGTTACTACACCTGTGACATATCGTTTGCTGGTGACAGAGAAACTGTAGTCTGTGAATGTATTGTCCAAGATTACGTTGGGCATCAGAATATTGTACACCCCGGCCGATATTGAGGCCCGGCGGAACTGTTTCATCACATATAGTTCCATCTCGTGTGTAGAGCCTATTTCAAAGGCTGCTTTTCGGCTCTTGCTCGAATATTGGTATTTTAGGTTGAGATACCAATTGTGCTTTTTTGACAGGGCCAGGTTGCTCTTGACTGTGACACCGTAACTGATGTCATCAATGTTTATTTGTCGGCTCTCCACCATGCCGCGTGTACGCTCATAGCCTATCGCCGCTTCGGCTGAAAGGGTCCAGTAGCTCCTGAACAGGCTCTTGGACACGAGCATGGAAATATCCAATCTATGGTTGGAGCCATAATTATCAGTGTACGTGCGCGTCATATTGCCTGCCGGCAGGATGAAATCCGTCCATAGATTGTCATCATAGAGGTAGTCAACCGTCAGCATGTAGTCATCGAACAACGTGTATGCCAGCATTAGTTCATACCCCTTGGACGAACGGAGTGATGGATTGTTCTGCACGTATGTCGATGGCGAAGTATAGGTGATGAACGGGTTGAGCTGTCCGTAATACGGTCTGGCGATTGAACTTGAGAAGTCGAGTGAAATCTCGTGATTATCCGATGGCATATAGAGTATTGAGAGTGACGGAAAAATGTCACACTCATCCCGCCTGATGGTCTCTGAGGTGGTTTGTTGTATGCCTTGTGCATGATATTTCTCCACCCGCACACCTATTTCTGTCTCGAGCTTTTCTGACCAGATGCGCTGGAAACTGGCATGCCAGGCAAGGTTGTAGTCGTTATATATGAACCGATTGGAACGCCCGGTGTCGCTTTCATAATTTTCCCCGGCACGCATGCCATAGAAGAAATCGTTATCCACTTTGCCACGATATGCGCTCATGCCGGCCCGAAGCATATTGTCTTGGTTGAAATAGTGCACATAATTGGCCTGTCCGCCATATACCCTGGTATCAGTTTCGGTTTTTTGGAGGAAGTCGTCAGCTATTACTGACGAAAAGCCTGAATCCCTATTGTAGAGGCTGTAAATATTGTGCTTGTTTGTGTTGTCCTTGAAATCAAAATCGACACTGAGCCGGGAGCCTCTGTCATCAGTGCAGAAGACATAATTGATGTTCATACCCCAATTGATATTGGGGATTGGGCTCTTGGTCTGTACGCGGGACGTATTGACTGAATCAATCGAATTGCTGCCAATTTTGCTGTAAGAGCTCACAGAAGAGGAATTGTTGCGGTAATTAGTGCCGCTCAGATTGATTTGTGCACCAAGACGGTGGCGGTCGGCAATCCTATAATCCATATTGATATATCCGCCTCCATAAAGCGTTTGTGTTCTTTCGCGGAATTCAGAACGGGTGGCAAGCTCTGTCTGGAAATAATCGTACTTGTGGCCGGACTCCTGGCGCAGTTGGTTGTATGAGGCTGTCATCCCTGCGGTCAGAGATATCCTTTTCCCTGCATAATTAATAAAAAGCACGCCTTGTGGACTATTGTAATACCCTTGCTTATCCTCTGCCGTGGCGGTGAGCCGCAACCCTTCGTCCGGGCGTTTAAGTACGATGTTTATGATGCCGCTACGATTCTCCGCTGTATGAGAACTTCCTGTTACGGGAATGATTTCAATGCGTGCAATTTCGTTTGCGGAAATTCCCTTGAGCATCTGCTCTGCCATTTGGGTGGAGCCGACACTGCGTCCGTCAATAAGGATGCTGGCGTTGTTTTTTCCTAAAATTGAAATTCCGCCTTCAGGCCTTATATCAACCATAGGCATGAAACGAAGAAAGTTATGGGCACTACTTCCTTTGGCGAATGGAGAGGATGCTATGTTGCGTATGACGAATTTGCCAACTTCGCGCTGTATTCGTGGTGCATCAGCTGTTACTGTCGCTTCTTCAAGTTGTGTGTCGGCTACCTGCATCCTAATCGTCTGGATTGCATTCAAATCCGCTTCGCAGTTTATCGGGATATTCTGGCTCGCATAGCCGATGCGTGTAATGTTGAGTATGAAGCGCGATGGCACGGATGGAAGGACGTATTTTCCGTAATCGTCAGAAGCCGTGGCAGTAAGCACTTCTGAGGTTTCAGGATTGATGGCAATCAGGTAAACGTCCGAAAGGCAGTTGCCGTGTTCGTCCAGTACGTTTCCGGATAACGAAAGATTTTGAGCTGAGATATTGCAAAAAACGCATATGCACGCAAGAAGCCAAACCATTTTCAAGACAAATGCTGAGCCGCTTCTGCAGCCGGACGAAGAATCGGAACATATTCCGTGCAAGATCTCTGCAACGTGATTAATAGCAACACTTGTCATACGAACGGTCGTTTTAAAAGTAAAAATCTCATCACGCCATAAATTTATATATATTTTTATATTTCTAAGTAATATTCTAAATTATTTTGGTGTTATTCAATGATTTATTTGACCCGGAAAGTCGTTTGTTCAGTATGCTCCTGAATTATCGGCTATGCCAAAATATCGCATTGAGCAGATGTCATAATCTTTTTGTAAGTAATTTGCCAAGTGGGAAATGATATTTATCGTATATGGAGGGAATATGAGGTTTTAAAAGTAGGGGACAGTATATTTATTATTCCAATAAGCAGAAAAAACAAATGTTTTTCGTAAGTTTGTCCCCGCTATTAAAAATACTGAAATTATGAAAAAATTGCTTTTTTCTTTGGTTGCGGTTGCTATATGCATGCTGTCTGCACATTCCGCATTTGCCCAGGACGTTATCCTGATGACGGACTCTGAGGTGATTGAGGCTACTGTCATTGAGATAAATGATGACCAGGTGGTTTATAAGGCTTATGACAATCCGGACGGTCCTGTATATAAGATGTCTGCTTCTAAAATATCCAAAATCACATTCGCCAATGGTACTGAGGAGGTTTTCGGGGAGTCAGTGGCATTTTCGCCTGTGTCGGCTGAGCCTGTTCCTTTCGGAAGGATGATTTACGAAAAGGGTGCGATTTATCTGGACGGAAGGCAGCTTACTTACAGCGATATGCAGGCGTGCATGCCTCTTGACCTGTACAGGCAGGCCAGCGGAGGACTGAAGATGCGCAACAGCGGAAAGAAGCTCATGATTGCCGGTGGTGTCATCACAGGAGCCAGCATCATACTCATGATTGCAGGAACCGCAGCAGCGGCAAACAATATTTATTATGGCGGTGACGGTTATGCTTACGCTGAATTTTCTCCAGGAGCTGCTTTTGCTACCGTTGCCGGGGCCATTTGCATTTTCCCGGGAGTAGCCTGCCTGTCTGCCGGTATTCCTATCTATTGTGTCGGCCAGTCACGCGCAAAAAGGGCTTCTGCCACTTATAATTCCCGTGCTCAGGCCAACCAGCTTACTCTGAATGTCGGTGCTGCGAGAAACGGATTCGGACTTTATCTGGCCTTCTGACAGGAGACAAATGAATGCCGGCGGCTTTGCTTCGGGAGTTCTCGGATGGTTTTGATGAAAATTTAAGTCAGTTTCCACTCCCAAAAGTTTCAAACGGCTTCTAAAAATAGTATATTTTACTCCGTACAATATACTTCCGCTCGGCAGAATCCAAATAAAATTTGGTTCTGCTCTCGACTTATTCGTATATTTGCACGATTTTGCGCTTTTATGGCCCGGAATCGTGCATCTTGTTTTATGCCATCTGAAGATGGCGTGAACGTATGCATATGCCTAAAGATTAATTGTTAGAGTAAATATTTTATGGAACTTCCAGCTAAGTACAATCCTGCGGAGACAGAAGACAAGTGGTATGCCTATTGGCTTGAGAACAAGTTTTTCCATTCGGAACCTGATGAAAGGGAGCCTTATACGGTAGTGATACCTCCCCCTAATGTTACGGGAATCCTTCATATGGGCCATGTCCTTAACAACACTTTGAATGACGTGCTTGTCCGCAAGGCGAGGATGGACGGCAAGAATGCATGCTGGGTTCCTGGCACGGACCACGCTTCAATCGCCACCGAGAGCAAGGTAGTTGCCAAGCTCAAGGCTGAGGGCATCAGCAAGGAAGACCTGACGCGTGAGGAGTTCCTCAAGCACGCCTGGGAGTGGAAAGAGAAACACGGAGGAATTATCCTGAACCAGCTCAGAAAGCTCGGTGCGTCATGCGACTGGGACAGGACCAAATTCACGATGGACCCGGACCTGAGCGATGCCGTGATAAGCACTTTCGTATATTTCTACAACAAGGGATATATTTACAGGGGAGTGCGCATGGTGAACTGGGACCCGATTGGACTTACAGCCGTAAGCGATGAGGAGGTAATCCACAAGGACACGGTCAGCAAGTTCTATCACCTGAGATACTTCATCTCTGACGGAAACGGCAAGCCGACCGACAAGTACATAATAATCGCTACTACACGTCCGGAGACTATTATGGCCGATGCGGCAATTTGCATCAATCCAGAAGACGAAAGGTATCATTGGCTCAAAGGCAAGAAAGTCCTGATTCCTCTGATAAACAAGGAAATACCTGTTATAGAGGACAGCTATGTCACAATGGACTTCGGTACGGGATGCCTCAAGGTCACTCCGGCTCATGACGTGAATGACTATGAGATAGGAATAAGGCATAACCTTCCTGTGCTTGACATCATTGATGACCATGGCCGTCTGAATGAAAAAGCTCAGATTCTCGTAGGTGAAGACCGTTTCGAAGCCCGCAAGAAGATTGCTCAGATGCTTGAGCAGGAAGGAAACCTCGAGAAAGTCGAGGACTATACTTCTCCTGTCGGCTATTCGGAGAGGACTAACGCTGTGATTGAGCCAAGGCTCTCGATGCAGTGGTTCCTGAAGATGGGCGAGCTTGCAAAGGATGCGCTGGAGTCCGTGGAAAGCGGAAAAGTGCGCCTTATTCCTGACAAATACCGCAATACATACCGCCATTGGATGGAGAATGTGCGTGACTGGTGCATCTCCCGTCAGCTCTGGTGGGGACAGCGTATCCCTGCATATTATCTGCCTGACGGAAAAGTTGTTGTCGCGCAGACTCCTCAGGAGGCTCTTGAGGAAGCCAGGAAGCTGATGCCTTCTATAACTGCCGATGAACTGCGTCAGGACGATGACGTGCTTGACACATGGTTCTCGTCATGGCTGTGGCCTATATCGGTGTTTGACACCAACAAGGCAGGTCATCCTGATGTAGAGCCTAATAAGGACCTCGCGTACTATTATCCTACAAATGACTTGGTTACGGGACCGGATATCCTTTTCTTCTGGGTTGCCAGAATGATTATGGCCGGAAACGAGTTCATGAATGACGTGCCGTTCCGCAATGTATATCTTACGGGTATTGTAAGGGACAAGCTGGGCCGCAAGATGTCCAAGACCCTCGGAAACTCTCCTGACCCTCTTGACCTTATCGCCAAATATGGAGCTGATGCGGTGCGCCTGGGAATGCTTCTTTGCAGTTCAGCGGGAAGCGATATTCTGTATGACGAGTCCCAGATTGAGCAGGGCCGTAATTTCAACAACAAGGTATGGAATGCCTTCCGCCTTGTGACCGGATGGAATGTTGACGGTGCCGCAGTGCAGCCTGAGGCTTCTGCCGTGGCTGTAAGATGGTTCAATGCCAAGTTGTCACAGGCCATAGAGACGGTGGAGGACCATTTCTCGAAATTCCGTATCTCCGATGCGCTGATGACTATATACAAGTTGTTCTGGGATGATTTCTGCGCATGGTATCTTGAGGCCGTGAAGCCGGCATACGGGGCAGGCATTGATGCGGCCACATATGAGGCGACTGTCGGATTCTTTGACGCTCTGCTTAAGATGATTCATCCGGTGATGCCGTTCATCACTGAGGAACTCTGGCAGAATATGGCTGAAAGGAAAGAAGGGGAGACCATAATGAACCAGCGCTATCCTCAGTCAGCAGGCTATGACGCCGCCTTGATTTCGGATTTTGCCATGGCTTGTGAGGCGGTGGCAGGTGTGCGCAACATACGCCAGCAGAAGAACATCTCTCCAAAGGAGACTCTTGAACTTATGATGAAGGGAGCTTTCCCTGCATCTGTGATTCCGGTAATCGTGAAACTTGCTAATGTTTCTGTCGCTAAGGCAGAGGGAGACATGTCTGCTGCGCAGCGTTTCATGGTGGGTACCGTGGAGATGTTCGTTCCGATGAAAGGACTGGTCAACGTTGATGAAGAGGTCAAGAAGCTTGAGGCTGATCTGGCTTATTACAGGAATTTCCTTGCTTCCGTCCGCAAGAAGCTCTCCAACGAGCGCTTTGTGGCCAATGCTCCTGAGGCCGTGGTTGCTGTGGAGCGTAAGAAGGAGGCCGATTCGCTTTCGAAGATAGAAAGTATAGAAGCTTCTCTCAATGCTTTGAAAAATAGCTGATAAAACATTATAGTTTGATATTGTAACTTTTTTGTTATGATAAAATCGGAGCTTGAGATAGACGTCAGGTACTATGAAACGGACCAGATGGGCATTGTCCATCACTCCAATTATATAAGGTATTTCGAATGCGGCCGTTCTGACATGATGGCCAAGGCCGGGATTCCGATTGACAAGATTGAGGCAGCCGGTGTCGTGCTGCCTGTAATCTCTGTGGAGTGCAGGTACAGGATGCCGGCAAAGATGGGAGACCGCATCAGGGTCGTGACCATGATAGACAAGGTGCCTATGGCCAAGCTTGTCATCCGCAATGAGATTTACGGACCTTCCGGCAGTCTTCTTTGCGAGGGTAAGGTGATACTCGGATTTCTGGACGGGCGGACACGCAGGCCGGTGCGTTGTCCGGAAATGCTTGTGAAAGTTTTTGAAGAAAGACTGTGTGAACATACTAATGACTGAATATGATATCTGTTAATAATCTTGTTGTCGCCTATGGGGGATTCACTTTGCTCAATGACGTGAATTTCCATATAAGCGAGAATGACAAGATCGGCCTGGTGGGGAAGAACGGTGCCGGGAAATCTACGATACTCAAACTGATATGCGGGCTTCAGACTCCGACATCAGGTCAGATTGCCGTTCCAAGCGGGGTGAAGATCGGGTATCTTCCGCAGATAATGGAACATCACAGGGGGAAGAGCGTAATCGACGAGGCCATGACGGCTTTCGCCGATATGTTCGCGCTTGAGGATGAACTTGAGAGGATTGCGGCCGAACTTGCCCAAAGGCAGGATTATGAAAGCAAGGAGTATCAGGATCTCATAATCCGTATGAACGAGGTCAATGATGCCCTGACATATAACCGTTCCGACAATCCGCGCGTGATGGCGGAAAAGACCCTGATAGGCCTTGGGTTCCGTTATGATGAGCTTGACAGGCCGACAGAGACTTTCAGCCAGGGGTGGAACATGCGTATCGAGCTTGCCAAGATTCTGCTTTCCAAGCCGGACGTGCTCCTGCTTGACGAGCCTACTAACCACCTTGACATAGAGTCTATCGAGTGGCTTGAAGGCTATCTGAAGGATTACCGCGGTTCGCTTGTGCTGATTTCACACGACAGGAAGTTCCTGGACAATGTGACCGGCCGCACTGTGGAGATAATGCTCGGCCGCATCCATGATTATAAGGTGCCGTACAGCAAGTATCTGGAACTGCGCAAGGAGCGCATAGCACAGCAGCAGGCTGCATATGAGAACCAGCAGAGGATGATTGAGAAGACCGAGGAGTTCATAGAACGTTTCCGCTACAAGCCTTCCAAGTCCAACCAGGTTCAGTCACGCGTGAAGCAGCTTGAGAAGCTCGAGAGGATAGAGGTTGACATTGAGGACAAGTCATCGCTTTCAGTCAAGTTCCCTCCGGCCCCGCGTTCAGGGGATATTGCATACAAGGCTGTGGACATGACTGTCGGATATGACGGCAAGCCTGTGTTTTCTGACGCTCAGATTGAGGTGCGCAGAGGAGAGAAAGTCGCGCTTGTGGGCAGGAACGGCGAGGGAAAGACAACCCTGATGAGGGTCGTCATGGGAGAACTGGAGCAGATGTCCGGCGAGTCCAGGCCCGGGTATAATGTCCAGATAGGATATTATGCGCAGAATCAGGAGGATATACTCGACAAGAATGACACTGTGTTCGAGACTTTGGACCGGATTGCCGTTGGTGATGTGCGCCTGAAGCTGAGGGACATTCTCGGTGCCTTCCTTTTCAAGGGGGAGGACGTGGACAAGAAGGTCGCTGTGCTGAGCGGAGGAGAGAGGGCACGTCTTGCCATGGCCAAGCTCATGCTCAAGCCATACAATTTCCTGGCTCTCGACGAGCCTACGAACCATATGGACATACGTTCAAAGGACATACTCAAGCAGGCGCTGAAGGCTTATGACGGCACTTTGATTGTCGTTTCTCATGACAGGGACTTCCTTGACGGGCTTGTTGACAAGCTTTACGAGTTCCGTGACGGAAAGGTGCGTGAACACCTCGGAGGAGTGCAGGAGTTCCTTGAAAGACGGCGCATTGAGAATCTTAGCGAACTTGAAAGGCATTATCATACTACCGAAACGCGTTCAGATGACCAGGTGCAGAAGAAGGCAGAGGCGCATCAGGAGTATCAGGCAAAAAAGTTCGTGTCCAAGGAGGAACGGAAGGTGCGCAACCGTATCGCGTTCCTGGAGAAGGGAATAGGAGAGGTGGAAGCCAAGATGAAGGAGATAGAATCGGTGCTTGCTGACCCGGGCCCTGACGATGACATAATGGAGCTTACACGGAGCTATCTCGAGCACAAGCGGGAGCTGGACCTCAAGACTGAGGAATGGGCAGGGCTTCTGGAAAGCATAGGTGAATGATTTAAATGAAATAATATGGAAGAATCTAAAACTCAATATCTGTTCGGCATGCATCCTGTCATGGAAGCAGTCAAGACAGGCAAAAAACTTGAAAAAGTATTGTTCAAGCAAGGACTTGAAGGACCTCAGTTCAGGGAACTGATGGAACTTCTGAAAATCAGGGAGATACCCTTCCAGTTCGTTCCTGTCGAGAAATTGAACAGGAGCGTAAGGGGAGCGCACCAGGGTGTTCTCGCCTATATGTCCCAGATTGATTATGTTGACCTTGAGCAGCTTGTGAATGACGCCCTGGGCATGTCGGAGAATCCGGTGCTGATGATACTTGACGGGGTCAGCGATGTGCGTAACCTCGGTGCGATAGCGAGGAGTCTCGAATGCGCGGGCGGACATGGAATCATAGTGCCGGCAAAAGGAGGGGCAGCCATAAATGCAGAAGCGATAAAGTCTTCAGCAGGTGCCCTTATGAGGATAGACGCGTGCAAGGTGCCCAATTTGCGTGTGGCCGCCTATTATCTTAAGCAGAGCGGATTCCGCCTGATTGCGGCTACGGAGAAAGTTGACAGGAAGATTTATGATGTTGACATGACAGGCCCGTGCGCTATAATCATGGGTTCTGAAGGCAAGGGCATATCGAAGGCCATGCTGGATCTTGCTGACGACAAGGCGGCGATTCCTATGGCAGGGGAGATATCTTCACTCAATGTGGCGGCGGCATCTACTGTGATGCTTTATGAGGCTGTGAGACAGAGGCTTGCAAAACAATAGGGAGGAATATGGCCATGGGAAAAATTCATATGTTGTCAGTCCTTCTGCTGTTTTTGGGATTGTCTGCTTTTGCACAGCCTAATCTTGTTCAGCATAAGGAATATGAGAGTTTTAAGACTGTAAATGTTTCGGACAAGTTCACCGTAAGGCTTAGGAGTGCTCCTGACTATTCTGTGAAGATTACTTCCGATGAGAGGATTTCTCCTTATGTTCAGGCTTATGTGAAGAACGGCACTCTTTATCTTGTTCTCGATGAGAAGAACTATACTCCGGAACTTAAAAAGCAGCTCAGGCATAAGGGAGCGGCAGAGCCGGTGCTTGAAGCAGAAGTTTATATGCCGACACTCAGTGCGATGGTACTCAATGATAAGGCAGTTTTGTCGCATTGCGACAGGTTTCATGCCAGCACGTTCGCCCTTACTGTCTCGGACAATGCCAAGGTGGCCCAGTTCAGGCTTGACTGCTCAACAGCAGAGCTTGATTTTGCCAAAAGCGCCTGGGCTTCCGTAGAAGTCAACTCTTCTGAGAAATTGTATGTCCATGCCTTGAATTCATCGGACGTGACTCTGCTGCAGAACGGCGGTGTGGTTTTTGTAGATGCGTCCGGCTCTTCCTCAGTCAAGGTCAAGGGCAGCATGGCTGAAGCTGATGTCTATGCAGCGAACAGCAGCGAGGTTACAATGATGGGAACGGCCTCTGTCCTTAAGGTAAAGGCCGCCGGAGTCTCAAGGACAGACGCGGAGCAGCTTGAGGCAAGGGAAGGCGACATAGAGCAGACAGGTGCTTCCAAGTGCCATGTCAATGTGACTGATCATCTGAAAGTGTCCCTTACAGGAGGCTCCATGCTTACTTTCAAGAGAAAGCCGGCCATTGAGGTTGACAGGATTGTTGGCTCTACGCTGATAAAGGCTGACGACCCTAAGAGGAAATAGGGTATGTTTGTCCTTGATTCCCATTGCGACACTCCGTCGCAGATATTGCGTCTGAGGGACATGACCCTCAACAATGACCATTCGCACGTCGATTTCCCAAAGCTTAGGCGCGGGGGAATCGACGGTGCTTTTTGGGCCTTGTATGTTCCTGCTGGCATGTCATCAGAGGCCGGGGAGGAATATGCATATGAGATGCTCGGCAGCGTAATGTCCGTTTTGGAGTCCAATCGGGAAAAGGCGGCTCTCGCATTGTCTCCGGAACAGGCTCTGGCAAATAAGGAAGCCGGGCTTTTCTCCGTGTTTCTGGCATTGGAAAATGGCTCTCCCATAGGCAGTTCTATTGATAAGCTGTATGACTTTTATGACGCGGGAATAAGGTATATGACACTGTCTCATTCCGCAAACAATTTGATTTGCGACTCATGCGCTTCCGATGTCAGGAAATGGAACGGGCTGAGCCCTTTCGGCAGGGAAGTAGTGGTGCATATGAATCGTCTCGGTATGATGATAGATGTGTCGCATATTTCGGATGAGTCTTTCTATGATGTGCTGGAGTGTTCCCGTGCTCCTGTCGTAGCTTCGCATTCTTGCTGCAGGGCATTGGCTGGGCATCCGCGCAATATGACAGACGATATGATAAGGGCGCTTGCAGCTGCTGGGGGAGTCATTCAGATTAATTTTTTTCCCGTCTTTCTCGACAGCGGTTTCGGAAAAATCCTTGACGCCTCCGGGATTGGGGAGTATGGGGAGGCTATCGAGCAGGAGTTCATCGCCTGCCCTTCAGACTTTGCGAGACGTGCCGCATGGTATGGGGTGCTTGACGAGCTTGAGGCATTGGAGCGTCCTTCATACAAGAAGATTGCCGACCATATTGACCATGTGGTTTCGCTCGTGGGAATTGACCATGTCGGACTCGGGTCTGATTTTGACGGGATAGCAGTCACACCACGCGGCATGGAGGACGCTTCGTGTTTTCCGGTGATTTTTGATGAACTTCGCGGGAGGGGATATTCTGAGCCGGACGTGGAAAAGATTGCCGGCGCCAATTTTCTCCGCGTATTCTCAGAAGTCCGCAGGCTTAGCGGTTTGAGCTGTTCTGGTTCAGTACAATAATGCTGACGGTGACGAGTATCAGAATTATTCCGATTATGGTTTTGGGACCGAGATGCTCGTCAAGGAAGAGTACGCCGAGCAATACTGCCGTAAGAGGCTGAAGTGCACCGAGGATGGAGGTAAGTGTCGGACCGATGCGTCGTACAGCCTTTACTCCGGTGAAATTGGATACCATAGTGGCCCATAGGCCGAGTCCGAGGATATAGATCCAGTGGACGGGATTTGTGACAAGGGTAATGCTCCCGTCCGAAATGAAGCATCCTGCTATGAAGTATGCTGCACTCAGCATCATTATCCATGTGGTGAATTTTACTGCCTCGATTTTATCAGCATTGCTCCTTTTCATCACTATGAAATATGCCGCGTATGTGAAAGCGGAGATTATAGAGCAGGTGAGTCCGAGGGCTGTATTGCCTCCTGGAACACGCAGGCCGTCGCCGGAGGCCATAAGATATACTCCGATGATTGCAAGGATTACGGCCAGTATGTTTAACTTGGATTTGTTTTCTCCGAAGAAGAGCATCATGCAGGCCGTTACCACAACAGGGTACATGAAATTGATTGTCGATGCTATCCCGCTTGAGATGTTCGCATATCCGTACAGCAGTGTAATGGAGGTCACAGCCCTCAGTATGCTCAGGATAATTATCTTCCAGGCCTCTTCCCGTGATGATATGCGCAGTGTTTTGTTTCTGTAGAGAGCATAGGCCATCAGGACGGCAGCAGCGGTGGACCATCTGTAGGCCAGCGTGTCGAAGCTGGACAGTCCGGCAACAAGAAGAGCGAGAGTGAATACTGGAGAGAAGCCGAATGAGGCGGATGAAATTGCGGCGTAGAATATGCCGTTGGCCCTTATCCGTCTTTTTTTCTTCTCGTATTTTGCGTGTGCAGTACTCATTTCGTTCATTTTAAGCCCCATTTCATACTTCTTTGGTAGACAGTTTTTTATATATCGTCTCTTATTTGTGTAACAAAATAGTTTGTATTTATAACTTTATTGTTTTAAATACTTGTTGGCAAATATTTAGTTCTTTAGATATCTTTTGGCGGAGAAAGTTCAGCGCATGTGCCGCGAAGTGCTCGGTATTGCGTTTCCGGTCTCCTTTAAACCTCATCATGAATGTTTCCGTCCCTTTGTCTGAACTTACACCTATCCATACCGTACCCACCGGTTTTTCATTTGTTCCCCCGCCGGGCCCCGATATCCCGGAGGTGGCTACTGAGAAATCGCTTCCTGTAAGTTTCCGCACTCCCTCTGCCATGGCTGCCACACATTCTTGACTGACCGCACCGTGACTGCTAATGGTTTCCTCCGGAACGCAGAGCACTCCGGTCTTGACACTGTTGGCATAGGAGGTCACAGAGCCGAGGTAGTATTCTGATGAGCCGGGAACTGAGGTCATCATTGAGGAAATCATTCCCCCTGTGCATGACTCGGCCGCACTCATTGTCTTGCCTGCCGAGGCAAGCATCCTTCCGATGCATTCCTGCATAGTGTCATCACGGTCCGACCAGATTATATCTCCGAGCATGACGCTGAGTTTTGCCAGTTCGGAGTTTATCATGCTCTCCTCCTTTTCCATGTTTCCTTCTCCATACATAGACAGCCTGAGACGAACTCCGGTAAGTGCGTTGGGCAGATATGCCAGGTGCATTCCTTTAGGAAGAGCCTCCTCCCACGGAGCTATCATCTTGGCAAGCGCCGATTCCGCGACTCCGAAGGTCATGACTGTCCTGTGGCAGATGTCGGAAACGGGATTATGCCGGCGTATGTCCTCAAGGATGTCATCAAGCGCACCGAGAGCCTCGAACGGGACACCGGGAAGTGAATACAGGGTTGCCTTGTGACCGAACATGGCCTCAGGAAAGCGGAATACCATTATTGGGGCAGTCCCGAGCCTGTTCGGGATTACTTCGCATTTGTCCGGCACTTCAGCCTGGGCGATGTTTACGTCAAGCACATCCAGTCCGCGGGACCCGAGTATGTCGTGTATTATCTCAAGTTGGACGGAATCAGTGCGGAATGATTCTGAACCGGACAGTTCGGCAAGGGCTGCTTTGGTGATGTCATCTTTTGTCGGTCCGAGCCCTCCGGTTGCAATCACTATGCTGTTGTTCTCAAGTTCGGTCTTGAGCGAATTGACGATTGTGTCGTGGTCATCTCCGACTGAGAGCATGCGTGTCACTCTTATTCCGGCAGAATTGAGCGCACGTGAGATGTGTGAAGAATTGGTGTCGATAATCTGGCCTATCAGTATCTCGTCACCGATGGTGCATATGGATGCCTGTGTCATTTCTTTTTGTTGCTTTTTGCCTCGTCAAGATAGCGGAGTATCTTTTTGACGATAGCTGGGCCTTCGTAAATGAAGCCGGTGTAAATCTCCACAAGGGATGCTCCGGCATCCAGCATTTCCTTTGCCTGCTCGCCGGACATTATGCCGCCTACACCTATGATGGGAAGCTTTCTTTCCGATTTTTCGTGTATGTATCTTACGAGTTCAAGATTCTTGCGGTACAGAGGTGCGCCTGACAGGCCTCCGTTGCCGATTTTTTCTATCCGTTCATTGTCTGTGGTGAGCCCATCTCGGCTTCTTGTAGTATTTCCTGCCACTATTCCGTCAATACCGGAGCGGAGACAATAGTCGATTATGTCATCCAGCTGCTGTTTCGGGAGGTCCGGGGATACCTTAAGGAGAATAGGGCGGAATGTGTCGTAGTACATCCTAAGGTCAAGCAGCCTGTCAACAATGTCAGAAAGGAACGACACGTCCTGCAAGGCGGTGAGACCGACGACATTGGGACATGAGACATTAACAACGAACATGTCCACGAAGTCGTATAGCAGCGCAAAGGCTTTCTCGTAGTCCTTGGCTGCGTCTTCGTTCATGCTGGAGGCGTTCTTGGAAATGTTTGCGGCCACTATTACTTCCGGGCGCACTTTCTTCAGATGCTCAACTGCATTCTTGACTCCTTTGTTGTTTATTCCGAATCTGTTGATTATGGCTTTGTCAGCGGGGAGACGGAAGCATCTCGGCTTGGCATTGCCGTCCTGGGGCTTCGGTGTCAGGGAGCCGATCTCCACAAAGCCGAAACCGAAGTTAGCCATGTCATTGTAAAATTCCCCGTTCTTGTCAAGTCCTCCCGCAAGTCCTACAGGGTTGGGAAAGTTTATTCCGAAAACCTCACGCTGAAGGGATTTGTATTCCTTTTTATATATGGCCCTCGTCACGGAGCCGGCAAAAGGTATGCGCCTAAGGAAAGACAGGGCGGAAAATGTCATGTTGTGTGCCGTCTCAGGATTGAACCTGAACAGAATCGGCTTCATCAGATGCTTGTACATGTCTTACAGAAATGCTTCGGTTCATAAAACATGCAAAAATAGTGAAAAAAGCTGAGAGCAGACATAAAATTCATTTTATGTTTGCCAAAGCGCATTCACTATATGTGCGCAAGCACAAGTAGTGGCTGTGCGTAAGTACTAATAGCGAAAAAAGCCGAGAGCAAACGGCCGGGCAGACATTGAATTTGGACAGCCTGCTACATTTCCTGGAACGAGCCGTCATCAAAAAGTATGATTACTTTTGATACATTGCGCTGTTTTATAATGCTTTGTCGTATGTCACATGAAGTTTCGCGTCCGGTCGAGGATGCAGTATTTGCAGGCATATCGGCCACCGGCAGGGGATTATCGGATTCTGACGGGCCATTTTCCGGCTGTACAGCATTCTGCTCCTGTTCCGGCTCAGCAGGGAAAAGACTGCTTGCTTCATCAATGACAGGTGCAGCTTGCATATCCTTGTACATTTTGCCTTTCCCTAAAATAAGCCATTCCATATTTAGGGCCGGATATTTCTGCATCACGGCCTCGATGAAATCGTAGCTCGGCTTGTTCCTTCCGGAGAGCAGGTGAGACACGCCGGCGCGTGCCACTCCGATGCTTTCGGCAAATTGTGTCTGCGACAGATTTTCAGCCGCCAGAAATTTCTCTAACCTCTCGTTCATAGATGTAAACAAATGATTACAAATATAGCGAGAAAAATCAGAACCGTAAAATATAAATTGCCGTCAAAGATGTAACCGGAGCATGGTGATAGGGAAAAATAACATGAATTATAACTTTAATTAAATTTTATAAAATGCAGATTATTAATGCAATAGTAATTATATAAGTACGGTTTTTGTGCTGATTTGCATAAAATGATGCCAAGAACCCTAAACGTAACAATATTAACGCTATTTAATAGTTTAGATTATTATTATAAAATGCGTGATTTTAAATTAGTTACGTAATTTATAAAACGCATATAAGTAAATATTATATCACATATTTAACACGTTACATAAAGTTTGGCAATCGGCCGAATCCCCGGCCTGTGCGGTATAGATGTGACGCACCCTGGAGCTTGCGCCCGTGTTACAATTGTAACGGATAAGGCTACACAGGACGCAGATTTCCAAATGACGCGAGAATTGCGTATTTTTGCCGTAATTATAGTTGTAACGCAAAAAATCGAATCACGCTAATGATACCAGAAATAAAGATTGAAGACTATACTTACGACCTTCCTGACGGAAGGATTGCAAAATATCCCCTGCCGGAAAGAGATTCTTCCAAACTGCTCTGCTATGATAATGGCAAGATAGAAGAAAAGGTGTTCAAAGAAATATCCTCGCTTATTCCAGAAGAATCAATGATGGTGTTCAATGACACGAGAGTTGTTCCCGCAAGGCTCCGCTTTGTCAGGCCGACAGGCGCTCATATTGAGATATTCTGCCTTGAGCCTGTCTTGCCGCAGGAATATGCGGGCATGTTCTCAGAGACTGCCAGATGCCGCTGGAAATGCATAATAGGCAATGTAAAAAAATGGAAAGGTGACCTTCTGTCGCTATACAATCCTCTAAATGACGAACAGATTAACGATATGGGGCTTTCCGCTGCTCTTGTGGAAAGAGACGGGGCCACGTCAATTGTAGAATTTGCATGGACTAACGGATTCCCGTTTTCAAAGGTGCTGGAGGCATGCGGCTCAGTACCTATTCCGCCTTATCTGAACCGTGATACGGAGGATATTGACCTTGAGCGTTACCAGACGCTTTATGCGCGCTTCCGCGGCTCAGTAGCGGCGCCTACCGCAGGACTGCATTTTACGGAAGAGGTGCTCCAGGCAATAAGGAACAGGGGGATAAGCATGGAGACCGTCTGTCTTCATGTCGGTGCCGGAACATTCCTGCCTGTCAAGAGCTCGTCAGTGTCCGGGCATACCATGCACAGTGAGCCTTTTGTGGTGACACGTGAGTTCCTGGAAAAGCTCGCAGCCTCAGGACGCAAGGTCGTGGCGGTCGGCACGACATCGGTAAGGACGCTCGAATCATTGTATTATGCAGGTGTGAAATGCATAGAGAACGGCGCTCCTGAAGATATTGGGCAGTGGGAGCCTTACAGCCGCGAATACTCATACACTACGCAGGAAGCCATATCCGCGCTTGCCGGGTGGCTTAGGGACAACGGAAAGGAAGAGCTCCAGCTGGGGACGCGTATAATCATAGTGCCAGGATTCAAGTTCAGGGTCACAGATGTGCTCGTGACCAATTTCCACCAGCCGCAGAGCACGCTGCTCCTGCTTATATCAGCATTTGTCGGAGGTGACTGGCGAAGCATATATGATTACGCCTTAGGACATGATTTCCGTTTCCTCAGCTATGGGGACAGTTCAATGCTTTTCCGTTGCGAAAACGGCAATTAAAACGTATATTTAGGGGGATTAAAGCCGGATTATACGGCTAATTTGCCTATTTTGACAAAAAACAGGATATAGTTTGCAATGTTTTTATAAATTTGCAAATTGTACTAATATTTAGAAACCATGTTAGATTTATCTGAATTTGAGAGCATAAGCCCATATACTGATGCTGAGGCAGCTGAGGCATTGAACCAGTTGGCTGACCACGCTCTCCTTTCCGAAGCCTGCAAATACTTTTTTCCAGACCAGTCTCCGGATTTCCTGAAGAACCTTCTCAAGAGCATAAAGACCATTGATGAGTTCCAGATTCTCGTCATGTCGAAATTCGTGGAGTGGGCCCTTGAGCATACTGCACGCAATTTCTCATATGACGGCATCTCGAATATCGACAAGGACAAGAAGTTCCTTGCCCTTTCGAATCACCGTGATATCATTCTTGACCCGGCAATCACGCAGCTTGTCCTGTACAGGAACGGAATTCCGATGACTGAAATCGCCGTAGGAGACAATCTCATCACCAGCAAGACCATCGAGCGCCTGATACGCTCAAACCGTATGATTAAGGTTATGCGCGGCATCTCCGCCCGTGAGCTGTATCTGTCCTCGCAGCTGCTTTCCCGCTATATAAGGCTCAATATCACTGAGCAGCGCAGTTCAATCTGGCTTGCACAAAGGCAGGGCCGCACAAAGAACGGATACGATATTACTGAGCAGGGACTTCTCAAGATGCTTGACATGAGCGGAAAGTCTGACTTCCTCCAGAACTTCAAGGAACTGAACATCATTCCGATGAGCATTTCATACGAATATGAGCCGTGTGACATCCTGAAGGCCCGTGAGCTTGTCATTTCCAAGAAGCGCAAATATGTCAAGGCAGAGGGTGAGGATCTCAACAGCATCATGGTAGGAATAACCCAGCAGAAAGGCAACATACATTTGAACATCGGCAAGCCGCTGACTGAAGATGAGATTGCGGAGGCTGCGAAATGCGACAAGAACGACCGCTACCAGCTTATCAGGCACGCTGTTGACCTCAGGGTTATTGATGGCTACAAGCTGTGGAAGAACAATTATGTCGCCTTTGACATAGTGAACAACTCCTTCAAATACTCCCACCTCTATGATCCGTGTGATGTGGAGAAATTCGTCACCTACATGGAACATCAGGTGGAGACGGTGGAGAAGGACATCAACAAGGAAGACCTCAGACGCATATTCCTTGACATCTATGCCAATCCGGTGGTTACGAAGGAACTTCTGGAGAAAGAGAAGACTACAGGTGCCATCCTGCTCTGATTCGGTTCAGACGCGTTTGGACACACAAATAAAGCGGCCCGATGAAGGCCGCTTTATTTGTGTGCTGTCCCGAAGGGGGGGCGTCATTTGTTTTTGATGGTGACATCCAGCTGGGGGAAAGGGAACTGTATTCCGTTCTGCGGAAGCTCGGTATATACTCTCTCATTTATGCCGAAGTTCACGTCCCAATAATCGGAAGCCCTGACCCATGCGCGCATGACAAACACCACGCTGCTGTCCTGAAGGGCACTCAGCGCAACAAAAGGGTCAGCCGGAGCTCCGTCTGATGTCTTGAGGACTCTGCTGTCGCTGTTCATGATGCCGAGAAGGAGGGCCTTGGTCTGCTCCGCTGAAGAGCCGTATTCTACGCCTACTGTCCAGTCCACGCGCCTGAGCTGGTTCTGCGAATAGTTGTTCACCGTACCGTTGGAAAGAGCTCCGTTAGGGATGATGATGTTTCTGTTGTCTGTCGTGGTGAGCTTTGTGCTTACTATGTTGACCTCAGTCACTGTTCCTGAATATCCCTGGGCCTCGATGAAGTCTCCTGCCTTGAAAGGCCTGAACACGAGAATCATGATTCCGCCTGCGAAATTCTGCACAGTGCCGTTAAGGGCAAGACCGATGGCCATTCCACCTCCGGCCAAAAGTGCAGCGAGCGAAGTCGTGTCAATTCCGAGTGTTCCTACAGTTATCAGAATAAGTATAATCGTAAGCGCTATGCTCACGATGCTCTGCACAAACGAGGCTATGGCTGCATCTGTATGCCTTTTCTCGAAAATCTTGGAGAGAAGGCCTTTCAGCTTCTTGATTAGCCAGGCTCCTACGAAATAAATGACGAAGGCTGCAAGTACCTTGATACCGAACGCTATTGCCTTGTCAAGCAAGTTGCCGAGCAGCTCGTCTGTCGGTGTGGTTGCGAGTTTCTCAGCCACGTTTGTCAGCTCCTTCTGTACAACCGTCAGGGAGTCTTTTGCCTGTGCGGCTGCAAATGGAATAAAAAGTTTCATTGTGTGTTGTATTTTGGAAACTGCTCAGGGCAGCTTCATATTTGTCAGTTCATGAAGAGCCTTTCAACCTGCTCCGATATTGTCCCGGCAGGAAGTGAAGGGTCAAGCACAAGGTCAGGCTCGGCATATGTTATTTCGCCCTCTGACTTGGCCAGTTCCTCACCGCCGCCAGTTATATTGAGCATGATGGTTTCTTCCGGCGTGATTTTGCCGCTGCGTGAGGCTTCCGCAAGAGATGCCACGGCTACGGCAGCCGCATTGTGTATGTCTATTCCCTCAAGGCGTTTGAACTCTTCTTTCCAGAGGGAAAGCTCATTGTTGCCGATCTTGAAGATTTCTCCCGTGGCGTCTTCCATAGCATCAAAAAGCCCGCCAGCAAGGGAGTATGGAGGTTTCCTGTTGGAAAGTACCTTGGCGTCAATCTCAGCCGCTGCGGCCCTGGCCTGTTCCGCAGTCATCGGTACAAGGTCCCTCCGGTGAAGTTTCCATGAATCATACATTATGGTGAAAGGGTCGTTCTGCGAAGGGTAGAGCCTCATCTTGTGTGAGCCGTATCTTCCGTCACCAATAAGCCTGAGATTGTTTTCCCATACTGCGATAGTGCCTGTTCCGCTGCCTATGGCCTGGAAATATGCATCAGGGATACGTCCGATTTTCTCCACAGCAGAAAGCAGGGTAGTGCCCATCCCGTCTCTTCTGGCTATGTTCTTTGCTCCGCCCTCGGCCATGAACTTGCTTGAGGTGCATGCCTTGTCCGCAAGAGCGATTGCGTCAAAATAGTCAGACCCCTTGGGTGAGGCTATGATTTTCACGCAGCTGTCAAGAGGCTTCTTGAACCATAGGGCCGAGATATTGTCATACGGTATGGATATGAGCAGGGGAATCTTGTTGTCTGAGCATACCTTAGCAAAAGCGCGGGCAGTATTGCCAGCGGATGCCACTACAAGCACCTTGCTGTTGTCCTGAGGCAGCCTTGCGCATACTGAGTATGCCTCGGTCTCCTTGAATGAGCAGGTTTCCATTTTTGCGCCTTTTTCCGGCCACCATCCTGAGAATGTTATATATAGGTTCTGCAGGCCAAGTTTTTCCGCCAAAGCCTGGCTCTTGTATGTCACGGGGGCGCATGAGCCAGAGAGTGTCTTTTTTATCGGGAGCCAGTCCGCATACCGGTAGAATCCGTCAAGGTCATTGCGTGGATTGAATTGCCTGTTTTCATATTCCGCCCTCACAAGGCTCGGTGTCTTGCATTCCGGGGCTTCAAGAGTCCATCCTGCGTCTTCCAGCATGTGCCCGTCAGCGCAGCATTTGAGGGTGTACTTGGTTGGTTTGAATGTCATGGGTTTATGTTTTTACGTTTTATTTCTTATGTCACAATGTGGATTTGTCCACAATTTCCGCTATGTCGTTCACCGGGCGGTCCGAGTAGCGGTTGAATGTGCTCCGGCATAACGGGCAGGCTGTCACGATTACATCCGGCGACTCTGCCGTGAGGCTCGTGAGCGCGCTTTCCGTCAGGGCCTTTCTCTTGTCGAATCCCAAGGACAGGCTTCCGACGCTTCCTCCGCAGCAGATGCTTTCCTTATGGTGCTTTCCAGCCTCCACGAGTGAGCCGGCTGACGAGATTACTTTTCTCGGACTTTCGTATATTCCGCATCCGCGTCCGAGCTCGCAAGGGTCATGATATACATAGCGCACATCGTTTTTCCTCAGTGAGAGCCTTCCCTCAGATATGAGGCTTTCCAGATACTCGGTGTGGTGCATTATCCTTATTCCTTCGAGATTGTAGCTTTCCTTGAAAACCTTGTAGCATATAGGGCAGCTCAGAAGCAGGATGTCGGCGCCAGAGGATTTGATTATCTCCGTATTCTTTGCAATCATCTCCAGCGCAGGTTCCTTTCTTCCGGCCATCATCATAGGTCTTCCGCAGCAGATTCCTCCGTCCTTATCCATCACAGCATAGCTGATTCCTGCTTTTCCGAGCAGGGAAGTCATGGATTTCATGATAACAGGAGTCAGGGCAGTCATGCAACCGGCAAAGTATAGAACCCGCTTATTTCCAATATCAAAAACATTTTTGTTTGATTCTAAAACATTTTTGTTATAGTCTATTTTGAAGAATTCTGTCCCGATATTTGAATAATCGGGACACAGATTGTATTTCTTTGTCGCTCTCTGTGCTATCCTGATTTTGTCTCCCTCTACACCGACAGGACAGACTGCCGTGCACTTGCCGCATAGCAGGCATTTGTCGCTGATTTCTTCGATGCGTCTTGAGTTGCCGCGCTTGAGCTGCCTGTTGAGATAGACTGTCGTATCATTGATGTTTGCCTTGACTGCTCCCATCGGGCAGGCATCAATGCAGACTCCGCAGCTCGGGCATGAATTGACCTGAATCTTTGCGAAGCCTTTTCTTGCGCTGCTTATTTTTATTCCGGCGTTGCGCATCGGGATGAGCAGGATTTCTGCCGGAATGTGCATGTAGCGGCTGAAAGGCAGCACGCACATGAAGATTCCGAGAGCTATCGAATACGCCCACCATGTCGGGAGCATGTTCATCGAGTCGCTCAGGAAGGAATGCAGGACGACGTTAAGCGATTTCGTAAGGAATGAGCCGCCGCTGATGTCAGCCGTGAAGCCCTCGGCAAGAAGCCTCAGGGGGAAGATGCACCAGAGCGAGTACAGTCCTATCAGGTCCGGCAGGCTCGGCCTTGTGGTGCGTCTCATGCCGAAGAGCTTCGAATGCGCCCTCTTCACTATGGCCAGTATGATGCCGCTCAGCACCACCAGCAGGAAGAAGTCCATCAGAAAGAAGAAGAAAGAGCCTTTCATGGTCTTTTCAGTCACGGCAACGAAGTATCTGAAAAATATCGGATACCATATCTTGTGGACTCTGTCAGGGGTGTAGAGCATTACCTCGATGTGGCCGATGACAATGAGCATGAACCAGCCGAATGCTATGCTGGAGTGCATGTAACCGAGAAGCTTGTTGCGCTTCCACAGCTTTACATGGAAAAGGCAGTCGCAGAACCAGTCCCTTATGTTCCTGGCCATCGTCTTCGGGTTGAAGAGGGACAGGAAGAATTTCTTGCGGTCATTTCCCGGAAGCTGGATTATGATTCTTGCGGCCCCGAAGAAGCACCATACGAGGCAGAACGTCATGCCGAGCATGAACGGGAGCACGAAATTGTTGTATCCCGACAGATAGATTTCCCTCATTTTACTTCCTCCTTACCATATATGCTGCTTATCGCAAGTATTATGCGCCTTGTATTGATGCCGCGGGGGCACACCATCATGCATTTGCCGCAAAGCATGCAGTTGGACATCATGCCGAAAGCTTCCTTCTCACGTCCTCTCTGGAGGCACAGCAGGACTTTCCTTATGCTCATCCCGGAGAATGCCGCAGCCGGGCAGGTCGCGCTGCATGACCCGCAGGCCATGCAGCGTGCCGCGTCGGGCTCGACGCGGCAGAGCTCTCTGAAGAGAGCTCTATCGACCTTGTCCATGTTAATGGCAGAGCTTGGTGATATTTTGAAACCGAAGATGTTGTCCATCATTTTCCTGTTATATGTGAATGAATCTCAAGGACTGCCGACCTGGCTTCCGCAAGGGTCTCCGGAACCGTCTTCGGGCCTGTGCATGCGCCTGCATAGAAGATTCCGGACTTAGGGGAAGATGTTATGTGCAGTACATTGTCAGAGCTTTTCAGGAAACCGTCCGAATCGAGCGGAAGAGAGAGCATTCCGGCTGTTTTCGTGCAGTCTGGATTGCATACCATACCCGACATGAGAACAAGCAGGTCCAGAGTGAGCCTGATTGGTTTTCCGGCCAATGTGTCCTCGGCCTTGACAATTACCCTGGAGTTGATGTCCTCGCTCACTTCAGAGACTCTTCCCCTGACGAAATGGATTCCGTAGTCGCGCTGCGCCTTCGTATAGAAATCCTCGAATTTCTTTCCGAAGAGTCTCAGGTCCATATAGAAGCACCATATTTCCGCATCCGGAAACTTCTCCTTCATTTCTATGGCCTGCTTAATCGCTGTGATGCAGCACACCTTGGAGCATTGTGAATTACGGGCTTTCTCATCCCTCGAACCGACGCAGTGCACGAATCCGACTGACTTTATATCGCGCTCCGAGATGCGCCTGTCGTCCTCAGTATTGAACCAGTGCTCCAAATCGCCGTTGGTGAGAACATGGTCATATACCCCGTAGCCGTATTCTTCCTTTTTCTCAGCTTCGAAAAGACGGAAGCCGGTGGTGAAGAGTATATATTTCGTGCTTATCGAAACACCGTTGGACAGCTTCACGTTGTAGTTGTCCCTCAGGCGGTTGATGAAAGATATTTCTGTGTTAAGGAAAATATTTGCCTCCTTGGTGCTTTCAACAAGTCCGGAAACGATGTCTGCGGCCGGAGTCATGTCCGGGAACAGCCTGTTCCATTTGGCGACATGTCCTCCGAGGCTAGGGCCTTTCTCCACTATGATCGGGGAGTACCCGAGTTTGAGAAGCTGTGAGGCTGCTTCAAGGCCGGCGATTCCGCCTCCTATTATTACGATGATTTCTTTCATTGTACAGGTCTGGTTTTATGTTGCCGGCAGATGCACTTTGGATATGCGGCTGCCGGGCTTTCCTAAAAGCATTTCAGGTTCTGTGGCAGTCCGGGACGCATTATGTCCTTGCTGTCGAGACCTTTGTATTTCTCCTGTGGATTATAGCTGATTCCAATCTTGTCAAGCAGCGGCTCCACAGCCACCTGATGGAGCTGGAGTCCAAGATCCCACGGATTATATCCGAGCACAAGCCCGGCAACCTCCTCGTATGTGAAGACAGGGATGCCGAATCCGTCCTTTCCGTAGGTCTTCCCTTCCATTTCGGCAATCACATACTGCCACCTGTCCAGAAAATAAGGGCAGCCGGGGCAGTTGGTGATTATCATGTCCGGCCTGTAAGGCTCCATCGACTCGAATTTCTTGTGCGTATTTGAAATGGAATAGCCCCTGTTGGCCTTGACATGGTACTGCCTGAAGCCGTAACCGCAGCAGTGCCTGCGCTCAGGGTAGTCAATTACATTGCCTCCCCATGCCTCTATCATGCCTGCAAGCACGTATGGATATTCCGCTCCTCCCACACCTTTTGACGGGAACATCTTTGCATAATGGCAGCCGATGTGCTCCACTACCCTGAGAGGTTCGCCGGTTTCCTTGTTTACGAGACGGAACTTGGCTTTCTCCGCTATCAGGTTGCGGTATTTGTATATGAGGTCGCTGGCGTGGGCAAGATACTTCGGCTTGTTGAATTCTTTGCGGCATGCCTTCCAGAGCATCTCTCTTATCCTTGTCTCCAGCTCGGGAAATTCCTCCCATGTCTGGAGGATTTCAGTATAATTTCCGAAAGACGTTATGCACGAGGCGACATAGTTTTCATATCCGGCCTCAGTCATCAGGGCGAACTGCCTTGCGACTATCGTCATTGCCGTCTCCTGCGGAATGGTGTCGCAGTGGTAGGCTATGCCTCCGCAGGTCGTATGATGCTCTGTCTCATAGAAATCCTTTTTGAGGATGTCACGGCATATCTCCATGAACATCCTTTCGGATGCCGGAAAGAAGTTCTGCCTGATGCAGCTTCTGACGTAGAACCATTTGTCGTCCGGAATCTCCTTCTGGTATTCCGACCATATCTTCTGTTTGCCTTGGTAAATCATAAAATCATTCCTCGTTCAAATGTCCTTCGGAGCAGTGGCCGAAGGTGTAAGTGAAATATTCCTCAATCGACATTCCCATCTCACGTGCCTTTTCCTCGGAGAATTTCTCCACAGCATTCATCCTTTCCGTACCTCCGGTCACATCGAATATGCTTTTTAGCTCGTCAAGGGACTCCTGCGGGATTTTCCTCAGGACTCCCGGACCTTCACCCCTGAAATTGGCCCCGAGTCTTGCGAAATTGTCCTCGAGATGCTCCGTGTGCCACTTCCATACAGGGCCGGACTCGACATGGTCTTCCCATTTGAATGTGTCAGGATGCACGCAGTATCCGTAATTGAGTATATTCCCGGTCATGATTTTCGTGAGAGGATAGAGCTGACGTCCCTTTTCGGAATGCACGAAATAGCCGAGTTTTGCCGAAAGGTTGCGCAATGCCATTATGACCAGTCCCGGGCCGTTTTTGCGGGGGCAACGTGTCACGCAGGACATGCATTCGCCGCAATACCATATAACATCGCTTTTGAGAAGTTCCTCTATGTCGCTGTCGTTTCCCCGCTGCACGGTATCAACTATCTTGCGCGGGTCGTACCTGTAAAATTCGGCTGCTGGGCAGATTGCGGTGCATGTCCCGCAATTTATGCATGTCTTGAGACCTTCCTTTATGCGGTAGTCTTCCTTGAGCATTTCATAAAGTTTTCCCATATATCCTTATTTAAAAATTACTTCACCCGGGCATAGCCTGCATGATGAGGTCTATGCTTGCGGGATATTATAAATGATTGGTGAAAAGCCATGTCATGTAGGCCGCCTCCATGGCCAGCAGCATGCCTCCTTCAAACCTGTCAAGCTTCTTTACCTCAAAGGTATATGCGCTGGCAAGAAGGAAGATTGAGCTTATCATGATGGCACCGAGGTCCACGGGAGACATTCCGCTGAAGGACAGCGGAGCTATGACAGCCGAGCCTCCCAGCACGAGGAGTATGTTGGATATGTTGGAACCGAGTATGTTGCCGAGCGCAAGCTGTCCACGTCCCTTGATTGCAGCCACTATGCATGTGGCGAGCTCCGGCAGGGAAGTGCCTACGGACATTACTGTTATGGCTATGAACTTTTCAGACAGATGGAGCCTTTCGGCTATGTTTGCAGCCGAGTTTACGAAGAGCTTGCCGCCTCCCACAAGGGCTGCTATGCCTCCGATAATCATAAGGACGGCCACAGTAGTCGGATATTGCTTTGTCGGCTGCTCTTTTTCAGTCTCTGTAACATTCTGGCAGTCATGGCTGAACGAGGTCCAGATATACCATGTGAATATCGCCAGGAGCAGGATGCCGTCGATATGTCCGAGACGGTCTTCCCCGATGCCGAACAGGCTTTTCTTCATTCCGAGCATTATAAGGAGTCCGGTCACGGCGATATTGAGCGGAATGTCTTTCTTGAGATTCCTTCTGGTGATGACGAGAGGGGTAATCAGCGCTGTGATTCCGAGAATCATCATGGTGTTGAATATATTTGACCCGATGACGTTTCCGATGGCCATGTCCGCCTTATGCTGGAATGCCGATATGAAACTTACGACCATTTCCGGGGTGGATGTGCCTATCCCCACTATGGTGAGCCCGATGAGGAACTCGCTTATTCCTGATTTCCTTGCTACGCTTGAGGAACCGTCCACAAGGTAATTGGCCCCTAAAAGTATGAGCAGCAGTCCTGCTGCGAGTATCAAAAACTGTATAAACATATTTTGCATTTAGCTCTTCCTCCGGTAAGAGGAAACAATCTCGGCAAAGATATGAAATAATATGATAATATCAATCTGCACACATGGTTTTCCGCTGGTTTTTCCGGCGGTGCACAAGTGCTTATGCAGTGTCGGGGAAACGGTGTCCCCGTGGCGCCCAGATATGATTTTGGGAGAAATTGCAGCTTTGCTGAAACGGAATCATCAGATTTTGTGTATGTTTGCATGATGCAAACCAAGATTATGATTACTATGAGACGCTTCCTGTCATTTTTATGTGCTTTGGCAGTGTGTACGGCAGCTTCCGCAGGGGAGGCCGTGTTTTATCGGATAAGGCTTGACCGCAATATTGACCGTGCTGCCCAGCGCATGGTGGTACTCGGGCTTGAGAAGGCTTCTGAGGTGTCCGCCGATTATGTGCTGCTGGACATTGACACTTATGGCGGGGCTGTGGATGCGGCTGACAGCATAAGGAGCGCGATTCTTCGTCATGAGGGACCGGTAATCGCTTTCGTTAATATGCAGGCAGCTTCTGCCGGGGCGCTCATCAGCATCGCATGCGATTCAATATATATGAAGACCGGCGGCACTATCGGTGCGGCGACAGTCGTTGACGGGGGAGGCAGGGTCATGCCTGACAAATACCAGTCATTCATGCGCGGGATGATGCGTTCTACGGCGCAGGCCAAGGGACGTGACCCTCGTGTAGCAGAATCTATGGTTGACACAGCCAATGTGCTGAGCCTGACTCCGGAAGAGGCCATGGCAAGGGGCTATTGCGAGGGAATCTGCGAGAGCTGGGCCGATGTTGCGCGTGCGGTGTGCGGTTCCGGGGATTTCGTGATACGGAACATGGAAGATGACCTGACATGGGTTGACCGTCTGGTGCAGTTTCTTCTGAACCCTATCCTTCAGGCCATATTCCTTATGATGATAATCGGCGGAATCTATATCGAGATAAGGACTCCGGGTGTCGGGCTTCCGCTTGCCATAGCCGTTGCCGGAGCAGTCTTGTATTTCTCCCCGCTTCTTGTGGAGCAGCTGGCGGCATATTGGGAGGTTATGCTTTTTGTTGCCGGACTTGTGCTTATAGCCCTTGAGATATTCGTGATTCCGGGGTTCGGAGTATGCGGAATCTCCGGAATCATTGCAGTCGTGCTATCGCTGGCTTTCGCTATGATTGACAATTCGGAGTTTTTCCGTTTTGACGGGACATTTACTCTTGTTCCGATTGTCATGCCGGTTTCGATTGTGGTCATATCGGCGTCACTGGCGATTTTCGGTGCCGTGCTGATAGTCAGGAAACTTTATGCGACGCGTTCTTTCGACCATATAGCATTGAGGCAGTCGCTTGATTCGGCAGAAGGCTTCACCGGAGTCGTGTCAGGGTTGGAAAGCCTTGTGGGAGAGCCTGTGGTGGCCTTTACGGATATGCGCCCGTCCGGTAAGGTGAAAACTACGGACGGACGCATAATCGAGGCGTCTCTGCGGTTCGGTGGCTTTGCGTCAAAGGGAACGACGCTCAAAGTCTTGGCTGCAGAACAGGGAAGGCTCTATTGCGAGCCTTTGGCTTGACGGACTGTCATTGTGTGAGCTTGTCTGCAGCATCTGCCGCGCTTGGCTGGAAATAGATGGCATTTCCGCGGTTGCTCTCATAAATAAAGTCTTTCAATGCCTTGCTTTCATATCCGGAAAAGTCACCGTAAATCGCAAGGCGGACTCCATAGTTGATGAATTTCTGCAGAATCTCTCCGGCAATGCATGTGCTCAGGATGAAGAAATCTTCAGCAAATGCTTCTTTGTTCAGAGCTATGTTCTTGCATCCGGTCTCATGTATTATGCCCATTGTCAGGTCGAGAGCGGACCCGGTGTCTGTGATGATGACATCATCGCTCCAGACAACCGCTACGCTCTGCCCGTTCTTTATTTGTACTTCCGTTTTCATATCATCGCCTTGACAGGAGGCATACGTTCTCCACGTGGTGGGTGTGAGGGAACATGTCAACAGGCCTGACAGCCTTGATGTCATAGTCCTTGCACAATATCTCAAGGTCACGTGCCTGTGAAGCCGGATTGCAGCTTACATATACTATGCGTTCCGGGGCGGCATTCAGGATTACCTGTGCCACATCAGGGTGGATTCCTGCTCTCGGCGGGTCAAGGATTATCACGTCCGGTCTTCCGTGTTCCTCGACAAAGCCGTCCGTGAGAATGTCCTTCATGTCTCCTGCAAAGAAGTCGCAGTTGGTGATTCCGTTCGCCCGGGCGTTTGCCTTCGCGTCTTCGATGGCTTCCGGTACATATTCGATTCCGATTACCTTGCCAGCCTGGCGGGACACGAACTGTGCGATTGTTCCGGTGCCGGTATATAGGTCATAAACGGTTTCCTTTCCGGTCAGGGCCGCATATTCCCTTGCGATGCTATAGAGCTTGTATGCCTGTCTGGTGTTTGTCTGGTAGAACGATTTGGGGCCAATCTTGAATTTCAGTCCCTCCATATATTCGTATATTGCGTCCTCACCCTTGTACAGGTGGCATTCGCGGTCCGCGATGGAGTCGTTTGCCTTTCCGTTTATAACATAGTACAGTGAAGTTATCTGCGGGAATTTCTCGGAGACTGCGTCAAGAATGGCAGTGCGGGCCTGCACGTCTTCATGATACATGCACAAAATCAGCATGACGTTTCCCGCCTCGGTGGTGCGGACGAACATGTTGCGCAGAAAACCTGTATGTTCGCGTATGTTGAAGAAACTCAGGCCGTTCTTCATCGCGTAGTCCTTGATGAAGAGGCGTATTTCATTGGACGGCTCAGGCTGAAGCCAGCAGTGGTCCACGTCGAGCACTTTGTCGAAGAAGCGGCCCACATGGAAGCCGAGCCCGCATCTCTGCTGTTCGCTGAGAGTCTCAGGGTCTTCGTTTTCGTAAATCCATCTGCGCTGCGAAAATGTGAATTCGAGTTTGTTGCGGTAATATGTTGTCTCGTCAGAAGGCACGATAGGGGATATTTCCGGTACTTGGAGATGCCCTATGCGCACAAGCTGGTCATATACCTGCTGCTGCTTGGCCTGAAGCTGCATTTCATACGGAAGGGGCTGCCATTTGCATCCTCCGCATACTCCGAAATGGCTGCAGAACGGCTCCAGACGGCGCGGTGAGGGCTTTACCATGCGCAGGATGAATCCTTCCATGTAGTTTTTCTTCTTTTTGGTCACTTTTACGTCCACGATGTCGCCCGGTACGGCGAACTGCACGAAAAGCACTGTGCCGTCAATTTTAGCTATAGCCTTGCCTTCTGCGGCAACAGTTTCTATTACAACATTCTCAAGGATGATTTCCTGTTTCTTTTTTGCCATGTCTGTGTCTGGATTTATGCCGGTCTTCCGAAATGTTCAAAAGTTCCGGCTTTGTTTGTCAAACCGGAACGCATATGGACTGCGCATGTCAACTGAGCCTAAAAGGCTGGCCATATGTCCGGGGGTGCAAAATTATCAAATAAATTCAATATATCACATATAAGGCTCTTGAAAGGCTTTGTGAAATCATATGTGGCGGGTGAAAATTGTGGAACTTGAGTGATTCATTATCTATGTTCTATGGTCGCATCGGCAGGCATATTTGCTGTGCCATCAGGCTATGCAATCTGGCTGTAGAGCAGATGTGCATTATATGCTATGAAGCCAAGAAACAGCACCAGGCCGGCTGCCCTGCTGATTTTCCCTCTCAATGAGATGAGCGGAAGTATAAGTACGGCCGTTGCCATGACAAAATAGTCCATTGCAGTGATTCCGGATGCCTGCAGCGGAGTTATGACTGGCGTGATTCCCAATATCAATGTAATGTTGAATATGTTGGAGCCTACAATGTTGCCCAGGGAAAGCCTTGTGTTTTTCCTCAGGGCGGCGGTCACCGATGCTGCAAGCTCCGGAAGGGATGTGCCGCATGCTATCAGTGTGATCGATATGAATGCGTCGTTGACTCCGAATGACTTGGCAATCTTGATGGCGTTCGACACGAAGAGGTCGCAGCTGACGGCCAGTATGGCAAGTCCTGCCACAGTCTTGGCCAACGATATCCATAGGGGAGAGGCTTCTTCGTGGACCGGTTCATGTTCCGGTTCATGCTCGGGGGCTTTTTTCCTGTCGCGGTAAAACGAATATGACATGAAAACCATGAACAAGCACACCAGGATTATGCCATCAGCGCGTCCGAGCATCGGTGCATCTCCATTGAAGAAATTGAATATCAGTGCAATGAGCAGAAGCGTTACGAAAATGCAGAAGGGAATTTCGAACTTCATGTTCGTCCTGTCCACGACGATGGGGAAGAACAGGGCGGTCAGTCCGAGTATTCCGAGCACATTGAAGATGTTGGAGCCTACGACATTTCCTATTGCTATGTCTGCATTGCCGTTTGCCGCTCCTATGACGCTTACGACAAGCTCAGGCATGGACGTGCCTATGCCCACTATTGCCGCACCGATTACGAATTCCGATATCTTAAGTCGTTTTGCTATTGAAACGGAGCCGCTGACAAGCCAGTCGGCTCCGAACATTATGCCGAAGAATGAAACGGCTATTATAATGTATTCCATTATCTTATAAGGTTATAGTCCTGTTGTCTTATCAGCGTCCTCCGGTCAGCTGGGGTACGTATGCAATGTCATATTCATATACACAGGTGCATGGCACGTATTTGTACGGCACATATTCAAAAAGCTGGACATATGCCTTTCCGCTTGACTTGCAGCAGTAAACATCGAGTCTGAGTCCGTTTCCTTTTCCTTCCTCGCTGCCGAGTATGCTTTTGCCTTTCCCGGATTCGAGACATGTCTCTATGTCTGCGCGCATGCTCTGGGGATAGAAGCTTTCTTTCTTGCTGTATCTTGTGCCGGTCTGGACATCCTTATAACCGGTTTTCATGAAGAGCAGCATTATGATTCCTGCGAATATCATGAAGAATCCGACCAGGTTTATAGATACTGATGTCGGGAGCGCTATGAGGATTGCACCTGCTATTGCTATGCTTACTGATATGATGAGGTCTTTTGTAGAACGTATTCTGATGAATCTCTTTTCCATAAGAAATAATGTGAATTTTTATATTTTGTCTTGATTTCCAGTGATTTCTGTGCATATTGCCCGTATTGGCATCACCGCTATATGATGTCACTGTGAATCAAGGATTTATGTTATATGTGTGATTGCATATCTGATTAGTCCTTGCCTTATGTTTTCGGCTTTTGTTCAGGACATGGGAAACCTGTCCTGATGTTGGCTTTAAAAGGCTTGGCAATCAAGAATTTATGTCCGGCAGGAGGATATGCTCAGGCTGCCGGAAAAAGGGGAGAGAGGAAGCTAAATAACTATCTTCCTGAGGTTTATGAATCTGTGTGACGGCTCTTCAATGCCTGACGGGAAACGTCTGATGCTGGCCAGGAGCATGGAAATGCTGTCTCTGCTGTAGGCCTTTCCTGATTTGATGAAATTTATGTTTACCGTTTTGGCGCATGTCGGGCGCTTTGCATTGTGGCTTGTCCTGAGCGGAGCCGAATAATGTGTCGGTCCGGTGAGATTGCATGGTGAATCCGAAGCTGACAGGTCATGCAGGAATATGCGGGACCATGAGTGGTCAGCCGGACTGTCTGCAGTTTCATGAATCAAGTTTCCTGAGTCAGACGCATGTTCGGAAACTGCTTTTTCCTGGATTGAGAGAAAAAAGCAGATGACCGTCATTGCATATGTCAGGAATCTGTGTGTCATTTCTGTCGGTTTGCCGTTTTTAGGACGGTCACGCGTCCATGCAAATTCTATGCTGTAATTGTGCGCATGCTGATAAAAAAGGGGATATTTTCTATTCTCATTCCCCGTACTTAACATAATGTACATTGTATAACAAAATCACCAAAAAGGGGAGAAAGCGAATTGGAGTCGCGTTCTGTTCGGCCGGCAGGATGACAAATCTATGGCGGAGTCTTGTACAAATGATTATCTTTGCGCCCGAAATATCTGATAATAGAACGATTCAATTCATAAACACATGACTATGAATAAAGTAAGATTCTGGTTTCAAAATGCACGGCCGATTTCACTCCCGCAGTCACTTTTGCCGGCTTTCACTGCGCTTGCACTGTCTTACGGCGCTCCGGAGTTCAATTGGATTGCCGCGATAGCTTCTGTTGCAGGAGTCGCTTTTCTGCATCTTTCCCTTAATCTGCTGGATGATTGGTTTGATTATCGTGAAGGCTCTGCCGAGGCCCGTCAGAAAGTTTCCGATGAAGGTTTCAGAGGAAGGATGATTAAATATCCTTATCTGACGTCCTGCGAGGCTACACCGAAACAATTGCTGTGGGCTGTCGTGGCATTTATGCTGATTGCAGTCGTAATGGGGCTTGTCGTGTATGCCATAAGGGGCCGGGCAATCCTGATATGGGCTTTTGCAGCATTAATAATCGGAGTCTCATATTCTGGAGGACCTTTGAAGCTTGGTTTCCGGGGACTCGGTGAACTTGTCATATTCATAATGTTCGGTCCTCTGATGATGACAGGCGTATATTATGCCGTTACGGGAACACTTGACTGGAAAATTCTATGGCTGTCGGCGGCTGTCGGCATGCTGGTTACGAATATAGTATATTCGCATTCCGTGCTTGATTCGGTTCCGGACAGGAAAATGGGAAAAAAGACGATGGCGCATCTAATGGGTTCTGACAGAGGGCAGATAGTATTTTCTGCTATTCTGAACACATTCCCCTACCTCATGACTGTTGCTGCCGTGGCTCTTGGACAGCTGCATCCCGCTTACCTGGCCGTACTGCTTGTCCTGCCACTCTCATTGTGGCTTGTGAAGTCTCTCGATGATTTCGTCAATCACCGTGAGGTTCCGATAGAGCCGAAGATCTGGATGGGGCCAATGGGAGATTTCCAGGCGTACCGCAAGGCGGGTGTTGACTGGTTTCTGCTCCGCTGGCTTACAGCTCGCAACATTGTGATGATGTTCTGCGTGATAATAATTGTTGTAAATCTTATTTTCCGATGAATGGCAGGCCTGTCCCGGTTCTGCATTTGCGCTGATTGGCGATAATGGACTGGCCTTGGATTTTTGAAAAACTTATAAAGAATGATGACATGAAAAAGTTGTTTTATCTTGGATGGTGGTTTCTCAGGGCACGTTTTTTCGGAAGGCGTGCTCCCCTGCAGACAGTCCTGTTCATATCCGACATATGCAATCTCAGATGCAAGCATTGCAGCGTGTATGAACTTGAGAATCCGCATAATATGACATATGAGCAGGTGCGCTGGCATCTGCAGGAATCGTATGACGCCGGCTCCAGATTCGTGGATTTCGAAGGCGGAGAGGTCACTATATGGCGTGACGGCGACAAGAGAATAAACGATCTTATAGACCTGGCCAAGGAGATAGGCTTCTTCTCATGCACGATAACCACTAATGCGCAGCTGCCATTTGCGGGCTCTCATGCCGATTCTATCTGGGTCAGTCTTGATGGAGCCGGAGGTTACCACGAGCAAGTGCGTGGAAAAGGCACATTTGCCAAGCTTGAGAAGAATATAGCGGAATGCGGTCATAAGCATCTCAGTGTGAACATGGTAGTGAATACTCTCAATTATACAGATGTAGCGGATACTATTGAGTATGCGAAGAATAACCCGGCCATAGAAAGCATCTCCATTAATTTCCATACTCCGTTCGAAGGCACTGAATATCTTGCCCTGGATATGGAAACAAGGGCCGGAATCATAGATATGGTCATCGGCTACAAGAAGAAAGGCTATCCTATAATGAACTCTGTCTCAGGACTCAAACTGATGAAAACCAATTCTTTCAAGCGCCGCTGCTGGGTGACTGACTTTGTCTATCCGGATGGCAAGCGTGGCTATTGCGTCGGCTACGGTACGGACAAATGCACACAGTGCGGGTTCTGCATGGCCGGTGAGATGGCATCTGTATTCTCGTTCAGGCCGGATACCATATTTGCAGGACTGAAGCTTCGTGTATAAGCGATTAGGCTATTGTACAAAGTATTACCCTATATTTCCTAAGAAAATTTAAGACGTAATAATGAGAAAAATTGAATTGTGGCGCAGATGCCATGCGCCAGTTGCCTTATGTGCATTGTCCTTTGCCGCATTTTCGTGTGTCAACAGTGATTATGACATCGAAAAGCCGATTGACATGACCGTGAATCTGCTAAAAGACGCGGCGCTCCCGGTGGGAGACGTGCAGAAATTGTATCTGAAGGACATTCTCTTCGGAGATGATGAGTCTCTTGTCGGCATTTCAGCTGACGGAGATTATCATATCACATTCGTCCAGGGAAACCTGGACACCGAGATAATGGTTCCTGCATTTGAGTATGAGGGATTTACGCATAATGTCTCGATTAAGACCTGGCTGACCGAAGGTGCAGGAAGGATATCTGGAAATGCCGGTTTCGGGACGGTGCATTTCAAATATGACATGGAGTCTTACTCGCTCCCTCAGGAGGTTACGGGCTTGAAGCGTTGTGATGTGAGTTCAAGTATTCAGTTGTCATTGAGGACAGTGGCCGGACAAGGACAGATGTCGCTTGCTGCCGGGGCTGAGATACGCTTTCCGGAGTTCCTTGTCATATCTTCCAATCTTCCTTATGGAATCAGCAGGACCGGAGCCAATGTTTTCACAACTACTATAGACTTCCCTATCACAAGTTCGGCTGATTTCATATTTCCTGTGGAAGCTATGGATTTTGAGGCAATTCCTCAAGGACAGGGCTTGGTGGCTCCCGGACATTTCAAGATGACTGCTGATGTACTGTTGTCCGGAAGCATCCGTATTGATGACCTCCAGGCCGGAGCATTGCCGGAAATTTCAGGAATGCTGAAACTGTATCCTGCAAGATTCGTCAAAGCTGTAGCCAAACTGTCGAAAGAAACGGAGATTCCGGTCTCCCCTGTTGTTGTCGGAGATTTGCCTGAGTTCCTCAGTGGCGAGGATGTAGTACTTGACCTTCAAGGGCTTAGACTTGACATGGCTGTGGAAAACACTTTTCCTCTTGGAGGCAGCATGGGTGCAGGAATAAAGACAGGCGGGGCTTCCGGGACTCTTGCCTCTGTGGACCTCGGGCCTGTACATTTCAGTGCTCCTGCCTTTGGGCAGTCCACAAGGAGCGCGTTCTCATTTTCGCAGGAAGGAACCGGTGCGCCGGAAGGATATGCAGATGTCATGACAGCAGGGTTTGACAACCTTCTGAGGACGGTTCCGCAGAAAGTCGAGATTTATGACATGACCGTTTCGACTGATGATGATTATGCTGAGATAGGTTTCGGAATGCCTTATAATATAAGTGCGGATTATTCGCTTACCTCTCCCCTTGCTTTTGGACAGGATATGAATCTTGTCTTTGTGCAGGACATGACCGGATTCGGCATTGACCTGTCGGATTTCGGCTTGTATAAAGCCAGGCTTACCCTTGATGCCGTGAACAGTGTGCCTTTGGATTTTTCTCTCCAGGCAGATGCGTTAGATGCCGGGGCGAATGTAATATCCGGAATTAAGGTAGTGCTTGATAACCGGATAAGCGCAGGTTCCGTCAGCAGCCCCTCAGAATCAAAGCTCGTGCTTGACATCATATCGGAAGGAGATGCTCTCGCATTTGACGGGCTGAGGCTTCGTATGGCTGCTGCATCACAAGAACCGTCCCTTGCAGGAATGCCTCTCAACAAGGACCAGGGCATAGAGCTGAAGAATCTGGTCCTGAGAGTTCCGGAAGGAATTACACTGGACCTTGGAAACGGCAATGACGGCGAATGAAATGCCCAGTCTTACAGGCTTTTACAAACAACAAGATAAACTGACAGCATAATGAAAAGAGCATATATGATAATGACCGTTCTGATGTCCCTTGCCGCTGCATCAAGCGCGTATGCACAGCAGAATCTAAGGAGCGGATATTTCCTTGACGGATATACATACGGATACAAGTTCAATCCTGCGTTTCAGGGTGAACGCGGCTTCATAGCCCTTCCTGCATTGGGAAGGACCAGTGTCGGGGTTGAAAGCAGCCTTGCCATGTCTGATGTGATTTACCCTCTTAATGACGGCACGCTTGCCACTTTCCTGCATCCTTCAGTTCCCGCTGATGACTTCCTTTCCGGACTGCGCAGCATGAACCGCATCGGTGTAAATACAGACATTGGCATATTTTCAACCGGCTTCCGTACAGGCAAGAGCTATCATACAATAGACGTTTCCCTGCGTGCCGATGTGGGTGTGAATCTTCCGAAAGACCTGTTTGCATTTGCCAAGAACGGTGCATCAACAGGGCAGACTCAATATGACATCAGCAATGTCGGTGCGCGCCTGGATTCGAGGATGGAGTTTGCATACGGATACTCGAGAAGCATCACCCGCAATCTTTACGCCGGTGTCAGAGTCAAGTTCCTTGTCGGCATTGCCAATGCGAGAATCGCCATGGACAGGATGAGCCTGGAGATGTCCCAAGACCGCTGGGCAATAAAGGCGCAGGGAAACATGACGACTTCCGGCATGCTTTCATTCAAGACCAAAGGTGAGGCCGGAACCTCTGAGAATGCCTCGCAGGACAATATCATATCGTTTGAACCGGACTTGTCAATGTTTGAGGGAGAAGATGTGGCACGTAATGTCCTGAACGGAATTTCAAGTTTCGGAGGTGCGTTGGACTTGGGAATATCCTGGGATTTTTTCAGATATTTCACTCTTTCCGCATCCGTGCTTGATCTCGGATTCATGTCATGGAGCAATACTGCAAGGGTCGTGACTCCCGGCAAGGCATGGGAATTTTACGGCTTCGGAAGCAATATAGGAGCAGAGGGCACACCGTCTTTGGGAGAGCAGTTCGAGACCATGGGAGAGGAACTGCTGCAGGCTTTCAATTTTGAGCGGGTGCAGGCCGGGGCCAAATCGTCGGAGGCTCTTGCGATGACTATGCACTTGGGCTTGGAGGCCAGAATGCCTTTTTATGAGAAAATGTCGCTCGGACTTTTGGGCACGAGACGTTTTGACGGGGCATTCTCATGGACGGAAGGACGCGTGTCACTCAATCTTGCTCCGCTCAAATGGTTAAGTCTTACGGGCAATTATGCCATATCTGACTTCGGCCACTCTGCTGGAGCTGCACTTAATCTTCATGTGCAGGGATTCACATTCTGTGTCGGTTCTGACTCTTTCCTGCCGTTTGCTAACGTAACCCCACAGTTCATTCCTATAGACAATTGGAATACCAACGTTACCGTAATGCTTTGCTTTGCGTTCGGGAAATATCATAAGATGCGCTGATGGCGTAGATTGATTGCCATATGACAGGGTAATGATACTGGCATGCAATGATAAAGGGGCTGGCTAAAATATTAGTCAAGCCCCTTTTCCTTGTTTTACGGTGAGTTAACCTCTGCCTTATTTCCAAATATTCAATTCTCAGAGAGTTATTCTGATTTTTTAGGTCACCCTCTTTTCGTTTTCTGTGCGGTCAGTTACGGCCATGTCAGCGGGAACACATGTATGCCTTGGTCTTCTTCCAGTTGCCGAATTTCAAATCGGACTCTTTCATGAGCAGGTTGACCATCCCGTTGCCTTGGAACTGCAGGCCAAGTTCTGCGTCACATCCGATCTGGATAAGGCTGAGCATGTCAGGATAATTTTCGCGTGTCTGCGGACTTGACGGCACTCCGAGCAGCTTGAATCCTTCCTCATCGTCTGCGCAGGCGGAAAATGTGATTTCAAGTTCGTGGTCAGTGAGCGGCTGGTCCTCATCGTCCACAAGCATGCAGCTCTGGAATGTCTCAAAATTGATGGACTTTGCATATTTTACCACAAACTCCCCTTTCGGCCATTCCCCCGGGCCGTTTCCGGTTGCGTTTTTATATCCAAGCCACTCATCCAGGGCCGCGAAAAAATACAGCATGCCCTCGTGCGGAAGCTTTCCTTCCGGGTCGAGAGGAGCAATGTCCTCGCAGTTTATCTGGCATATGAAAGTCAATGGATAATCGTATGTCTCCCCGTCTTCCGTAACCGGTATTGTCGGATATTGCATGTTTTCAGGCATATCCGGGTCGCCCCACCATTTGCTGGCGCAGAAAAGCACCCTGTCGGTCTTCTTTAGATTGATTTTTATTGCCATATATGTTATATTTTATACTTCGTATACAAACACTTCGCTTCGGTATAGTCAAGCAAGCTTGCCTCTGCTTTCAGCTTAATCGTTTATTTTAGATTATCTCATTACAACTTTACAATAACTCGCGCATTAGCATAATCAAGCAAGCTTCCCGCTGTTCACGTCTGAGCCGGTTTTGCATACAGCTAAAATGTCAGTGAAATTCCCACGGACAATGCCATGACAAGCGCCTCGTTACGGTTCGTCATATCAACAGGGACAGCGATGCCGTCGTATGTAACTGTTGGATGTGTGTATGTGACGCGTGCAGATGCCAGGAAATCAAGTTTTGTGCAGCGGCTGAGCGACATTCTCCATCCTCCGCCAGCTTTTGCCGTTACGATTTCCTGCGGGCCTGGCTTTATGCATATGCCGCTTCCGAGGTCAAGGAACGTAAGCCACCTGTCTGCAAGCGGGTTCTTGCCGAAATACCTTGTGACGCGGAATGACATCGGCACTACTCTGTTATAATGTCCGATGCCTGCATATCCTGCATAGAATGAAAGGTTCCAGTGCCTGTTGAAGTTGTATCCGGCATGGAGGTAAGCCTCGGCATTGCTCCTGTATCCTGTCGCGTTTCCCCTCTGGTCTATCCTGTAGCCTTCAGATGAGAAGAAATTGTAATGCCAGCCGGACCATAAAGAGGCCGCATAGCTCCATTCCGCCCCGAAAGTGAAGCGTGTGTACTCATCGTCACCCTTGGCCTTTTCTCCGGCCTCAAGGCTGAGAAAAGTGCAGACGAGCAGAATGAACGTATATGCAAGTCTTCTCTTCATTTTCAGAATCTGTATCCTATTCCTATTTCCGGCATGAACGCTTTCATCAGGCCGCCCTTGAAATATCTCATGTCAACGGCTTCTTCCCTGAAAGTCAGATGGCTGCCTATGACTGGAGCTATGCTTATGGATATGTCAACGTTGCGCTTGTATATGCACCTTACGCCGGCCCTGCCTTTCAGGCCAAAGAAGAAGCCTGTATCTGATTTGAAATCACGGCACAATCCTGCCGCTATGCCAGGTCCGGCAAATATGGTTATCTTGTTTCCGCATACGGATTCCATTACGGCAATCGCGAAATTCCATGTGAAAGATGCGGATATGCCCGGAATTGACGTGCGTCCGGAAAAAGCTTCTGCGGTTTCCGCATATAAGGTCACGCGTGTGAAGCTGCCGTCATCCGTGTCAAGCTCATGATACAGTCCCATGCCTGAATAGCCGTAAACCGTGCCTATGCAATGCTTCTGGGCACAGGCCGATATGCAGGCCAGTGACAGCAGCAAAGTCGCTAAGGCTATTTTGAGGCATCGTTCAGGCATATTCCGGCATTTCAGACGTATTTGAATTCCATATAGGTCGCTCCGATGGCATCGTTGAAGCTGCCTCCTATGAAGCCGACGAGGTCTCCCTTCTTGAGTTTTCCGTCCTCAGTCAGCAGCCGTATGGAGTTGCTGACGAATCCCTCCTTTGTGCCGGTAACTTCAAAAGGATAGCCGTAGATGTCGTAGGTGAGGGCAAGTTCCCTCATTGTATAGCCGTTGTAGCACATTGCGTATATCGGAACTTTCGGCCTGAATTCGGCCAGATAGCGTCCCGTGCGTCCGGTCCATGTGTCAAATATTATGGCCTTTACAGGAAGCTGCAACGTTGCGGCAACAAGTGAGCGTGCCAGCACTGCTGCAATCGGTTTGGTGACATTTACAAGGTCCATAGGAGGAGGCGTCAAGATGGACTCTTCTGTCGCTACTGCAATCCTGTACATTGTCCTTACCGCTTCCACAGGGTATTTCCCTGAGGCTGTCTCCCCGCTGAGCATTATGGCGTCCGCGCTCTGGAGGATTGCGTTCGCCACGTCTGTGACCTCTGCCCTTGTCGGACGCGGGTTATCTATCATGCTGTGAAGCATCTGTGTGGCTACGATGACAGGCTTTTTGCGTGCGCGGCACTTGCTGATGATATTCTTTTGCAGAAGCGGGATTCTCTCTGCCGCTATCTCCACGCCAAGGTCTCCCCTTGCAATCATGACTCCGTAGCAGTGCGACAATATCTCGTCAAGGTTATCGACTCCCTGCTGGTTCTCAATCTTGGATATTATCTTCAGATGGCTTTTGTTCTCATCGAGAATCTCCTGTATCTCAATGAGGTCCTTCTTTGTCCGCACGAATGAATGTGCTATGAAGTCGATGTCTGCTCCGATTGCCCATTGTACAAATGTCCTGTCTTTGTCTGTGAGAGCCGGCAGGGATATGTGCACGTTCGGAACATTGACGCTTTTCTTGCCTTTGATGACTCCTGCGTTCTGCACTTCGCACAGGAGCTTTCCGCCATCCTTTCCTGTCACGAGAATCTCCACGGCCCCGTCATCGAGCAGCACGCTCGCCCCTACAGGGACATCTTCAACGAAAAACGGGCATGTGGTGTAGAGAACTTTGGATGTACAGAAATTCTGCGGGCCGTCATGTATCTCAATCCAGTCGCCTTCCTTTACGACGAAGCCTACGGCATTCTCCATGGCAGTAAGTCTCACTTCCGGACCTTTCGTGTCAACGAGAATTGCAATCTTGTCAGATACTGCCCTGATATTGTCCACGATTTTCTGTGCGCCTTCGATTGTTGCATGGGCAGAATTGATGCGTGCCACATTCATTCCGTTGAGATAAAGCTCGCGGATGAACTCAGTTTCGCAATTCATGTCCGATATCGTGCAGATTATTTTAGTCTTTTTCTGTTCCATAACGTTTTGTACACTACATTTTTAGATTCTTTCAAAAGATGGCCTGGACTCCACTTCTGGAACTCCGGCTTCATGTCACGGCTGCGGGAGCCTGTTCTAACCGATTGCGAATTTAGCAAAATTCGGGGAAATTGACGGAAAAATTCTTAACTTTGTCGAGTTGTACTGACCAAAACGATAAAATCTATGGCCATTTTGATAAAGGCGGTCACTTCGAGGAAGGACCTGAAAATATTTGCCAGGTTTGCCAATAATCTATATAAGGGTAACCGTTTCTATGTTCCCAGCATGCCTTGGGATGATCTCAATACATTTGACAAGAAAAAGAATGGTGCGTTTGAGTTCTGCGAGGCGGGATTCTATCTTGCATACAGAGGCTCCGAGGTAGTGGGCCGTGTGGCTGCCATTGTCAATTCAAAGGCAAATGAGGCCTGGAAGGTAAGGCAGGTGCGTTTCGGCTGGTTTGACTTCATTGATGACATCGAAGTCTCGCGTGCCCTGTTGGACAAGGTAATCGAGTTCGGACGCGAGCGCGGCATGACGCAGATTGTGGGACCGCTCGGATTTACGGATTTCGATCCGGAGGGCATGCTTGTGGAGGGCTTTGACAGGCTCAGCACTATGGCCCTCATATATAATCATCCTTATTATCCGGAGCATATGAAAAAGCTCGGATATGTAAAGGAGACCGGCTGGGTGGAGTACAGGATAACCATTCCTGAGGAGCTGCCTGAAAGGCATATTAAGCTGGCGCGCCTTGTAATGGAGAGGAACGGCCTGAAAATCAGGAAGCTCACACGCAGACAGGTCAAGAAGGAAAAGTACGGCCGCAAGCTGTTTGAACTGATAAATGAGACATATTGCGTCCTCTACGGGTATTCTCTCCTTTCGGAGAAGCAGATTGACCTGTATGTTGACGTATATCTTGGTCTGGTTGACCTCAGAATGGTCACATTCATCGAGGATTCGGAGGGGAACCTCATAGCTGCCGGTGTTACGATGCCGTCTCTTTCGGAGGCGTTGCAGAAATGCCGTGGAGAGCTGCTGCCTTTCGGCTGGTGGCATCTGCTCAAGAGCATGTATCTGAAGAAGCCTGATACACTGGACCTGCTGCTTGTCGGCGTGAAGCCTGAGTGGCAGAACAAGGGTGTCAATTCTCTTCTTTTCCTTGACCTTTTCAAGACGGTAAAGGACATGGGCTTCAAGTATGCGGAGACCAATGCCAATCTTGAGACCAATGCCAAGGTGCAGGCCATGTGGGCGCCCTTCGAGAAGGAACTTCATAAGAGACGCTGGGTATTTGCCAAGGAAATCTGAATATGACGGTGATAGGAGATGATGAAATAGGGCGCAGCCGAATGCTGCCTCCGCTTCCCGAAAGGATGCGTCCCCAGAATCTTGAAGGCTATGTGGGACAGAGGCATCTTATCGGTCCGGGATGCGTGCTCAGGAATATGATTGAAAACGGAAATCTTTCGTCGTTCATATTATGGGGACCTCCGGGTGTCGGCAAGACAACTCTTTCGAGAATCGTGGCAAAGTCTCTCGGGCGCGAGTTCTTTACTTTGTCTGCCGTGAGCGCCGGGGTGAAGGATGTGCGTGATGTCATTGACAGGGCACGTTCAAATTCTCTTTTTTCCGGAGGACTGTCGCCGATTCTGTTTATAGATGAGATACATCGTTTCAGCAAGTCGCAGCAGGATGCGCTTTTGGGTGCTGTAGAGGACGGTACCATTGTGCTTATAGGAGCCACTACGGAGAATCCTTCTTTTGAAGTCATCACTCCCCTTCTGTCGCGCTGCCAGGTGTTTGTGCTGAAGTCTTTGGGAAAGGATGACCTGCAATTTCTTCTTGACAGGGCCATGCGTGAAGACCCAGTGCTTTCACACAAGGATATAACGGTCAATGAGACCGAGGCTCTTTTCAGGTACAGCTCTGGTGATGCACGAAAGCTTCTGAATATACTTGAGATTGTTGTAGGCTCGTTCGGAAGCGCTCCGGTGGTGATTGACAACAAGGCTGTCACGTCATGCCTTCAGGAAAACGTTGCCATATACGACAAGGGCGGCGAGATGCACTATGACGTGATATCGGCTTTCATCAAGAGTGTGCGCGGGTCTGACCCGAATGCAGCCGTGTATTATCTTGCCCGCATGCTTGACGGCGGAGAGGATCCGCTTTTCATTGCACGTCGCCTTTGCATACTTGCTGCGGAGGATGTGGGACTTGCCAATCCGAATGCGCTGCTTCTTGCAAATTCATGTTTTCAGATAGTGCATACCATCGGTATGCCGGAGGCAAGGATTCCTCTGGCTGAGGTGACCATATATTTGGCTTCATCTCCAAAGAGCAATTCCGCCTATATGGCAATCAATGAGGCGCTTGCAGTTGCAAAGCAAACTCCTGACGCTTCAGTCCCGCTCTATTTGAGAAATGCCCCGACAAAACTGATGGAGGAGCTTGGATATGGTGACGGCTATAAATACGCGCATGATTTTCCCGGCCATTTCGCTGATTTGGAGTTCATGCCCGACCAGCTTTCCGGCCGCAAATTCTATGAGCCGGCCGACAACCGTCAGGAGGAAACCCTTCGCTCACGCCTGACATCTTTGTGGCCAAAATACTACAAGTAATCTGTCCGCCCGGGGTAATATCCTGTAAGACAGTTACTTTTGTGGTGATGTGCCGGTTTTCCGTCCTTTGGTTGATGGGATGCTTTTGGCATGAAATGTTGACATCGGTTTTCTGATACGGGCATCATGCGGCAGTAGAACTTTCTCCTATTGGTTAATCAATTGTTTATCATGATTTCTGATACGGATAATCAGAGTCAACCTGAATCAGGAAATCGCATTTCTACATTTCATTTAGCATCAACGGATTATGCTCCACGCAAACGGCGTATTGTTCAATAATCTTAAACCGATTTCAAGACAAGGCATCCTCAGATGCCGCATCCGTGCCGTGTATTTGCTCAAGCAAATATGGAAAGGCGCAAAGGATGCCACTTCCCCCACAGGGGGACGGGAGGGGCACATAATATCATACCGCCAATAAGAGCGAAGCGAAGGCATCCTCAGATGCCGCATCCGTGCCGTGTATTTGCTTTTGCAAATACGGAAAGGCGGAAAGGATGCCACTTCCCCCCCCCACACACACAGGGGGACGGGAGGGGGCACTAAAAAGGATATCCCACCCCAAAATGAATAGCATACCCGTCCTTCTTGAGCCATTGCCCCGGGCCTACCCATCTGTTCTCGCGTGAAGGGTCATGCACTTTCATACCCATGTCCAGCCTTATCAGGAGGAAATCGAAATTCAGGCGCAGGCCGACTCCCCAGTTTGCGGCGATGCTCTTTCCCAATGTCTTGAAATCGAACATGGCTCCGCTTCCTGCCGCATCATCATTTTTCAGTGTCCAGACATTTCCGGCATCAGCGAATACCGCTCCTTCAAGTTTCCAGAACATATTGAACCTGTATTCCAGATTGGCTTCCAGTCGCATGTCTCCTGTCTGGTTCGGGATTACGAACGAACTGTCCCTTTTCGCAAGTCCCGGGCCGACAGTCCTTGCCTGCCATCCTCTCAGACTGTTGGCTCCTCCTCCGTAAAAATGCTTCTCGAACGGGAGGGCATTGGAATTTCCGTATGCATGTCCGGCTCCGGCTACTATGCGTGCCGCGATTGACTGGCCGGAATTTTTGCCGAATACCCATGTGTTGCCGAGTGTCAGTTCTGCTCTCACGAATTGCGAATAAGGCGTGTTCCATATCATTCCTGCCCCTGTCTCATCCCGTTTCATAAGCGGTTTGAATGCGCTTAGCAGATTGCCGGCTATATCCATCTGCAATCTTACATAATGATATGTATGCTTTGGGATGCTCTCAGATGCGCTTGTATAATAGAGGGTACCTCCGGAGCCGAGGTCAAAGTGGTCCTGATAGGCATTCCTGAGGAAAGGGTCGGCAGCCAGATTCTTGTAAAAGTTCTGGTCAAGATTAAACAGCCTGACTATGTTCAGCTGGAGCGGATATACCTGATAGAAAAACCTGTTCTTCACGTTTCCGCTGTATCCGTAAGACGTGGAAATTATGTTTCTGGTGTATTCCGGACGGCTCTGGTAATTGTATGACACATTGACGTCCGTGCGTGGTATCGGGCCTTTGAACATGCTGTAAGGCAGCAGGAGGAAGCGCGGAAAACTGAGTCCCGCCGACACTCCGAACTCGTTAGAGCGCACGTCATCCTTGAACTTGAACTGGAAATTTCCCATGAAACTGAGGTTCAGCCACTCCCCTCCATGGAAAATGTTCTTGTGGTAGTATGACAGCTGCGGGGAAACCCCGAGAAGTCCGGAAGAATTGGTTGAAGCCTCGAGGTTCACCTTGAACCCCTGCATCTTTGACTGTGACAATGATATTACGCAGTCAACAAGATTAGTGTCGGCTTGTGTCATGCTTATGTTCACGCTGCTGAACATCCTTAGGGCTGACAATCTCGAGTAGGTGTTGTTCACGACATCGCTGCTGTAAACATTGCCCGGGGCAATCATATTCAGCTCACGCAGAACCTTTTCCCTTATGCGCAGAGTCTTGGGGTATGACAAAGTGACATCGTTGAAATAAAATTTTCTGATAGGATGGTCCTTGTCCGGAGTCTCATTTCTGGTATATCCGTTGACGGTCATCTTGAGTATGGCCGTGTCCGGAATGCTCAGAGTGTCAGCCTCGAAGAAATAATAATTCTTGTTGAAATCATAATATCCCTTGTTTCTCATGACTGCGCTTGACCTTACGGTCTCTTTCTCCAATGTTGCCTCTGATAGCCAGTCACCTTTCTTAACTGTGATGGCCGCCGTGTCCTTCAGGAAATCTTCAGTAAACTCCCCTTCAGGAGGAAGGGTAAGTTCTATGTCTCTGATGGGAAAACGTTTTCCGAGAGTCACGTCATAATTAACCTTGACCCTTTTTTTCTTCACGGACACGGTGCTTTCTACCTTTGAACCATAATATCCGAGGTATTCGAGATGGTTCATCACATTCTCCACGGATTCGTCCACCATTTCGGAATCATATACGACAGGGGCGACTCCGATTTTCTGGACAAACTTGTCCCATCCTTTTCCTTTGCCGTTGGACCAGTTATAGACATTCAGAAACGGGTTCCAGCCGAATAGGAAATAAGAGTTGGGCTTTTGCTTAAGATATGGCTCAAGCGAGTTTGCATTGAATTTCTTGTCATTGCTGACGCTTATCTTATTTTTTGCCAAGCGGTATTCGCCATCCTGCAATACACGTGTGGTGCTGCAGGATGCTGCCAGAATTGCTGCCGCAATGGCGGAAAATATTATCGGTCCTTTTTTCATCTGTCGTAATTTCTGCTGGCATGTGGCTATTGTCGGGACATGTATCAGGCAAATTATACAAATATAGTCAAAGTCGAGAGCAGAAGCAAAGTTTACTTTGATTCTGCCGAGACGCAGACGTATATATGAGCGTCAGCTCAAATATAGCAAAAGTCAAGAGCAGAGGGAAAATTTATTTTCACTATGCCGAGACCAAGCGTATATATGTCCTGCAGGACA
>OFFQ01000053.1_pt1 | contig 106477 bp, 92 predicted proteins | sample 1521411 | NCBI WGS metagenome assembly OFFQ01 (sample SAMEA3504110, study PRJEB24116) | mouse gut metagenome | biome: mouse gut; feature: mouse-associated habitat; material: faeces | place: Denmark | collected 2011 | reverse complement strand
TATTGTGTTAAACGCCATGCAAAAAAAAATTTTACTCCATTCCTGCTGCGGCCCATGTTCTATTATGGCATTGGAATATTTGAAAAAAAATAATTTTCTTCCCCATATTTTTTATTATAACCCCAATATTCACCCGCAAAAAGAATATTTTTTGCGTTTATCAGCCATGCAGCAGGTAGCCGAATTTTATGATGTCCCCCTTGTCATTGGCAATAATAAAGAATTTTTCGACAGCATAAAAAAAGAACAGCATACACCGGCAGTGCCTTGGCTCAAAGAAAATTTCAAACCTCTTTTTGAAGCAAATCCTTCCATGCAGGAAGCAATCCAAAAAATTCTTACAAAATGGAAACGCTATGCAGAACTTTTTGCAAGCCGTGAATTTGAAAAATTAACCCTTTATTTTCACCATGAACATCTTTTAAATCCTACGGCAAATACACTGCAATCTCTTTTAATCATTGACAGTTATGCCTTTGTCAGCCATTTGAGCAATTGTCAGGAAAAAGAACGCTGCAAAGAATGCTATAAAGAACGCATGGTTAAAAGTGTTTTTTATGCCAAAGAACAGGGTTTTACGGAATTTAGCTCCACCTTGCTGTATTCCAAATATCAAAATCATGATGATATCTGCTTTGCCATTGAAAATGCATTGCAAATTGCAAATGAAAATAATGCAAATCCCCTGCATTTTCAATATGTTGATTTTCGTGAATTTTGGCAGCAAGGCATTGATAAATCAAAAGAATTAAATATTTATCGTCAAAAATGGTGTGGCTGCATATTGAGCCGCTTGGAGAGTTTAAAACAAATGGCTGCAAGGGAACAGGAAAAACTTTTACGCAAAAAGACACAGCATTAAAAATAATAATTCACCACCCGCAATAAAGACATCATCCCTGCAAACCCTATCACAAGAAGCAAAATTTTACGAAACGTTTTTTGCGTAATATATTTGAGAAAAGGAAAGGAAAGCAGCATGCCCAAACCCCCGGCAGGCACGCCAACAGATAAATACCGCAAAAATTCTTTTGTATATAACCCTGCAAAATAATGGCTTAAACAGCTTGTCCCCGTGATAATGATAAGGGCAGCTCCTAATGCCCCCAAAGCTTTTTGCTGTTTCCAGCCCGTGTATAAAATATACATGGCAAGGGGCGGTCCCGTAAAGGAAATGGTGGAACCAAAAAATCCTGAAAAAAAGCCGCTCAACCCACCCAAAACAGCATTGTTTCTTTCTTCTTTCGGCTCATATTTCTGTATAAAATTCCAAATAACATACCCAATCAAAACTACTGCCATAATACTTTCCAGCACATGGGAAGAAAAGATTTTTAATACTTGTGTCCCTAAAAAAGCCCCCGGCACGGCACACAATAATGCAGGCAAAATAATTTTGATATGAAACTCAGCATGATATTTTATAGCTAACGTTGACGATAAAACGGTTACCAAAAGGCAGGAAAGAGGCACAATTAATTGGATATCCATAAATAAGGTCATAAAGGGCACTGCCATGAGCGCAGCTCCCATGCCGCTTATCCCATTTACAAAGCCGGCTAATGCCCAAATACAGGCAAAATATATATGTTCCATAGTCATCTCTGTTTCTTAAATAAAACAAAACGTCCTATAATGCAAATTGTTCAGTATAGTAAAATTGAGTAAAAAAGAAACTATCCACACATAATTTGATACAAAATGAACCACCCTCCATTCTTTGCATTTTAATAACAAGCTGAAATTATATATTATTTTTTTGGCACATAATTTGCTGATTATCCTATATTATCGGTATGGATGTACGGAACTGTTATGGAACAACATTGTTGCATAACTTCGTTAACTTGGTATTGCATATCATTTATTATCAAAATTTTTTGAGGGGAAAATAATAAATCTTATGCAATACCAGCCAAACAAGGACGGTGAACACTTATAAACAGAGAATGCTGATTATAAAACCTACCTTAAATACAGCAAAAAAAAAGCTCCATAAAAATGGGGCTTTTTTTATGGCTGACAGCAGCGAAGAACCTGCAGCTTTCCGAATACTCTCATTTTCCCTGCACAAAGGAGCTGGATTAAAAATTTATTTTTTGCTATGATATTTTATATGCTTACAACAGAATAACTGAGGAGTTTGAAATATGCTTATATTTGTCCTTATTATGATATTCATTCTCACAGTTATTTTCATTCTTCCAAGGTTCAACAAAAGAAAAACATCTCAAAATACTTCGTTCGGCGCAAAATATCCGCAAAGCAATAATGCATCTACCCTGCTTGCCCTCACCTTCCACCCCAAAACAGAAACAGTGAATTTGTTTGGGCAAACTATTACCAACGCCTTTTTTTATACCTGCGGGCTGACTTCCTATATCCCTTTTGCGATTAATATCCATTCAAAGCCGAATTTCACTGCTGCTGCTGCGCCTGAAAAATTAGGTTTTTCGCCTAATTATAATGAATTAGAGGAAGATCAGCAAGGCTATTATATTGCGTGGCTGGCAAAGGGAAAACCTGCAATAGACGATATGGGCTATGTTTATCTGTATTATTATGGGCTTGAATACAGAGCATTAGTTGAAAAAAAAGACAGAAAGGACATTTTATTTGAAGTCATTGACCTTGTCACAAAATTTAAAAAATTACGATACGGCTATGACCTTATTGTTTATTTAACATTGACAATCAATAATTTTTCCCTTGAAGAAACGGAGATAATAACGCAATTTTATTTAGAGAATAAACAAAAATACAGCAATAATCCTGCATATAATACTATTCTTAAAAATTTGCTGCCGCACAGCCAATTCAAAAAGGAATTTTCTCCCGCACAATTATTGTATGACAAAGAACAGGAAAAACTCACTGCGAGAAAAAAAGAACTGCTCGAGTATTACTTTGGTAACATGCTTGAAAAACTGCCTGATACAGAAATTTTTACTACCCAAAAACAAGTGTACAATTATTATATGGCAATGAAATCCGGCACGTTCATTGATACGTTTTATCCTGCCTGCAATGCTGTTTCTTATGACGCACTGCTGCCGACAGCTAAAGCAAAACATCTGTACACGCATGCATTGCACATTATCAAAGAAGAAATAAAACAAAGCATAAAAAATTTTGAGAACTCTTCGGCACCGTTAACTGAAACGGAAAAATTCCTCTTTCTGCCGGAAACCTTGAAAAAAGATATTACCCCGCCCCAGCTTTTCAATTTTGAAGAGAATACAATCATCAGTATTGCAAATCTTGCAGCTATACTTGGCATACCTCTTGAAGAAACGATAACATTGCGGCAGTCAATATTCATTGCTGAAACGTGCGAAGCCCTCGGCTATGAAATTGAACCAAGTGCACTTCTTACACGAAAAGCATACAAAAATGAGGAAACAGTTATCCTCTACGAACAAGAATTTATCAAAAAAATCAGTTCTGAGCACTATCAAACGGCGTGCCTTTTTGCAGATTTGGGATATCAAATTGCTTTGGAAGATAATACATTATCACAAACTGAAAACAGCGGCATTGAAGATTTCATCAAAAAAGAATTTTCCCTTTCGCAGGCAGAATACTACCGTTTACAAATGCGGGGAAAATTAATTGCCCGAACACAAAAAATAACAACTAACGGCACCATAAAAAAACTTATAAAAACAGCAAGCAGCAATGTAAAAGAAACTGTTATTCGCTTTCTCCTTGTTATTGCAAGTAAAGACGGTATTATTAAAGAAAAAGAATACAGGCTGTTACAAAAAATTGCAGAGCAATTAACCATAACGGAAGAACAGCTCAAAGCCATTATTTCGCAATTTACTGATACTGCACATGAAGCGGTTATTTTTGAAGAAATACATTCTAAAACACAAAATGCCGAAGAAATTAAACTGCAATTAAACAAAGAAAAATTAGCAAAAGTCCAAATTAATACTGCTGAAATCCATACTGTGCTGCAGGAAATTTTTGGCGAGGAACAGGAAGCAAGTCCGCAGTCAGAACCGCAGGAACAAAATGTCTCTGACGAAATGGGTCAAAATCAACAGGGAAATGCTTTTCGGGACATAGTCACAATCCTCCTTGAAAAAGAAAATTGGACACGCAATGAATTAATGAATATCATTCAACATAAAGGAATGATGCTGAACAGTATTCTTGATGAAATCAATGAATGGGCTGAAAATGAATACGGTGATTTTCTCATAGAAGAAAGTGAAAATATTTATGCCATAAATAACGATGTTGCAGAATTAATCAAACAAACAAAACAGATTAAACCAATAAATGAAGGGTAAGTTATGGAAAAAATAAAAATAAAAGCAAAAGAAAAAAATGCCATTATAGAATCTTTGAAAGCCGGGCTTGTTCCCCGTATTGGCTTGCAGCATATCCAAGTAGGCAGAGCCGATGAACTCAAAGAAATGATTAAAGATTTTGCCCTCATTGCAGACGGCGGAGCAAAAACACGCTTCATTATTGGCGAATATGGTTCCGGAAAAACATTTTTCTTGACTTTGGCAAAATTAATTGCCCATGAAAAAAATTTTGTTGTGATTTCTGCCGATATTACAACGGAAAAAGTCCTTTGCTCTTCTGATGAAAAATCCCAAAAATTGTTTTCGGAATTAATCAACAATATGTCAACCAAAACAAAACCGGACGGCGGAGCATTAAAACTCATTATTGAACGCTGGGCATCAAAAATACTCCAAAAAAATGAACAAATTACAGAAGAAGGTATTTATAAAGAATTACTGCCCTTGGAAAAATATGTGGCTTGTTATGACTTCTCCAAAGTGTTAACAACCTATATCCATGCCTATCAAAATGGCGATGATTTAAAAATGTCACAGGTTTTGCGCTGGCTGAGGGCGGAATACACAACCAAAACAGACGCCCGCAAAGAATTGGACGTGCGCACAATCATTGATAATAATAATTTCTATGACTATCTCAAATTATTTGCCGGTTTTGCCCGTCTGGCAGGATATGCCGGTTTAATCGTCAGTTTCGATGAGCTGGCAGTTCTTGCACGGTTAAAATCAACTGTCAGAAATAAAAATTTTGAAAGAATTTTAACTATTGTTAATGATTCCCTGCAAGGAGCAACAGAATACATTGGTTTCCTTTTTAGCGGAACACCGGAATTTTTAGAAGATAAATACAAAGGTATGTACAGTTACGGAGCTTTAGAATCCCGTCTTGCGGACAATCCCTTTTCAAAAGAGGAACGCAGAGATTTGACAAGTCCCGTTATCCGTCTGGAAAGTTTGTCGCAGGAAGAATTATACATGCTCTTTTACAACATACGCAATGTTTTTGCCGAATATGATGAAAACAAATATCTTGTTACAGACAATGACATTAAACTCTTTATGCAATGGCTCATGAATAAATTGGGTGCCAAATCTTTTTTGTCACCGCGCGAATCCAACAAAAATTTTGTTGGCTTGCTTTGTCAACTGGAAAGTTATCCGCAAACCAATATTTCAGATTATCTTTCCGGCATACAGCTTGAGGAAGAGAAAGAAGCGGATGACGATGAACTTGTCAACCTTACTTTAGAAAAATAATGGACGCGTTTGAATTATTAAATAAAAAAATCCAAAAAGTTATCTATGAAATGAAATGGGAGAGCTTTCGCCCTATTCAAAATGATGCCATTGTGCATATGATAACTTCCCCCAGTGATTTAATCCTTTCTGCCCCCACAGCAAGCGGCAAAACGGAAGCTGCATTTTTACCCGTTATTTCGCAAATTGCCGATAAGGGGAAAAATTCGGTAAAAATACTTTATGTATCACCTTTAAAAGCGCTTATCAATGACCAGTTTGAACGTGTTGAAGCTCTGTGCAGACATATAGATTTTCCTATTACCAAATGGCATGGAGACGCGAGCAGCGCAAAAAAAACAGCGCTGATAAAAAATCCTGCGGGCATACTTCTTATTACCCCGGAATCCATTGAAGCATTATTTCTCAATAAAAAAGAATACTTGCAGGATCTTTTTGGCAGTCTGGAATATATTGTCATTGACGAAGTACATAGTTTTATTGGCAATGAAAGAGGCACACAGCTAAAAAGTTTAATCAGCAGATTAGAATATACCCTTGCTATTCATCCGTATAAAATTGCCCTTTCTGCAACTATCAGCAATTTATCGGATATTGCAAAATGGCTTAATTCCCGAAATCCCCAATCTGTCAAAATTATCAATGCAGCGGAAGCCGCAAAAAAAGATATCTTAGGCATCATCAAATGCTACAGGGCAATGCCGGCAAGTAATGACAGCGATAACCATACGTTTTCACCGTTGAAACAAGATTTATTCAAGGTCATTACAAAAGGGAAAAATTTAATTTTTGCCAATGCCAAAGCAACGCTTGAAGAATATTGCGATGCCATGAAACAAATTGCAAAAGAAAAAAATTATCTGCCCAATTTCTACATTCATCATGGCTCCCTTGCAAAAAATATACGGGAAGAATGTGAAGATTTATTAAAAACACAAACGAATATTGCCGTTTTTTGCTCCAGCACCTTGGAACTTGGCATTGATATCGGTAAAATAGAACGGGTTATTTTTCTTGCTCCTCCTTTTTCTGTCAGCTCCATGATACAGCGCCTTGGACGCAGCGGGAGAAAGAAAAATACTCATAAAGAATTTCGATTTTTCCTCGAAGAAAAGACACTAACTGACAATGCAAATTGGAATGACATGTTCCGAACAGAACTTGTCCAGTGCATTGCGCTGGTAGAACTCATGCTGGAAGGATTTATTGAGCCATTAGATACTGATACCTTTGACTATTCAACCTTTGTCCAGCAAATTCTCTCCTATTTGGGGCAAACAGGCGGAGCAACAGCTTCACAAATTTATCGCTGTATCGGTGAAAATTCTTTTCATTCATATTTCTCCAAAAATGATTTTATTGATATTTTGCAGCAGCTTAGTCATGAGGATATTATTTATCAATTGCCTGACAAAACAATAACGCTGGCAAAAGCAGGAGAAAAAATTGTAGAAAATTATGAATTTTACTCTGCCTTCGTCACCGCAAAAGAATGGAAAGTTCTCTGTAATGGCAAAGAAATTGGACAAATATCCGGTGACAATCTACTATTTTTAAAAAATGGCGGAACTTTTCTTTTGGCAGGAAAACGATGGGAACTTGTGGAAATAAAAAGCCAAAGCCAAATTCTTCTGGTAAAAGAAGCCTCAGGAAAAAAATCCATAAAATTTAATGGCGGTACGCAAAATATTCATAGGGCTATCCAGCAAAAAATGCAGGAAATTTATGAAACTAATTTTATTCCCAAATACGTGTCCAAAAATTCCATTGAAATTTTGCAGGAAGGCTTTGACAAGTATAAAACGTATGTAACAACGTCTGACAGCACTATTCTTCCTGTGCTGGAAGGATCCCGTATCCAAAATACCATAGGACTGCTGTTAAAATATTCTGGCATAGAAACAGAACACGGCGGCATAGGCTTCTTTTCAGAAAAAGGGAAAAAAGCATTAACTGACGCCCTCAAAACTCTCCATTTCGAAACCATAGATTGCAATGCTGTTTTAAACACAATTCCCAGACCATTAAAATATAAAAAGAAATTTGATTACTTATTGTCAGATACTATGTTGAATAAATCCTATACCCAACAGTGCTTAGATTTTATCGGCGCACAAGAGTTTATAAAAAATTTAAAATAAAATGCTTTGTTATAGCATGCTGTTGTTTTTATAACATTTAGATATAATTACAAAAATTACGAGTTAATCTTTTTTATGGAGGAAATAATTTTCCCCGAAAAACCAAGTTATCCCTTATCGCTTGATTTTTCGAGGACGAGAACTTTTTAACGTATTGTAAGCTTGTTTATGGCTTTGCCATGCTAACAATACGTAAAAAAGCCTCCATACCCCCTTGTTTTTCTTTCAGAAAAACAAGGGGGTATTTTTGTACGTAACAGGATAAAATTTATTTATCAACCGCTTTCCATAACAGAGCGAAATAAAAAAAATTTTTGTCGCAAATATGTACAAAAAATAAGGACTTATGAAAATATATCCATAACCCCTTGAAATAAGTGGTGGAACCTGCAAAGGTTGAACTTGCGACCAACCGGTTATGAACCTGCCCTATTAGTGAATAAACAGGATAAAACCTATGATGTAATTAATAAATATTATTATATTACAAATAGTTACACATAGTAATCATTTTGCTTTTTTCTTAATTTTTACTACTTTTTTAATCAAAATCAGGCATTTTCTGTCCAATACACAAATGGAATAAAAAAAATGGCAGATATGTTCCTTGTCTTCCAAAGTTCTTAGTGAATGAAAAATGACAAGAAATATCAAGGCAATATTTTGAACCCCAATAAGGGAATTCTCACTCTATTGCTAAAGAAGAAAGTGAATTGTCAGCAAGCTATAGGTTAAGCAAAAAAAATCCTCATTTTTATTGGAACTGCTTGAAAACGTATAGAAATATTCTTGATTTAATCACTGTTTATCGGCAGTACGGTCCGGCACTTTGATTACGCATTTGCCCTGCGAGGTATACACAGCATAGCGCAGACCTTTTCCCTGACGTTCCCCGGCGATAATTTCTAACGTTCCGTCACCGTTGAGGTCGGCAAAATAGCAAAGCTTGTGCAGCCGCGGAGCTTGCCTGACATTTCCCAAGGCAAGAAATTGAACCAGAGGTATTGCCTGCGTTTTATCAGCATCCTGCATATCTTTACCCAGCAGAATGACGGAATACTGCCCCCTTGAGGATTTCACAGGAGCCTGTTTTGGCAGAGGAAAATCTGGCTTCCAGTCTGTCGCTTCTGTTTTATCAGGCGTGAGAATATTTTGGGCGCAGTCAAAAGCAAAACTGGAATCTTTTGGGTCTGGCTGAAAAGGTTCGGCGTTTGCTTCAACGTTTTTTGCCGTAACAGCAGATAAGGGTGAGGGAAGACATATCAGCCCCAAAGTTATCAGCATGAAAAATACAGTACGCTGCAGATATTTGATAAACATGGTACGTTCCCCCTTGCACAAGAAAATTTGTTTTGGATCCGTAAGATTCCCTAAAATGTGCCAGATCAATTCTATTCCGTTAAAATTCCTGCAAATAAATAGAACCGTCACCTTTGCTGCCGTCATCTTTGCTGTTTTGGTTAATGGTATACTGTTTTGTCCTGCCGTTTTCATCTATATAGGAAATTCCATACTGCGGTATACTCCCCAAAAATGTCATGCCAAGGACAAAAGGGTGATGTGGTTTAAGCGCAGGCTGCATATAAATTTCCTTTGCTGAAAAAATGGGCTTTCCATTTTCATCAACATTGAGACATTCAAGCTTTAGCACTTTGAAATCTTTCACACTGATTGAAGCAGAAAAAGCAATTTTGACTTGCTGCTTCGAATTATCTGCTGTAAATTCATGATACGGAGTGCCTAAATCAAAAATTCTTTCTGCCCGTTGAACGGAAACAGACGGGGCATGCATTGTATTTGATACCGCAGAGGAAAGTGGAAGAAGTTGAATTTGCTTGCTATTTTTATAATATTCGTTGAGTGCTTTCTCATACTCATTTTCTGCAATAACATCTGAAACAGCTTTATCATAAATTCCGGATGTATTATGATAATAAAGAATTTCTTGAAATGTTTCATCTTTTTCATAGTTAAAATAAAAATCTTCACACTCCAAGGCAGCTTTCTTAGGATAAAGGGCATAACTTCCAAAAATAGCGTGGGCAGCACCTTCTGAGCCAAAATTGAAGAACGTGCCGTCACTCAAAAGTTCAAAACTGTTTCTGACAGTCCCTTCCAGCAGGCAATATATCTTTCCGTCCATTAGCTTGTAAACTGCATATATTTTACTGCCAAACCATGAATTTTCAATTTTTTCTGAAATTTCACCAATAATAAGTTCTGCTATGCCGTCTGCATTGATATCCCGTATGGTGTAGCCTATTTTTTGAAAAGGTTCTGCAGGGGGATCATTGGGATTGGGATATTTGATTTTTTCCAGTATCCCCATTGCGCCTTCAATATATGGTTCTTCCTCGGGCATGGCATTTGGGTCAGGAGTGGAAATCATGTCGATAAGAGTACATAATTCTTTTAAAACAGTTTCATAATTCTGCACATATTCACCGTTCAGAGCTTTTACTGCGTCTTTTTGCGTGTCTGATGCGGTATCAGCATGGGCAGGGAACAAAAAAGCCATACCTGCAAAGAAAACTATCATCAAATGAAAAGAGAGTATTTTAATGTTCATAGGCTTTTCTTCCTGTTAATGGAAAAATCCATATACCTTTTATACTGCACGCAGCACATTAATGCATTGCACGAACGAACTATATGATTTGTAACCGTGCTTTTTTACTAGCAAAATTAGTCCACATCTTCTGACACAACATTGCGGTTGATAATACGCAGGAATGAAATGCGTTCCACCCATAAATGGACATTTGCTTTGGCTGCCAAAATATAATAGAGTGTTCCGCCGTCACCAAATCCATCAGCAGCTTTGTAACAAAACTTTTCTGTAAATTTCAGCCACGCACGCTGATCTGCAAGCAATAAATCAGCAAGTTCCGTATCCACTGCCTTGAGATTTTTCATAGTTTCCGTATAGGCTAAGTTCAGAAGTTTATCGACTTTTTTAAATGCGTCATTAATTACTTCCACCGCATCAGCAGTGGAAAGATTAAGAGATTTTTCAAAACTTTCTTCCATAATCGCCTGTGCCTGTTTTTCATACCTTGGCAAAGGATTATCCTCTGCTATTGCCGCTATTGGCAAAAGAAATGTCAAAAGAAGAGCAAAAATGATTTTCCGCATAACGACCTCTTTTTTCGTATTGTTGACTGTTACTATTGTGCCTTTTTGAGGATTTTTCCGGAATTTTCCACATAAAAATGGGTAATGGAACATTCAGCGGTATAGATATCCAAAGACTGATAGCTGCTATAAGACAGCGTAATGGTATCGCCCTTTCCTAAATCGGCAAATTCTTCAATATCGCCGTTTCCCATGACAATTTCCACTTTTTCGCCGTTTGCGGTTCGGATTAAATATCCGTAAGCATCGGCACTGCGGGGAGTGGTATACTCAAGGAACGTGCCGCTAATCTTTTTGGTTCCCTCTAAATCAAGCGTAGGACAAATCGGCAAAGGGGCAAAAGAAGGCTTCAGAACAGGCTGTCCCATTTTCTTTAGCTTCATCTTTGCACTTTCTCTTTCATGGTCTGCAGCCTTACGATACCAAAGAATAGCAGCTTCCTGCCGTTCCTTTGCAGTTTCCAGCAATAAATCCTCTGCAATTTCGGGAATAAGGATACTATCGCCCACATCTTCATAGCCTAAAGGCAAACCACCGGCGGCTGCCTGTAAATAATAATCAAGGGCAGTATAGTTGTCTTGTTCCACACCAATGCCGTCACGGTAGCAGTCGCCCAGATTATGTAAGGCAAGCCCATTACCTTTTTTGGCTGCAATACCATACCAATGCACTGCCATTTTTGGATCAACAGGCAAACCGTTTTTGCCTTTTTCATACCAAACCCCGAGTTTATTGGCAGCAACATCATCTCCTGCCTGAGCTTTTGCCTGAATTTCTGCCACGTTTGCAGAAACTGCCTGTGCAGGGCAGTAGTAAAATGCTGTCAGCAAGATAACAAGGCAAATTCTGATAACCATGTTTTTTCCTTTTCTTATTTTTTGTTTAAAAATTTTATTTTATTTTTGAATTAATGGAATTGCATCATGCAGAAAAAGTCCGCTGCCGGAGCTTCCGCCAGTTTCATATTCCAGATTTCCGATTGTCAGTAATAAAGGCTGATTCTTATAACTGTCCAGCCACTCCCAGCGAAAAGCCATAAGTGCCAGTTCTTCCCCAGTTTCTTCATTGTTTTCATTCAACAGTTTAAAATGGTAGCAAAAAGCGTCATAATCAGCAGATTTCTGCCCTGTATACACAGCTCTTACAGCCCGCATATCTGTCCATGTGAAGGATGACTCTCCATTCACATCTCGAATTGACAGGGAATTTTTTCCTACTTCACCTTTATGGCTATAGCCATTGCCCTGTTGGTCAAGCACATTAAAGGTTATTTTTTCATTGTCTTTTCCTATGTTCATTTGGAGAAGACCACCGCCATTAAAAACCTGTATGGAAAGACCGCTGGAAGAAAGCAAAGCAGCCGTCACTCCGCCGTCAAGCGGATTGCCTTTTGATGACCGCAGAAGATAAAAAGGCTCTCCCTCAATACTTTTAAGTCCAAGAGAACAATCATTTTCTGTAAAAATACGGGTCTGGGCAAAAATTTTACCATTCTGCAAAAAACTTAACCAACTGTCCGCAAAAATATCTTCTTCTGTTTGTCCATAACTTGCGCAAGGAACTCTATCTTTCCCTGTAAGCTCGGCTTCAATGCCTAAATCCTCAATTTTTTGTACTGTACCAATTTCCTGCCCCTTAAAATTCAAAAAATACACGGCTGCTGTTTTATTTATTTCCTGTCCGGCAAAGGCATCAGCAGTAAAAAAGACAAAAGCAAATAAAGTACAAAAGGTCAATATATTCCATTTTATAAAGTATCGCATACGTCCTCCGTCAATTTATTCAATCAAACAGTTTATAATGACACGTCTTTACTTGTTTCACTGTCACTTTTTGTCACGTGTGACACAGGGAAATCCTGTCCGTACAAGCGTAAAATCTTTGGCGTTGAACCGTCTAAATTGGGGAAGAAAAATTCCACCTTGAGGGCTGCCCGTTCCGGAACCGTGACAATACGCTGGTCAGTTTCCTTTTGCTCATACACAAAATCGTCTTTATCCTGCAAAAGAACCTGCTGCTTTGCAGTCAGGTTGGCAAGACGTACAGGAAAGTCCTGCGTATTTTTCACCGCAAGCACAATACGCCATGAATTATCCGTTAATTGTTCAGCCTTGAGCACCTTGGTTTCTGTCAGTGCAAGGAGTTTTTCCTTATCCGCAATCACTTCCGCACCGCCGGCACTGTCAAGCTGGCTTTGCATATCCTTGGCTCCTTCCTGCATGCCTTGTGTCATGCCAGTGACAATTCCGCCCATGGCAGAAAACAAATCGCCAAATACGCTTTGCAGACCTTCCTGTATCTCCTTCATATCCTCTTTGGTGACAGTTACTGTTTCTTCTTTTGTTTCTTCAGCAAAGGAAGGGGAGGACAATGCCAATATCAGTAAACCTGCCCAAAATACACTACAATACCGTTCTCTTTTCATCATTACACCTCCCGAACGCCAAAGCGGTTTTCCTCTGGTTTGCCGGCTAAACAATAAAAAATACACAAAGGGATTATCCCAATTATGGTTATAGTCAGTACTATCCACCAGCCCCTAAAATTAATGTCATGCAAACGCCGAACGCCAACGGCAAGAGCAGGAAGAAAAAGGGCAAGCTGCACAAAACCAAGCATACTTTCTGCTGTTTCCATACCCATTCTGTCATAAAAAACAGCATAGACTACCGTACACAAAAGAGAATTAAAGAGCGCAAACCACCAGTATTCCGCACGCGTGGCACGCCCTTTGAACGTGGCATATTTTTTCAGGCAGCGGGCAACAGCTTCCAAAAAGCCTATTCTGGGTGTCTTAATAGGGATATTCTGCGCACTGTCCATACAATTTTCCTTTAACCTGTACTGAAAGAAACAGTATTTTATTTTTCACAACACACTAATTTTATTCAGCTTTCACTTGCATAATATGTAAAGAACGCACCACGAAGCCGTGACTTGCATTATCTTCTTCTGCCATGGAATAATTTGTTTTTTCAAAGGCAATCTCCATATCAGCAGTATGCACTTCTTTTTCTTGCTCAGAGAACGGGTCATCTATACAAAGCAAAGCACCTTTTATGGCAAACCCATTTTCAAGGGCAGAAAGATTATCAATTTTTCCCCTGCACAGAAGCGGACCGTCAGCCTGGTTACCCAAAAGATATTCGCTTTGCACATTTTTCAAAGGAGCTGGCTTGCCAAAATAATAAACAGCTATTTTTGCAGCGTCAGTACGGCGCAGGGCCAAATCATAATTTGCCTTGTCACCCTTGAAAAAGTTCGGATTATTTCCACGGGTTAAATATACACTCCCATCAAGAGGGGAATTGCCTGTATGATAAACAGCCATAACAGCCTGATCCAAAATTTCATCAGTCAGCACATCAAAACTCTGCACGGCACCGTGTTCCCATAATGCGACAAGATTATTAAACATAGTTTCCGCTGTATCTACATCAGCAAAATACGGCAATACAGCAAAATTTTTCACCTGCTGTTTTGTGGCGTCAATCTTCAATCCCAGTGTATCAAGATCTGACATTTTTCCGTCTTCATCATCACTCAAGAGTAAAATAAGATTTCTCATGCTTTCAATATATTCATTACTGCTTTTTTCAAGACGGGCAAGCGTTTCAGTACATTCTTCCTGTATGCCATTGCTTTCTTTGCCGGAACAAATAGACCGCAGTAATTTGTACCTGTTATGGAGTTTTTCTTCCCAGTATGCATAGGCATCATTGCCGCACTGCATCATAAAATACGCACTGGTTGCAGAATGCATGCAGAGATTAAAACCCGGCGCAAGTTCTTCCTCTTCTGCAAAGGAAAGTTTTGGCAGTGCCAGCAGCATAACCATAAAACAAAATAAAAACAATTTACGCATTGTTTTTCCTCCCCAGTGTGCCACAATATCACATGCCAATCATCTAAAATTATTGTTTATTCTTTATGCAGATATGAAAATCACTGTCTACACAAGAAAAACGAAACATAGTTAAAACTTCACTTCCGGAACAGCCCGTTCCTGTTCATCATCCAATTCAAAATATGTTATCTTGCCAAAGCCAAAACTTGGAGCAATGAGGTTGCCGGGAAATTGGAGCACACGGTTATTTTGGTCACGTGCCGTACCGTTGTAATAACGGCGTGCCATTTGGATTTCATCTTCCAAGGTTGCCAGCTGGTCTTGAAGCTGCAAAAAGTTTTCACTGGCATTCAGCTGCGGATAATTTTCCGCAACAGCAAATAAAGAGCGAAGTGCCTGCGTCAGCCCGTTTTCAGCCTTCATCACAGCTTCCACTCCGGCAGGAGCTGCCTGTATAGCCTGCGCTCTGGCTTCTGTAATTTTTGTCAGCACTTCCTTTTCATGGGTGGCATAGCCCTTTACGGTGTTCACAAGAGCAGGTATCAAATCATGCCTGCGCTTGAGCTGTACACTGATACCGCTCCACGCTTCTTCCACCATGTTTTTTCCGCGGACAAGTCCGTTATAGAACACAATAAGAAAAAGAGCGACGATGACAACAATACCAATTAATGTTCCAACTATCATACGTCCTCCAAAGCAGAAAAAATTTCCTGCAAGGGGGACTGCAAGGAAATACCCTGCAGTTCCCCTATTCTAAAAAATTAACGTTGTGTAATCTTTACCTTTGTATCAAAACCGGAAAGGTCAGCGTCAGAGAAAACGCCCTTGCTTACAGTCAAACTCTTCAGATTTGGCAGCTTCTTCAAAGCGTCAAGACTGGTTATACCGTCAACCTTGGTAAGAGAAACAGTCTTCAGTGCTTGACAGCCAGCAATGGCGTCAAAATCAGCCACTTTACATTCATTGAGGCTGATATAGCCAAGCGTTGGCATTTTAGCCAGGAACTTCATGCTGACAGGCTGATCACCTATAATCTTGGAGAACTTCAGAGATTCTACTGCTGCTGCAGAAGCTATGCCGTCAGTATTCACAAGAGCAGCACCTGTTACATCAATGTCCTTAACCTTTGCCCAGCCGGAAGCTGCTGCAAAGTCAAAGGGTTCGCCGCTTTTCTTGTTATAGTCTGTGACAATGGCAAACTTTTCAAGATTGGCAAGACCGCTGAGCGCCTTGGAATTGGTGGCACCGTCTACGCTCCAGAGCTTGAGTTCCTTCAAAGATTTTGTTTGTCCTACAGGAGCAAGGTCGCCGACAGGTTCTTTCATATTCCAAATTTGTACCATTTCAAGATTGGTCTTTGTCAGCGGAGTATAATCGGTGATATATTCAGCAAACATTTTGAACATCTTCAAATTAGGCAGGTTTTCAATCCAGGAAATATCAGCAAGTTTGGTTAATCCGCCGGTTAATTCTGTCAGTTGTGTCAGCTTGCCCAAGGTGCTGAAATCAGCGTCCTTTACAGCATAGTACATTAATTTCTTAAGCTTTGCACAGTCTGCTAACGGTGAAAAATCTTTTACGGTTGAGCCATACAAGCTCAAATCGTCCAAATTGGCAAGCTTGGTCAACGGTGTTAAATCTGCAATTTGGCAGCCGGTCAATTCCACAGAGGTTAAACCTGTCAGCACAAGAAGAGGGGAAAGGTCAGCAGGAGCAGCACCCACAAATTTAATTTCCTTCAAAGAAGGAATGGCAGGAAGACCTTCAAAGGAAGTCAAGGAGCTGCCGCCCATAATGTAGACATTTTTCAACTTGGTCATATTGGACATCCACTTGAGATCAGGTGCCATGTTGCTGGAACCAACGTCAATGCTTTCCAGACCGGTAAGAGCTGCAAGAGGTGTAAAGTCACTTACGCCCTCAGCTCTTAACTTTAATTTTTTCAAATTGGTCAGCTTGGCAAGAGGAGCAAGAGTGGATAATTCTTTTGTGCCTTCAACTTCCAGGGTTTTAATATTGGGAAAAGTTGCAACAATTTTTTCTAAATCTGCATCAACAATTTTTTTAGCAACAACTTTTTCTGCTGTCTGTGCAGCAGATTTAACCTGTGCAAAACCTTCATCAGTCATGCTTTCTGTTATAGTGACATCTTTACCTGAAACTTTAACAGAAGGCGCTGCATAGGCTGGTCCGGCAGCAAGCATAGCTACTGCAAGCAGGGATAATAAAACGGTTTTTATCTTCATAAATATCTCCTTTTCCGGTTTCATAAAGAAGCCGGTTTTTATGCTCTCAAATCCTTCCTGTTCTCATTCTGGTTTTCATCATGATGAGAACAGAAAGGAAAAATCTACCTTATTATGCGGCTTGCGCTGCACTCTTCCTGCGTCCCTTTAAGAAGAGCAGGACAACCAAAACAAAAGCAATAGCCAATAAACTTATGCCAAGCACAGGTCTGAAACGAATCCAGGCAAAAGCAATAACAACCAATGACCATGCCACGCCAAGAAGACCTGCAACAAGACCGGTTCCAGCGCCGACAATGCTTCCTAAGATAGGAATAACATCAGCTATCACACGAAGAGGAGCAAGAACAGTACGAATACCAGCTATACAAAGCAAAATACCCACAATGCGCAATATCCATGTCATGGTTGAGTTTGCACTGTGAGCCTGATCAAACATGACTGACATTTCCTGATTTCCCATGCTCAGCTTGGAAAAATTTTCACCGTTGGACGCTCTGAAAGGAGCAAAGGTATCCCCGCTGACCTTGGCAATAATGGAAATTTCCTGTGCCGGAACTTCAAAGAAAGAAATACGCATATCGCCAACCTTAGGCTGGTTAGGACGGCGTCCGATATACAGGAAATTGCCCTGGACATTAATCATGGTATTAGGACCGCGAACAGCCTGACTGCCTGAATTGTTAATATTTTCTTCCAAATTGCTGTTACCGGTATTATCAACAGTATCCAATGGATTTTGAGAGAAAAATACCCTTTGCAGTTCAGAACGTTCATCATCAGTAAGATTAATCGGCACAGCCTGTTCACCGCTGATGGATCGAATGAAGAAATCCGGCAGTCTGTATGCACCAAAGGTGACATTCTTTGCGTATTGTTCTTCACTCTTTGCTTGAATACGAACTGTATTTTCATGCCCTGCTGCCTGCTTAAAAGATTGAGAATTAACAGGATTAGATACCCAATCCATACGATAGGTATAGGTGGTTACTGTTTCCTGACCGCCGCCAAGCTTTGTGCGGGTTTCCTGCTTTGAGTCTTCAATCCATTGATAATATTCAACCTTACGGCGTAACTTAACAGCATTATTTACCTTAATCCCAAACATAGGGTCAGTCAGTTCATCTGTTGTTGCCGTACCACCCACTGCATGCACGAGCTTTCCGTTAAACGAAGCGTCCACGGAACTAATACTTGGGAGTTCTTCTGCTACAAGTTGTGCTTCAGTAATGGCATCACCGGTTCGCACGGAACGTCCTTCATTCCAGTACATCAAATAGGTAGCAGCGATAATCAAAAGTATACCGGTACCAATTCCGCCAAATGCATTCTTCATGCGTGATCCCCAGCTCTTATTTGTTACTTCAGTGTAAGAATCAGCCATATCGACCTCCCTTTTTTACTTTCCATGAAATTATTTTTCATCTTCTTTGCAGGAAGATAATTTTTCATTCATTACTTCCAGTTAATACGCCCTGTTATTGGCATAGTCAGCGGTGAATGTTTGCGGATATAGGCTTCCAGAACATCAACGTCCATAGGTTCCTGAGAAGAAATCACCTTACTGCCCGTAAACATGGCATACCCATCGCCGCCGCGTGCCAAATAGCTTGGCAGGACAACACGATAGGAAACCTTTGGATTAAGGGCTGTACTTTTTCCGCTCTCATCCACAACAAAAACATTGCTTATCCGCTTTCCGGCTGGCTTATTGGGGTCAACCGTATACTTCAGCCCCGATGTCTGGAGTAATCTTGGTCCCTTGGCATTTTCTTCTGAAACGCCGTGTTCAAGAGCCTGCCTTATGACATCACCAGTCAGTTCACGCAAAACAAAGGTTCCGCCAAAAGGCAGTATACTCAGTAAATCTCCTCTTGTTATCTTGCCTTGAGGCAGAGCCGCACGCACGCCGCCGCCATTATGCAAAGCCATAACGGCTCCGTATGGACGGGCATATTCAAGCATGGCATCAGCGATAACCATACCGCCTAAACATTCTCCTTCGCGGCAGGCGTCCATACCGTCAGCAAAGCAAAGCTCATGGCTTCCCACAACAATACTGCGATAGACGTCCAGAGACTTTGCATACTTTTCAATCAATGCACTGATATGCGGTTCAGACGGCATATCAGGGGTAAGTTCCTTTGCCTTGCCAGTCCAGCTGGCAGGAACGCCTGCTTCATTGAAAGCAATTTGCAGCTCACCAAGATAAACGGCTGCCCGCTTTGCTGTCACAACAAGAACAGGCTGTCCTGACGGAGAATGTTCCACTATTGGATAGGGACCTTCTTCAGAATTTTCGCCAAGATAACTATGGGTATGACCGCCTACTATCACGTCAATGCCGTCCACCTTACGGGCAAGTTCCCTATCATAGGGCAAACCTAAATGGGTAAGGGCAATAATATGCTGTACGCCTTGTGCTTCCAATTCCTTTACTGTACGGGTCAAAACGTTTGCAGCATTTTCAAATGTTGTAAATTTACAGGCTGCTGCCAAATCCACCACTTCATCATTGGCAAGTCCAATAATGCCGACAGGAACGCCGCGCACCTTCTTTATCATATAGGGCTTTGTCTTTGCTTCCTGCATGGGACAGCCCTTTTGAGGAGCCAAGTTAGCTGCTAAAACAGGAAAATTGAGTCGCTTTGTAAATTCAGCTGCGTCTGCACAGCCTTCATCAAATTCATGATTACCAAGGGTCATGGCGTCTAACGGCATATACTTGTCAATTTCCGCAAGCATAGGCCACCTGTTCACACTGTAAAATAATGTTCCTTGAAACTGATCCCCGGCATCAAGGGCTATGACATTATCATTTTGCTTCTTGGCAGCCTTAATGGCAGCGGCAATACGCCCCATGCCGCCCGTGCAGCCTTCTTCAGCAAAACAGGCATTTCCGTATTTATCAACACCGGCAATATGAGAGTGAATATCATTTGTATGCAAGACGACAAGTTCAAGCCCAGCCGCCTTTTCCTGACCTACCTTGACCTGCCCGGGCTGACATGCCGGCAGGAGCAGCAAGAAGCCCAGAATAAACCAAGACAAACTGCCTGCTCTTTTCCTTTGCTTTATCTTTTGCATAACAACCTCCTTTTTCATTTCCGGTCATACATAAAAATTGAACAACACAGACAAGCAAAACAATTTTGATTTTTATCAAAAATTAAAATAAAAGAGAAAATCTGTCCATTATCTCTTGGAGTAAAAAGCGATTACTTGTCATTAAAATCCAAAAATCAAACCCAGTTTGAATATCATTCCAAGGATGAAAAAAGGGGAAACTATTTATTTAATATATTGATTTTATTAAAAAAATAAAAAATGTTTTTTAAAATCATTTTTTTTGGACTGACTGGAACTTTTTTAAAGTTCGCTTCTGTGATAAAAGGATATTTATACAATCAATAATCCTTAGGATAAAAAATGAAAAAACACTTTTTCTATTTTTTCTTACTCGTATTATTATGTAGCTTGATAGGTGGATGTAATAATCATCCTTTTAAATCAACAAAGCCCGTAACATTCACCATGTGGCATGTTTACGGAAGCCAAACCAATTCTCCCATGACCCGTTTTGTTGAAGAATTTAATAAAACGGTTGGGAAAGAACAAGGCATACTTGTCAATGTCACCTCTATTTCCAATTCAACAGCTATCCATTTTCCTCTTGTAGCAGCAGCCAAAGGCTTGCCGGGGGCAGGAAGTCTTCCCGAATTATTTGTTTCCTATCCTAAAACAGCATTGGAAATTGGTCCGGAAAATTTGGGAAATTGGGATGAATTTTTTACTAAGGCAGAATTGGATGAATATGTCCCCAGTTTCCTTGAAGAAGGAACGTTTGACGGCAAACTGATTATTTTTCCTATTTCAAAATCCACCAGTGCGTTATTCATTAACGCAACTATTTTTGATAAATTTGCAGAAGAAACAGACATTAGCTATGACGATTTAACAACATGGGAAGGCATGTTCAAGGCTGCCCATGAATATTATAAGTGGTCTGGCGGCAAGGCATTTTTTAAATACGATGACTGGCTTCATTACAGTATGATAAATACTGCTTCCTTTGGCGGAACATTTTTTATTGATGAAAAAGTAAATTTTGACGATATTCATTTCCAAAAACTATGGAAAATGCTTGCCAAATCTGCCATAGCCGGTGAAGTTTGCCTGCTGGACGGCTATTCCACAACAGCCCTTATGACGGGTGAAGCTGTGTGCGGCATTGAATCAACAGCCTCTATTCTTTATTTTAAAGATGAAGTCACTTTTGCCGACAACACAAAAATGCCCTTAGAACTCAATATCCTTCCTGTTCCTTATTTTGAAAACGCAACACCGTTAGCTATTCAGCGAGGCACAGGACTTATGATGACAAAAGGTGATGCTTCAAAAAGACAAGCTCGTGCAACATTTGCAAAATGGATTACCAAAGCTGAAAACAATGTTCCTTTTAGTATTGCAACAGGCTATTTACCAGTGAAAAAAGCTGCTTATCAAAAATTATTAGCAAATAAAAACGCTTCCTATGAAGATGAAAAAGCAGCAAAACTCTATAAAATCATTCCTGACATATACGAAAAATATCAATTTTATATTCCCCCTTATTTTGACGGATACGGCGAACTTGAAAAACGCTTTTGCGAAGAGCAAAACATTTTGTTCAAAAAATATAAACAAGTGCAATACAAGCATATCAATAGTGATGTGCTTGCGGACACCATGTTCAATGAATTTAGAAAAGCAATGGAAATGAATTAAGTATTAAAATGTCCAGAATAGGTTTTATCTTAAAGCATATAGGCAACAGATTGAATATGCTCAGTCTAAGCAATCGGCTCTCTGTTTTTTTATCCCTCTTAATTTCTATTATAATTTTTGGGGTCTTTTTTGCGCTGCTTTTTTCTAATATCCTTTCCCCTTCTCCTTCTGCATTGAAAAAAGGACTTCAAGTAAGCCTTGATGAGTATACAAATTCACTCTCTGAATATTATAATAACACAGCAGCACAGGGAATTTTGCTTTCACAGCACATTTCTCAATCCGTTGAAGAACTTTTAAGCGAACAACATGTTAGTTTTGATGCGCTTAATGATAATCCCAAGCTTATTGAAACAGTAGAAGAAAAGTCCTATACTATTTTAAGTACGGCTTTGCGTATTGCTGACTGCAGCGGTGCTTTTGTTGTCTTTGACGCCACAGTGAATACAAAACTCCAAGGTGCGGAGAGTTCCCGCTGCGGCGTCTATATCAGACTTGACAATATCAGCATATCAAAACCTGTTAATCCCGATTTTACGTGGCTTCGGGGTGTTTATGAGATTGGAGCAAAACACAGACATGTTTTTCACAACAAATGGGAACTTGAGTTTAATCTTGATAACTTCCCCTTTTATCATACGCTAAAACAGCATGCAGAGGCGAATTTAGCCAATTGTTTTTACTATTCTCCCAAAATGAAATTACCGGGAACATGGGAAAGCATGATGTGGCTTTGCGTTCCGCTGGTGGGCAGCCACAAGGAATTTTATGGTATCTGCGGTTTTGAAATAAGCTCACTCTATTTCAAATTAAAACACACAACGAACAAAAATGACGCCCAAAACATCACAGGGCTTATTGCCCAAAAACAAGATGATTTTCTTTTGCCTGCCACAGGTCTTGAAAGCGGCACAGCTTCCGGATATTTTGCTGATTTAGGCTCTTCTCCTCTCAAAACTGAAAAAATTTTACGAGGTCTGAATCGCTATAGTTCGCAAACAGGGACATTTGTAGGACTAGATAAGCCGTTACGGCTTTCTCCTCTTGATAATACAGAATGGTCTGTTGCTACTTTTATCCCAAAAGACGACTACAACTTTATTACTAATATCTATTATCTGGAAATAGTTATTATCTGTATCATCTTCTTTTGCCTTGCTCTTGTTTTGAGTCATTACTTGAGAAGGATGTATATTAAACCTGTTTTATCAGGTATCAATGCCATGAAAAAAGGCGAAAAGAAAACGTCTATTTTAGAAATTGATGACCTCATTTCCTTTTTACAGGAACAAGAAGCACAAAAACAACAAATCAGTTCTGACGCTGATATGACGGGCTTTGTCAATTTCCAAAATAATATTGAAAAACTCAGCAATGCAGAACGCAATGTTTTTAATCTGTATTTAGAAGGCTATTCTGCCCAGGAAATTGCCGATAAACTCTTTATTTCCATTAATACCGTAAAATCCCACAACAGGCGTATTTATACAAAACTGGAAATTTCCTCCCGAAAAGAGCTGCTTATTTACGCTAAAATGCTCAAAAAAGAACCGGAAAAAAATACGCACGACAAAAAGAAAACAATATAAGCACCAAATAAAAAATCTCCGATTACTTTTCTTTATCATACCAAATAATCGGAGATTTTTACAGTATTCACACAAGCTGAAAAGTTGTACAAAACAGGATAAAATTATTTATTTTTTTTCATTTCATCCAAATTACGTTTGCTGGTGCGCTGCGTCATGACGACCATATTCCACATATTTTCTAAGGCGTTATGTACTGCAAAGCTATAGGAAACACCTTTTCGTGGATACATCCATTTAATATCCTTTATTTTTCCTGACGCAAAAGCGCCCAGTCCGTCATTGCTTTCCAGTTCCTGCAAAATTTCTCCATAGACAAGTCCATGTGCAGCAAATACTTCCTGAGAATTTTTTACAATATCAAGAAGTTTCACCAAATATGCATTATATGGTGCAGCAATTTTCTCAATTTGCGGTTTCCACTTTGCAAAAAATGGATCAAATTTTGTGAGTTCTTTTGAAGCATACTCATACTGCTCTCCGTACTGCTTCATCTTCTCCTGCAATATTTTAAAATGCCCGTCCATATCAAAAATAAAACTGCCGCCACTGCCGGGAAACCACTGATTTCCAGAAGAAATCATATACCTGAAAAAGCCGAACTCATACAAAAAATCAGTTCGCGTCATGTCAACAAAATAAACCTTGTTTTTATTGGAAACAACTTCATTATCCAATCGTTTAATTGTTTCTGTTCCCTTTGCAATAAGGTTGTCTATTTCTTTCCAGTTTTTCAAATAGCTGTCATGGGTTTCATCATACCATTGTTTTTGCTTTTTCAATTCGTTATAACTTTTCGCAAACTCATAACTAATGGTATCTGCGAGCCACGCAATAAGCTGAACAGCATTGGGATATAATTCATCAAAGAGAGCAGCAGCACCCATCATGGCTGATTTTTCGGCATTGGTTGTATACTGAATCTGTCCTCCCCGCAAAGCCTGCAAATTAAAACGGAATGACTGCAGCTTATGCAAAGACGGTGTACATTTATCAGCAAACTCAAGGGGACTGTTGCTTTGATAACAGGCGGCAGCCTCCTGCAAAAGCCCGAGCTGTACCTTCATATCATTTTCTAAAGATGCCCGGGTAACAATACGTTTCTGCTGTTCTTCTTCATCTTTTTTATCCCCTTTCAGCTGTTCATCAATAACAGATTCATCATTAGTAAAGTCAAACCCCTCTCCTTCCGGCGGTCCGGCGGCAAAGCCTGCTGCTGCACCAAGCAAAAGAGCGAGTACAAAACAAGCAGAAAACAAAACGCTTTTTATTATAAAAACATGGCTGTTATTTTTCATAATTCCCTCACAAGACAAGCAACTTTAGAAACGGGGAGCATAGCTGTCCACATACCAGCGACCGCTGCCCTTACGCACCAGATAATGCGGAACAGGATTTTGCTGTCTGCCGTTTTCGTCATAGGCGCGGCTGTATACAGTCGCTCTTTCCTCTTTTTCACCTGCCATTTTTGTTAAGCGATCACGCTGTTTGTCATCTAAAAAGAAATCCTGCAAATTGTCATCCGTATCAAAGCCTTTGACCACCTGAATAACAGGATCATCAAAAACAACAGCAACATATTGTTCATTAAAGCGTCTTTGATGCAAATCCCAATGGTAAAGCACATTGCCGCGTACTGCCATTTCCCGCCATTCCGGGCGTATACAGTCCACATACAAATCATAGTTCTTTTCTTTAATGGCGGTTGCAAAAATTTCCATAAGCCGTTTCGGATCCACATCATCAGGCACGGATTTTACGGTATACCAGCCTTCCTTGATATCCTTGACCTTTTCTTCCTGTTCAAAATATCCGGAACTTTCTTTTTCAGCGTCATAATAGGCAATAATTTTATCGGGCAGATAAAGGAGTTCAGGAACGACAATCCAGCCCCAGACAAAAGGCGCTTTTTTATCCTGACTAGCGTCCGGAGATTCCATGACTATGCCTGTAATTTTTCCAAGCACTGCAAATGAAAAGACATCGCCAATGGAAGCATCTACAGTACGGCGGAAACGCTTAACTGCTTCATAGGGTCCAAGCCAGTTACGTCCGCCGATGTCAACAAAATAATAACCGGAACTAGGCTTGCCCACATGGATAAATTCCCCGGTTGCTCCGTAAAACTGGTTGTTGGGATATTTCACATCTTCCAAAACCACATATTTTCCAAAATACTCGGTAGGCGCAACATTCATAGGATCAGGAGTCGGGAAAACCTTTGTTTCAGGCGCAAGTTCCTCTATTTTCTTCTTCCATGCCTCACTGCTAATGGCAGAATATCTTTTGCGAAGTTCTTCTTCATTGCGCTTATAGGCAAGCATATCCGGCGTAATTTCCATATAATTGCCATAGCTTTTCATAAGGGCAGTACGGGCACGGGCATACATTTCCTTGACCTTGGGATTGTCAGGATAAGACTGCACCAATGTCTGCACTCTTTCCAGTGCATCTCTTTGGTAGCGATAGCGGTCTTTTTGCCCGCCTTTCTGCCTTTCCACTTCTTTTTCAAATTCTTTTAAATAGTGCTCGGCAAAGGAAATCTGCCGATCTGCTTCACTGTTCGCAGGTGCAGCAGAGCAAGGTACGGCAGATCCTAGAAATATTCCTATAAGAAAAGCTGTCATTATTCTTTTCATATGTACTCCATTTTGAGTTTATGCATTATGGTTAAACCCATGTTCCTTTAATTCACAAAAAATTTTCATTATTCTCTTTTCAAAAATAATTATCAGGAACTGCCAAAGCAGGACTTGCCTGCATGTACACCTAAAAGGGGTAACTGGTTATACATTTTTTCTAAGTTCCCGGCTGCTCCCAACACTGCCACAAATGTTGAAAACAACCGAGAACACAGGGGTATTACGCATATTAATTTAAAAATAAACATCTACATAATCTACCACATTATCGCAGGGATTGGTCATCTGCTGCAAACGCCAGTATTTGCGGCTGCCTTTGGCAAAAAATTCAAAAGTGCCGCTGCGGGGGCAAACATTGCCGTCTGCAATATGGGATACACGAGTGACAATATCGCCGGTCACGGTAAAGGTTTTGTCGTCAATCACGGTTAAATCACCCTGCAAAACAACATAATCGCCGTTATGTTCCTGCTTTGCTTCAATATATAAGCCGTCTGCTGTCTGTTTGACTACAGCTTCCCCCATTTTTCCGCCTTCAATCCATTGCAGGGAAAACATGTGCTTCTTGCCGGCTATTTTTTGTTCCAAGGCACTTAATTTTTTTGTCGCAGGGGCTTTTTTGGCTGCTCCTTTAAAATTTTTGTCCATTTGAGAAGCAAGGTTTTCTTTAAGTCCCTTGGGCTGCTTATCCTTGTTTTTCTCAACTGCCGTCAAAAATTCCTCAATAATCTTAGCGGTAAATGTGCCGGTGTTTGCCTGTACAAGTCCACGCAGGGTATCCTTATCTTCCTGGCTTATCTTATTGCCGTTATTCTTTGAAAACATAGGTGTATACGGCAAATCACAGAACAGAAGAAGGTTGACAATTTCTTTATAGCGGGCAGCTGCACCAGCCAGATAAGGACTATTGGGATTTTTAACCATGTAATCTTCCCATTCCAACGCAAATTTTGCCAAACTTTCAAGCCCATAAGTCAAGCCTTGGAGCACATATAATTTCTGTGGCTGGGAATTGAGTAAATTTATCATTGCCTGTGCGTCAGGGCTAACCTTAAAGCAGGAACGGAAAAAGACTGTATCCACCTGCAAAAAAGGCCAGCCTTCAACAGTATCCACGCCAAGACCATAACGGGCAAGCAAATCCCAAATCTTTTTGTCAGCTCCAGTCAACTTGCCGGCTTCATAGTCATACTCATACGCCCATGTATTGAGCACAGGTTCCGCAACAGCTTCAAGAGCATCTATTTTTTCTCCCTGCAATGTATCTAAAATTTTATCAGGATTGGAAACCAAGGACTGGACAAGTTTATCCTCCGGCTTTTTACTGATTGTGGCAAGCAGGTAGTTATAATCATTGACCCATTGCTGCAAAGCAGAAAGCAGTGCCTGTTCATCAACTCTGCCGTCACAGGCAATATCAGCAGCAGCGGCAGGCTTCAAATAATTAACCAGCGTGCCTTCAATAAAAGCAGGTGACTGTGCTGCGGCATTTACTACCGGACGCCCAATGCAGGCATCACATGGCTGCTCAATATCATCTCCATCCTTCGTCAATCCGCCGGCAAACTGGAAATTCCGGTAATAGGGATTTTTCACCTGTTCAGCAAGATCATTGAAATGAACTTCTATTTTGCCGTCATGATTGGTATAATAAAAATACGCAGTCAAAAATCCATGCAGAAAATACTCTTTGCTGTTATCCACCAAAGCAAGATAACCGCTGATAAAGCCGTTCTCCACCTCGCTGATGTCACTTCTGGCTGCTTCCCCGGTTTCCACATTTTTCATGTTTTCAATGTCATAATCAAAGACAGCAGCTTTTTGCAGGCTAAGAGTTCCGGTTAACTCCACAGGTTTTCCCTGCACAGTTACTGTTGCAGAAAGCACATATTTCCAAGGATTAGCCTTATCCTGCACCACAGAATTAATCTGAATTTCGAATGGTTCAGTAACGTTTATAAAGCCTTGTGCCTTGCCTGCTTGTGCAAACACAGAAGAAAAATCATATTTTCCAGCTTCCTGAAGCCAGTTTTTTCCCCAGCTGGGATTTAAGCCGGCTGTACCGACAGGCGTCAGCCCTTCAGAATTGGCAAGAGGAGAATAATCATCTTCACCAACCTCAACATAGTCATTTTGTTGAGATGCAACAGGCATTAAATCCTCTGCTGCTATGTATGCATAGCCGGCACAATCCTTAGCATAGGCTAAATGAATATAGAGGAAATCGTTATCCAATGGCTTGTACTCAGAAATTTCACACCAGTCAGGATTATTTTCCAGTTCTTTTCCTTTGACAAGCATGCCTTTTTTGAAAGTATCTATTTGTTTTGCCTCTGCTGACGCCTCATTTCGCAAAGGGGTATCTTTTATGACAAGAAAACATTCTGCAAAAGCCTGTCCGGCGCCAAGTGTCAGCGCCAGTAAACTGCATATTCCCAATAGAATTTTTTTCATCCCTTTCTCCTCAACAATATAACAGAAATGCCACACAGGAAAGTATGAGCTAGGGTATTTCCGTTTAATATCTCAAATAGATTGCTTCGCTGCGCTCGCAATGACGGAATATTGGGGCACACAATTTGATTTCCCCGTCATTGCGAGGAACGAAGTGACGCGGCAATCTTTTAACTATTTTATGATGTAGCTCAAAATCCTGAATATTTTCCGGAAATATTTACCCCATAGCCTCTTCTGTAATCACAAAGGAATTCAGCTTCCAGTCACCTTCATTACGAGAAAAACGAGCCATAAATGTTGCTTGACTCCAGAGTATCATTTCCCCGTCATCCATCATCTTGAAACGGCGTAAATTGCCGTTCAGAATAACAGCACCATTCTTGTCCACATGCTTGGAAGTTACTTCCACAAAAGAGGGCAAATCAATGAGTTCATAATTTAATACAGCACCATCGAGTATAGGCAAAAAGTCAAAATAATATCCCTGAGAACCTAAAAATACGTGCTGAGATAGATCATTTTTATCAATCCAGCCACCAAAAACATTTAAAGCCGTCTTTTCAACCAATTCTTTGCTGATAAAACTTGAATACGGTTCAGGAGTATTGGAAAAACGCTCCGGATTGGCAAAACGGCTTTCAGATTCATATTGTCCGCGGCTTAAAAAGAGCAGTGTTTGTTCACACAAAGCGATAGAATCTAACTTTTCGGGTGCCATATAGCCCATATCCCACAGGGTATGGATAGTATGTTTCATCACCAGCTCATCGCGCAGGGAAAGTTCTTCTGCTGCAAAAGAGGAAGAAAGGGCAAAAAATACGCTCAAAACGCCTGCAAATAAACCGCAAATAAATTTTCTCCATGTTTTCATCACACACCTCTCTTTTTACTTAGAACACAGGGACAGGATTATATTCAGCAAAAGTAATACGATAAGCGCCGTCATCCTTTTGGGCTTGCACTGTAAACAGTTCACGTTCTGCAATAACTTCTATTCCGTCAGATCTTTTGCCCATGCGATAAACAACTCCGCTCAAATTCCAAACACCTTTACTGTAATAAACTTCTGCAGCGTCAATAAAAACCTGAGGAGATGCAGCCGGAATGGTTTCCAAAGCTATTCCTGCACTTCCTTCTGTTTTTACTTGTTCCCGTTTTTCAGCATCATCCCATAATTGCCCTATGGCATTATAAATAAGAAGTCTGTCACCAATCAAAAGAGGTTCGGGCGGAATTTCATATTCAGGTGCACCTTCTTCCATCATTTCTTCTTCCGCATTTGCCACATGGGAGCTAAAAAGCAGCATAGCTCCCACTAACAACATAACCAGCCAATTTTGTTTGCATTTTTGCATAATCAGCCTCTCACTGCAAAGTTATAAGGTTAATATTTCTATCGCTACCGATAATTTTTTGCTCATTTTTTACTTTGTAAACGCCATGACCTGCCCAAAAAATTTTTAGAACATGGACGGAGGCAGATGGATTTGTGTAACAGGTTCACTCATCTCATCATTGGGTGAAAACTGTTCAAAGCCTGCACTCACTACCAATGACCCGTCCTCTCCGCTAAAGCCCGGTGTCCAGCAGACTTCGTCCGCACAAACCATGAGATTGGGTACACCTTCAGGAATTAATGCTTTAAACAAACAGCTTTCCCTTTCCTTCAAAGAAATTTTGCTCAAAATTTCGCCCGGAGCTAAAGAATAATCTTCTTCATTAAGCACAGCCTTGCGGAATGTCAGGGTCAAATTTTCATTTGCCCGCAGCTGAAAGGAATTACAGCCATGTTCGTCAACACCGTCTTCAACATTTACTGTAACCATATTCATGAGTATCCGGTCAAAAACATTGTTGCCGTCTGCATCAATTTTTCTAAAGGAATCAAATGCACCCTGGGCAAATTCAGCAAAGATATCCTGATCTTCTATAGGGTAATGCATGGAAAATTCACAAACTTCTTCCGGCGTATAATATCCTTTAATATGCAGGACATCATCACCCTTATAGCCGGACAGGGCAAACCAACCTTTTTCCTTATTGATACGCTTCATAGACAACATATCAAATTTACCACATTCTTCCTGAACGCCTGCGTCAAAGTCCTTGCCCATAACGTCCCAGCCATGCGTTCCAAAGGCACGGATTTCCATGCCCATTTTTGAATCAGCAATACGAATGCCGTCACCGTTGTCAGATTCTGTAATGGTAAAATTTCCCGGCATCCAACTCAGGGCAAAACCATAGCGTTCATTTATGTATTGCCCAATGCCGGTCTCCATATTATTTTCCAGACTGGCAAATGCCTGCCCAACAAGTCCGCATAAAAGAAAGATGAAAACAAAAATCCATGCTTTTTTCATACTTCTTCCCTCCTGTATTCTTTTCAAATCCAAAACAAAAAAATTATTTTCATCATGCATAAAAACTATGCCGAAACTTTTCTTTTTTTGTTGTTATAACCATAGACGAGCTAAAAAAAGATTGCTATCACCTCAAGAATGAAAAACAGGAAATTAGTCTTTTCCTCCTTTTTCAATAATCTTTTCCCTGCAAAACAGCTAAATTCACCCTGTGGATAATTGCCAAAAAATCCAGAATTTATCATAAGATAAAATAAGCAATAAAAACAAAACAGCTTTCGTTAACGAAAATAAACAAAAAAGGAAGCAGATATGAAAATTTTGAATTTTCTTCTCAGCCTTGGTTTATGCCTCAGTTTAATCCTTTTTGCAGGCGAAGGTCTTGCTTTGGCAAAGCTCCCCAAAAACTATTCAGAGTTTAAAACCCGTTATCAAACCGAGGGAAGAACCATTGAAGGGGCTTTCAAACTGCACATGGAAGCCATTTTCTGCTATATCGATCCAAAGACCCGTAAGGAAGCATCTAAAATGCTCCGCTATTCCATGCATCAGGCACAGCCCATTGAACAAAACAATAACCTTGCCATTTTCATCCGCCGTATGAAAGATCCGGAAACTAACTTTATTTTCAGAGGCGTTTGTGCCGGCACATCTGTCCAGAACAGCTATGCGATGGATCCTGATAACTTCAGCATTAATTTTGCCGGCTCCAAACAGCAGGAAGCAGATTACATCACCTTGTATGTACAGAACTCCGGAGCTGACAGCAGAACCCTTATCGGCATGCGAAATTATGACGGATTGTGGTACACTTTCAATAACTCTTCCCTCTATGTCATGGTACGGGAACCGCAAAGTATGAAAGACCAGAAAAGATTTTCCCATGATGCGGATTATGACGGAAAGCCTGTTCCTCCAAGGGAAAATAACAGCCCAAACGGATACGGACAGCCTGTGGACATCAATTCCCTGATGCCTGCTCCTCTTGGCAACACTTCTTCCGGGCAAAATTCTTCCCGTTCCAACAAGAATTATCATAACAATTATAACAACTATAATAACAATAATTACAACTATAATAACAACAAGTACAACAATAACTATAACAATACTAATGACATTGTTGAAAAGACTCTTAACAAGGTAATAAACAGTTTACCAAGAACAAACAATCAATATAACCGCTATTAACCAAATTTAATCAAGACCATAAAGGAGAGGCGTATGAAAAAACTCACAACACTGCTCATAAGCTGTTTACTGGGTATGCTTACCCTGAGTCCTGTAAGCGCAAATGCAGCAGAAACAAAGGAAAAAGTTATCCTTGATACAGACATGGTAGAAATGTTTGATGACGGTGTTGCCCTGCTCATGCTGGCAAATTCCCCAAAAGTCGACCTTCTGGGCGTTACCTGCGTAACAGGCAACAGCTGGGTACAGCAAGGCGTTGCTTACAGCATACGCCAGCTGGAACTGCTCGGCAAAAAAAATATTCCTGTGTATGAAGGCATGCGTTATCCTATCCGTCCTCAGCGTCATGAACTTTTTGCCATGGAACGCCAGCAATTTGGCATGGGACATGATTCATGGCTCGGTTCCCTTGACATTAAAGAACCTGTTTCATGGGGCGCTTTTTACCGCGAACAATATAAAACTGCCCCCACCTTGCAGCCCGAAAAACAGCATGCAGTAAACTTTATTATTGACACTATCCGTGCCAATCCCAATGAAGTGACTATTGCTGCCATTGGTCCCTGCACCAACCTTGCTGCGGCTATCCGTATTGCCCCTGATATTATCCCACTTATTAAGCGCGTTATCTATATGGGCGGTGCATTTTTCCAACAGGGCAACGTAACGCCCGCTGCGGAATTTAACTGGTGGATTGACCCTGAAGCTACCCAAATGCTGGTACGGGCTCCTTTGAAAGAACAAATTGTTTTTGGACTTGATGTTTGTGAAAAGGTTGTTTTCCGCAAGGATCACTATGACCGATTAATGAAGAGTATTGGCAAAAACAGCCTGACAGATATGCTCCAAGGCACCTTTGTAGGGCAAATGTTCCAAAAAGACGCAAAATTTACCCACTTTGTCTGGGACGTTCTTGTAGCGGCAGCTATTATTGACCCCACGATTATTACGGAAGAAAAGAATTGTGCTATTGATATCAATATTCAATACGGTCTTTCCTACGGACAATCCCTCGCCTATCCTAAAAATGCTCCTGCCGGCTGCCAGCAGGCACGTATTATTACCAATGTTGATCAGGAACGTTTCTGGAATATGGTCAACGAAAAAGGATACTGGGCAATTTCAAAATAAAGCAAACCCAAACTCGCTCGTTTAGACATGCGGCGAAAACAAAACCATAAATCCTTAAACCAAACAAGGCAGTGAGTTTCCCTTCACTGCCCTGTTTTTTTACTGACGTCATCTTTTCTGACGGCATCTTTTTTGGCGTGCCAGCCCTGAAAATTTTTCTTAAAACTGCTGCGCCTAGAGCGGTTCCGGTTAATATCAGGAACTATAAAGTTTTCCCCTGAAACCCCTTTCAAAACGTTTTAACTTTTATAACAAAAATTATGAATGTTATACGAAAATGCCCTAATCAATAACAATATTTCCCCAGTCAAAACTCTTGATTACTCCATTTTCCAAAACAAAGGAAAAACGCCGTACGGGTCTTTCTACTCCGTCTACCTTTTGATTTAAGTACCAACTATATTGATTTTTTTCTTCAAAGAAGCCCATTTCATCCCAGCCTGTGGCAATCATTTTTGCATTGAATTGCTTTAACCGGTTTTCATCCAATGTATCGCCTACTTTTAGACCGGCTATGGTATAATCCTTGTTTTCAACAGTAACGCCTATAATTGCGTCATCCATGAGATAAAGTGTAAAACCCTTGTCAAATATCATTTTGGTATCAGCATAATGGGGGTCACCATCTGCTATGGCAGCGTTTTTGACCTTGTCATTTTGAATGCCCGCTTTATGCATGAATACTTTTTGGTTGCTCATAGGGAAAAATACATCGTATTCAAACTTTGCCTTAAAGCGTCCGTTTTCTGTCAGCGCATCATCATTAAAAGCAATAAATTTTCCGTATACCCAGCCTTTATCACCCCATTCTGTTGAGACAAGCACCCATGGGTATTCTTCGCCTGTGTTTTTTTTATCTAAAAGGCAAACCTCTTCATTCTGATAAAGGGTTGTCAGCTTTTCTCCGTCAGAACCGGGCATATTGCGAACATTTACATCGCTGCCTGTGCTGTAGGCAGACAAGGGGTTGTCTGAGCTTACAGCGGGAAGTTCCTTTGTGCTTTGGGCAAAAGCGGTGGAAGAATAAAAAAACATTGCCAAAACAGGCAAAATAATAAAACAAATTTTTCGCATTATTTTCATAATGTTCTCTCCTTTTTGTTTTACAAAAATAGAGCTGTTTACAACTCTATGCATAATCTAAAACACAATTTAAAAAAATTTACTTCATTCTAAGGATTAATTTTCCTTTTTTTCTTTGATAATTCAGGGAAATCATTACAGGGATGATTATTTATTCTCTTTTTTGGGCTATTAAAAATTACTGACAACTATAAAATATGAATAAAAAGCCCCCAGGGAGGAAACATGAAACAATTGCAAAATACATTGTTATGGCTTTTGGCTTTTATTTTTTTCCTTTGCAGTGCGGATGCTGCGGAGGCTGAAGAACGTATTCTTGCCTATGCTGTTTCTGCCAGACTGGAGCAAGATGCCTCTCTTGTGGTGACAGAACGGATTACTGTCAATATTGAACTGGACGCTATCCAGCACGGTATTTACAGAATGTATCCTGTCAGGGAACGTGTGGGAGAAGACGGACTGCGTCATTATGACTTTAAGGTGCTTTCTGTAGCTCTGGACGGCAATCCTGTACTTTATACGGAAAGTGAGCAGGCTTTTACTGTTGGTATTGCCATTGGTGATCCCAAAAAAATGGCGCCGCTCGGCAGGCATACCTATGAACTTGTTTACAGAACCGCCGGTCATGTTCGCTTTTTGGAAGACCATGACGAAATTTATTATAATGTGACCGGCAATTTTTGGAAATTTCCCATTGACCATGCCACATTTACCTTGGAGCTTCCCGATAATGCAGCCCCCATTTTGACCAAGGCATATACGGGCGAACGGGGCATGAACGGCACAGATTATCAAATGACAGGCTCCTCTTCCTTTGAAACAACACGCCCGCTTAAAATTGGAGAAGGACTTACTGTTGTTGTGGGCTGGGAAAAAGGGCTTATCAGTCAGCCTTCGCAAACGTTTGCCAATTTTATGGGAGATAACAGACTTCTTGTCTTGTTTGGCATTGTGCTTGTGCAAATGTTTACGTTCCTGCTTCTGCGATTTGTCTGGACGTACCGCAGAAAGAATACGGTCATACCGCTTTTTTCTGCACCTGACGGTATGACACCCGGTGCCGCAGCCTGCCTCAAAAAACGTAATTTTCCGGGGCAGTTTCTCCAGGCAGATATCTTGTGGGCAGCGGTCAACGGCTATCTGCGTATGTCACTGCAGGATAAAAAAACTATTATCCTTACCAAAACAAATCCCGACCTTAAAAAGCGTTCCCGTCCTCTTGCGGATTGGATACAGCAGCGCATGAATGACATTATCTGTTCCCTGTTCACTGCTGATGCTCCTGCTGTTATTGATATGCGTAAAGACAAAAAAGAAAAATCATTCGTCCTCATTGACAGTTATTTTATGCTCAAAAAAAGTTATGAGGAAAAACTGAAAGGCATGTGGAAACGTTCGCGGCTGCCCGGCATACTGAGTGCCGCACTGGGACTGGGGCTGCTTTATCTTGCTATGGATAAAGGCATTTATCATCCCGGTTTAATTATGGATTATTATTATTCCGCAGATACAATGCTGTTTGTTCAGGGTGGTATTATCGGCTTGATACTTTTATTTGGCTACGGCATCAAAAAATCCCTTGCCTTGTTCAGCTGTTTGCGGCGTGCAGTGGGCATTGGGGGGGCTGTTATCATGATTTTTCTGCTCATGGTTGCCTTGATAGTCCTTGTTGTGGGTGATATGGGGTTCTGCGTAGGTTTTTCTGCTATTATTCTGGCTGCTGCATGGGCTGTCTGCCAATCCTGTGCAAGGCTTTCTGATAAGGGCAGCAAATTGGACGCCAAAATTCGCGGGCTTGAAATGTATATCCGCACTGCTGAAAAAGACAGACTTGCAAAAATCAATGCCCCTGAAGATACACTGGAAAAATATGAAGAAATACTCCCTTATGCCTGTGCGCTCGGCTGTGCTGACGCATGGCAGAAAAGGTTTGAGCCACTGCTGAGACATTTGGATTATATTCCTGATTGGATTGATGATGAAGAGCTAAATACCCTCAACATAGCCACCTATACCACGGTTATACGCACACTGAGCATGCCTTCAGAACTGAGCAAAACTCTAAACGCAGCCGCATCCGAATATACTCGCGCTACATCAGGATTTTTCAGCGGCAGCAGTTCAGGTACAAGTTCTGACTCCGGCTACTCTGGCGGTTCGTCAGGCGGAGGTTCCGGCGGAGGTGGAGGCGGCGGCTGGTAATCATTATCAGCAATGAGAGCGTGTTCGGAAAATATAAAGAATTATTTTTTCTTGGGGGAAATGATTTCCCCCATACCCCCTCATCGCTTGTTTTTATTTCATAAAAACAAGAAGTTATACTTTGTAAGTGAAAGAATAAAATTTATTTTTCTATTTTCTATAACAGAGCGGTAACATTTGTCTGGAGTATCACTCATTATTTTCACAATACAGCTATACGGAGATGAATATGTATTTTTTTAACGTACTGACATTGCTGGCTTTGTTTATTCCTGCTGCGGCATTTGCAGAGGAAACGTCCACTGTACCTCAAATACGCTATTTTCAATACTGGATGAAGATTGACCGTCCCGGTGAATATAAATCCCTTTCCTATAGCTTGATGAACAGCAGAATGGATGTCTATGGACCTCAGCAGAGTTTTGATTTTTCCGGACCTGTTGATAAATCCGTTTTAAAGGAATTTTCCTCTCTGCTGACTGAATTGGATTTACAGGGCTGGGACGGAACTGTTACTGAAGAAGAAAAAGCTAAGGGTATCAGGGACGCCTTTGATTTGTCCAGAATGGAGGACGGAAAAAAATGTGTCTGGTCAATGAAAATTGTTTTTGCAGACAATCCCCATGGAAATACCCCTGAACCGATTGAATTTTTTGGCATGGATGACGACAATAGCCCAAAACGTTTGCAGGCAGAAGAAGTGCTGACGAATTTTTTCAGAAAACAATGCGAAATTGCGCAGGCAGCTACGCCTCGCCATATAGAAATAATAAGCTATACAACGCTGCGGAAAGACAAGAAAGTTTACTATAGTCTTTCTGTTGAAGAGGATATGGTGAGACTGAGCCGCGATGATTGGCAGGGCGGCTATATGACGGAATATGTCAGTGCAGATTTGCTTCCCAAACTTGATGCCTTGCTGAAAGAGTATACGCTGGATACATGGCATGGCTTTAAAGGTGCAGAGTATGATTACAAAGCGCAGTCAGCTTTTGAGCTGCACGTGCAGTTTGATACGGTTCAAAAAATTATTGCTAAGGGCAACAGCGACAAATCCGGCGGAACACCGGCAAATTTTGCTGAAGTGGATACAAAACTGCGGGCACTTCTGGACAATGCCCTGGGCGGAGATAATCCTGTTATGCTAAGTGATGAAGAACTTGGCAATGTACGGGAATTTTCTTATTCCAGCAGCGGAATGTCCATGGATTCCTTTATTACGTATCGAATATACCATCGGCGGGATGCTGATGGTCCGCATGTGATTTTACGCCGTCAGCGTGGTCTGCGCCAAAAAGCAGCAGAAGTAATTCTGGATACAGCTGCTTTGCAGGGGATTGAAACTTGTATTCGTGACTTGAATTTGCTGGAATGGAATGGGTTTCGCGGCAATAATAAATATGTGCTGGACGGCGAAGGATTTGGTTTATCTGTCAAATTTGCAGACGGTACTGAAATAAACGCTTCCGGAAGCAATGCCTTTCCGAAGGAATACGGCAAACGCATGGACGGGCTTTTAGCATTTCTGGACGGATTGATTGAAAATTCTGCTGAAGCGGAATAACCGAAAAATAGATAGTATCATATTAAAGTAGGGACAAAACACCATGAAAAAATTAGCTTCTTTTTTAATGCCGTTGCTGATGCTGCCTGTGACTGGTACTTTTTCGCAGATTGCCTGTGCTGTGCCCAATTATGATATACACAGGTATGAGGATATCAGCTTTACAGGCTATATCAAATGTGATTTGAAAAAATTTGATGACAGAGATGAATTTTATCGTTTATCCTTGACTGATAATTCAGGGCAAATCACTGTGGTGGATATTGTTGCTGACAGTGATAACAATAAGGACAGTTACGAAAAAATCCTGCAAATCTGTCCGGCAGGTTCGCGCTGCACCATTACAGGAGATCTAGAAACACGAGAACAACAACAGTTTATAAACTTTATCAATATCAAAAATATTGTCAAAGAAACAGAATATCATATTCCGGCTGGTGCTGTTTCTGAAATTGACACCGGTATTAACTATAACCACGTTAAACTCTATGAAAATGTGGAGCTGACCGGCTATATTAAATGTACTATTGAGCATTTTGGAACCCCCAGCGATTATTATATTTTATCCTTGGAGGACAGCACCCATCAAATTAATATTGCAGACCTTGTTCAAAATGAATATGAATTTGAAAGGAATGAGAATTTGTATAAGCGGATACTTGGCATTTGCCCGGAAGGATCCCGCTGTACACTGATTGGTGATTTAGAAGTCCATAATGGTGATTATAGAGAATTTGTCAGGATTAAAAAAATTTTGAAAGATTAAGGAAAAAAATACTATTTTGCTGCTTTGGTATAGTATGCTGAGATACAAACAGTTACAAGACTGAATGTTGACAAACAAGCTTTGCTGCCTATTGGCTAGATTGCCCAAATTGGAACAGAAGTAACCTGTCTGTTTATGGAGAGGACTTCTGGTTTCAGGCACAGCACGGCGCCATGACCAACAGGCTTATTCAGCTTTTCCAAGACATTAAAATTTTTGATAGAGCTTTCATTGGGCATGAGAGTTTTTTTGACTTCAATGGGATAGAGCGTTGAATTTTGTTCAATAACAAAATCAATTTCCTTTTGATCTTTATCCCTGTAAAAATAGATAGGGGCTTCTTTGCAGTTATGCCAATAGCTTTTGAGAATTTCTGCAAAGACATACGTTTCCAAGACAGCTCCACTCATTGCTCCTGCTTCCAAAGTTTTGGGACTGTCCCAGCCAGTCAGGTATGCACACAAGCCAGTATCCAAAAAATAAACCTTTGGGGTTTTGATAATTCGCTGTGTTATATTGTTGTAATATGGATAAACAAGCTGAATAAGCCCAGACCGTTCCAAAACAGACAGCCAAACTTTAGCGGTTTTAGGATCCACAGCTACATCACGAGCTAACTCAGCATAATTCAAAAGTTGTCCTGTTCTTGCAGCGACAGCTCTGATGAAATCATAAAACGTAATGGAATCAGAGATGTTATGGGAATCTTTGATATCTCTTTCAATGTAGGTTTGGAGATAGGATTTGTAAAAAATCTCTCTGGCATTGTTCTTTTGGCAAACTAAACGAGGAAAGGAGCCATTCCAGATTATTTCATAAATGTCTTGAACTGTCAGTGGGTTGAGGTTTTTCTCTCTTATAGAAGTACGAGTATTTTCTATCCATTCTTCTGTAGGCAAAAATGGAGAAGTGTGGGCTTGATTGATAATTTCTTTATACGAAAAACCCAATAAATCAAGAACAGCAACTCGACCTGCCAAACTTTCCTGAATACCTTTTATGAGCTGAAATTTTTGTGAGCCAGTTAAAAAGAAAAGTCCATTTTGGTTCTTGTGGGTATCAACATATATTTTGATATAAGTAAATAATTCAGGGGCATATTGGATTTCATCAATGATTAAAGGCGTAGTATGGTTTTGAATGAATAATGCCGGGTCTTTTTGAGCAAGTTCCCGCTGGCTTATATCATCCAATGAAACATAGCTGTATTGCCCATGGGAGATTTCCTCCAAAAGAGTTGTTTTTCCAACTTGCCTTGGTCCAGTCAATAAAACGACAGGGAAAAATTGAGCTATTTCTTTTATTTTATTTGATAACGTTCTTTCTATCATGTTTATTCGTCCAATATGGAATACAATTCCACATTAGCCGAAATCTTAATTTTTAGCAATAAGAAAAAAGGACAGAAAAATACCAAATAAAGCTTAACCATGTATTATATTCTATTTTCATTCAACACTCATATTTCTTTTAAAATTTTTTTATACAGCTATATCAATAGATTATTAAAAATCATAGTATGCAATATAGGTTCATCCATTTCAAATCTCCATTCAAATAATTGTTTCTACAAAAAGTCCCATTTTTATGAAAACACGCAAATTTTGTAGGAAAGCTTTTAAGTCATTATATAGTTAATTTATTTCAATCTTAGATAAAAACTGCATTTTTCTGCAAGAAGATGGAAAAACTTTGATTAAGTAAATTTTGGTCATTTGTAGGAAAAAATAAAAAAAAGAGGACTCATGATAATTTTTATATCATAAGTCCTTAAAATACATGGTGGAACCTGCAGGGGTTGAACCTGCGACCAACCGGTTATGAGCCGGTAGCTCTACCAACTGAGCTAAGGTTCCGCACGAAGTGTTAATTTATAAAATTCAAGCAAAAAGTCAAGTTATTTCTTTATTCGCCGCCGTGTATCTTTTTTTTATTTTTTCAAAGTTGAAAAAGCCGTCATACAGCACTTTTTTAATCCTGTCTGTGCATTTTATAATTAAATTCGCTTTGTTATGAAAAGAGGTTGATAAACAAATAAATTCTTTCAATTACAAAAAGTAATCTTGTTTTTATGAAATAGAAACAAGCGATGAGGGGATATGGGGGAACGGTAGCCGTTAGCGAGAGAACGAGGTTTACGGATAGCGACGGCAGAGATAATCATTTCCCCCATAAAAAAGTAACTGTAAATTTTTGTAATTAAATCTAACTATTATAAAATAAACCCAATACTATGGCAAATCGATTAAATTTATCGGCAGCAGCCTCTCTATAAATTATAGGGATAAAAATTGATTGAGCAGGCTGCATAACTCATTTTCCGTATATGCAACATAATCTGCAACTGATAAAACACTTTGAGCCGGTGCATGCGTAAGTCCGGTTGCAATGGCAATATCTGCTTTCTGCATAGCTTCTCTGTCATTATGCCCATCTCCTATAAAAACAACAACATCACCTTGGTTTTTATAATATTCCACAACTGTTTCTTTATTTAAAAGAGAAAGAATTTTTGTGACGTTGTCATTTTCAACAACCGCTTCGGAAGAATATGCTTCACAGCCAATTTTCCTGATAAGCCCATCTACCCAGCAGGATAAATTTCCTGTTGCAATAATACAATGTTTTTGATTAGCTGCAATGAATGAATAAATCTTTTTATGCAACTCCACCCCTGCCAGCAAAGCGGAAATTTCCGAAACAGGAAGTTTTCCCAGTAGTTCTACACGCCGGATAAAAGATTCCTGAAAAGGAACAGTTCCCTGCACAGTCTGCATAGTCAGTTCCGCAATTTTTTCCTGTAAAGAGAAATGATGAGAAATAAGCGGCAATGTTTCACTTTTTGTCAGTGTTCCATCTAAATCAAAAATAAATTTAACCATATTCTATTTATTTAACGGAAATGTACAGCAGTATTGCATGCCAATACCTTATGTGAGCTCATTATTAATCAAAGATTCAACATAGGCAATTTCATCATCAAAACCGGCTACTTTTCCATCTATTTTAGCGAGCAAAACTTTTTCCAGAATTTTTCCGATAATTGCCCCTTGTTCCACTCCGAGCTGTAAAACATCATTGCCTGTGATATCAATTTTTTCATGGCGGATATGATAAATATAATAGGATAACTGTTTTTTAAATTCTTCTCCCAGCTCTTCTTCCAAACGCACAATCATATACAGTATCGCTTCCATGGCAATATGTCTGAGCAAAAGATGCAGTTCACTCATGGGGCGTTTATTTTTAAACCATGTTTCGACTTTAGGCTGGACAACAATAAGCTGTGAGCGAATAAGCAAATATTCCTCTATTTGTGCTGCAGAAAGGCATAATTTTTCTAATAAACTTTTTAAATCCCTCAGCCCGACCCCCTTACTCATAATCAGAATAAAAAATAAAATATTCCTAATCTTTTCAGAAAGATAAAGCATATTATACCAATTGAGCACTTTATACGCTTCGGTAACAAATTCTTCGTCACTTTCCTTATCCAGAGCAAGGCAGGGATGAATTTCCGCAAGCAGTCCAAAATCCTGCATACGGAAAATACATTCAAGGACAGATTCTTCTTTTAAAATAAGTTCAAGTTCTGTTAAAATTCTTCTGCCGTCCAGTTTTTGGATAAGTTTCAACGCAATAGCATTTCTGATAAGCCGTTCGCACTGCAAAGAAATTTTAAAGTCGTAGCGCTGTTCAAAACGGATTGCCCGCAAAGCCCGTGTAGGGTCGTCTACAAAACTCAGGGCATGCAAAATACGGATAGTTTTTTGTTTTATATCTCCCTGACCGTCAAAATAATCTTCCAATTCCCCAAAATGTGACGTATTGAGTTTTATAGCCATGGCGTTAATCGTAAAATCACGGCGGGTTAAATCCATACGGATAGAGGATAATTCCACAGTGGGAAGCACCGCAGGGCTCAAATAATATTCCAAGCGCGCTGTTGCCACATCAATGCGAAGTTCCTGCTCTTCATAATCAAGGTTGACAGTATTGCCCTCAACCAGCCGTGAAGACGGGAACAAAACAAGGGCTGTCATGAACTCCTTATGCTCGCGGACACGACCGCCTAAGCGCCCTGCAAGATAATGGGCAAATAAAATCCCGTCACCCTCAACAACGAGGTCAATATCCATATGCGGCCAGCGCCATTTTTCCCTGTCCATAATTAGATCACGGACAAAGCCTCCGACAGTATAGACGGAAACGCCCATTTCTTCTGCCAACTGCCCTACAATTTCAAGAAGTTCCACACATTCTTTAGGTGCACGAAGCCGTAAAATCCGCTGTACATTCCGCTTAGCAAGGCGATGTGCTTTTGTTTTTTTCAGGGAAGAATTTTGTTCATCTAAAAACAAGCTGACTAAATCTGTACGGGTCACAACCCCTATGACAGGATATTCTTTATATTTTTCTTCCGAAATTTCCTGCCTATTCTGCACCGAAAGATCAACAATAGGTACAAGGCGTTGTTTTTCTTCAACAATAATATCCATTAATGTCTGCAAATCTGTTTCAATGGTGGCACAGCGGATATTCCTGTTCATAAATTGTGTCACACTGTATTTGCCAAGCCCATGCTTGACAGCCTTTGCTGCTGTTTGATAATCCAAAATACCATAGCAAATTTTTGTATCTTCTGCCAAAATAGGCACTGCTTTAAAGCCATATCTCGTCATTAAATCCGCTGCAATATCAATACTGTCATATTTTGTCACACTCATGACAGGTGAGGACATCAAGCGCCGTACGGTTTTATCACGATGAGAAAATAAGGTTATCTGGCTTTCAATAAAGGTCACCACTTCATGCATGCTTTTATCTTTGACAGTGGCAGCAGCAGCATAAGCATGCCCGCCTCCGCCAAGCAAAGCCATGATTTGCCCCACATCAACGGAATAATCCTTACTTCGTGCCACAACCTGCACTTTTCCGTCCATGGTTGCCACCATAAAAAGCACGTCACAGGGATAAATTTCTAAAAATAACGGCGTCAGCGATGCGATATCGTATAAACATTCTTCAAACTTTGAACTTGCCAAGACAAATTTTATCCCTGCAATATCATAAAACTTTGCCGATTCCACTAAATCATTCAAGGCAAAAAGCTGTTCTTTATCGATTTGCTTATTGACATAGGGGGTCACAAAATCAGGCTCAAAACCTTGCTCCAAAAGCCATGTTAAGGCTTTTGTTTCACGAGTTGTCACGGAATTATAGGTAAACGCCCCCGTATCGGAATAAAGCCCCAAGCCAAGCAGGCATAACAATTCAGAGGGAAAATTTTGGGGACTTTTCCGGATTTCTTCACAAATAAGTGTAGAGGTTGACCCCACATCGTCACGCACCCCGCCATGGGGTTTTATGTTTCTTTTAGGGTGGTGATCATAAATAATAATTTCTAACCGTTGGCTTTCCTGCTCCTCGTCCACGTCATGTTTTAGCCCCTCTCTGTCAAGCAGAGGCTGTATATGCGTTAAACGGCTTGTATGGGAAGTGTCAACAATGACAAGGCGCTCTATCCCTTCAAAATCTATATCTTTGGGATTGACATAGTCAAAGAGAGGATCAATGACTTCATGCATGAAAGCATGAACAATTTTTTCCTGCGATCCGGGATAAACAATTTGTGCATCAGGATAAAAATAAGAAACACTAAATAACGAACACAATGCATCAAAATCAGCATTTCTATGGCACGTAATCAGCGTTTTTTTTGACGGAGGAATATTCATGAAAAAGCCCTTGCACTTTTTTGTTAAAATACAAAAAGCTTTGCCTAGTGTCAATCAATGCGCACTTATAATAAATTTTCTTTTTTGAGTATCAATTCAATTTCGTCTTTAGCAAGCCCTGTTTTTTGAGCTATCATATCGATATTCATACCTTTTTTGCGTGAACTCATAATGACTTCCCGCAAGAGGTATGGAGAGTGGCTGATTTCTTCTGCTTGTTTAATCAGCTTTTTCAACATAAAAATCCGCTCTTCCATGGCAATATTCAAACGCTCAAGCTCTTCCTGACGCCGGACAAAGGTTGCAACAAGTTCTTGCTCTAAATTTGCATTTCGTACCATTCTGTCCATGAGTTCTTCCTGATTATTTTGCATGGCAAGCATAACCTGTTCTGATTTTCGTAAACGCTTAAAAAAGATAAGCACAAGGATAATCAAAAATAATTCAGCAACAGTAATTAAAGCTAAAATGAGCAAATTCATTTTTTTTGTTACACCTTTGCGTTAAAAAGCTTTCCTGCTAACGGATTATGGTAGGAAGGACAGGTTTCAACATTTTCATCTTTTTCATGACGCTGCTGCAGGTTCTCCTGTGAACCATTCTGTTTATTTCCCCCGTCACGGCTGACTAATGCAGCTTCCGGGTCATCGGCAGCCTTATCAATTTTTTTATTATCTTCAGCAACAACTTCCGCAGCAACAAACTGTGCAACCTGCGCAAAAACTTCTTGTTTGGTGGAAATATCCGCTATTATTGTGGACATTCCCTGCTGCTGGGCATTAAGGAGCGGGACTATCTGGTTACTCATATATCCTCCCCCACAGTCATCAATAAATCAACAAACTATCTATGTATAAGTGGTCAATACTGCCACTCATAATATATTTATTTACCGTTTCAAACAAACCATTTTTGATAAGCTGATGATTTGCAGGATTTAATAAAACTTCCGGCCCCTGCAAGCCTAAATAATAATAGATAGCATCACGGATTATTTTTTGGTTATTGGAAATTTCAAAATAAACATCATTTTGGATTGTCGATAAAATAAATGTACCTTTTACAAAATTAATTTTTCCATTATTATCAACACATTGCACAACAAACGGGTCAAGTTTCAGTTCAAAAGCTTTAGGCGGTGACTGTACTTCCGGACTTGCAACAACAATAACATTGGGCAGAACTTCCTCATCAAGAACAAAGAAATAAACGACAGCACCAATGATTAAAAGAAGCAAAAAAGAAACAACAGCACCAATAATGAGAATTTTTTTCTTTTTCTTGGGAGCAGCAACGTTTGTTTTTACTTCAGGAATTTCGGAACCCGTTTGCTCGGTTTCTGTTTTTTGCTGCTCCTGAACTTCCGGTTCTTCTTTTAAAAAAGGAGCATCCTCAAGATCCAGCTCTACTTTCTCCTGACCTGTTGAAACAAATTCAGAGGCTTGAGCCGGAGTTATATCCGCTTTACCGGCATCCGGCAGCTTGTCAGGAGCGGCTGCCCCGACATTTTTCGTCGTTCCTTGAGTTTGACTCACAGTTTACCCCTTGCAGCTTATGGGAAAATTTTATCAATTTTCTTTTTCAGCGTATCTGCGGTAAAGGGTTTTACGATATAATTTGAAACTTTTGCTTGTGCGGCTTCCAAAATGTTTTCCTGTTGTGCTTCTGCTGTAACCATTAAAAATGGCAAATGCCCGATTCGTTCATCGGCACGAACTTTTCGGAGCAGTTCAATACCCGTCATCTGAGGCATATTCCAGTCAGAAACAATAAAATCAATTTTTTGTTTTTGCAAGATATCCCAAGCAGTTGTTCCGTCATCAGCTTCAACAATATTATTAAACCCCAATTGGCGAAGAATATTTTTAACAATACGGCGCATTGTAGAAAAATCATCAACTACAAGTACTTGCATATTTGGATCAAATGGCATAATTCCCTCGTATTTTGACAGTAAAAATTATATCGGCACTAAATTTCAACTCTTAAGAGTTCGTTAAAACAAATCATTTTCCCCAAAATGATGAGAAAATTCTCTTCGTAACCGTGAAATTGCCTGTGAATGAAGCTGTGATACACGTCCTTCCGTCACGCCTAAAACTTCAGCAACTTCCCTCATATTGAGTTCTTCAGTGTAATAAAGTGATAGTACCAATTTTTCTTTATCTGTCAATCTATCAATAAGTGTCGCAATTTTTTCAGATAATTCATTGAATACCGTGTCATGGAAAGGCTCGCCGTTCCTATCGGGCTCATTGGCAAGCGTATCTTCAATACTGTCTAATGGAATGGCAAGCTGGCTTTGCAGAGCTTCCATGCCCTGATGGATTTCCCTTTCGCTCAGTCCCGTTTTTTCATGTACTTCCTGAATGGTGGGTGTTCTGCCAAGTTCTTGTTCCAGCAGCCACATGGCTTCATCAATTTGCCGTACCCGCTGCCTCAGTCCCCGTGAAAACCAGTCAAGGCGTCTGAGCTCATCAAGCATTGCCCCGCGTATTCTGCTTTCTGCATAGGTTTCAAAACGAATACCCAAATCAGCCTGATATTTTTTGAGCGATTCCATGAGCCCAAGCGTACCGGCGCTGATAAGCTCCGCCATATCAATATGTTTAGGCAGTTTTGTTTTCATTCTGTATGCAACATAGCGAATTTGCGGTGCATAATGTTTAACAAGCAGTTCTTTTTCAATAGAGGAAAAGTCTTCCCAAACCCTCTCTCCATTTTCCATTTCTAACCAAGGATTCATGCGTTATCCCCTAAAGAGAAGTTTTTTCCAAAAAAACTTTATATTTCCATCAACAGTATCAGGACTGTCAAAGTTTTGTACCAAATGTGTTACTTTCTCCAAAGCCTTTGTGACATTTGCGTTTGGCTCGCCGATACTGAACGGCACCTGTGCCATGATAGATTTACGAACAAGAGTATCTTTCGGAATAAAACCGAGATAATCCAGACTTACCCCCTCAAGAAAATGGTCACAGGCAGCATACAAACGAGAATACATTTCTTTTGCCATGGCTTCACTTGAGGCGACATTCACAAGGACTTTGAAACTTGATACTCCATGCCGTTGTTTTAACACTTTAATCAGCGCATAGGCGTCAGTCAAAGATGTCGGTTCTGTTGTCAAAACAACAATACGTTCCTGCGACGCGACATTAAAATACAACACATTGTCATGGATACCGGCACCTGTATCAACAAGCAAATAATCAATTTTTTCTTCAAAATCGTCAAATGCTTCTAATAACTCGAGTTTTTGCCCTGTTTCTAAGGTCATCATATCACTGACCCCGGAAGAAGCAGGCAAAATTTGAAAACCATAGGGCGTATCAAACAAAATTTCAGAAAGTTTTTTTCCTTTGAATAAGTCGTAAATGGTATACTGCGGAGTCAACCCCAAAATGACATCCACATTGGCAAGCCCCAAATCAGCATCTACAAGGATAACGCGTTTTCCCTGCTTTGCCAGCAAACATGCAAGATTGACAGAAATATTCGTTTTGCCAACCCCGCCTTTTCCGGATGTAATCGTAATAACCTTAGGCATTACATTATTATCTATATCCATATTAACCCTTTGGTAATTGATGTTTTAAAATCAAACGCCAGATTTGTGCCTCATCAGCCGGTAAAAGTGAGCCTTGCAATTCTGCCCCAAAAGAAAGAGCAGAAATAGGCATACCCGTCCAAACAGCAATATTGATAAGCTCGGCAAAATGTTCGGCTTCATCAAGTTTTGTCCACATAACACTGGCAGGAAAAGAGCTTTTATACCGTTTTAAAAGTTCTTTCAAATATTGATAATGCGGAGAAAGGACAACATGTACATGGGCTTGCAGACTATCAAGACCAAGCATATGCAATTTATCCTCTAAATTTTCATTTTTGGCAAGCCCCTGCATATCGATAAAAATACAATTGGCATCGCCGCAGGCTTTCAATGCTCCAAACATGGTTTCCTTATCCGGCGCCTCAAAATAAGGAAAACCGGACAAATCCGCCCAGTGCCTCAGCACGACCCTGCCATTTCCCCGCAAACTGTCCGTATTAATAAATGCCACCCTATGATGAGGTATTTGCTGTTTGCGAAGCAGGGCAAGACGCAGGACAGTACTTGTTTTTCCCACACCATAAGGACCTGTGATAATATGCACGCGCTGAGGATAATTTTCAAAACAAAAGCTTTTGACAGGAACAAGGGAAGCCAAAACTTTGAGCATGGAAGATTCTTCCGTTTTATTGGAAACTAAAATATTATAAAACTCAACAATAACTTCATTTTCCACACCTTCACGCTGTAAATATTCCAAAGCAACACGCTGATGGGGGCTCAGTTTATCCATTTGCATTGATGGCTGCATGAGCATATAAATTTGTTCTTTAAGCTTGCTCCACTCTTTGTGCCAGTCATCCCAGCCGCTGGGACCTGCAGAATTTCCTTTCTCCTTTTTCGTTTGTTCCGTGCGTTCTGCTCCGGCAGTGATTTCATACACGCGGCGTCCGTCTTTTTGCCGTTCTCTGCTTGAGAGAATAACCGCTTCACTGCCAAGTTCACTTTTTATGGCATCAAGAACTTCTTTTGTGCTGTTTCCGATATATGTTTTTACTTGCATTATTCAATTCCTACTGTTCCTGCAGAATGTAAACGGATATCCCCCGGGATTTCAACTTGTGAAAGCACAGGCACATTGGGTAAAAAACGCATGACGAGCTGTGCCACATGGGGACGTATCATGGGAGAAGTCAAAAGTACGGGCTGACTGGAGAACATCACCGCGTTATCAATTACCTGATTAATATTTGTGATAAATTTTTGAGCTACAGCAGGATTTAATGCAAGAAACGCACCACCCTCCGTATTTCTGATAGATTCCTGTATGACACGGTCTGCCTGCGGATCAAGTGTCATAATTACGAGCGCATTTTCTTCATCAAGATAAGGGCGTATAATGGTTCTCGCCATGCGTTCACGTACAAATTCCGTCAAAGTATCAGGATTTTTATTTGCCTGTCCATAATCTGCCAATGTTTCTACAATAGTCAGCATATCACGGATACTCACATTTTCTTTCACTAAATTTTGCAAAACTTTCTGCACTTGTCCCAATTGCAGGACATTGGGAACCAGCTCATCCACAACGCGGGGAGCTGTCTTTGCAAGCGTATCAAGTAAAGACTGCACTTCCTGACGACCAAGAAATTCTGACAAATTACGGCGGAATACCTCTGTGATATGTGTTGCAATAACAGTGGCAGGATCAACAACAGTATAGCCTGCCACCATGGCATCTTCTTTTTGCATTTCCGTAATCCAAAGGGCAGGCAGGCTAAAGGCCGGTTCCATGGTTTCAATGCCTTCAATTTTCTTTGTGGCATTGCCCGGATCCATGGCAAGATAATGGTCAATCAAAATTTCAGCTGTTGCGATTTGATTGCCTTTAATCAGTAAAGAATATTGCCCGGGGCGAAGCTGTAAATTATCCCGCAAATGGAGCGCAGGAATAACAACCCCCATATCCAGTGCGAATTGACGGCGGATAGAACGGATACGGGAAAGCAAATTGCCGTTTTGTTCTTCATCTACAAGGGGAATAAGCCCGTAGCCCACTTCCAGTTCCAATAAGTCAAGAGGCAATAGTTTTTGCACTTCTTCAGGACTGTCAAGGTTTTCCGGTGCTGCCCCGGGAGCAATAGCTTTATTTCCAGCACCACCTGCACCTCCAAGGGCTTTTTTCCCGCCTGCGCCTGCGCTTTCTGCTGCCGTGTCATTTTCACCCAAAATCCGCGTCACAATAAAAAGGATACCACTAAAGGTCCAAAAAGGAACAAGAGGAAGCCCCGGAACTATGCCAAGCAAGAATAAAATTCCGGAAACAATTTTTAACACCTTGGCATTATAGGTTAATTGCGTTAAAAATTCCTCGCCCATTTTGCTTTCAGCCGCAGCACGGGAAACAATAATACCGGCAGAAACAGAAATAATAATGGAAGGAATAGTAGAAACCAAACCGTCCCCAATGGTCAGCAAAGCATAGGTTTGCAGCGCATCCTGAAAACTCAGTCCGAATTGCCATACTCCTATGATAACTCCGCCAATAATATTGATGAACGTAATAAACATGCCTGCGGTTACGTCACCTTGTACGAATTTTCCCGCACCGTCCATAGCGCCGTAAAAGTCAGCTTCACGGCGGATATTTTTACGCTGTTCAATAGCTTCCTGTTCAGTGATAATACCGGAGTTTAAATCCGCTTCAATAGCCATTTGTTTACCGGGCATGGCATCCAAAGTAAAACGGGCGGCAACTTCTGCAATACGCGTTGTACCGGAGGTAATAACAACCTTATTCAAGATAAAAAGAATTAAGAAAATAACCGCACCGACAACGTATGAACCGCCGACAACATATTCCGCAAAAGACTGGATAATATCACCGGCAGCAGAAGCCCCTTTATCGCCATTCAATAAAATTAACCGTGTTGAAGCAACGTTCAAGCCTAAGCGAAGCAGCGTTGTAACCAGCAATAATGTAGGGAAAATAGAAAATTCCAGAGGGCTTATCATAAACATGGCGGTTAAAAGCACCAAAAATGATAAGGAAATGCTGAAGGAAAGCATAATGTCCAAAAACCACGTAGGCAAAGGGATAAGCATTAATCCTAAAATTAATACGACGCCAGAGGCAAGAGCAATATCACCCTTGCCACGAAAACGAGGAACACTATTTGCCGCTTTTTGTGACATAAACCTTCCAAACAGCTAATAAAACAAAGGAGATATAAAAAATATTTTTTATATCCGTAAATTTTTTTGTCCAAAAAATTCCTTGTATTACAACAACAAAAATATATATAACAAATTTTTTAAAGAATTTCTAGACTTGCACAATAAAAATTTTCATATTATGAACATGCAAGGAGATAATCATGTTTTCAATTTTTTCTTTTTCAGACAATGCAAATCTTCCTGCACAAAGTTTAGATTTGCAGTTATTATCCGATGATGAACTGCTCAGCATTTGGGAACAAACCCAGTTTGCAGAGCTTGTGCTTGCAGAAAAAGGTATTCCTCCCCGCAATGTCAATAGTTATGCGAAACTTGTTGAAACAGAAATTCAATCACGGGCAATGCTTGACAGCAAAACCCTTATGCGTAACGCCATACAAAATAAAGAGCCCTATAAAAATTTCGCTGTTCAAAATACTGATTTAGACTTTTTTGACATGTAAAAAACATGCTGTGAGCATATCTTTTTTCTTTTTATGGGTATTATCCGTAAAAGCGGAAGTGTTCTAATAATCATATTTCCACTGCAAGCCCACAGAACTGTCTTCTGTTCCGACCTTTGTCCGCAGTGATACATTTTCATTAACTTCATATTTTAAAATACCGGATGTATCCGGAGAACTCACTTCCTGTTCCAAACCGACATAGATATTATTTTTCAAATACTTACCCAAGTGCACACTGATTTCTTCTTCGCCTGTTGCACTTTGCTTATTGTCAATGGAAATCACATCCAGACCAAACATATTCTTTGTTGTATCGGATATTCCCCTGCTGACATTAAAGCCCATTAAACTTGTGACTACTGCCGCTAAACGGATTTTTTCAAAATCGCTCAGTTCTGTCATGGAACGGGCAAATAAAATATGAGCCAGCACCTCATCGGAAGGCAAATACGGATTACTGCTGATTTCTATTTCCGGACGGATAGCCATGCCTTTCAAAGTGACAAAGGACTGTACTCCCTTGCCGTTATGTTCTAATTTCAAATCCAGAATAGGAGAAATAGGAGTTGCTCCGTCAAAGCGGATTTCCCCTTTATCCAATTTCAGCTCGCTGTTTAAAATTTTCATTTCCCCTTTCCATGCCCGCAAAACACCTTTTACAGCAGGTTCCTGAATTTTACCGAAAACAGATAAATCCCCTTTCCATAACGTTTCAAGACCGGGAGCATAAACTCCCACTTGGCGGGGAATATGGACATCTATTCCCAGATTTCCCCGTGAACCGGCTTGTTTTTTTCGTATTCTTTTCGAGGGATCTTCCACAATATTCAGGGCAGGAATGGAACTGTAGCGGATATTTTCCAAATGAACCTCTGCATTATCAATAGTGATATCACCTTGAATTTTTGGACTTTCCACCATTTCCTGTGCAGTCACATACCCGGATAAAACAATGAAGAAATCACTGCGGTAAAAAGGATTAAAATCAGTCAATTCCGTTTTTAAATCCATAATAAGCGCGGATTGTTGTGCCTGCCGTACAGTTCGCTCTCGCCTTCTTTTATTTTTTTCATCCGAATTTTTTAAAAATGGCGCCTGATACTGCCCATGATATAAAAACGGAATATCAAAACTGCCATTAAGGGAAATAGAGCCTTTACGTCCGTCTTTTGCAGAAAAATCAATGATGCCGTGCCCATTTTTTAAGCTGCTGTCAAAATTTAAATCCGTCAGCAAAATGCCAAGAATCAAATCTTCATATTTTGCCTGCATGGTTTTTGCCATATACTGCACATCCAAACGTGAAAGCGTCCCCGAAATTGTCCCCTTTAAATCAAGCTGCCCTTCTAAGCTGCGTCCATCAAGCGGCACATAACTCCAAAGAGTTTTTAAACTGCCCTTATACGCAAATTGTCCCTGTACCGGACGTGTTTTTGAAAGAGAAAGAAGAGGAGAAGACTGCAAGGGAATTTGCACAGAAAGCATTGCGTTTTCAACGTCATATTTTTCTTTTTCAAGCATATTCAACGCCAGATTAGCTTTATATTCCTGTCCTGTCCTGATAATATTTCCCTTTAAAGCAAAGGACACTTTCGGGCTGGCTAAGGTTTGAAAATCTTTGAGCAAAACATCCAAATTTCCTTTGGGAGAATACGGTGTTCCCGTAATATTCAGGGAAGAACTCAAAATCCCTTTTAATTCCAAGGGAAGCCGCGATAAATCAATATTTTTAATTTTTCCGTTGAAATTCAAACTGTTTTCGGCAACCTGTCCGCCAAAACGCAACTCCCCCTGCGGCGCAAAAGAAAAAAGCATTTCCTGCATTTTTATATTGTTTGCAGACAAATAAAAATCAGCGGGCTTTTGTAAATGAATTTTTGTTTTTTTCTCAGGATATTCAAAATTAAAATGCGACAGTTTTCCGGAAAGGCTTTCAAAATTGGTGGAAAGCTCTGCCTTTGTATCAAAACGTGCATCCCCGATAAAATGGCAGTACAAAAGCATTTTTGTCAGCAAACCTTTCAGCGTCAAAGAACAATTTTTTATGCTGCCGAGACCGCCAAGTTCCAAAGATGCCATAGTAACAGCAGTATCAACCGCTGTATTTTTCCATGCATCGTCAATAGTTATTGCTGAATTAAATTTTTCCCATGCATTGCTGTCATACACACCATTCTCGGCACTCAAGGCAACATGAATTTGCTGTCCCCTTTGCGGACTATTTTTAAACTCAGCTTCATAGGACAAATTATTCATCTGCAAAGGCAGGAAAAAGGCGTTGTCCAGCGCCTCCGCATCGGGCATTTTTCCTTGGATTTTTCCTGTTATTGCATAGTCTTCTTCAATCGTTTCCGGTAAATCAACAGAGATATGGCCGTCAAGACTTGCTCCCAAAATATTGGCATGAATTTTCTGCAGTTCAATGAATTGACGCGCATGTTCTCCAATGCCCAAAACCCGGGGACTAAGACGAATATCAGCATTGACGAAACTATGCTCGTCCATATAATCAGCTTTAAACGAAAGTGCTAATTTGACAGGATAATTTACAGCACTGTAAAATAATTCTTTCATTCGCTCTATAGACGCTGCATACTGATGTTTTTGGTATAACGCCCGCATTTTCTCCATATCAAGCGGAATAACGTCAAGCGGCTTTTCAAATCCTTTACTTTGCAAAACAAATTTTAAATTTTCCAGCGTAAATTCTTTTCCGTCATGATTATTTTTTTTATCTTCAGAATCAGCATATTCTGTTGTGATTAATTGCGGAATCTCCGTTTGCAGAATAAGCTGCGGATTTTCAAGATTGCCTTTAATATGCAGGCGTCCGTTCATCTTTCCCTGCATTTTTTGCTTTTCTGTATTCAAAAAAGAAAAATCGTTAATATTAAAATCCGAATGGACAAAAACTTCCCTTGCAATGGATATATTGGTTTTGGAACTGATATTTTTTGCCAGGAAATTGACATTTTTTGCAAAAAAACGAGGCAGCTGCCTTGTAAAAAACTGCACATCAAATTGCCCTGTAATTTGTTGCTCATTCCCTAATAATTCTTTGAATGCCGGATTAACAAATTCCATGCTTTTGAAATTGATATCATATAAAAAACTGATGTTTTTATTGGGAGCTTCCCCGCTTTCTGCCACTGCCTGCTCAAAGGGAATATTTGGGTCAATCTCAATGATTTCCCCTGTTTCTTCATCGGTTATTTGCAGTTTTTCCAAACGCTCTCCGAAATCGGAAACAGAAAACGTATCCAACCCAATACGGGCAGAGATATCCCCGTTTGCCAGCACCCCGGGCACAGAGGGTTTTACGGAAAAATCTATATTTCCTTTAAAGGGCTTAGAGCTATAAAAGGCTGTTAACGTTGCAGTATCTTTCAAATACTTGTCATCAAAAACCCGAATTGCCGCATCAACTTCATAATCAGACAGCGTGCCGACAAATTTGGTTGAAAGCATGGCAGAAGTCTGCACAGAAGGTTCCAGTCCTGCCAATATTTTCGCAGCAGCAGGAAAAACCCCGTTATCATCTGTATAATCAAAAGAAAAACGAATGGTCTTATTTGGAAAAATATCAAATAAATTTTCCATTTCAGCAAGCCGGTCTTGATAGCGTGCAGAGAGTTTTCCTTGAAAACGGAAAAGTTCTTTCTCAATGCTGGCAGAGAATTTTCCTTCAAAAATAAACGGGCTGTCAAAAAAATATTCTTCAATGTTTTGCGCTTTTTTTAACCTGTTCAGCACAAGGGGATTAATGGCTACATGCTCAAAAGAAATATTGCTGACAAGAACAGAAGGCATATATTTATGGAATAAAAGGGCATGTATTTGCGAAAAATGCTCTTCAATACTCCGTTCTTCAGCATTTTCATGTTCTTCTTCAGCAGATTTTTCCGGCAAAACAATATCCGGTATGCGCTGCAATGTCAGATAATTCAAATCAATGCTCGGAATAGCCACCTGATAGCGTAATAATGCCAGCAGACGGCTGTTCAGACTCAAAGACTCGGCATGCAAAAATTCCCCTTTTTCATCTTCAAGCACAATATTGCGTATGCGCACAGAAAAAGGCAGATTTAAATCCAGCGCTTCGGCAGAAAGTTGGAGCGCATAGGCAGAAAGCTGTTCATTTATTATCCCGACAGTATAATTTTTTATGGCATTTTCCACAAAGGGCAAACGGATACACAAAAAGAAAAAGAGCAATACCATAAAAAGAGCAGCGAAAAAAGCCCCTATTGCGTAAGATGTTTTGCGAACATATTTTTTTATGCGTGAAGTATCCATTAAAAAGCCTGCCCAATACTAATATAGAGTTGATAATCAGTAATTTTTTTCTTTACTTCATTTTCATATGCATCTGTCAACGGAACTGCAATATCAAAACGGACAGGACCAATGGGCGTATTATACCGAACCCCTACCCCTGCACCTATCGCCATTTTTTCAGAAAAATCCGGTTTCACATCTTCATACACCATGCCACCGTCTACAAATCCAACGAGAGCAAGGTCCTTCGTAATATGCTGCCGCACTTCACTGTTAAACAGCACATAAGAAATTCCCCCATACGGATCGCCATTAAAATCATGCTTACCAATTTCCTGATACTCAAAACCGCGGACACTGCCTCCGCCGCCAAGGAAAAACCGTTTGGAACGGGGAATGGAATTATCACCGCCGAACATGGTTCCAATGGCTCCCCGAGCAGCCAAAACAGTCCTTTCCCCAAGAGGAAGATAAAAAGCGGTATCAAATTCCGTTACACAGGCTGTAAATTCAACATGTTTAAACCCTTTAATCGGCATGATTTTCAAAGAAGAAACAAAACCTTGTGTGGGATTTATCCTTGAATTGCGTCCGTCATATTTCAAGATATTTTCAAAAGAAACAGAAGAATAACTTTCCCCCTGCCATTCTTTAGGGATAATATGGTCAAAATTAAGCAGGGTTTGAAACCACCATTTCTCGTGGATTTCCCGTTCGATACCAAAACCGAACTCTGCAAATTTCTGGTTATAGGCATCTGTTTTTTCATACCCTATACGGGAGCGGACAATAAGGCTTTGTTCTCTGTAGCCAAAAGCAGGCTTTTTAAAATTTGCTCCTAAAAATAATGCTTCATCTTTCAAAGGCAAAGCCAAATTCAATATTTCTCCATTTCCAAACAGATTTCTGTGTTCCCACAAAATTTCCGCTCCGACGCCTTCATCGGTAGAATAAAAAGCAGAACCGCCAATACTTTTTTTCTTGCCCTCTTTGACATTTAAAAGAACAGGCAATGTCACAGGCTCAAGCATGATATCTTTATTTTTTTCTTCTTTTCTGTCTTCACGGTATTCACGGTTATGCTCACGATAAACTTTTTTATCGTATTCAATTTGGACATTTTCAAATAAGCCTGTTTTTTGCAAATTTTCACGGTACTGCAATAAGTACCTGTCATCCCACACAGCCCCGGTCTTCCATGGACAAAGTTTCAAAATATAATCGGAGGAAACCTCCGTATTGCCTTTTACCCTTACATCACCTAAAATTGCAGGCAAACCCTGATTGATGTAAATAGTGCCTTTTAACTTTTTATTTTCTTTATTAAGGCTGTACGCTGAAGACACAACTTTTGCATTGGGATAACCGTTATTTTTTAAGGGAACGGGAAGTTCATCAACAGCCTGTATAATATTTTCCGCCACGGCATAGGGCGTATCAACCGTCAGCTCTTCTTCAAACACAGGCACGACATAGGGTGTGTATTTTTTAAAAATATTTTCTCTTTTATTTTCATAGGATAGAAAATATTGGGGCAGCACTGTGCTATGCGTATATTTAATGGCAATGCTGTCAATGGTATATTGTTCATCGGGGTATAAGGTTATCACAACATGCTTTTTGTTTTCCCTGTCTTCAAGAGCATATTTTGCAGAACCTGAATAATAGCCATAGGATTTTAAAACATCTTCCGCTATGCCAATATCATTATTAATACGCCGTATGAGCGCAAATTCATTTTCTATGACTTGATTTTTCAAAAACTCCAATTGACTGTTTTTAGAGGCAAGTGAAACCATTTCCCGTTTCATTTCCGGCAGAATATAGTCTGTATTTTCTGCAAAAACAAATTCATAATCATAACGAATTATGCTTTTATTTTCTTCTTTCTCCGAACCCTGCCCGTTTTTTTCATCTGCTTCTTGATTTTCCGCAGCAAGTTTATTTTCTATGGCAGTATCACCGGCAAAAACAAAGTTTTCCTGCCCTGCCTGTGCACAAAAAAATACCATGACAACAAAAAACAAAAAGCACTTTTTAATCATATACCATGAAATCACATTTATAAAAAACTGTTTTTTATTTTAGCCAAAAAATTAACTTTGAACAAGCTAGATTATTCTTTAAATATATGCTAGACTATTTGTCAATGATAATCTGAGGGGATAGCATGAATATTAATCCTGCGCAAATGGCTGACTGGGAAATTGCCGAATATTTTGAAAAAAATATGCTCAAAATTACGGAAATCGGGAAAAAACTCGGGCTTGACGAAGATGAACTCCTGCCCTACGGTCATTACATGGGAAAAGTCAATTACAAAAGCGTGCTTGAGCGGCATAAGCATAGCCCCGACGGCAAATACATAACCGTTACTTCCATTACCCCGACGCCCCTTGGAGAAGGAAAATCTACCTCTACAATCGGGCTTTTGCAAGGTCTTGGCAAACGGGGCAAAAAAGTTGCTGCTGCTATCCGCCAGCCTTCAGGCGGTCCAACTATGGGAACAAAAGGCTCTGCTGCCGGCGGAGGACTTTCCCAATGTATTCCATTAACACAATATTCCCTTGGTTTTACAGGCGATATCAATGCTGTTACCAATGCGCATAATCTTGCCATGACTGCCCTGACAGCCCGCATGCAGCATGAGCGCAATTATGACGATGAAACCCTCCTTCGCTTGAGCAAAAAAGCCCGCCTCAATATTGACCCTAAACGCGTAAGCATTGGTTTTGTCATTGATTTTTGCTGCCAATCCCTGCGCAATATTATTATTGGTCTTGGCGGAGCAAAAGACGGCTTTACCATGGAATCCCATTTTGATATTTCCGTTGCTTCTGAAATTATGGGAATTTTAGCCATTTGCAATGATTTAAAAGACATGCGTGAACGGATGGGAAAAATCATCGTTGCCTATGATAAATACGGCAAACCCGTCACAACCCATGACCTTCAAGTTGACGGAGCCATGACAGCATGGCTTGTGGACGCCATCAAACCCAATATTATCCAAAGCCTTGAAGGACAGCCTGTTTTTGTGCATGCAGGACCTTTTGCCAATATTTCCATTGGGCAAAATTCCATTATTGCCGATAAAGTTTCCCTCAAACTCAATGATTATCACATTACAGAATGTGGTTTTGGTGCAGATATCGGCTATGAAAAAATGTGGAATTTAAAATGCCATTTCAGCGGACTTTCCCCTGATGCCGTTGTTATTGTTGCCACAGTAAGAGCACTCAAAAGTCACGGAGGTGCACCGGAATTTGTGACGGGCCGTCCCATGCCTGAAGAATATAAATATGAAAATGTGGAATATGTAGAAAAAGGCACCCGAAATCTCTTACACCATATTAACATTGTCAAGCAGTCAGGCATTAAACCCGTTGTCTGCATTAATGCGTTTGTCACCGATACAAAGGCAGAAATTGCGAGAATTAAAGAATTATGCGAAAATGACGGCGTTCGCGTTGCTGTTTCCAATCACTGGGCAGAAGGCGGAAACGGAGCTTTGGAACTTGCTGATGCGGTTATTGACGCATGCAATGAGACCAAAAAATTTACTCCGCTTTACAGCTGGGATATGCCCGTGACAAAACGGATTGAAACGGTTGCTAAAAAAGTATACGGTGCTGATGATGTGGATATCAGCCCCCTTGCAAAAGAAAAAATTAATCAGCTTGAAAAAGAATATGACAGTTCAACACTGGGACTTTGCATGGTAAAAACTAGCCTTTCCCTTTCCGATAACCCTAAACTCAAAGGAGTTCCCAAGGATTGGACTCTCAAAATCAGAGATGTCCGTTACTATGGGGGGGCTGGGTTCGTGGTCCCTGTTGCGGGTGATATCAGCCTTATGCCCGGTACGGGTTCAAATCCTGCCTTTACACGAATTGACGTAAATCTTGACACTGAACGGGTATACGGAATTTTTTAAAGGTCCATTATGAGTGATTTTCAATTTATTAACGTTTTTTCCGGCTCTTCGCCTCAAGGCAGTTCGTCTGAAACATCTTTTTGGAATGTTTATCTTAACGAGAAAGAAAATATCTATATTATCCAAAAACTGGACGAAAACAACAAGCCAACCTCTGAAAAATATAAAGTATCACCCACGTTTTTTGGGGTTAATTTTAGAAAAATAAACAATATTAAATCAGAATCAAAAACAAAAAAAGATCTTATATTTGTCCGTTCCAAAGACAAAGGTGACGGTTTATTCGGTAATGCCTCTGCAAAAGAACAAAAAGAAAAAGCTGAGAAAAAAAAGACAGGAGAATTTTTAATCCAATTAAGTGAAAATACGCCTGAACCCGTACGTAAAAAAAGTGAAAATGCTCCTGCAGCCAATCTTGCCTCCAAAAAAACAAATGAATTTCAGCTCAATGTCAGCGCTGCTCCTCAGAAGCAAAAGAATGTCAATGAGTTTGGATTAAGCTCCCTTTTAAGCAATTTCACAAAAACAAATAAAAAAGAAAAGCCAAGTTCTTTTAAGCTGTTAACAAAAGACCTGTCCTCCGCCGCTGTTTCTGATATACTCTCTGCACCAACAGCTGAAGAGCGTTCAAACAGCCAGCAGATTAAAAACACGCCGAATGCTGAAAAACCTGCAGAAGCCCAACAAAGCGAACAAAGTGAAGAATTGGACCGCATACAAAAAGCATACGGTTTAGAGAACAGTTTTCCGGAAACGCAGTCTGCTGCCGCTGCAGAAATAAATACCTCAAAAGATGAAATTACAAATACGGAGGAAGCACTTTTAGAACCAAAAGGAGTTAAGGAAAATCTTAACTTTTCTGAAAAGGCATTAAAGCTTGATATGTCTTTGCGTCAGGAATTTCAGGCAACATTATACCATTGGAATTCTGCACGAAAAAATCTGGCTCGGCGGCGTTTCTCCGAAATTTTGAACAGACCTGCCCAATACGTGCCTGCTCATAAACATATGTTTACTGATTTTGCCATTAAACTGCGCAAAATTAATCTCCATGAGCTGGCTTTGCAATATGCAACAAAAAGTACTACACTGAGCCCTGATGACAGCCATGCATTTTTCAATGTGGCACGGCTTTATTATGAGCTGGGACGCTACGAAGAAGCAAACGGATTTATTGATAAATCCCTTAAGCTTGAAAATGGTTTGGAGCCTGCCCGCCGCTTGTCTTCCATTATTAAGGAATGTATACGCCGAAAGGCACAAAATAAATAATATCCACAGGAAATAATGAGGTTACACGATGAAAAAAAACATGATTTACATAGCAACCGGAATTGTATTTCTCATTTTTGCTATTTGTATTGCCTATGTTTTTACAGAACCATCTCAAACTCCCCAAAAACAAGAGGCAAGGCTTGAAGAACAAGACGCCTCACAATTGGCTGCTCTCAATACGCAAGAGTCCAAAACCCCGTCTACCGACGCTTTGGTTTTTAGCGCTCAAAATAATACCCAAGCCATTACTGCTCCTCCTGCGGAAAATGAAGAGCAAGAGACAGCAAATACTCCTGCGGCGCAAGAAGGAACCGCTCCTGCCGAACTTGCAGAACAAGCAGAAAAAATGGGAAAAACACAACCTGAACACATTGCCGCTCTAAAAAAGGACAAGCCAAGCTCACCTGCAAATCCTACAGAAAAAAGTAATTCAGAACAAAAACCTGTTCTGCAGGATAAACTTCCCGTGCCATTTGTCGCCGATTCATTAAAAACGCGGACTATTTTGGAACCAAAGAAAAATACCAATACTATCGTCTATGCTGAGCTTATGATGGACGGCAATCAGGTAGGACTGGTGATTGAAGGGGATAAGCCGATTAAACCAAAGACCTTCCGTTTAAATAACCCTGATCGGGTTGTGGTTGATATTGAAGGCTATTGGGCTTTGAAAGTTCCGCAGCTTATCAGCAACCGCATGGTAAAAGATATCCGTTCCAATGCGCAAAAAGACAAAACAAGAATTGTGTTTGATTTAAAATTGCCTGTAACTTCTTCCTTGTTATACAGAATCCACAGCAGAAAATATCAGCTTGTTTTTAAATAATATGCGTATCCACAATAAACAGTATACAACAATTTGGCTTACTGCCGACGATGAACTGCAAATTATCGACCAAACAAAACTCCCTGCCCATTTTGAAATTGTCAGCCTTAAAACAAATGAAGATGTCTGCAGGGCAATTTCCTCCATGCAGGTGCGCGGTGCAGGGCTTATCGGCGTTACAGCAGGTTATGGTGTATATTTAATAGCAAAAAATTTTTCCAAACAAAAAATTTGGAAAGAATATATGCAGGAAGAATGTCACAAGCTGTTAAACACGCGTCCCACTGCAAAAAATTTATCCTATGCTCTGGAACGGCAAGCTCATATCTGGCAAAACAATGCCCCTGATGAAGCATTGCCAAAACTAAGAGAAGAAGCATTAAAACTTGCAGCGGAAGACATTGATTTTTGCAGGCTGATTGGCGAACATGGCAAAAAACTGATTGAAGAAATTGCCCAAAAGAAAAACGGACAACCTGTCAATATCCTTACCCACTGCAATGCCGGCTGGCTGGCGTTTACGGATTACGGTTCCGCCCTTTCCCCTGTGTACACAGCGTTTAATGCAGGTATTCCCGTGCATGTCTATGTTGATGAAACAAGACCGCGCAACCAAGGGGCAAGCCTGACGGCTTTTGAACTTGCCGAGCATAATGTACCCCATACCCTTATTGCCGACAACGCAGGCGGACACTTAATGCAGCACCGCAAGGTGGATATTGTTATTGTAGGTGCGGACAGAGTAACCAGAAACGGCGATGTTGCCAACAAAATCGGTACCTATTTAAAAGCTCTCAGCGCCAAGGATAATAGTATCCCTTTTTATGTTGCGCTCCCCTCTTCAACCTTTGATTTTTCCCTGTATGACGGGGTGAAAGAAATTGAAATTGAAGAACGTAATGCTCATGAAACAGAATATGTCACGGGCTATTATTATGATGAGAACGGACAAAAACAAGTCAGGGAAGTGCGGATTTGCCCGGAAAAAACAAAGGGATTGAACTATGCCTTTGATGTCACTCCTCACACGCTGATTACAGGGCTTATTACCGAACGCGGCATAATGGAAGCGAATGAAAAAGCCATTCTCACCCTTTATCCTGAAGCAGAAAAATATATCAATGAAATCAAGCAATAAAAAAAATAATTCTTTGCAGGATACATGCATGCAAGCTGCTTTCGATACGAAGCATACGGACGGGTATATTAAATTCCATTGTGAACATACAAATGCGGAATGGAACAGCGCGGAACTGCCTGTCACACAGGATTTTCTTTCACTTTTTAAAGAAGCTGATCTTTTCAGAACAAAAGTTTTTGATCAGGGATTTATTGGAATTTATGAAAATGGCATCGGCTTTGGCAATCTTTCTTTTCGCTATAACAATGCGTTTGTTATCACGGCAAGTGCCACAGGCGGAGCAAGAGAGCTCGGTCTAGACGGTTATACCCTCGTCAACCGTGTGGATATAGACAAAAACACTGTCCACAGTCTGGGACCTCTGCCTGCCAGTTCCGAAACCATGTCCCATGCAAGTGTGTATCAGCATAGCCCCCATGTGAATTACGTTTTACATATCCATAATATCGTGTTATTTAATTTCCTCAAAGAGCAAAATGCCCTCTCCACTCCGGACGATATTGCCTATGGAACGGTTCAAATGGCTGATGCCATAGGAACTTTGGTTAAACAAAATTCCACTGAAGCAACAATTGTTATGCGCGGACATGAAGAAGGCATTTTAATATATGGTCTGAGCATTGCCCATCTCCAATCGCAGCTGATTTTTTTATGTCAGGAAGCAAAAAAAGAGAAGTGTCCGCAGTGCAGGAAAGAATGCAAACAACAGCATACATAAGGGAGAAACAAATGGTTAAAATTGCTATTATTGGCGGCAGTGGACTGGAAAAATCCAATCATATTCAATCTGTTTCCGTGAAAGAGCTCTCCACGAAATGGGGCTCTCCCTCCTCTCCCATTACCGAAGGCATGCTCGGCAATGTGCCCGTTGCCTTTTTATCCAGACATGGTTATGACCATTCCATTCCGCCGACCCAAGTCAACAACCGTGCCAATATTGCGGCTCTCAAGGAAATTGGCTGCACCCATATTTTAAGCAGTACCGCAGTCGGTTCCCTGCGTGAAGAAATACATCCCGGCCATCTTGTTATTCCCGATCAATTTATTGATTTTACGAAACGCCGAGTTTGCACCTATTATGACGATTTCAAAGACGGCATACACCATGTCAGCCTTGCTGACCCCTTTGATGAAATCTTACGGCAAGATCTTATTCAAATATGTAAAAAACTCCATTTTGAACACCATACCAAAGCAACCGTCGTCACCATAGAAGGTCCCCGTTTTTCAACCCGTGCAGAATCCCATATGTTCAGGATTTTGGGTGCCGACATTATCAATATGAGCATTGCCCCGGAAGCAATATTGGCTGCGGAACTTGGCATTCCTTACGCAACTATTGCCATGAGTACCGATTATGATGCATGGCGTCAAAATGTTGAACCGGTTTCATGGGAAGAAATTTTAGCGGTAATGGACAAGAATACACAAAAAGTACAGCAGGTTTTTGCTGAAGTCGTTTCTCTTATTGCTGCACACGCATAAAACATTTTTTCGAGGAGCCAACGCTGTGAAAATTAGTCTTACAAGCCAAATGCTGCTTGCATTAATCGCAGGCTGTATCTGTGGTCTTATCATTCCTCATTTTGGCATTGAGCCTAGTTATTTCAAACCATTAGGAGATATTTTTATCAACCTTATCAAAATGCTTGTTGTTCCTCTTGTTTTTGCAACACTGGTAGCCGGAGCGGCGGCTGTCGGCGATGTAAGCCGTCTTGGAAAAATTGCCGTAAAAAGTCTTATTTATTATACCGTAACGACAGTTTTTGCCGTGACTATCGGTCTTATTGTCGCCAATATTCTGCAGCCGGGAAGCGGAGTTAATTTAAACCAAGCGGCAGCAGACGCCATAACGGTTACACCTCCTTCTCTTCTTTCTGTTTTCATGGGTATTATTCCTACAAACCCTGTAAAATCTCTCACTGACGGCAATATGCTCCAAATTATTTTCTTTTCCGTCTTTTTGGGTATTGCTGTCAGCTCCCTCGGTTCCAAACACAACCATATCCAGCAATTCTTTAACAGCCTTGCAGAAGCCATGCTCAAGCTTACTTCCATGGTAATGCTGTACGCGCCAATTGGTGTTTTCGGTTTGCTGACATTTACGGTCGGAACCTACGGTGCAGAAGTATTGCTTCCCTTGCTCAAACTCATTGTCGTCATGTTTATTGCCTGCATTATCCATGTATGTGTTATTTATTTGCCGTGCATAAAATACTCCGGAGTGCCCATTAAAAAATTCTTTAATGTGCTGACATCACCTATCCTGATTGCATTTTCCAGTGCGTCCAGTGCCGCTGCCCTTTCCAGCAACTTGCAGGGTGTTCAGCGCTTAGGCGCCTCCCGTCCTGTGTCAAGCTTTCTTATTCCTCTCGGCAATACCATCAATATGGACGGAACAGCCATTTACATGGGGGTTTGCTCTATTTTTGCCGCAACTTTCTTTGGCATTGACCTTACTTTTGATAAGCAGCTGATGATTATTGTCATTGCCATGCTTGCATCCGTAGGGACTATGGGAGTGCCCGGGGCCGGCATGATTATGATTTCCATGGTATTTACCCAAGTCGGTATTCCGCTTGAAGCCATTGCCCTCATTGCCGGTATTGACCGTGTTCTTGATATGATGAGAACAACGCTCAACGTTCTTGGCGATGCAACAGGAGCATTGACTGTATCAAAGGCTGAAAATGATATGCAGCCCGTGCAGGAATAATTTTTCAGCAGCAGAACCTGCAAAACGGCGCATTCTCTTTATGCTGACAAAATAGTTTCATTGTGTTTTTTTTAACGATAAGGATTCGACTATGTGTAAATTATCTATTCTGGTTCCGACCTATAATAAAGAAAAATATATTGCTGAATGTCTTGATTCTATTTTCATGCAGCGCACAAATTATTCCTATCAGGTTATTATTCCTGATGACTGCTCCACGGATAATACGCTGAATATTGTTTCCCAATATCAGGAAAAATATCCCGGCAAAATTATCGTGCTGACTTCTCCGAAGAACCAAAAACTTTATAAAAATATTCTTCGTGCCTATGAAATAACCAAAACGGATTATTTTACCGTTCTTGATCCCGATGATTACTGGATTGATAAATATAAAATCCAAAAGGCGCTGAATTTCTTAGAAGAAAATCCTGAATATACACTGCACATCAGCAATTCCTACCAGAAATTAAAAGACGGAAGCATTGTTCCTTTTTCCAGTTTTCAGGACGTTGACTCTGATTTTCAAAATTATTTAAAAGGTAATCCTGCACTTGCCCATACGTCCGGCACTATTTTCAGAAATGTTATTTTCAAGCATGGCATTCCGGAAAAAATGCTGCACCTGCCCAATCCGACCTGTGAAATATCATTCCGCGGTGACAGCTTTAGAAATGTTATCCATTTACATGAAGGAAAAGCCCGCACAGTTTCCCATTATGAATCTGTTTACCGCATAACAGAGGAGGGAATTTGGCAGCAACTGACAGAATTTGAGCAAAATCTGACCAATACACAGATATTTTTGAACTTTTGGCTTTATTTCGATAAGAAATATCCGGAAATAGTCCTGCGTGCGGTGCTTCACTTTAAACTGACAGAAGCAAGCCTGCAAAAACTCGATAAGAATTCCATTTCTCAAGAAAAATTTATACAGAAATTACAGCAATTCAAACAACTGCGGGAACTGCTTGCGCCTTTGCTGGACACAATAACAAAATAAGAAAAGGGAAATTTAACAATCTCCTCAATAACAAACTTATTTCTTACAATTATTGACCGATATGTTTTTTTATTTCCTGCGCATGCTCATGAATAAACTGCAGAAGGCTGCAAATTTCTTCAATATGTTCATCTGTCACGATTTGTCCTGAAGGAAGCTGGAAAATTTCACGGATTAAACATTCGGTATTGGGAAGTTCGACTTTGGCGCATTCCATAGAGACATACGGCACACTCTTATGCGCTGAAGGAATAAAATATCTGCGGGCAATAACATTTTCCTTATTTAAAATTTTAACAAGTTCATCACGTGAAAGACCAAATTCTTTTTCATCCAGTCTAAAAACAATATACTGATAATTCCCCTGTTTTGTTTCGTCATATTGAATAATGGACAAGCCTGCAATATTTTTAATTTTTTCTCTATATAACAAATACCTGTGTTTATTATTTGCTTTATATTCAGGGAATTTTTCCAAACTGAGCAATGCCATGGCTGCCTGCAGTTCGGAAAAGCGACCGTTGATAGCCAAAGGAACAGGCTCTTGATTTTTTCTGATGCAAGAACTTCTCATATTTCTGATACGTTCTGCAAGCTCATCATCGGTGCAAACAACGCCGCCCTCTGCAGCCTGCATAATTTTTGTTGCATGTAAAGAATACGTTGCACAATGTCCAAATGATGCTAAGCCGTTATTGTTATAGGCTGAACCGACAGCATGGGCAGCATCATAAAAAACAGGAATACCATATTTTTGTTCAATTTCCTCTAACCGCTCCACATCGCAAGGATTTCCCCAAAGATGAACCCCCAGTATCGCACTGATATTCTTATGCTTTAAAAGCGGAGTAACTGTTTCATAGGTAATAGTATGGGTATCAATATCAATATCTGCAAAAACAGGTTCAAGACCTGCCCGTCAAAGCTTGAATTGTTCCAATAAAGGTGAAGGAGGGAACAATAACTTTGCTTCCTGCAGGAAGATTTAACGCTTTTGCCGCCATGCTGATAGCGACAGTACCATTCGTAACGGCAATACTATTTTTAACCCCGGAAAGTTTTGAAAATTTATTTTCAAATTCAAGTGTCAGCCTGCCATGGTTCGCATAAGATTTTCTGTCAAAAATATCATTGGCAAGTTCTTCAAAACGCTCATATGCAGGAGCATTTATTTGACCAACGGGAAGCAGAATATTAAAGGCGGGCTTCCCCCCAGCAGCGCTAGGAGCTGTCTCTAAAAAAACATAGACATGATTTAAAATTTATGTTTAACTTTTTTATGAGCAGACATGATATTTCCGATGAAAAATGGGCTGTAATTGGTCCAATGCTGGCGAAGAACAGCACTGAAACAAGAGGACGTAAACGCAAAGACGACAGGTTGATGTTCAACGGTATTTTGTGGATACTTAAAACCGGTGCCCCATGGCGTGATTTGCCTTCTGAATTTGGACATTGGAAAACTGTACACAAACGTTTTCTTCAATGGGCAAAACTTGAAGTTTGGGATAATATATTAAAAACTCTTTCAATCCATGCCGACCGTGAAGCTATCATTATTGATGCTTCTTTTATTAAAGTACATCAGCATGGATGCGGAGGAAAAGGGGGCACCTCCAACAATCTGTCGGACGAAGCAAAGGCGGATTAACCACGAAAATTCATGCGGTTGTGGACGCTTTAGGCAATCCTCTCCGCATTTTTCTGACGCATGGAAACGTTAATGCTATTGTTCCTGCAGCAAGTCTTATCAAAGGACTTTCAGCAGATAAGCTCTTAGCAGACAGAGCCTATGACGCAACAGACTTATAGAATTAGCTCATGAACAAAAAATGGAAGCAGTAATTCCTCCAACTCCACAACGCATACTACAACGTGATTATGACCGGCATACATACAAAGAAAGACATTTAGCTGAATGCTTTTTCGCAAAACTAAAAGCATTCAAGCGAATTGCAACACGTTCAGAAAAACTTTCCATTGCTTTTAAAGCGTTAGTTATGATTGCCTCATGCTTAATTTGGCTGCAATAAATTATTTGGAAACAGCTCCTAGAGCGGTTTTACGTTTAGGGTTTTGGAGGGAGCGGCAGCCGCTGCCAACTTGTTGGCTCTATGGATACGGCAGCAGAGCTATAATTCCACACCAAGAAAAAAATCTTAGTATGTTCCAGAAATAATCTCGTGGCATATTTGCGGTAAAAGATCATTAATCCATCTCTGCGTATCAGGCTGCCATTAACTCTTTATTAAAGCAGACAAGCAATGCAGGCAGTCAAATTCCTTTTCTGTGCACATTTTATCAAGGATTGCCATTGCAATCAGGCTGCTTGCGTTGCCGTGTGAATAATAGCTTTTTTCTTCTTTGAGCCTTGCTGCCCAATTATATATATATATATTAAAAAGCTTTTCTGTTGTTTTCTGCACCTGAGGCGTATAAAAAAACTGTAAATAATATTCATTTACATCCACTTCAGCTTTATTAATGGAAGGAAAGCAGTTGGCAGCATTAACCATGGAGTAACCGACACTTTCTGTTGGTATTCGAGCATATTTCTCTTGGATTGTATTTCCTAATTTTTTTATTTCCTCTTTGATTGTTCTTTTATTTTCAAATTTAAAATCAATAATTCCGCTAAGATAACGCTGATAAATACAGGAAAAAAATAAGTTTCCGTCAATAGAACACTGCGGGTCAATTTGGTATAACGAAGGGTCGAGAAGTGGTGCAACACTTATTGTATTTTTCAGCATTGCCTCTACCGCCGTTTTTGCAAAATGGCTTCTTAACCGTGTATGACGGTAAAAATTATTCATTAAATCACCGGGATATTGCCGAACAATACCAAAAGACTCATTCAAAATCATTTTTACATATTCACCATATTTTTTATCGAATGCACGTGCGTAATTCACCCGTGTATCAACAAAACTATTTTCATACTTTTTCCAATGAGCTCTGAGCGCTTCTCCTCCCATTCCGGAAAAAGAAAAAAGTGGTTTTAACAAATACTGCGGCTTGCTGTAAAATTGTTTATGAAAGCACATTTTTGTCAATAAGGAAACTAACACAGCCATAGAAGGAGTAAAATTAATGGTTTCTTTTTTTTGTTCGTTATTAAGTTTAAAATGATATTTTTCCGCAATACTGTTTGCAATTTCAAAGTCTTCTTTAAATTTTTCAGTTGTCAAAGAAAAAACATTCACTTTATCAAGATGATTTAACTGCTCTGCTAAAACAGTAAACGAAGCCCTTGAGTCAAAGCCTCCAGATAAATTTACATTTATATTTTGGTCCACTGCAATTAACTGCTGAAAAAAATTTGAAAATTTGTTATGCCATTTATCTAAGATTTCAAAACTTTCTTTTGAATCCAACGGATATATTAATTCATTTTGCCTTATGGGAATTTCTTTTAATTCCTTTTTTACCGTATCAATATAAACAATGCAATTTTTTCTTAATTGTTTTATTTCTGCTATTGCTGTCCGATCAAAAGATAAAGAAGCCAGCTCATCAAACAGGAAATAGGATAAATATTCTTTATCCAAAGAAAGCATATTTTGTTTATAGAGATGATTTGCCAAATATAGAAAAGAATTGGAAAGTGCAAAATAATCCTGATTGCGGTACAGAAAAAGCCCATAACTTCCCCAATAATCCTGCTGAATAATTATTTTGTTCTTTTTACGAAGGACATTGACATACACCCCATACTCAATATTTGCTATTTCTTTATTATATTCATGGAGATTTCGAATAAATTGATTTTCTGTTATAACATAGCCATATAATTTACCTTTAACATCATGACAGTTATTGCTGTCAATGACAAAAAAATTGTCTTCCACAAAATTTCCATCATCAAAACGCATTACTTTTCACAACCTTTTTTATTTTTTTATAAATGCACCTGACAACAAAGCCGGATAATAAAACTTTTTGATATTCATAAAATGAGCGGATAAAAATTCCGGACCATTATTATCGACATAAAAATTTTTAGAAGCCAAAGGCAAATGGGAATAGCTGTCAATTTCAAAGGCACCTTTTAAAATCAACAAACCGCCTTTTTTCACTTTTTTAGATAATTTTACCAGTGTATTGTAAGATTCTTCTATATGCTCAAGAACATCAAGGCAAACAACGACGTCGTATTGTTCTGTTTCCTCTTCTTTGAGTATATCAAACCACTTTGCATTCATTTTGCAGGAAGAAATATAATATTTTACAAAATCAGAATGGTAACAATCCAAATCAAAAAACGTCATTTTTTCAAATTCATTTCTTGCATTTAAAGCAAGTGACAGGGAACCGGAGCCACAGCCATAATCGCAATAAGAAATATGTTTTTTTCCTTTTAAATATTCTGTCAGATAATGAAAAATATTCCGATAATCACGCAATTGCAGCATGATATTAAAAGCAAGAAACTTTTTATCTACTGAAAACCAGAAAGGAAGTGCCGTTTTTTCCGTATTTATTTCACCTTCATACTTATTTCTTGTTGTGGCATACAGATTAAATGTATCCATATCAATATCCATAAACTTTATCGCTTTATGGATTATCCGTAAATAATATTTTTCCGGAATATCAGAATAATCTCCAGAAACAAGAGTTTTAAATAATTGAGGATTTTTTAATTGAAGCATTGCCAAATTCAATTCTTCTTCTTCAAATTTTTTCTTTAATAATATTGTCCACATTTAGTCTGCTGCTGGTCAAAGAAAATCAGTAATTTTCATCGTATTTTTTTATATAATTTGCTGAAAAAGCCATAAAAAACCTCATATATTTTTTTACAAAATTTATTCTAATCACTATCAACTGTCAAGAATAATTATATGTTATCATTCTCAAACAATTGACAACATCATTCTTCTGTCATACCATTTAAAAAATTTATTTGGGATGATAGACATGAAAAATAAAGAATTATGGAAGCCGACACGATATATTGTCGATGAAAATAAAAATTTGCAAGTAAACCCTGCAACTCTGGGTAGCGGTTCAGACCTTACAAGAACATATCATCTGCACAATATTAATAGATTGATGAAAACATACATAAAAGGGAAACTCCTCGACCTTGGCTGCGGTTTTGTACCCTATTATGAATTTTATAAAGATTTAATTACAGATTCCGTCTGTATGGACTGGGAAAACAGTTATCATAAAAATCCTTTTATTGATATTTTTCATGATATAAATCAACCTTTCCCCTTACCTGACAATGAATTTGATTCCATACTCTGCACAGGAGTCTTAGAACATGTTTATAAGCCTCACGATCTTTTCAAAGAATGTCACAGAGTATTAAAGCAAAATGGCAATTTAATTATCACCTCTGTTTTATCATATTGTGAGCATGAACCTCCCTTTGATTTCTTTAGAAATACACAATATTTTCTGCGAAGAATTGCTCAGGAATTAGACTTTGAAATACTTGAGCTTATTACAATAGGTGACGGTTTATTTGTTATGGCTGATATCAGCGAAAAAATTCTTGCCTCTACGCCGTACAAAGACGACAAGCACTTAAAAAACTTAAATAATCTTTTAAAATTCCTTATAGAAAAATATACCGATAATGGCATACCTCTTTTAGAAAATTTCCCTAAAGGACACCTGACAGTTTTACGAAAAAAATAATCCCATGAAAAAAATTCTTATTTTTGGCACAACAGATTTGGCAGAACTTGTTTATTTTTATATCCAAAAAGATAAACTGCATACGCCTGCTGCCTTCACAACCCATAAACAATATCTAAAGCAGAATACCCTTTTTAATCTTCCTGTTGTCCCTTTTGAAGATATTGCAAAAAACTATTCCCCAAAAGAGTTTTCCATTGCCCTTTGCATTGGCTATACCAAGGTCAATGAAGCAAGAAAAAAAATCTTTTATGAAATAAAAGAACGCGGCTATCAAATTGAAAATATTATTTTTTCTTCCTCTAGAGTCGAAACAGACAATATGGGAGAGGGAAATATTATTTTACCTTATGCCGCTATTGACCCATTTTGCAAAATTGGAAACGGAAATATTTTTTATCCCAACAGCCTGCTCTCTCATCATTCAGCAATGGGAGATTTTAATTTTATCGCGGTTAATGCCTGTATTGCCGGAAACGTTACCATCCATGACAATAATTTTATTGGCGCAAATGCCACCATTAAAAATGGCGCAACAATAGGTTCCTATAATCTGATTGGGGCAAATGCCTATGTTTCCCATCAATTAACCCACAATCAGGTTATCGTTCCTCAGCAAAGCATAGTCCTCACCAATAAACAAAGCAGTGATTTTTTATGAGAGCTGACTTTTATAATATATTCCTGCTTTTTCACCTGTATTAAAAAGCACATCAACAATACTAACACCATGTTCAAAGGGGGCTCTTATTTGTTTATAAACCGGGTAATGTGAATAATCTTTCCAAACAACTTGAATACCTGCGTCATTAAATTCTTTTTCCGGTAAATATGATTTTGCTGCAGGACCTGATATATAAACTGATGTCCCTATTGATTGTAATAAAGACAAAAGTTTTTCTGCCCGTTGTCCATGAGAGCTATAGTTGGTGCTTATATCAAACTTTGTATTAATTTTCAAAAATTCAGAAGCAATATGTTTAATGACATATTGATTTAATTCAGATAAAAATTCCCATTTTTCTTCAAAATAAAGTCGGTAAAAAAAATCGTTATATACATTCCAATAGGGTGCTTTTTTGTAAGCATTTTCAAGTTTATCCCAATGCTCTTTTTGCCAGTTGCTTTCCTGATTAATTTTTGTTTCAGCAATTGTTTGCCCAAAAGAATACGTAACAGGAACAGTTATCCATGACAACCCCTGTAAAGAATAAATTTTATTCCTGTTTCGCCAATCATTTTTTGTGTATTGTACTTCATCATAAAAAACAAATAAATCCACATCATTAATGATATCAAAATATCCTTTCCATGGGATATAATTTGATTGTAAAACTGCAACTTTCATTTTTTTCAATAATACTAACTATAAAACTTTATTTTAATTTCCCATACATGAACTGCGACTGTTAAATTAAAAAATCACATCATGAGAATAATGGGTTGAACCTGCTATTTGCCAATCCTTACAATTTTTACATAAGGAGTTTAGTTCATTCCATCTGCCTTCCAAGTGTATTTTTCTAAATTCTTTAAGGCTTGTATTCCAAATTTCTTTTATTGATTTTTCATTAACATTACCGTGACTGATTTCTGCACCCAAATCACATGCACAATTCACAACTTGTCCGTTAAAACCAATAACCATTGTTGTCATTGCCCAATAACATGCTTTTCTTTTTTCAGTCAGCGGTACCATTATTTTCCTATCAATTTTACCTGCCCAAGTACACATTGGACGGACTTTTACATGTGCACCTTGTCCTGTCCAAAATTTAATAAAATCTTTTTCTTGATGTATATTATTATCCATTTCAATAAATTGGCACTCTATTTTTACATCATTTTTATTTATTTTTTTTTGAAGCGCCAATAAATTTAAAACATTATTTTTTGTTATTTCGTAATTTCCGCCACACCTGTTTAATTGGTAAACATCTGAAGAAAAAGCATCAAGACCAATAAAAATTTGTTTTATTCCACTTTCTAATAAGTGTATGGAGTTTTCTTCATTCAAGAGACAGCCATTTGTATTAATAAATAATTCATTTAACCCTTTATTTTTTGCATAGCTGATCATAGCAAAAATACTTTGTTTATGCTTAGCCCGCAGCATAGGCTCACCGGAAAAAACCATATAAATTCTTGTTGATAAATCTTCGCTTGCTATTTCATCAATGACTTTTGTATATAAGTTCCAATCCATAAAACCTTTTGCTCTTTTTGAATCTTTGGTCATGCACATTGAACATTTCAAATTGCAAAAGTTTACAGTATCTATGGGAATTATTTTCGGAAATTCCGTTAATAATAAATAGTCATCTACAGTCTCTAAAAAAGAATGAAATTCTGCCATGATCATTTCTCCTATTTCATTATACTCACCTCCTTTATATTTTTATGCGCAGCGCTTCTCACTTACATATATTTTGCGTAACCTGACTGCCAATCTTTACAGCCTTGGCATAAAGGAGGTATTTTATCCCAGTTGCCCTGACGCTGGTTGTCCCGAAATTCTCTTAATGTTGTATTCCAAACTTCCTTTATGCTGGAATTTACAACATTTCCCATGGGACACGCACAATCCAAATCAACAGAACAAAGTGCCACATCGCCTTTATCTGTGATATTAATGGTATTCATCGCCCAATAACAAGGCAGCCGTTCTTCCGTATCTACTAAATTTGTGGCAATTCTCCCTGCCTTTCCTGCCCAGCTTACCATGGGACGGACTTTACATTGTATACCATGTTCCCCATGCCAAAAATGAACAAAGTCATTTAATTCATGGGCATTGATGTCCATTTCCACAAACTGAACCACAACTCTCTGGTTTTCTTTTCCGTATTTTTCAAGCAGTTCTTTGTATTCCAAAACTCCTTCGGTTACTTTTTCCAAATTACCCCCGACACGTATTTGTGCATAGGTTTCAGGGGTAAACGCATCTATCCCCACATAAAAACCATTTAACCCTGCTTCAATAAGGCGTTTTGAAAAATCAGTTCTGGCGAGATTACCATTGGTATTGAGAATAATATTGTTAAGACCCATATCACGGGCATATTTAACTCTTTCAGGCAAATCTTTCAGCATTAAGCCTTCGCCAAAGAAGGTAATCCAAATTTGTGCAGCAGGATTATTTTCACTAATTTCCTGAATAATTTTCTTATACAAATCCCATTCCATAATTCCGGCTTTTCGTTTCATTTCCTTATGGAAACACATACTGCATTTGAGATTGCAAAATGAAATATTGTCAATGAGAATAACGGAAGGAAAATCTTTTTCTTCAGGAACGCGGGATTTTATTATTTCCTTTGTCTCTTTGCCGTACCGGGAATTTTTTTCTTTATATATATATATATTACGGTCTTTATCTATTTTTTCCATGTTGTTATCTCCTAAAAAACGTTATAATTTTTTCACAAATATAGTCCGCTTGTTCTGCTGCCAAACCTGCAAATAATGGCAAACGGATAATCCTTTCACTCAAATTTACCGACAGCGGAAAATCTTCTCTTTTATACCCCAGCTTTGCCCCCATTTTTGATGTATGAAGCGGAATATAATGAAATATGGCACCGATTTTTTCGCTTTTCAAGTGTGCCAGCAATGCATCCCTCTGCGCACCGTCTTGCAAAAGGATATAAAAAATATGGTAATTAGGCGTATTATACTCTGGAATTTTCATCATGGACAAAAAGCCTTTTTTCTCCAGCTCTGTCAAATTATTCCTGTATCGTTCACAAATAACTTTTCGTTTTTCCGTAATGATATCCTTCTGCTCCAATTGAGCCAATAAAACAGCGCTCAATAAATCAGAAGGCAAATAGCTTCCTCCCATATCGCACCATGTATATTTATCCACAAAGCCTTTAAAAAACTTGCTCCGATTGGTGCCTTTTTCACGAATAATTTCAGCCCGTTCCAGATACTCATGGTTATTGACAGCTAAGGCTCCGCCCTCACCGCAGACAAAATTTTTTGTTTCATGAAAACTATACGCACCTAAATCCCCCAATGTTCCGAGGTACCTGTCTTTATATTTTGCATTAACAGCCTGAGCAGCATCTTCAACAACAAAAAGACGATATTTTCTGGCTAAGACTAACAGATTATCCATGTCACAGGAACAGCCGGCATAATGCACCGGATAAATCGCCTTTGTTTTTTTCGTAATTTTTTCCTCAATTTTTGAAATATCAATATTTAACGTTTCATCAATTTCCACAAAAACAGGTCTTGCCCCGCGCATGAGCACGGCATTTGCAGTTGAAACAAAGGTATAGGAAGGCATAATCACTTCATCGCCGGCTTTTAAATTGAGCAGTATGGCAGTCATATCAAGGGCTGTACTGCCCGATGTCGTCAATAAGATATCAGGAATGGAAAACTGATTTTTAAAATATTCCTGCACAAGTTTCGTATATTTTCTATCACCGGAAACTAAACCGGACTGAAGAACATCTAATACGTATTTTTGCTCATTACCGGCAAAGTACGATGAACAATAAGGAATGAGATACTGCATAGTTCCTCTTTATGACGCTAAAATGACTTCCCATTGGGATTTGATAAAATCTTCATCAAAAAATTTTTTTACAGCTTCTTTATTATGCTCCGCATAATCATTTTTGATAAACTCTGCAAAGGTTAAATTTTTTATGGTGTTGGTGTCATAAATAACGAAACCATCACGATCCAAACGGGTTGCAGTGGAAATTTCCTTACGGATAAAAATTTTCTTTCCCAAATATAAAGAAGCCAGCGTATTGCCTACTCCCTGCGAGCGGTCTTGATTTAAAATCAAAATATCATTCTCGGCAAGATAATTGGCATAATATTTAGGTGACAATATTTTATCCAAATATTCAAACTTATCGCCAAAATACTCTTTTCCTTTCCGGATAATAATATCTTTATACTCTGTTTTTCCATAGGAAAGAATGGTGCGGATACGGATATTTTCATCAGCAAATTTCCGCAAACATGCCAAACCTTCCAGGGTTGAATCATCAGCAGAATTATTGATTTGTATAACAATATCATCATGATCTTTGGGCATGCAGATATCCAGTATATCCTTATTCACCGGAAAATTGTACCTTAATTTATACGGAGTAATATCAATTTTCAGTTTTGCAGAAATTTCTTCTTTTTCATAATTGGTTACATATTGAGCAAAATTTTGCCGCACATGCATATTTTTTTCATCTTCCGGGAACTTATAAAAATCTCCGCCCCACATTATCCACACTGCTTTTTTCAAAAAATCCTTATGAGTATATAAAAAATCGATGACTTCATTATCAAATAAAGAATGGCAGAAAATTTTTTCAACATGCAGCTCATTCCAATTAATTTGATAAAGTGATTGAATTTCCATAACATTCGCACCGGTTGGAAAGGGGAATTCCTTGAAAAAACGTTTACATAAAAATAAATGATCTTGCGGATTAAAATGCGTATTCAAAAAATCAACAACGGATTTATTGAATTTATCATTAAACATAAGATGAACATATTTATACATAACTCACCCCTATATAAGGAAAAAATTTCCTTATATTTTTATGGTATTATTTTCTATCTTTTTTGTCAATCTTCTGACGAAACAGCCTCTGCAAAAATGATATGCAAAATTCGTGCTTGACTTTATCATTTTCTTATAACAAATTAAATTCAATTGCTTAAGAGGAGCAAACAGCATGCAAGAACCATTAGTTTCCGTCATTATTCCTGCCTATAACCATGAAAAATTTATACAGGAAACAATTGAATCCATAGTTAATCAAACATATCAACATATTGAACTCACTGTTATTGATGATGGATCCAAAGATTTAACCTATAAAATTCTTCAGCTTCTGCAAAAGAAGTTTCAAACGCGTTTTGTGCGTTTTCATATAGAAACCCAAGAAAACAGCGGTACGTGTACGACACTCAATAAACTCCTTTCTCTTGCGCAGGGAAAATATCTGTATTTAATTGCTTCTGATGACAAAGCCCGTCCGGAATGTATCAAACTGGAAACGGACTTTCTGGAAAATAATACGGAATACGCTTTATGTGTTGGAAATAATGAATTTATAGATATAAATTCACAAAAATGTTATGTTGCTGACAGTTCCCTTTCACCAAAATCAAATTTTGAAGAGGGTGATTTTAGAAATTTTGCTTCCTATTTGGAATATTATCATCAATTTTCTTTTAAAAGCAATATCTTTGGAACATATAAAAAATTATTTACAGGAAATCACATTCCCAACGGCTATTTATTCAGAAAAGATATTTTTCAAAAAATAGGCATGTTTACAACTGAAGCGCCGCTGGAAGATTACTGGCTTATGCTGCAGATTAGTAAATATTGGAAAATTAAATATCTCAACAGAATACTTTTTTCTTATCGCTTGCATGGTGCGAATACTTCCTATCAAAGAGAAAAAATGCTTATCATGACAGGAAAAACATTAAAATATGAAATAAATTTGCTGCTTTCTCTTCCTGATGAAGAATTAAGTGAAGATGCACGGGAGGTAAAAGAGAATTTAATTGCGCAAATGAAAAATGCGAGCACACGCTAACATACTCTATTCTTTATCTTTCTTGCATTAATTTGACAAGTTTCGCATTATCATACATAATTAAAGTGAGTGGTAAGCAAAGGATACGCGATGATTAAATTTTTAGACTTACTAGCTATTAACGCCCGTTTTAAAAATGAGATAACAGCCCGTTTCAATGCTGTTAATGACAGTGCACGCTATTTGCTTGGTGATGAAAATACAAATTTTTGCAAACACTTCGCTGAATTTTGCGGTACAAACTATGCACTTGGCTGCGGAAACGGACTCGATGCCCTGCGCCTTATTATCCAAGCCTATGGTTTTGGCAAAGGTGATGAAATCATTGTTCCGGCAAATACCTATATTGCGACTATTCTCGCCATTACGCAAAACGGATGTACGCCTGTTTTGGTTGAACCAGATATCGATACCTACTGCATTGACCCAAATCGTATTGAAGAAAAAATTACGGAAAAAACAAAGGCGATACTGGTTGTGCACCTTTACGGACAAGCCTGCGACATGGAAAAAATATGGGAACTGGCTAAAAAATACCGCCTTAAAATTATTGAAGATTCAGCACAGGCGCATGGTGCGTATTATCAAAATAAACGCGTCGGCAATTTAGGCGATGCTTCCGGTTTTTCCTTTTATCCGGGGAAAAATCTAGGCTGTCTGGGGGACGGCGGGGCAATTACCTGCAATGATGAAGAATTGTATTTCAAAGTCAAAGCTATTGCCAACTACGGTTCCCATATAAAATATCATAATATTTATAAAGGGATAAATTCCCGTTTAGATGAAATCCAAGCCGCTGTCTTGGATATAAAATTGCAATATTTAGATGAAGACAATGAAAAACGCCGCGCTATTGCGGAAAAATATCTTCATTCCATTCATAATCCCGCCATTACTTTACCGCATGCAAGAGAGAAAAATGCGCATGTTTGGCATGTTTTTGTTGTTCGCTCACCAAAACGGGATGAACTGCAAGCCTATTTAAAAGAAAAAGGCATTGAAACCATTATCCATTATCCCATTCCTCCTCATAAGCAAGAAGCCTATAAAGAATATAGCGCCCTTTCTTTACCCGTTACGGAAAAAATACACCGGGAAGTTTTAAGCCTGCCGATATCCCCTGTCTTATCGGAAAACGAGGCAGAATTTATTATTGAAACCCTCAACAACTGGAAAGCATAAGAAGTTTTTATGGATTACAAATTAATAGAAATGAAAGTGATGGGTGATGAAAGAGGAAAACTCGTTTCTCTTGAAAGCGAAAGAAATATCCCTTTTGAGCTCAAACGGGTATATTATATTTTTGATACGCTTCCCAATCAGGAACGGGGCAAACACGCCCATAAAAATATGGAACAAATCATTGTTGCCATGGACGGCGCATGTGAATTTGTCCTTGATGACGGCAAAAACCGCGAAACAGTATGGCTTAATCGTCCTGACATTGGCTTATATATAGGCAAAAATATGTGGCGGGAAATGCGGAATTTTTCCTACGGCTGCAAGCTCATGGTTTTAGCCAGTGATTATTATGATGAAAGCGAATACATCAGAAATTATGAAGATTTTTTAAAAGAGGTACAAAATTGATACATTCACTCGCCGATGTACAATCAAAAAATATTGGTGAAAATACCTCTATCTGGCAATTTTGTGTTGTTTTGCCAAATGCAGAAATTGGTGATAACTGCAATATTTGCTCCCATTGTTTTATTGAAAATGATGTAAAAATTGGCAATAACGTCACTGTCAAAAACGGTGTTTTCCTCTATGATGGCATTACCATAGAAGATAATGTTTTCATTGGACCAAATGCGACTTTTTGCAATGATAAGTATCCTGTTTCAAAAAATAAAAATTTCAAGCCGGAAAAAATACACATCAAAAAAGGGGCAAGCATCGGGGCAAATGCAACGATTTTACCGGGCGTCACGATTGGGGAAAACGCCCTTATTGCAGCAGGGGCAATCATAACAAAAGATGTTGCACCGCATGAAAAAGTTATCGAGAAAAAATAATCTGTCTTTTTTAAGAAGCAATTATGATAATAATGCAGAATATTAATCCCGTCATGAACGGTATAACAGCCAATCTTACTTTACTTCCACAAAATCACGTATTTCTTCAAAGGGTTTATTCACTTTGTAGACGGGTGTAACAACATTGGTTAAACCGGAAACCGCATTATACACCACAAGCCGCCAACGGTACACACTGCTTTGTGTATAGGGCAAAACAGAAAAGCTGAACTCGGAACTGCGGTCTTGCCCCCAGACTTCCTGAGGCGTTTTTGAATATTTTTCAGCAGGAACAAAGGGACAGCCAATGCAGTTTTCATCAACAGCCTCAAGCTCAAGGGTAAAAGCCTGTACGTTTTCAAGAGCACCCGCAACTGTGCCCTGCACCGATAAGGTGCCTTCCGGATTATAAATCACAAAAACATTTTGCAGGCTAAAAAGCTGGTCTACTTTTTGAGGCAGGGGATCGCCCTTTTTCCCGCAGGCAGCACAAAAAATAAATAAACAACAGACGGCGAACAAACTATATTTTTTCATAGGCAATTTTTTTATCATGAGGATAATTTTTCTTTCCACTCAAAAAGCAAACGCATGCAGTCCAGCGGTGTTAAAGTATTTAAATTAATTTCTGACAATTCTTTTAAAATGGGATTTTCTTTTAATGCTTTTTCTATTTCCTCTTCAACAGTTTTTGAAGAAATCGCTTCCTGTTTTTTCTCTTCCGGCAAATCTTTTGTCGGCTCAAGTCCCGGTAAAAGCACAAGCTCAACCCTTTTTTCTGCTTTTTCCTTATTTTCTTCAAGCAGTGCAAGAAGTTCCTTTGCCCTGTGCACAACATGGGAAGGCACCCCGGCAAGCCTTGCCACTTCTACCCCATAACTCTTATCCGCCGGTCCCGGAATGAGCTTTCGTAAAAAGACAATATCGTTATTCCATTCTTTTATGGCAATATTCATATTGAAAACGCCGGAAATTTTCCCCTCAAGCGCAGTCAGTTCATGGTAATGGGTTGCAAAAAGCGTACGGATTTGCCCGCCTGCACGTTTTAATAATTCTTCCGCCACAGCCCAAGCAAGCGCCAAACCGTCAAATGTGCTTGTTCCGCGCCCTATTTCATCTAAAATCACAAAACTTTTCTTGGTTGACTGACGCAAAATCCGTGCTGTTTCCATCATTTCAACCATAAAGGTACTTTGCCCCTGACTGATATTATCAGATGCACCCACACGGGAAAAAATCCTGTCCACAATACCGATTTTGGCAAAGCTTGCAGGAACAAAGGATCCCATTTGTGCAAGCATGCAGATAAGCGCTGACTGCCGCAGTACCGTTGACTTACCTGCCATATTCGGTCCTGTAATCAATAAAAGACGCCTTTTTTCATCAACAAGCAAATCATTGGGAATGAAATGGGATTTGCCAATAACGGATTCGACAACGGGATGTCTGCCGTCCTTTATTTCAATGCTGCTGCCTTCATCAAGCAGAGGCTTTGCCCAGTCTTTTTTTCTGGCACATTCCGCTAATGCCTGCCAATAATCGATTTGTGCAAGTAATCCTGCCATAAAAAGAAGTCTGGGACGCTCATCGGCAATTTTTTGCCGCAGTTCCTGAAATAAACGATATTCCAATTCATTGCGCTTTTCAGAAGCAGAAAGCAGTTTATTCTCCAGCTCTTTCAGCTCCGGCGTCACAAAGCGCTCTGCATTGACAAGACTTTGCCTGCGTTCAAAATAAGCCGGTACTTCCTGATGTTGCGCCTTGCTTAACTCAAAATAATACCCAAAAACTCGGTTATAGCCCATCTTCAGCTTGGGTAAATCGGATTTTTCCTGTTCATGCACCAAAAGGGCCTGCAAGCGAGCTTCCCCATGTTCCATAACATCAATGAGCTCATCTAGTTCAGGGTGATACCCAACTTTAAACAGCATACCCTCGGTAATTTGCTGCGGGACAGTATCGAGCAAGGATTGTGATAACAATGTATATATATCAACACAGCTGTCCCATTTTTTGAGCAAACGCCCCAGCCCTTCAGGGACATTCTCAAAATTCAAGCTTTTATCTGTGGGAAGGATATTATCTTCTTGCTGTAAAACAGAAAAAATATCCGGTAAATACGCCAGACTGTCCCGCAGGGCTAAAAAATCTTTGGGATAAAACCGGTTCACACTAATACGTGTGGAAAGCCGTTCCAAATCATAGACCTTATCCAAAAGACCGCGTAATGCCTGCAGTTTTTTCGGATTTGCAAAAAAATGGCTGACAACATCTTGGTGCAGGATAATCCGTGCAATATCTTTATACGGATACCGCAGACGTTCTTCCAGTAAACGCCCTCCCATTGGGGTTTGACACAAATCAAGCTCATGCCACAGCGTCCCCAGCCCTTTTTTGCCGTCATAACGGCGAAAAATCTCTAAATTTCTCTCGGTTACTTCATCAATAACCATAAACATTCCCGTATCCATGGGCTCAAAAGCGGAGAGATAGGAAGGAACATATTTTTGCGTTTGTTCGATATAGGCTACTATTGCCCCGCACACACGCACCAGAACAGGCTTTTTTTCTAAACCAAGCGCGGAAAGTTCCTGAACTTTCTGCACTTCCAAAACACGTTTTTCAGAACGCTTTAAATCAAAATGGCTGGAAGCATTTAAATAAACAAGCTGTGTTTTTCCATTAATTTTTATGAGCTCAGGAATTTCCATACCCGCTGCAACAAGAAGTTCTTTAGGATCAACCTTATAAACCCATTGCCAAAGCTCACTTTCTTTGGAAACCTGCACGCCTGTCCAAGCACCCGTTGAAACATCAAGCCATGCAAAAGCTCCGGCATTTTCCTGCCAAAAAACTGCCCCTAAAAAAGTATGCTGCTTTGCCTCCAAATTCGCATCGTCAATAACAGTGCCGGCAGTTAAAATTTTGGTAACTTCCCGCTTGACGAGCCCTTTTGCGCTTTTCGGATCCTCCACCTGATCACAAATGGCAACCTTGTATCCCTTTTCCACCATTTGGCTGAAATACGCATCAGCAGCATGCCAAGGAATTCCGCACATGGGGATATAATCGCCCTTATTCCTGCTTGTCAGGGCAAGCTGCAGTTCCTTAGCGGCAATTTCCGCATCATGGAAAAAAAGCTCATAAAAATCCCCCATGCGATAAAAGAGGATAGTATCAGGATATTGTTCCTTTATCCCAAGATACTGCTCATACATGGGGGTCAGTTTAAAATTTTCCGGTAATTGCATATATCAGTTATTCAGGATCGGAAGCGCGCAGAACTGAATCCAAACGCTTTTGTGTTGCCTCAAGTTCAGCTTTTAATTTATTTTCACTGTCGGAATATTTTGTTGTAAGCGAAGAAAGTTCTGATTCCACCTTATTAAGCTTTTTTTCAAAAGCATTGGCACGGCGGCGGGCAGCCATAACACGAGAGCTAAGAGCCACTCTGTCCCACATGAGCATGAGAAGAACAAGAAATGCTCCCAAAGCAAAACAGATAAGCATAACAGAATATAAAGGAAGTGGTATTGTTTCAATAGGCTCAATAACAAGCAAATCTAATTTCAAAACCACAGGATCAGCAAATGACGCTTGATTTTGCACAAAAAACATCATGACAATAAAGAAAACAAGAACTAAAAAAAAGACTTTTAAGTAACGCATAACCACTCCTATACATTCTTATCAATATCACCATACGGTAAAATATTATTAATCTATTATTTCCTTAAAAGCAAGAGCAAAAGTTTTTTGCATTGTTTCAAGCCGTTCCGGAATAAGCCGAACATCCGCCACCACCGCAATAAATTGGGAATCTCCTTCCCAGCGCGGAACTAAATGACCGTGCAAATGCTCACTGATACCTGCTCCGGCAGCTTTGCCCAAATTTATTCCCATGTTAATGCCGTCAGGGTGGCAAACCTTCCGAATGGCCTTGCAGGAAAGGTTAATAACATCCATAAATTCATTCCGCTCTTCATCTAAAAGATCCGTTAAATCCATGCAGTGCCGATAAGGGATAACCATAAGATGCCCTGCCGCATAGGGGTAGCGGTTTAACATGACATAGACAAAATTTCCCTTATATACCACAAGCCGTTTTGTATCTTCCGCCGTTATTTTCCTGTCAAAGCTTTTCAGACAAAACACACAGCCGTTTTTCTTTTTGGGAGAACGGATATATTCCATTCTCCAAGGTGCCCACATTGTTCTCATATCGCCTCCGCAAAATCACTATAGCAAAAAATTCTCTAAAAATAAATTGTGAAATACTTGACAAAATTAAAAAAAATATCCTAAGAAATAAAAAAATCATATAAAAAGGAATATCGGTTTCATGGCTGAGTCACAAATAACCATCAAAGGAAGTATAGTTCCCCTTTCTTTCAACGCTTCAAAATGCAAGGTTGCCCTGCGAACCATTCAAGACGGTGAAGAAATTGAATATCCTATCCTTGCAAAAGGAGCAGGAATTGATTTTATTGATATGGTCAGCAATTTTGTCAGCGCAAAATGTATGCTTAATCCTTGTGAAGAAGAGGACTGCACAAAAATCCACGTCTGTTCCTATACTGTTTTAGACGAACTTGACGAAAATGATTTGTTTAGCCCTGCCCATGAATAATATATCATGAGAATTTTAGTTGTAGAAGATGATATTTCTTTAAACAGACTTATCTGCGAAAAACTAAAAAAAGAACATTATACCATTGATTCCTGCCACTTGGGAAATGAGGCAATAGCCTATATTGAGGGTGCGGAATACGATTTAATCATTCTTGATATTATGCTTCCCAACATGAGCGGTCTGGAAATTCTCTCCTTTATCCGAAACAAAAATAATTTGACGCCTGTACTCATCCTTACCGCCAAAGACAGTATTGAAGATAAAGTCAAAGGACTTGATTTAGGTGCTGATGATTACATGGTAAAACCTTTTGCCTTTGAAGAATTATCTGCACGTATCCGCGTTCTTATCCGCAGAGATTCAAAACAGGCTCAGCACATATACCAAATTGCGGATCTTATTCTTGACGATAAAACAAAAACAGTGACCCGCAATAATATCCTTGTTTCCTTATCCTCAAAAGAATATACCCTGCTTTTTTATCTGCTTATCCATAAAGGGCAGGTTCTTTCACGTGAAACCCTCAACCAGCATATTTGGAATTATGACTACGACGGCAATTCCAATATTATTGATGTATACATCAGATATCTGCGAAAAAAAATTGATGAAGGACATGCAATAAAACTCATCCATACCATACGCGGACAAGGCTATGTTATCCGTGAAGAATAAATTTTTTTCCCCGGGCATTAAGGGTAAACTGACTATTCTTATCAGTATCAGTATTTTTTTATTTGTCCTTCTCTTTCTCACCCTGCTTCTTATTGCGGGAAAAGAACAAAAAGAGTCCACAATAAAAAATGAACTCATTGCCGCAATTGAAGAAAATGCCGGACGAATACGCTTTCGCGACAGCGGAATTTTCCTCAATTCCCTCTATTTCGTGCAAGATAATATTTACACATCACTCTATGACGACAAGAAAGAATTTATTTATGGGGAAATACCGCAAAATTTTCCTGTCTATACTGATTTCACAATAAACAGGCTCAAAACAACAGGGCATTTTTATATTTACGATATTCAAAAAGAAATACAAAGCAAAAAAATTTTTGTGCGGGGGATTATTTCTGTTGCCTCAGCAAAACAAACATTCAGCATACTTTTTTATACTATTCTTGCCTTTTTGCCCTTACTGGCATTTTTAACCATTATTTTATCCCGCTTATTTATTAATAAATCCTTTCAGCCCATTGAACATATTATTACAACGGCACAAGAAATCCAAAATAAAAGAGATTTCTCCCTGCGTATACAATTACCCGGAAAATCCCGGGACGAAATCCATGCCCTTGCCCGTACCTTTGACGCACTTTTTGAAACTACAGAACAGGCTTTCATAAAAGAAAAGCAGTTTACCTCCAATGCCTCCCACGAAATCCGCACACCTATCAGCGTCATTATCGCCCAATGCGAACTTGCCCTTGAAAACGAACAAAGCACAGAAAATCAAAAAGCACTGCATACTATTTTATGGAATGCCAAAAAGATTTCTCAGCTGACAAGCCAATTACTCTTGCTGACCAAAGCAGAACAAAATACCGATATACTGGAACGGGAAAACATTAATTTCAGTGAACTTGCCGAAATTATTGCCGAACAGCAAAAAGAACTGGCAGAAGAAAAGGGACTGTTCTTTTCCTCTTCCATTGAAAACGCTATTTTTTTCTACGGCGACCCCACATTGTTAACCAGTGCTTTAATCAATCTTTTTTCCAATGCCATACACTACAATAAGGAACACGGAAAAATTAATTTTACCCTAAGCCAAAATGAAAATACTATTCACGGCAAAATTTCCGATACCGGAATTGGTATTTCAGAACATGATTTACCCAAAATCTGGGAACGTTTTTATCAAGTAGATGCCGCACGCAATAAAAAAGAATATTCCGGTTTTGGCTTGGGTCTTTCCTTAGTAAAATGGATTTTTGAAGCTCATCAGGGAAAAATCACCGTTTCTTCTGCTCTTGGCAAAGGAACAATCATTCAATTTGCACTTCCGAAAAATATATAAAAAATTTTTATTTTTTCCGTCGCTCAGTTTTTATATCCAGGAATTTATTCCAAGGACTCGCACTTGCTGTTTGTTTCAAACCTTTCAATATCTGTAAGAACTCTTTCTTTTTTTATTCTGTCGCCCAACAACCTTTCTTGAGGCGAAAGCGGATGCAAAGATAATGCTTTTGTTTTTTCTTATGCAAATTTTTTACAATATTTTTTTCTGAATTTTTCAACAGAAAACCGTTAATACCATATTATAAAACTATTTGCCGCATCAATTTGCATCAGAACTATTGCTAAAAAAAGGAAATTTATTCCCTCTCCTCCCAAAAGCGGATGCAAAAGTAGAGATTTCATTCATCATATACAAATTTTTGGGGAATATTTTTCTTGAAAAATATATACGATATTACATATATACATTTATTATCAATAAGTTACAAGAAACAAATAAAAAAAAACGAACAGCCACAATCTAACTCATCCTGCACATACAAAACAAGAGAAACACCCCATAATGATACAAAAATCCCCATCCCTTCTATCACAAATGCCAACTTCTGCCGTTAAATTGACCGGAAAGGAAAAGAATTCACAGAAATAAAAAAAGAATGTGTCAAAATCTATTTCAAGATTTTGACACACCTCCCTCAATGTATCCGACGTGCAGATACTATTACTTAAATGATTAAGCCGGAATTAAACCGGAAATCAGAATCAACACCAACAAACCCAAAATAGCATATAACTCGGGAAACACAGCCAGAACCATAGTCGTTCCAAATACATTGTAACCGCTACCAATAGCTACTATACCATTAGCACAAACCTGAGCCTGACGAATAGCTGAAAACAAGGCTACCAATCCCAGTCCCAAACCGGCTCCGAACACAGCAGCAGCAGCATACCAGCTAATTCCCGGCACCAGATAAGCACTCAACAAAAAATATCCTACAAAACCATACAGACCTTGAGAGGATGGCAAAGCAGAAAGACCGATATACTGACCCGATGCTCCCGGATTTTTTTTCAAAGCTCCCACAGCCGCATTACCACAAATAGTCACACCATAAGCACTTCCGGTTCCAGATAAACCTACCATTAATGCAATTCCTAAATAAGCTAAAACAATTGGTTCCATAATTTCAAATTTTATTTATTTTAATTATTATCATTTTTCTGCAATAACTCTCCGACGAAAAGGCGAATATTTTTTACCTCCCCCTTCAAAACTTGCATTTTTATAAAACTCTACAAAAGTCAAACGCATAGGATGTACAAATGCCCCAATCATACACAATCCAAAATTGATAGCATGTCCAACCAGCAGAATCAGTAATACTGCAATAAAACGGACTACAACCGGACATGAAGCCGTCAAATCAAAAGCAAGAGTATTAAATACTCCTCCCAAAATACTTCCAGTCAATCCTAATGCAAACAAACGAATATAAGAAAGAGTATCTCCAAGCAGACCTGTCGCCATATTGTAAGTGCCCCACAAAGCAGAGCCGAGATTCATCAAAATCCCCTTTCCCGGAGAATTCACAAACAGAATGAAAAATGCACAAACGGCAATCAAAGCATAAAGGATATATACCAAAATAACAGGTAATGCTATACCTAAAGCAGGCAAACCAAAAGTGATTCCCAATAATATCAAAACAACTACCCAGGCAATTGTCGACATCGCATACTTAAAACCAAATTGTTTGACCAACTTCGCAGCACTCAGACACATCCCGAAAAGGATTTGAATAATACCGATTATCACAGCAACAACCATCATCGGATTATAACCATTCAAATATTTTCCGTAATTCGCCTCTGTAACAAAATACTGTTTCACTCCTTTCAACCAAGGCCACTCAACAGCATCCAAAGCCACTCCGAAAAACGAACCCGTCAACAAACCTACCACCACAGTTGCGATACCAAGATACTCACCCAACACCAGATAACCTTTCATAGCAGGTGAAGCTTTTCGGGCCAGAATAAAACAAACCAGCCAAATCAACAACCCATACCCACCATCTCCCATACATAAACCGAAAAACAACATGAAGAAAGGAGCAAAAAAAGGAGTCGGATCCAATTCATGATAATTCGGCAAAGCAAACATCTCCGTAATAGGCTCAAAAAGTTTGGTAAAGCGATTATTTTTTAACAATACGGGAACATCTTCATCAGGCGTCGGACATGAAAACTCGTAGTAAACCCCACGTTCCTGCAAAAAGGCCTTCATGTCTGTCACCTGATTTTCAGGCAACCACCCCTCCAAACCAATAACTTTTTCCTCTACCAATTCCTGCGAAGCATTCTCTACTTGCAAAAAATCTGTTACCTCACTGATAGTTTCACGATAATGTTTTAAACGCTGGATAGAATCAACAGCTATTTCGTCCAAATGAACAGTCAGATGTTCCCGCTCTCCCAACAGCTGTTTCATAGTTCCACGAAGATTCTCTTCCGATTCCTGTGGGAAAACAAAAACATCGGCATCAGGCTTTTCCTCTTCCCCCACAGGCGTGACCGTAACAAAATATTTCTGACCTTTCTGCTCATTAATCACAGTAGCATGAAACCGTTCTTCCCATTCCGGCATATACTTCCGGTCGGGAACAGTAAAAAAACGCAAATCCCAACCGGCTTCCTCCAATCTTTCCACACGCTTCCTGGAAAACCGTCCCCAAGGTTCGTACAATGCAATCTCTTTCTCCAATTCTCCCAGTTGGACGGCAATCTGTTCCTGCCGATGATATTGTCCTTCCAAATAAGACAATAAATCTTCTTCCGGCACTTCCACTCTTCCGCCTTTCTCCTTTATTCCACGGTTTTCCAACAAACGAATCATCTCATTGAGCCGTTTGATAAAACGCAACTTTCCCTGTAAAGCCTCATCTTCGGCCGAACGTTGTTTATTCTCATAGATATGCACTACCCCTTTCTCCCGAAGTTCTTCGAGAAAACTCTGATAATCTTTATAAAAGACTAACAGTGATAACTTTCGCATAGACACTATCATGACTCGTCCTCCATTGCTTTACGGGTTTTCACTATCTTCTGAGCCGATTTCGAAAGATTTTCTTCATCTTCCAAAAAACGCTTGATTTTCCGGATTGCTTCCTGAAAACCAGGAATCTGTACTTTTTCATACAAATTCACTTTCTGAGTCGTCTTTTTACGGGCACGGTCCAAAAGCTCCATTTTACGCATATAAAACTCCCTCTCCAACGCCAGATTAACCACCTCCTTTATATACTGAATTCCATCAAGAAACCACCCCGGAGCATTGAACAGACTGAAATCCTTAATATCATATTCCACCTTATCCAATACAGGAGTACGGACACCTGCAATTTTCTTTACTGACATCTCCACATCTTTCACTGTCAATATATCCGGTCTATACTCATCATAAAGCTGAAGCATCTCCTGAATGGCATTCAATCGCTCCTCTAATTTTCCGTCAAATTCATCTGCCACTTCTCTCGCCCTCTTCACCTCCGACCGCAAAGCCGATTCCTTATTCTTAATGGTAGGCAAAGCTCGCACCCGCATCTTGAGTTGCTTATCAAGACTTTGGAGAGAAGTCTTATTATATTGAAACTTAATCATCCATTTTCGTTTTTAAATTGCAGATTATCAATTTTCTCAATCACCAAAACTTCCAAATTCATCCACAATTTCCTTCTTAATGCCAAGTTCCGAACGATTGAAATACTTCCGGAACAAAACCCAGGCAGTATCCAACATCTGCGTAATACCGATATTAACATCAATTGCCAGCAATTCATTCGAATAATCTCTGGCAAATTCCAGTGTACGCCTGTCATAATCCGTCAAATCAAAACCATTTTCCAATTTTGTACGGGCATTAGCAGCATCGGCATACAAACGGATAGCAGCATTCATCACTTGCGGATGGTCCTTACGGGTTTTCTTTCCAATCACTAACTGTTTTAAACGGGACAAACTCCGGAAAGGATCGACAATCACCTTACCTATTTCAGTATCTTTCCGCAAAAACAACTGTCCCTCCGTGATATAACCGGTATTATCCGGAATAGCATGAGTAATATCCCCACCCGATAAAGTAGTCACTGCAATAATGGTAATCGAACCGCCTTGTGGAAATTGTACAGCTTTCTCATAAATTTTCGCTAAATCGGAATACAACGAGCCCGGCATAGAATCTTTAGAGGGTATCTGATCCATACGGTTGGATACTATAGCCAATGCATCCGCATATAACGTCATGTCTGTCAATAACACCAGGACTTTTTCATTCCGGTCGACAGCAAAATACTCCGCTGCCGTCAAAGCCATATCCGGAACCAACAAACGCTCTACAGGAGGTGCTTCTGTGGTATTTACAAAACTAACAATACGGTCAAGCACCCCGGCATTATCAAACAAATTCTTAAAATACAAATAATCGTCATTTGTCAACCCCATACCCCCTAAAATAATCCGGTCGGTCTGAGCACGCAAAGCCACATTGGCCATCACCTGATTATAAGGCTGGTCAGGATCTGCAAAAAAAGGAATCTTCTGACCGGAAACCAAAGTATTATTCAGGTCAATACCTGCTATACCAGTAGCTATCAACTCCGAAGGCTGTTTCCGGCGAACAGGATTTACCGACGGACCACCTATTTCCCGTTCCTCTCCGTCAGTCACAGGTCCGCCGTCAATAGGCTCCCCGAAAGCATTGAAAAAACGTCCGCATAAATCGTCTCCCACCTTTAAAGTAGGTGCCTTACCTAAAAAAGTGACTTCTGCATTTGTCGGAATACCTTCCGTTCCCGAAAAAACCTGTAAAGTGACATCATCCCCCCAGATTTTCACAACCTGTGCCAAACGCCCGTTTACAATCGCCAATTCATCATTTCCGACGCCTTGAGCTTTTAATGAACAAGTCGCCTTAGTGATTTGGGTGATTTTGGTATATACTTTTTGAAAAGCAGTGTTCATCTATTTTAAATTTTAAATCTCAGATTTTAAATTGCCTCACTCTCTGCAACGCCTGCCGGAATCTAAAATCCACAATTATTTTACTTTTTTCTCTCATTAATGATATCCTTCACCTCTGCCTCATACTTCTTAAAATGCTCAGACTGAAATTCTGAATAGTTCATCTGTTTGAAACCATTGATAATCCGTTTAAAATAAGGATTAACTTCTTCAAACGAATCGAAATCAAAATCTGAACGGACCACATCCAATACCATATTCAACATATATTGCTGACGCTCCATAGAAGTTGAACCATCAATATTATCAAAAGCATCCTGTTGCAAAATCACAAAATCTATCAACTCCGACTTCCAGAAAATCAAATGATAATCCAAAGGTACACCATCATCGCCCAATATATCTATCTGTTCCGCTGTCTCCCTGCCCCGGACCAACATATTCCGGGCTTCACTTACGTCTGCAATCCAAGTATCTGAAATATTTTTCTTCGCATATTCTACAAACTCCGGATATTCCAGATACTTCGAATAAGATTCCAAAGTGTCAATTGCCGGATAACGTTTGGAATCCGCACGTCCCTGAGATAAAGCATAAAAACAACGGGCAACTTTCTTGGTAGACTCTGTCACCGGCTCTTTTAAGTTACCACCGGCAGGAGAAACAGTTCCGATAAAAGTGACAGAACCTGTTTTACCGTTATTCAGGTAAACCATACCCGCCCGGGCATAAAAATTGGAAATAATAGACGACAAGTCCATCGGAAAAGCATCCTGTCCGGGAAGCTCCTCCATCCGGTTAGACATCTCACGCAACGCCTGAGCCCAACGGGAAGTAGAGTCAGCAAGCAATAATACTTTCATCCCCATTGCCCGGTAATACTCCCCAATTGTCATTGCAGTGTATACAGAGGCTTCACGGGCTGCCACCGGCATATTAGAAGTATTTGCAATAATAGTCGTCCGCTCATACAAAGAACGTCCGGAACGAGGGTCCTGCAATTCAGGAAATTCCGTAAAAATTTCTACCACTTCATTGGCACGTTCCCCACAAGCTGCCATAATAATTACATCTGCATCCGCAAAACGAGCCAAAGCATGCTGCAACACCGTTTTACCCGTCCCGAACGGACCAGGAATAAAACCAGTGCCCCCCTCTAACATCGGATTCATCGTATCAATTACCCGAACTCCGGTCTCCATCTGACGAAACGGACGCGGTTTGTCCACATAATTCCGGACCGCAACTTTTACCGGCCATTTCTGCACCATCGTAACCGGATGCTCTTCTCCTGCATCATCTTTCAATACTGCAATCGTATCTTTTATGGTATATTCCCCCTCATTTGCTACAGAAACAACAGTGTAATCGCCCTCCCACTTGAAAGGCACCATTATCTTATGGTCTAACCAGTTTTCTTTCACATTCCCCAACCAATCAGCAGCCTTCACTATATCCCCCGCTTTTACCAAGGGAGTAAAACTCCATTTCTTATCATCCTCCAACGGATTCGTATACTCACCTCTCTTTAAGAAAACCCCGGTCATTTTATCCAGGTCATTTTGCAAACCATCAAAGTTTTTAGACAATAATCCGGGACCAAGACTTACTTCGAGCATGTGATTTTCAAATTCTACAAGCATTCCCGGTTTCAATCCCCGGGTACTTTCAAAAACCTGTACATAGGCAAGCTCTCCGACAACCTTGATTACCTCAGCCATCAATCGTTCTCCATTTTCCTCAATGAAACAAATCTCATTCTGAGAAACAGGTCCCTCCACTTTCACTAACACCAGGTTAGAAATAATGCTATGAACTTTTCCTTGTGTTTTAGCCATTATTTTATTATTTAAATTGTTCTTCAAACTGAAAACTTTGCCGGAATTTTTCTACCAATTCCATGAAAACTTTCCGGCCTGATTCTGAATTCATTTTACTCCACCGCTCTACTATCATGAGACGCAGCATATAACTGATGACCCTCTCCAAAGAAAAATATTCAAAAGTCACTGCCTCATCCAAAAAATTCCAGTAAATCAAATCCAATCCCCGTTCACGTTCCACCAGATTATCATTTTCCATGAGAGCAATTACTTTCTCCGCAAACGGATAATCCATGGCCAGCCCAAAATCTTTTGCATTAGAAGTGCGCAAAGCAATGGAGAATTCATTATTTCCTATCACTTCCTTTGCTATTTCTCTACCGTATTTCCTCGCATTCAGTGCTGTAACCAGATTTTTCAAATTCATGGAAAACTCTGCAAAACTTCTCACCAGCAGATTGTCCGTTTCCAGCATATAATCATAATACATCCAACTAAGCACATTTTCGGGAACCTGTTCATAACGCAAATGTTCACCCTTAAAATCTGTAATAAACTCCCGGAGATAAGCAGGTATCATTCTGTCAGGCTCCGCAACCTCTTCTTCCAGAAGCTTCACCGGATAAACTGTCGGCAAAGATACATCCGCTTCTTGTTTATTCAATAAACGCAGCACCTGATGATTATCGTTGGGCAAGAAAAACAAATCAACCAACTTCTCGTCTTCCCCACTGATATAGTCTTTCAACTGTGTCCGGAATTCAGATACAGTCAGAGACAATTTCCGGTCATCCCAGGCAATCTCCGGTAAACCCGCTATAAAAGCAATATAATTCACGTGTCCTATTTTAATTCATCATTTATACAGCAACGCTTTCGTAAAGCTTCTCATATACTGATTAAGAAAAGTATCAAACAATTCTTCCGAAAAAGTAATCTGGTAACCTCCGTTTTTAGGTTGAATGACAAAAGCCTCCTTAACATTTCCGGCTCTAACTTCCAACCCTTTATCCAGTAAATCTTTATATTTAGCAGCAACAAACTGTTGGAATTTCGCTTTTTCCTCGTCGGATAAAATCAATGCCAAATCCAAATTACCAGATGAAATATCCCATTTTTTCACAATCTCTATCAATAACTCCTGAACAAATGCCTTGTCTTCAAATCCGGTTTTAGCTATTTCTCCGGAAACCGCACCTGAAATAAGATCTGTAACAGCCTGTTTCAATGCTGTAATAGCTTGACGGGCACTTAACGCCATTTCGGATTCAGACTTTTTCTTCAGACTTTCTGATTCGGATTCCGCAGCAGCCATAATATCTCTCGCCTTAGCTTCTGCCTCTGCTACAAGTTTCGCTGCACTCTCCTTTGCATTTGCTATAATCTTTTCGGCTTCCTGGTTAGCCTTATCCACTCCCTCTTCATACAACTTCTTCGTCAAGACGTCTAATTTGTTTTCCATATTTGAATATAATTTTGAATAATTTCCTCTTTTTTATCATATGCAAGAAGCATACCTATTTTTCATTTTGAAGCCTCCAAATTAGATATTTTTAGCTTTAATTACAAATAAATTGTTAGAATTAAAACGTTTTCAATTAACATTTACCACTTTTTCTCTTCTTAAAATCAATAATTTCAACTCCAATGCTTACGAAAAAAGAAAAAACTTTGTTCAAAGAATCAATCTGTACTCCATAACTAATAAAATACGAAAAAACTTCATACCATTGGCCGACAGACAATTCCCGGAATTCCCCCTCCCGCAGACATTCTCGACCCTTATTACATCAACACCGGAACTAAATATTTTGTCAGAAAATAACCACCAACAAGCAACCAAACATAAAGTAAAAATGCAAAAACAAAAGGTTTGGCACCCGCCTGTTTAAATTTATCAAAACTAGTCTCAGTCCCTAAAGCAGTCATTGCCATAGTAAGCATAAAGGTATCAACATATTCAATAGTTCCATTCAATGGAATTTCTTTTACGGTCTCTACCCCAAACAAGTATTGTAACAATGAGTTTAAACAAATAATACCTACAAAACCAAAGGCAAACCACGGAATAGTAATCTTACTTTTAATCCGTTTCCCACCAGAATTTACCGTTTTACGTCCCGCCAATACAAAACTCATAATAACGAGCACAGGTGCCAGCATCATTACACGTATCATTTTAGTAATGGTTGCCGGACCGGCAATTCCAAGGGTATCAGTAGGATCCATTGCATTCCCGGCACCGGCGACATGAGCCACCTCATGTAATGTACTTCCGGTATAAATAGCCACACCTATACTATCCAGCCCATCCAGCAAGCCGGTCCGGTACATCACCGGATACAGAAACATTGAAATCGTACCAAAAATAACTACTGTAGAAACTGCAATAGCTGTCTTATAACTTTCACATTTCAGAACAGGCTCAGCCCCTAAAACTGCTGCAGCTCCACAAATGGCACTCCCGATTGAAGTCATCAGTGCTGTATCTTTATCCAATCTGAACCACTTTCCCAGCCATATCCCTCCGAAAATTGTTCCTGCAATTATAATAGTATCAATCAGAATTGCCGGAATACCGACATCAGCCACTTGAGTCAAAGTCAACCTGAAACCATATAACACGATTCCTGCACGCAAAATCTGTTTTGTACAAAATTTAATCCCGGGAACCCAAGTTTCCGGCAAATGATTCCTCAGACTATTTGCATATATCATCCCTAAAACAATACCCACAATCAAAGGACTGAAAGAAAGACTTTTTACCAAAGGGACCTCTGCAATATAAAACGCAGAACAAGAAAATAAAGCTATCAATAAAATACCATGAAATGTATTCCCTCGGTTTTCACAACTGAACATAGATTAATAATTTGGTTAAATTCTTTTTCCTTATACGTAAACAAAAATAGAAATAATTACCGGGAATAATCCAAAGTAATTTTCCAGTACTTTTCTCTTTTTACTTTTATTCTTTATATCTTCGCACGCGAAAAATCAAAACATATGAATACAATAACCTTATTGACAGCTATGCCGGAAACGGTACAGGAACTAAGCATTTGGGGAATGATTGTAAAAGGCGGATGGTTAATGATTCCTATATTTATCTTATCCGTTATTGCTGTTTACATTTTCTGCGAAAGATATATTCTAATTCGCAAATACACCCAAAATAACGACATATTCATGGATAAAATTAAAGATTGCATACTCGCTGACAACATTCGGGGAGCTATCATATTATGCAATGAAGAAAATACCCCCATGTCACGCATGTTAATAAAAAGCATACTACATCTGCAATTGCCAGTTACCGAATTAAGAGCAATCACCGAAAGCAATGCTAATCTTGAAGTTGCCGGTATGGAAAAAGGATTATCTACATTAGCTACTTGCGCCGGTATGGCCCCCATGATTGGATTTTTAGGAACAGTAGTCGGAATGGTACAAGCCTTTTATGATATGGCTTTAGCCGGAAATAACGTCAATATCACCTTATTATCGCGGGGGATTTATACTGCGATGATTACTACAGTTGCCGGATTGATAGTAGGTATCATCGCCTACTTTGCCTATAATGCGCTGACAGCACGTATAGATAAAGTAATCAACAATATGGAAAGTACCAATGCTGTTTTCATGGAAACGGTATATGAATTAAAAATAAAAAACAGCTGAGATAAAAAAGTGAAACAATGGCTATAAAAAGGACAAGAAAAGCAAATCCTAACTTCAATATGTCATCAATGACCGACATTGTATTTTTATTGCTGATTTTTTTCATGGTCACCTCAACCCTGATTAATCCCAATGCACTTAAACTGCTTCTGCCCAAAAGCAGTAACCAAACTTCCAATCAGCCTACAGTGGTCGTTTCTATTGATAAAAAATTAACATTCTACCTCAATACTAAAGTCACTCCTTTTTCAAAACTGGAAAGTAAAATCGTTGAAATCCTTAAAAACAATGACAATCCTTGCATTTCCATTGAAGCCGAAAAATCGGTACCCATTGAAAAAGTTGTCAATGTAATGAATATTGCCAAAACTCATGGCTACAAAGCAATTCTTGCCACAGCCCCGGAATAAAATACGGTCTGAATTTTACTCCATCCATAATACATATACATCAGAAAATCCGAATCCTCACTCCGGTAAATCTATTGTTTGGTTTTTGCAACCCATTTTAAACAGTAAACGTATAACACCGTACAATATTCCAAATTATTGTTATTAAATTAATTGGATTGTTGCACAAATATTTGTTAAACTAAAAACAAACTAAGTATGAAACGTTTACTAATTTTATTGCTCACAGGTTTGTTTGCGCAATTCATGGTATCTTGCTATCCCGAAGGCGCAGATAAAATCCAGGACTACGATGTAGCCATGACTAATTACGACAAAAATGCCAATTTCGGAGCATTTACCACATTCGCAATCGCTGACACTATTGTCTATTTTTCGGATGACAAACAAGCAACTTTGAGTCATCAGTTCGACGAGCAAATTGTAAAGCTCGTAACTAAAAATTTTGAAAACAGAGGATATACTTTAGTAGATACTACTGAGAATCCTTCTTTCGTAGTTACCATCTCTGCTTTTTCCAACGTCAACTATGCCTACTACATAGACAATTGGTACAACAACTGGAGTTGGTACTGGGGGTGGTGGGGAGGTCCGTTCAGCCCATATTATCCTTGGTACCCGGTTAGTGTTTATTCTTACAGAACTGGGTCTGTTGCCATCGATATGATTTCAACAACAGCCCGTGCAGATGGCAAAGTGAATGTAGTATGGACAGGTATTGCCGACGGATTATTACAAGGTTCCAGCTCATTTATCCTGAATCGCCTGGACAAACAAATTAATCAATGTTTTGTCCAATCACCCTATTTATCAAAATCTACAACACAGCAATGATTATCTTATGAAATAAGAAAAATCAAACCGAAAGAATTATAATGTTTTATAAATCAAATAATTATGAAAAAACTAATAATACTTACCATATGTTTCCTCGGCCTGAGTCCGTTATTGAAGGCTCAGATGCTCAATCTCAATTATCAGATTAGTGTACCGATGAACCAAGTGAAAGATTTCACTGACAAAGCCAGTTTCCGGGGATTCGATATCGAATATCATCACTTCCTGGGAGAACAATTTTCAGTAGGCGCAACCATTGGCTGGGATGTATATTATAAAGACAAAAACAATATCACCAGCAACTTCCGCTTCAAGGGCAACGATAACATGTACACCATCACCGGAAATCAATACAGATACATTAATTTTGTACCTATGCTGGCCGTCGGACGTTATTATTTCACTGACAAATCAGCCGGAGTACGTCCATATATAGGAGTAGGAGTAGGTACAAGCTGGACTGAAAAACGCCTGGAAGTAGGCCAATTTTCTTCCACAATTTCTCGCTGGCAGTTTGCTATGGCTCCGGAAGTTGGTATGTATATACCGGTTGCAGACCAATTTGCATTCAATTTGGGTGCCCGCTATTATTACGCCACCAAAGCCGCCCATGGACGTGTTCCTGAAATTCAGCAATTCAGTTTCAATTTTGGTATTATCTTGATGAGTATAAACTAAAATTGCCATTTATAATTATGATTTACATTGCTTTCCTGCTTTGAAGCAATGTAAATCATAATTTTATTCAGCCCATCAATCTTGCAAAGTTCTCCGAATCCCGTATTCCAGTCCTCGCAATTCTGCCAGTCCTCTTAAACGCCCAATAGCAGAATATCCGGGATAAGTCTTTTTCTTTAAATCATCTAACATCTGATGGCCATGGTCCGGCCGCATCGGAAGAGATACCTGCCTGCGCTTCATCACATCTATCAGATTCCTGACAATGGCATACATATCAATACTCCCTTCCAGATGATTGGCCTCAAAAAAATTACCTTCTGCATCACGTTGAGTACTCCGCAAATGAACAAAATATATCCGGTTACCCAGTTCTTTTGCCATAACCGGAAGATCATTATCAGCACGCACACTAAATGAACCGGTACAAAAGCACAAACCATTAGACGGATTAGGTACCGCAGCCACTAATTTTTCAAAATCTTCACGAGTACTTAAAATACGGGGTAACCCCAGCAAACGATAAGGAGGGTCATCCGGATGAATGGCCAATTGTACCCCCACTTCATCAGCAACTGGTGCCACCTCTTTTAAGAAAGCAATCAGGTTTGCACGTAATTTTTCCTCATCAATATCTTTATACAACGCCAAGCCCTGACGAATTGCCTCTTCTGTAAAACTCTCATCCGCCCCTGGCAAACCCATCAGAATACTATCTGTCAATACCTTTTTATCGTTTTCTGTCATCTCAGCAAACCGCTTTTTTGCCCGCTCCGTCTCTTCTGCTGAATAATCTTTCTCTGCATTCTCACGCTTCAGTATATAAAGATCAAACGCGACAAAAGCAGCTCTTTCAAACCGCAATGCTTTTGAACCATCTTCTGTTTCATAAACAACAGAAGTCCGGGTCCAGTCAAGCACCGGCATAAAATTATAGGTAATAACACGCACATCGCAAACTGCCAGATTCCGGATACTTTGCTTATAATTTTCAATGTGCTTTTCAAAACCCGGAGCATGGGTTTTTATTTCCTCACTCACTGGCAGACTCTCTACTGCCGACCATTTCATTCCGGCAGCCTCAAGCATCTCTTTTCGCTTCCGGATTTCTTCCACAGGCCATACCTCACCCGGAGCAAACTGATGCAAAGCAGTCACTACCCCTGTAGCTCCCGCTTGCCGGATGTCCGCCAATGAAACCACATCCTGCGGACCATACCAACGAAACGACTGTTCAAACTTATAATCATCCATCTTTATTCCTGTCAAATTTTTACCCAAAATCTTTCACTACATCTTTATTTCATATTGCATCAGCTCAGAATCTTATACCCCGCTAAAAATACTAAACCCACCATCTATTGGCAACACAACACCAGTGACAAACTTTGAAGCGTCACTGGCCAAATAAACAATAGCTCCATTCAATTCCTCCGCTTCACCCATCCGCCCGAAAGGAGTTGCACGTACAACATCTTTAGCCCGGTCTGTCAAAGAACCATCCGGATTAGTCAATAAAGTCCTATTCTGTTCAGTCAGAAAAAAACCCGGAGCAATCGCATTGACACGAATGCCTTCACCAAATTTTTTCGCCATCTCGACAGCCATCCACCGGGTAAAATTATCTATGGCTGCCTTCGCCCCCGAATAACCCACCACCCGAGTCACGACACTCTGCGCCGTCATAGAAGATACGTTAATAACAGAACCCTTCTTTTGTTTCACCATCTGGTCGGCAAATACGATGGTAGGTAAAACCGTACCATTCAGATTTAATTCCGAAACTCTCTTGAAATGCTCCATGTCCAAGTCAAAGATAGTCTGTCCGGGAGCAATAGTAGCACCTGGCATATTTCCACCCGCTGCATTGATTAAAATATCAATGCGTCCAAATCGGGTAATAATAGCTTCTTTCGCTCTTTCCAGCATCAATCGGTCCAAAACATCAGCCTGACAAAACAAAGCTTCTGTAGAAACAGATAATTCTTTTACCAACTGTTGTCCTTTTTCTTCATGACGACCAACAATAACAACGTGCACCCCTTCATTAGCCAGACATCTGGCCATAGAAGAACCTAAAACTCCGTATCCTCCCGTAATTACAGCTACCCGGCCTTTTATATCAAATAAATTCATAAACCTATCCTTTTTTATTTTTATTACCTGGCCACCCGACCGGAAGCATCCCCATTCATCAACTTTTCTACCTCAGAAACAGATACTTGATTAAAATCCCCATAAACAGTATGTTTCAAACACGAAGCAGCCACAGCAAAATCCAACGCTTTTTGGTCGTCACCGGCATAAGTCAGCAAACCGTAAATCAAACCACCCATAAAGGAATCTCCCCCACCAACACGGTCTACAATATGTGTAATGTCATAACGCCGGGAAGCAAACAATTTACTGCCGTCATACAACACACCTCCCCAAGTATTATGATTAGCATTAACCGACCCCCTTAAAGTAATTATAACTTTTTTAGCCTTGGGAAACCGCCCCATCAATTGTGTACACACGGAATCAAATTCAGTCGCATTTACTTCACCTGCCGTAGCAGTGACATCAAAGCCCTCCGGTTTGATTCCGAATACTTTTTCTGCATCTTCTTCATTTCCCAAAATAATATCACATCCTTCTACCAAAGCAGGCATTATTTCCGAAGCCTTTTGACCATATTTCCATAAATTCTTCCGGTAATTCAAATCACAAGAAACCGTAATTCCCATCTCATTAGCCACTCCAATAGCCTCCAGACAAGCATCTGCAGCCCCTTGCGACAAAGCCGGAGTAATACCAGTCCAATGAAACCACTGGACACCCTCAAACACTTTTTTCCAATCAATCATTCCCGGTCTTATCTCCGCAACCGCGGAATTGGCACGATCATAAATCACTTTACTGGCACGAGCTACAGCTCCGGTCTCCAGAAAATAAATTCCTAAACGCTCACCACCATATATAATATTCGACGTCCCTACTCCATACTTACGCAAATCCATCACACAAGACCTTGCAATATCATTTTCCGGTAAACGGGTCACAAAATCAACAGGTATTCCATAATTAGCCAAAGACACCGCAACATTTGCTTCCCCCCCGCCAAAAGTGGCTGTAAACTCATTGGCCTGGGTAAAACGCAAATAACCCGGAGTTGCCAAACGCAACATGATTTCTCCGAAGGTAACAACTTTTTTCATAATCTTTTTTCCTGAATTTATTTACCTTTTAATATACTGACAACCAAAGGATTTTTTATTTTAAAACTCTCCTTTTTCACCATATCAAACCAATTTGCAGCAGATTTTACATCCGCCTTACTCCAACCGGTCCCCATATAATATACCAAAGACCGGCCGGCTCCCGGATAAGTTGTCAAAGCCAACAAATGACCATTTTCAACTAATATGTCAGTCATATCAACAGGAATGACCAAACCGATTCCGATATGGCCGTTATTATCTCCATTATCATGATTCTGAGGTTCCCAATAAGCAACAACTCCGTCAGAAACATCCATCAAAGTATCTCCGGGCTCCGGACGGGTTACAATACCGGCTACTACAGGCATTTCTTCCGGAGTGCCCGCATAAATTTCCTCTATCCGGTTAAAATGACTATTGGCATCCAAGGAAATAATACGAGTTTCCGTTACCTCAACTTTTCCTACCTTAAAAGGAGCATAATCTAACCGGAAACTAATCCGGAGCGGACCATTATCCAAAGTCTGCTGCCTGATATAATTATTAGCTAACACAATCTTCCCATTCTGATAGGGAGCCATAGCACCAGAACCAAGAGTACGACCTACCTTATAACAATCCATCCCTTTCCCGTGGTCTTTATGATAATCTCCAGTCTTATACCATTCGTCAATTAATAATTCATCAGTACGTTTCACCCAGGTATCAATACCATTACTGATTTCTCCTGTAGTTTCCAAAGCTAGACCATACATACGATGCCCGACCAAATTATTTTCCCATGCGTAATCATCCATACGTTCCGGAACAAAACGGCCATAAGCCTTTCTTACATAAGCGGTTGGTTGTCCCAATTTCACTTTATAAACGACTTCTGCATTCGGTTGCACAGACACCTGAAAAATTAACATCTGAGGCTCTGTACTGCCATTAAAAATGACCTGACTGGGAATCTCCTCACCAGCAGAATTGCAGACAACAACATTTTCCTGCGTAATTCCGTCCAATTGTTCGCTCAATTGTTTCCAATTAATTTCCACCGTTTCCATATTTCTTGCAATTTCCGTAGTATTCCTGACAGAAACGGAAATGCCTTGCTTATCGGAACAACTTGCCAGTATAAAAAACAACACGGCAAAACACAAAAATTTATTTTTCATTTCTCTGATTTTTATTTATTTCAAATCATTCGGGGTACAAATATCCATATCTCCGTAATCAATATTTTCACCGGCCATTCCCCAAATAAATGTATAATTGCTGGTGGCACTTGCAGAATGGATAGACCATACAGGAGAAATTACAGCCTCCTCATTCTGCATCCAGATATGACGGGTTTCATCAACCTCACCCATAAAATGACAAACAGCTTGATTCTGCGGAACTTCAAAATAAAAATAAGCCTCCATCCGACGGTCATGAGTATGAGGAGGCATGGTGTTCCAGACACTTCCCGGCTTCAACTCGGTCATACCCATTTGCAACTGACACGTAGGCAACACCTGGTTTACAATCAATTTATTAATCACCCGATGATTACTCTCTTCCAAAGCCCCCATTTCTACCACCACAGCATCAGCCTTGGTCACTTTTTTGTCTGGATAAGTCATATGGGCAGAAGCCGAATTAAAATAAAAACGAGCTGGCTCACTACTATCCTTACTGGAAAAAAATACATTACGATCACCTTTTCCCAGATACAATGCTTCTTTGTAATCCAATTCAAAAATTTTACCATCAACCTCTACTATTCCGGCTCCACCAACATTAATAATACCCATTTCCCGTCTCCACAAGAAAAAAGGTGCCCGTAACGGAGCAATAGCACTCAATTCCAATTTTTCCTTCACAGGTACAGCTCCTCCGACAATCAAACGGTCATACATCGTATAGACCATGTTTATCTCATCAGCAACCATCAATTTATCAATCAGAAATTCCTTCCTTAACCGGGTTGTATCATACGCTTTAGCATCTTCCGGATGAGAAGCATAACGCACTTCATAATTTATTTTCATCACTCTATAATTTATAATAACTCTTTATTTTTCACTATACTGGCAAGCAAACAGTAGAATCCCGCACAATTAACTCAGGAGTCAACACAACATCTGCCGGACTTTCCCCATTTATTTTGGCAAACAACATCTGCGCCGCCTGTTGGCCCATCTGTTTACTAAATTGATCTACAGAACTCAACGACGGAGTTACCAAAGCATCCATTGGTTCATTGGCAAAACCACATACAGCAATATCATCAGGTATCCGCACACCATGCTTCAAAAACTCAAGAACCATCCCTATCGCTACAAAATCACTGGTACAAAATACAGCATCCGGTCTGTTCTCCATTTTCCAAATCTGCTGTGCAGCAATCCTCCCCTGCTCCTGAGAAATCTCTCCGTAAATAATCCAATCTTCCTCCGGCTCAATCCCATTCGCCCTCATAGCCTCTAAATATCCCTCACAACGACGTTTCCAGATTTTTACATGTTGGTGACTGGCACAATGGAATATCCTTTTCCGGCCTTGTTGCAACAAATGCTCTACAACCATATAAGCCCCCCGGTAGTCGTCTATGGTCACCTTACCGGCATGGACCTCATCTGCAACACGGTCAAATAACACCAGAGGAATTCCATCCTCTTCCAAAGAATTCAGATGGTCATAATTATAAGTACCCGAAGCAATAGAGGCTATCACTCCGTCTACTCTTCCCTGAGCCAAAGAACTGATAATTTTTTTCTCTTTCTCATAAGATTCCTGCGACTGACAAATCAACACATCATATCCCTTACGGGAAGCTTCTTCTTCAATCCCATCAATAACAGAAGAAAAAAAATTCCGGTTGATATTCGGCACAACTACACCAATAGTACTGCTTTTTCCCAACTTCAGATTTACCGCCATCCGGTTAGGCTTATAATTCATCTCCCGGGCTTTCTTCTGTACCATTTTCCGGACCTCTGAACTAATTCTCGGATGATCTTGCAAAGCCCTGGATACTGTCGAAGCCGACACATTCAGACTCCTGGCAATATCATAAATTGAAATATTTTTTTTCATTTTTATTGGATATTTTCTTTATTTACATTTCAAATGTTATCCCCTTTCT